>Ga0208196_1000012_pt1 | contig 315339 bp, 235 predicted proteins | sample AD_JPNNA7_MetaG_FD_184443 | JGI IMG/M metagenome (GOLD analysis project Ga0208196, IMG submission 184443) | Active sludge microbial communities of municipal wastewater-treating anaerobic digesters from Japan - AD_JPNNA7_MetaG (SPAdes) (version 2) | ecosystem: Engineered > Bioreactor >...
GGTACTGGCTTGCTAAATATAGAACTGAAAAATATGTCAATCTTGAAAGTGATATAAAAATGTACTGTTATGATCTGTGGGAAGCTACTGGCCAGTCTTGCTTCTTAGATATCCCATGTAATGAATTGCCTGATAATGTTCAGATAGTAGTTAAAAGGTATAATGAATATATGTCGAATAATCTTGATGTTTCCAAGGAAGTGCTTTTGCGAAAAGCCATTCAGGAGACCGTTGAAGCCATAGACACAGAATATTGTAATTGGGCGTTTGAAGTCATAAAGAAATATGTGTCTTTTAAGGGAGGTTTCGGGCCACCTGCCTTTCAAAAAGATTGTTACTGTCTAAGCAAGGAATGCGGTGATATTTTTAAAAAGCATTTTGAGGAAGAGTATAGCATTTGGAACAGATGGTATATGCACAATAAAAACAATCTTATATGGAACAGTAAAAAACATATTTTTGAATCCCATCAAGGAATCTCTTTTGAATTGCCTTATTTGGAAGAGTATAAAGGTATGGAAAAATTGTATAATTAAGATTCCTTATGTCATAGGGTACAAATAGCTACTGTAAAGTTGTTTCTGTAAATTGCTGTTAACCGTGTGTGTTCGGGTGGAGGCAAGGAGGCCGAAGGCCGACGAACCGGAACCCGAACACACACACGAAATTTTTGCTTGAATTGGCGGGCCTGTCCCGTTCTCCTGTTAAGGTTTTATCAGAACTTTAGTTAGGAGAAACACGATGACCCGCCAGACAGATGGTAACACAATCGAGACGGTAATGGAACTGTTAATTGAAAACGGCTTTGACGGATTGGCCGATTGGATGCGAATCCTGCTCAATGAAGCCATGAAGATCGAGCGGAATCACGCCCTCGGGGCAGGTCCCTACGAGCAGTCTGACGCCCGCAAGGGCCACGCCAACGGCTGCAAGCCCAAGACCGTGGACACCCGCCTCGGACGCCTGACGGTTTTTGAACTGTCCGAATCGCATCGTAAACGGATGCGAACGACCAATCTGCTCGAACGCCTGCATGAGGAAATCAACCGACGCGCGCGGGTGGCCCGGCTGTTCCCAAACCCAGCGTCCCTGCTGCGGCTGGTTAGTGCCATTGAAATGGAGATCAGCGAAGACTGGATCGCCGGAAAACGGTACCTGACCATGAATGCGGAAAAGGAGAACGTGGACACTACCGTCAATTCAAACAAAAAGAGAATTTACAGAAAAAATGTTGCGTAATCGTTGCGAACTAAAAGGCACTCTAATATTTGATATTGAAATAAAGGGAATGGTTGGTCTATGCATTTAGCAATTAAGAAGTTTATTTTAGGATTGAGTTTGGGCTTAGTTCTTCTCATTATGTGGTCAGTTTTTACTTTCTACGGGCCCTCCCAGTATTGGGGACTTTGGGAAGGATGGCACAGGTGGATCACAGCTATTTTTTTCCCCTTATTATATCTCTCTGCAAGTACTATTAGTTCATTTTGTCCAAGTCCTCTTGATGTTCTATTTACTACGGGCTTGGGAATTATTCCTTATGGTCTTTTATGGGTAATTCTGTCATATATACGAATGCGAGTGAAAAGATAGATAATATGCAAACCATCTTTTCAGTATTTTTACGGACCACAAAAACTCCAACGGTTTGCGGAAACTAGGGGCAGTCACGAATGGCGGTTCCTTAAGTTCGATATCCCCGCACGGTGCAAATATTCGTCGGCGGCTAAATATGGCTTCTTTCATAAGTTGAGACTGAAAATTTCATCCGTAAATTGCCGGCCGTGGCTGCGGCCGACGCAAGGGCAAACGAGGTCGTGGAGCCGCCTGTAAAGTGCCTGTATTCGGCATTTTGGAGCGAAACGGCGTGCCAAACAGCGGCTGGCCAAGTTTCATGGCGTCTCGAAGGAAAAGTTTCCTTTGTACTTGAAACAAATGGAATTCCGATATAATCATAGAAACGAGGATCTCTTTGAATTATTGGCTCAAAATGTCACTAAATGAGTGCAAAATCGTTTAGAATTACCAATTGAATTATTAAAGGATTTGATGAAAAATGCGTAAGAATATTATTATTTTGATATTATTGGCAATTCTTTTAGTGAACCTTTATGTTTGTGTTATTTTCCAAAAATCGTTTTCGAAGAAGAACAATGGATATGGTCACCCCTATCCGAGAGATCGAATTACTTATGCTGCTCGAGATCCCGATGACGACCAAATCAAATTAATTGTAGATGCCACAGAATGGACCGACGGAAGATGGGATTTGGCAGTTTTATTTAAAACAGAAGATAATAAGGTTTTTAGATTTAGGACAATTCCGCCGAATGCTCCATGTGACTGGATGGCTGTTAAATTAGAGACTCCTGAATCAATGGAAGGCAAACTTATGTCCCTGGAGGAGATATGTCATCATCATCGTCCATTTAGTAGTCCGTCCATTTGGATAACATCACGAGAAAATGAAACAGGGTCAGATACTTTATCTGACCAGCAAAAAGATTGAACGCAGTGGACAGGACTGAAAAGCCAACACGATACCTTGATAACGACCAGCGGGTGGCGGTCCAGACGCTCGTTTCCGGCGGTGTGGAGACGGACGGACGGATGTTTGTGTTCGGCAATACTATTGATGGGGTGCTGATAATGGGCTATCGCCTCGGGGCGGCTTGGGTAAACTTCTGCTGCGGGCATGACTCCTTGGACAGGTCGGCGGTGATGTTCTATGCCGGGGGCGGGGAATAAGGCGAGGGATTTGCTCTGGAAGAACCCTTTTTCTATCTTGACATTGGGCGGCGGCTCCTTATATATTGATTCTGTGCTCCGCGTGGCCGAGTTGGGAAGCGTTGTTCTTTGAAAAGTGAAATGAAAGAGGGTCGGATGTTCTCTACGGGGGGCAGAAGGCCTTCGGGACCCTTGCGGCGGCCGGGGCAGCGGCGGTTTCCAAATCATCATTTTGCCGGCATCATTGTTTTATTATTCAAAAGGAGGTCATGCGATAGAATACGGTAAAGATTTTATCACCTTTTTACGCAGGCCAGCATCCAATGAAACATAGCCATTCAGAACGATCCATCAAACATAAAGAAATTTACGACAAGCTCTGTAATGATATTATCAAGGGAGTTTACAAGCCGGGCGAAAAACTCCCGACCGAAAATGAGCTTGTGGAAATGTTCAATGCTTCCCGTCCTACCATCGGCAGGGCGATGCGGGACCTGCAGCAAAAAGGGCTGATTGTCCGCAGGCAGGGTCAGGGCACCTTTGTGAAGCAGAGCACAAAGCCCAGCAATCAGACGCTGGGGCTTCTGGTTCATTGGCAGATGCGGCCGGTTCAAACAACCAGCAGCACCATCTTCGGGATTATGATACCGGAATTGCTTAAAAATGCCAGTCAGGCCGGCTATTCGCTTTTGTTAAATGATATTCCTGTCAACAATGATTTGAATTATATTGAACGGGCTCAGGCCATTTGCAAACGGCTGCTCAGTTCTCATGTGGCGGGGGTCTTTTTTACCCCTCTTGAATTATCGAGCAATAATTCTCTGAACGAAAGCATTGCCGAACAGTTCAATAAGGCGGGGATTGCGCTGGTTCTGCTGGATCGGGATTTGACGGACAGTCACCACCGCAGTCAATTTGATATTGTGGGAATCAATAACCGGCAGGCCTCTTTGATTCTGACCAGTCATCTGATTGAACTGGGGTGCAGGAAGATTGATTTTGTGTGCGGAACGGCCATGACAACGGCCATTGAAGATCGATATGACGGATATCGCCTGGCGCTCGAAGAACATCAAATCCAGCCGGAGAAGCAGCGTCTGCACCAGTTTGACAGCCGGAGTCTGCTCAGCAAGCCCGCCTGTCCGGAAAGGGAAAGACTTCTGGATTTGGTGAGAGGGGCGAAAACGGAGGCGTTTGTCTGTGTAAATGATACAACGGCGGCGGACTTAATTGCCTGCTTTCACTCGGAAGGCATCCGGGTGCCGCAGGATGTGCGTGTGGTAGGTTTTGACGATTTGCCAATCAATGAAAGTCTGCCGGTGTCTCTGACTACGATTCGGCAGAATCCTGCGGCCTTGGCGTATGAGGCCATCCGGACGATGGTGGATCGGATTCATCATCCTGACATACCGGCCCGGCATATCATGGTGAGTACGGAGTTAATCATTCGGGAATCGTGCGGAAGCCGCTTAAAAAAATAGGATTGGATTTGCGGGCGGCCTGGTTTGGGATTGGCCGGGCGATTTAAGGAGACAGCGGGGCGAGGGGGGGTGGCGTGTGTTTTCCGGCTCTGGCGGGCTGTTTGATTGGAAGAGAGGGGGCTTTGGGGAGCGGTTTTGCCGGAGGCGGGGTTGAACGGAAGGGATGGGCGGGATGGCTCATCCGGCGCCATTCGGTTCAATCCAAAGCCGTGGGAAATCAGCAGGAACCGACTTGATTTTTATTGGTTGTCGTCGGTTTGGCCTGTTGTCTGGATGACTTTTTGGATGGTGCCGTCCTCGTTGTAATATAACTTGTCCACGCAAATGGATCTCAGCCAGTCATGGCCGGACAGGGCGCTATTGTGATAAAAGGCGTACCACTGGCCTTTGTATTCCACAATCGAACCGTGGTTGGTATAGCTGTCCGTCGGGTCCATGTAGATGCCCTGATATTTCCACGGGCCGAGGGGATTGTCGCTGACGGCATAGCACAGCCGGTTATGTTTTCCGTTTTCATCATGATTGTCCGAGTAGGATAAGTAATAAATACCCTTTCTCTTGTGCACCCATGCGGCCTCGTGGAAATCTACCAGCCCTTGCATTTCCTTCATTTCGCCGTCGATTTCCATCATGTTGTTTTTCAGTTTGCCGCCTTTGCATATTCCTCCGCCGCCATAGTAAAAATAGGCCTGGCCGTCTTCGTCGATAAACACGCAGGGGTCAATCAAGGGTTCCAATCCTGGAATATAACCCTGCACTTTAAAGTCGGAGGCGGGTTTGGTGCTGGTGGCCACACCGATTTTCCATGTTTTGTTCCAGTCCGTGCCGCTGGGGTGAGGGAAGTAGAAGTAATAAATGCCGTCTTTATAAGCGCAATCGGGGGCCCACATGAAGCCGCCTTCGGGGCGTCCCCAGGGGACATCTTTGGAACTAAGAATTTCTCCGTGATCGAGCCAGTGGACCATATCGTCTGTTGAAAAGACATGATATTGGTCCATCAAATCGCACCCCCGCGGCGGAGCGATGTCGTGGGAGGCGTACACATAGAGTCTACCGTCTGACCAGACGTGTGCCGACGGGTCGGCGGTGTACATGTGGGTGATAAACGGGTTTTTCGCTTGTGCTGCTGAGACAAGCAGCAGCGGAATCATGAGCGGAACTATTGCGGGGGCGTGTGTGTTTTTCTTCATTGCCGGCTGTCTCCTTATCAGGATTTATAGAATCTGTCCTAAAATCCGGGCTATGTAATGTAAATACAAACTTATTACATATAGATTATACCAAGATAAGATTTGAAATCAATAATTGTTTGTGACTGCTTTGGTTTCTTTTTGGTTTTTTGAGAGACTTATTGAGAAGGTATTGGGTTTGCGGGTTCATAATTGTCTATAAGTCCATAGAATACATTGGCTTATGTAGATTTATTTTTCGACTTTGTTCGGGGAAGGAGGACTGCTGGAAAATGCCGCAGTGTCTGTATGTTGGGGAAATTTGCTATTAAAAACCTGAGAAATGGAATAATTGTCTTGACATCTAATTTACAAATCAATTAGAATGTAAACAGTAGAATGATGCTGCACAGGATGGTTAACAGGGATTTTCCAAAGGTGTCGGCCGATGGAATTGACTGAAAAAAGGGGTGGAGAATCGCTTTTGAGGCATCTGGGCCCCCATGCCCGGCCGGAAGATTTTGTCTGCCTGTCTCAAACGGGAGATGGGCGATTTCATGCAGGTGCTGAAGGTGTTCAGTCGATTTTGGGAACCAGAGACCGAAAAGTTGAGTTTGTTTTTTTCCGCAAGCATGTGCTGGCTTATGTTCATTCCGCCCTGGGCTATCCGGCTTATTATCCAATCTGTCGAGTTGACAGGAAAAAGCCGACTAAAGCCGTCTTGATGGATTTGGACGGAACCAGCGTCCGCAGCGAAGAATTTTGGATTTGGATTATTCAGCTTACGACGGCCAGTCTGCTTGGAAACCCCTCTTTTGAGTTGGAAAATGCGGATTTGCCTTATGTGTCGGGCCATAGTGTTTCGGAGCATCTGGAGTACTGTATTCGGAAATATTGTCCTGAAAAGACTGTAGAAGAGGCCCGCGAACTGTATTTTCAGCACACTCATTTTCAGATGCAGGAGATTCTGAACGGGCGGGGGCGTACTGATGCGTTTAAGCCGTCCGCCGGTCTGAAGGAGTTTTTGCTGGAGTTAAAGGGTCGGAAAATCAAGATTGCGCTGGTGACGTCGGGGCTTTATGAAAAGGCGTGGCCGGAAATTCTTTCGGCGTTTCAGTCTATGGGGCTGGGGGATCCGCGTGATTTTTATGATGCGATTATTACGGCCGGATTTCCTTTGCGGAAAGGGGCTGTAGGGACGCTGGGGGAATTGTCGCCGAAGCCGCATCCGTGGCTTTATGCGGAAGTGTGCCGGGTGGGTCTTGGGATTCCATCGCAAGAGCGTGCTCATGTGGTGGGTATCGAAGACAGCGGCGCCGGTATTTGTTCCATTCGGCTGGCCGGCTTTCCGGTGATTGGATTTGCCGGCGGCAATCTGGCGGAAAGCGGGGCAGAGGGATTGTGCGATCACTGCTGTGCTACCTTTCAGGAAATACTGCACCTTCTTTGAATGAACGAAAGGCGTTCTCATGAAAATGAAAATACAGAACGATGACGCATCCGCCCCTGCCAAGAAGAGAGAGGGGCGCGTCTCTGCTAAGCATCTGATTCAGTGCCATTTCATTTCCAATACCCACTGGGATCGGGAATGGCGATATTCTATGCAGCGAACCCGGCATATGCTGGTGCATATGATGGATATGCTTCTGGATATTTTTGAGAAGGAACCGGAGTTTAAATCCTTTCATCTGGATTCTCAGACAGTTCCCCTGCAGGACTATCTGGAGATTCGGCCTGAAAAAAGGGAGCGTTTGGTAACGCTGGTGAAGACCAAGAAACTGCTGATTGGTCCGTGGTTTTGTCTTCCGGATGAATTTTCTGTTTCGGGGGAGTCGCTGATTCGCAATCTTCTGCTGGGGCATAAAATTGCCAATCAGTTCGGGTATGTGAGCAAGACCGGCTATTCTCCGTTTTCGTGGGGTCAGATATCTCAGATGCCTCAGATTTATAAAGGATTCGGGATTGAGTTTGCGGCTTTTTATCGTGGGGTGAATACGAAGGTTGCTCCCCGCTCGGAGTTTCTGTGGGAGGGAGCGGACGGCAGCCGCATTGCGGCTTCGCGTCTGGGGCGGCGGCCCCGCTACAATGTGTGGTATGTCATTCAGCGTCCGGGGTACTGGAATCTGAAGGATGTTAATCAGCGTGTGGTGCCCTGGAACTGCGAGAGCGGTCCTTTTAAGTTTGTCGGGGAACTTTACTCGGATTTTGATGCGCAGTATTCCCGGCAGAAATACAATTACTTTGCGGAAAATATACCGGAGAGTGCCAAAAAGGCCCTTGAGGAGCAAAACAATGACTGGTCCACGCTTCATCGGTTCTGGTCCTGCGGGCATGATTCTTCGTGTCCGGATATCCGGGAGGTCCGCATGATTCGGGATTGCAATCAGGCCCTTGAAGGGGTGGCGGAGGTCTTTCACAGCACTTTTGAGGATTTTCAGGAGCAAATCCTGGAGCAGGTGGATGAATCCCTGCCGGTAGTCCGTGGGGAGATGCGGTATTGTTCGGACTCTGAATCGACCAGTCCGCTATTCGGCTGGATTGTGTCTGCCAGAATGGATTTGAAGATTGAAAATTTTCAATCTGAGCGGGCTTTGATGCAGTATGCCGAGCCGCTGGCGGTTTTTGCCTCGATGCTCGGAGCGGAGTATCCCGCCGGCTTTCTGGAGCAGGCATATAACTGGCTTCTTCAGAATCATGGTCATGACTCTATCGGCGGCTGCAGTCGGGAAATTGTCGGTCTGGATATGCAGTTTCGGTATCGTCAGGTCCGGGAGATTGCCGGCTGCGTGGCGGAACGGGCGCTGCTGGATATCGCCGGCACCCTTGATTATTCGGAGCACAGTGCGGAAGATATGGTTCTGCTGGTTTATAATCCTGCGTCCTTTGCGCGGGAGGAAACGGTTACGGTTCATTTGGATGTTCCGCGGGACTGGAAGCCGGAAGGCATTGAAATTGTGAATGAGCGCGGGGAGAAGATGGAAATTCATACTGTCGGCTGTGAGGAGAAACATTTTCAGGTTGTTCAGTCTCCCAATGACACCGCCAATATGTTTGAAACGCGTCTGTATTATGCTCGGGTTCATCTGAAAGAGATCCCGCCGATGGGATATCGAATTTTCTTTGTGCGTCCGGCTGAGCGTGCGGCTGTGAAGAGTCGGGCTTCTCTGGTGAGCGGTCCCAACGCGATGGAAAATGAGCATCTGCGGGTGGTTATCGGCTCGAATGGGACACTGACCGTAACGGATAAGCAAACCGGCAAGGTTTATGAAAACATGGGCTATTTCCGGGATACGGCTGAAGTCGGCAATCCGTGGGAGCACAGCGATGTGGAAAACCCATCGGTTTTCACTACCCTCTCTGAGCAGGCGGAGGTTATCCTGATTCAGGATAATCCGCTGGAGGCCAGTTTTCAGGTTCGGTGGAACTGGTCTGTGCCGGAAAGCAGGACTGAAGACGACAAGGCGCGCAGCAGCCGGCGAAAAAATATGCCGATCTGCAATACGGTTACCCTGCGGAAAGGCCAGCGATGGGTTGAAATTGTGACCGACCTTGACAACACCGCAGAAGACCATTATTTACAGGTTGTTTTCCCTGCGGGGATTTGCTCGTCCAAGGTCTATGTGCAGGGCCAGTTTGATGTGCTGGAGCGGTCTGTTGTGCTGCCGGATTCTGAGACGTATCTGGAACGGCCCCAGACGGAGCAGCCCATGAATTCATTTTTGGATATTACGGACGGCAAGATGGGTCTGGCGATACTGAACGAAGGTTTGAAGGCCTACGAGGCCACGCAGGAGGCCGCTCCGGAGCTTCGTCTGACACTGCTTCGCAGTTTTCCGCTGCGGATATGCGTAACGCAGGAAATGACGGATTACAGCAAGGCGGACAAAAGTTCTCAGTGTTTGGGGAGGCATCGGTTTCGCTATGCGGTTCTGCCGCATCGGGGGACGTGGGCGGATGCGGATATCTGGAAGGCGTCCGAGCAGTTTACGCTTCCTCTGGTTCTGGCTCAGACGGCTCCGACGGACGGGGGGAAAGAGCCGATTTGCAAATCTTTTTTGAAGGTTAGTCCGGAGCGGCTTCATGTCAGTGCGGTCAAACGCAGTGAAAAGGGAAAGGGCTGGATTGTTCGCGTTTTTAATCCATTTGACAAGACCGTGAATGCGTCGATTTGTTTGAACGGCGGCTGTGAACCGGTTTCGATTGCTCAAAGTCCTGTTCAGCGTCTTCAAAATCATATGCTTCTTCCTGTGAACCGTGAGAGGCGAATCTGGAAGCAGGCCCGGCAGGTGTCGCTGGAAGAAATTCCGGAAAAAGAACTGCCCCTGGACAAAGATGGTTCCTGCCGCGTTCCAGTGCCTCCCAAAAAGATAGTGACGATTGAATTTTTGGCCGGCTGAACGTCCGAAAGCAATATCCTCTGTGAAATGAAAGGGGGATGGACATGGCGAAGTACCTGGGAACGACTGATTATGCCGTGATGGTTTGTTATTTTGCATTTTTGGTCGGCCTGGGGCTGGTTCTTCGGCGAAAGGCGTCGGCCAGCGTAGAGGATTATTTTTTGGGGGGTCGTCAGCTGCCGTGGTGGGCTCTGGGGGTGTCGGGGATGGCCAGTTTTCTGGATTTGACCGGCACGATGGTTATTGTCTCCTTTTTGTATATGATAGGGCCTCGGGGGCTGTTTGTGGAATTTCGCGGAGGAGCGGTGCTGGTTCTGGCGGTTATGATGCTGTGGAGCGGGAAATGGCACCGCCGGTCCGGCTGCATTACGAACGCGGAATGGATGATTTATCGATTCGGCAATACAGCGGGCGGACAGTTTGCGCGCATGGCCGGTGCGATTGCAGCCATTGTCAGCAATATTGCGATGGTTACCTATCTGATTAAGGGGACGGGCTTGTTTGTGGCGATGTTTCTGCCGTTTTCTCCTCAGGTGTGCGCTGTTCTGATGATCGGCGTTGCGACCCTGTATATCTTAACAGCGGGTTTTTACGGCGTTGTCTATACGGATTTGTTTCAGTCGGGAATCATTCTTGCTGCTGTGATTGTGATTTCTGTAATTGCGTATCTGAAGAATCCAGGTGCCGAGCAGCTCTCGGCGCTGGCTTACGAGGTTACCGGTCAAAGCGCGTGGATGACCTCGGCGTGCAGCTGGAAAACGCCGATGCCGAAAGGGTATGAACAGTACAGTTTTTTATTTATGGTTGCTGTTTTTTATCTATTCCGGAATGTCTTTTACGGGATGGGGGCTGGAGGGGAGCCGCGTTATTTCGGGGCCAAAGACGATAAGGAATGCGGGAAACTGACGTTTTTGTGGACCAGTCTGATGATGTTTCGCTGGCCGATGATGATGGGGTTTGCGATACTCGGATTGTTTCTGGTCAAAGAAACATTTCCCAATCAGGAAGTGCTTCAGGATGCGGCGGTGCTGATTAAGAGCTATGTAGGCCCCCTTGATAAAAGCCGGTGGGCGGATACGATTTCCGGCATTATTCATTCCCCGGATGCCTATTCGCCTGCCCTGGCCGGTCAGATGAGCGAACTTTTGGGGAGGAACTGGCAATCGAGTCTTCATCTGCTCAGTTATGAAGGGACCGTTGATCCGGAGCGGATTCTGCCGGCTGTTGTTTTATACGGCATTCCGCGGGGGTTTCGCGGGCTGATTTTGGTGGCACTGATTGCGGCGTCGCTGTCCACATTCGGCTCGTTCTTGAACTGGACGACGGGCTTCTTTACGAAGGATATTTATCAGGCCTATGTTCGGCCGACGGCGTCCAATCGGGAACTCATTCGTATCAGCTGGGCCTTTGGTCTTGTTTTTGTTGTGCTTAGTTTTCTGTTTGCCTATTCCGTCAAAAACATCAACGATATCTGGGACTGGTTTATCATGGCGCTCGGCGGGGGGCTGGTGGTTCCCAATACGCTGCGTTTTTACTGGTGGCGTTTTAACGGCGGGGGTTTTGCGATCGGAACCATTACCGGTTTGGTGGGGGCGATTTTGATACGAGTGGTGCAGGTTTACGGTTCGGACCTGAGTCCCTTTCTGGTTCAGTTCTTCAATAATCCGGTGTCGCTGTTTTTTGTTACGCTGGGTATCGGGCTGGCCGGGACCATTCTGGGGACGTATCTGACGGAGCCGACAGCACCGGATGTGCTGAAGCATTTTTATCGAACGACGCGACCGTTCGGTTTCTGGAAGCCGCTGGCCGGCACGCTCCATCCGGAGGTACGGTCCAGGATGACGAAGGAGCATATTCGTGATGTGTCGGCTCTGCCGTTTGCGCTGTGCTGGCAAATTACGCTGTTTTTGCTGCCGATGCAACTGCTGATTAAAAGTTATCGGGCCTTTCTGATTACCTTTGGAATCTTTGTAATTTCCCTGCTGGGCTTATATGTCATTTGGCTGCGGCATTTGCGGGAGCCGGTGTTTGAGGGCGAGGTCGCGGATGAACCGGCAAAAAAATAAAAGAAATTCCTTTCCTCTCCGGCAGAGACAGAAAAATGTCAATGGTAAATATTCGTATTTCGGAGGTGGGCGGTCTTCGGCAGGATGCCGGTTGTCTGATTTTTAAGTTATTATAGGATAGATGGTTATGGTGATATTAGGATGTATAAAAGTTGTTTTTTCGTCCAGATTGTATTTACAATATAGAAATAATTTTTTCATTTTATTATTTTTTGTCTTTGCAAATTCCAAAGGAAGGGCTATAATAAAGCCCATCATAGAGCTCTTTGCTGACAAGCCGTTCAAGATGGTTCGAGGTACGTTCAATCCGACAGTTCTTAGGATGCGAGTTCTTGCTTAAGGAGGTACCATGAAAAAGGAAACCGCATTTACGTTAATTGAATTGCTTGTTGTCATTGCTATTATTGCCCTGCTTTTGTCCGTCCTTGTGCCTGCCCTTCGTCGCGTCAAACAGCAAGCCGCCGGCGCGGTCTGCTTGTCTAACATTCGTCAATTGGCGGTTGCCTGGCAGAGTTATTCTGCTGACCATGATGGTGAGATTGTTCACGGTCATGTTCCTCGCACATCTGTTCCTGATCCGACGCATCGTTTCTGGGTTCACTATCCTCAGACGGAAGCCGGTGTTTATAGGGGGGAACCTGCCGATGTCAGGCGAGAGTATGAACTGATTGGGATTCGACGGGGTGCCCTGTTTGACTATCTGAATACCTTTGATGTGTATCACTGCCCCGGCGACAAAAGTTCTGTTATGTTTGCCTCGACGGAGTATGCAACGACCAAGTCGTGGTGGAACAGCTATTCCATTACCGGAATGATGAATGGCGAAGAACTGTACCGAACGGGGGTTGTTGACAAAGTAGCCAAGAAGACCAGCGATTTGGTTAATCCGGGCGGCAAAGTTGTCTTTCTGGAAAATGTCGATGAACGCGGGTGGATTATGGGTTCGTGGCTGATGAACTATGCGAACAATCCAACGTGGGTGGATCCTATTGCTATCTGGCATTATGAGCGCGGGACCCTGGGGTTTGCGGATGCTCATGCCGAGATGCACAACTGGAGGGATGGGACAACGATTGAAAACGCAGAAGCGGGGCGGGTTATCCATACGGTACCGAGACCGAATGAAAGCGGGGAGGATATCCGGTATATGCAGCGGGCGTATGTTCCCAGGCGGTAAGAGGCAATCACCTTATTGGGATTACCGGCAGGAAAAGATTGCGGCGAATGACAGAAGCGGAAACGAGTTGTGGTGTGAGGATTGTATCGGAGGGATCGTTAACTGACTGATAGTCAAAATATCTTATTCTGAAAGGAGATTGAGCCATGAACAAGAGGATGTGGTGTGCAGTGATGGCGGCCGCTGCCATTGCGGGTCTGGTGCAGGGGGCGGAGTTGTCGAGAAACTGGAATCCTGCGGCAAATCCGCATAATGATCCCAATATTCCCTATGCCTGGTGGACGGATCCGAACAACTGGGCCGGCGGATCTGTGCCTGAAGGCGGCCCTAATAACGAGCTGGGTGATGCCGACTATTATAAGGTACAATTTTTCAATAATAATGCCAAAGACTGCTATCTGGCCACAAGAAAGATGGTGGGGCATTTGGTAGTTGGCGACGGCGGCGTTAATCCCGGGATTCTGCATCTGCTGGCTGGGGCTGAAATGTATGCCGGCTACAAGCCGGACGGCGGCAAAATCTGGACCGGCTGCGGTTTCAGCGGGCAGGGAGCCGGGATTGTTGTTCATGAAGGCGCCCTGTTAGATTGTTTGGATCATTTGTGGATTGCTCACAACGATAATGCCTCCGGCGGATTGGTTGTTGACGGCGGAACGGTTGTTGTTCATGAGATGTTTGGGATGAATTTTGACGGCAAAACGACGACGAGCGGCTACTGTCAGGTGAAAAACGGCGGTCTGCTGCATCTGATGAATTGGAACAATAGTCAGTCCATTCGGGGAAACATGAATTTGGATATCGAAAAAGGAACCGTGATTATTCGATATTGGCGGCTGGACCTGACCAATCCCTGCGATCCCGGTGTATGTGCTCGGGATGGACGCATTACGGGGTATAAGGATGCAAAATTCGACAAGAAGATCAATGTCGAAGGCGGCGATGTAAATAATGCGCAGAATGATATTATCAACAATGTGGTCTTTACGTGGGATGCCGCAAACAACCAGACGATTCTTACGGCCGTTCACCCGATGCAGCCGGCACCGGATATTGACGAGATTATTCCGATCGGGGATGTGACATTTGAATGGAACAACTGGGAACCGAATATGCCTGGGGAGTCGGTTTCTGTGGAGATTCTGATTGGAACAGATCCGGAGGCGATGAGTGTTGCGGCGACGCTGGATGTGACCGGACAGGCGCGCTCCTCGACGGTGCTCACTATCTCTGCACCCGGGACTTATTACTGGCGGGTGGATACCAACAACGGCGCTTATCACGAGGGGGATGTCTTTACATTTGAAGCGACGGCCAATCTGCCTCCGAAAGTGGATGCCGGCAGCGGTTTTATTACCTGGGTGGGTCAGCCGGCGCAGCTGAATGCGACGGTAACGGATGAAAACATCCCAATGCTTACCTGGACGATTGAGCCGGATGACGGGATGGTTTCTTTCTCAGATAACCATGTTGAAGACCCGGTGGTTACGGCAGCGGCGGAGGGCACCTACACACTGACTTTGACGGCCGATGACGGGTTTAATCCGGTGGTGAGGGATACGACCATTCTTGATGTGTATGCGGATTCCTGCGCGGCGGCACGGCGGAATGGAACGGGTACGGTTTACAGTACAGACCTGGTGGCTGATTGCGTGATTGACCTGGAAGACCTTGCAGAAGTGGCGAGTGACTGGCTGGTGGATTATAACCTGACAGGTCCGATTGTTCGATAAAGCCGAGTAAGGAAGACCTCTCCTTTATAAAGCAGGCGGTTCGGGCGCCCTGAAAACGGGTGCCCGAACCGGCGGCGAGGGTGCTGTTCGGTTTGGGCGGTTCTATGCCTGCTTCGGGAGAGAAAAGCAATAAAATAGGAACACCTCCGTCTCTACAGAGACTGGGGGCAGAAGTCTCCAGTCTCTGTAGAAGATTATTTCTGCAGGGAAGCCGCAGGAAAGTCATGTGGGAAGGGCATGTTTGAACAAAGAGACAATATTCTGAAAACAGAATCGGACGCGTGCGGGTATGGAAGGCCGCTGGATGGGCGGGGCAGGTTTTGGAAATTAGCATGGGGGTGTCTGTTCTTTTGTTCGGCTTCGGTTCTGTATGCAGCCCATCGGCATTGGGCTCCTGTAACCAGTGAGCGGTACTGGAGTCAAAGTGTAAACTGGCTGGAAGCAAGCAAGCCGACAGCAGGGGATTTCGCCTGGATTTCTGATGTTAGCAAACCCTGTATTGTGAATACAGCGGAGCAGGTGGAAAACTTCAGCGTCGGCAGCAATGGAACCGGCCGGCTGATTATTGTCAATGGGGGAGTACTGACCTCGACCGACTGGTGCGGGAACGGAATGGGCAGCGGCAGTTCAGCAGGCACGGTCATTGTGGAGGCGGGGGGAACGCTGAATTGTCTGGAGCATTTTTGGACCGGTCATGCCGTCGGTGATGCGGGGACTACTATTCTCAACGGCGGAACCATCCATGTGGGCCATCAGTTGGGATTGGGCTGGGACGGGGGCACCGGCTATATGTACATCAACAGCGGTACTCTGACGCTGGCCAACTGGACCGACCAGACCATTAGCGGCAATTCTGTGATGGATATTCGGGAAGGGGAGGTCATCGTCAACGGGGACCAGACGGACCGTATCGCAAGACTTATTTCCAAGGGGGCCATTACTGCTTACCATGGGTCAGGAACGGTGATGGTTGACTACGGCCAGACCTATGCGGGGAAAACGGTTATTACCGCAATTCCTGTTCTGCTGAACCGTCCGCCGACAGTAGATGCCGGCGTTATGCGGAATCTTCTGTGGCAGGAGAATGCGTCGATTACGATGACGGCGGCTATTTATGATGATGATCCAAATCATCTGGGTGAACTTGGTGTTGATTACGGACAGATTTTGTGGTCGTGCGCCGAGCCAGAGGTGGTTTTCAGCCATCCTGATGCGGCGACAACTCAGGTTGCGTTTTCTTCTCCGGGTGTTTATGTTCTGCGGTGCACGGCTACGGATGACGAGAACCAGAGCGGTACGGGCAGTACGCTGGTGTCCTGGATTGAGGCGGGCAAGCCGAATTTTGAAGAGCGGGCGGCGCGACTGGTCGAACTGCTGACCCTTTCTGAAAAGGTTTCTCTGCTGGATGAAGGGTCGCCGGCCATCAGCCGGCTTGGGATTCCTTCTTACATCTGGGCCAATGAAGCCCTGCATGGAGTGACAGGCCCAGGCATTGCGACGGTTTTTCCGCAGGTGATTGCCTTGGGCAGCACGTGGGAGCCGGAACTTGTCCATGAAGCGGCTACCGTCATATCGACGGAGGCGCGGATTAAGAATCTGCTCCACAATAAGGGGCTGACCTACTGGTCTCCGACGATTAATCTCAATCGCGACCCCCGCTGGGGGCGGTTTGAGGAAAGTTATAGTGAAGATCCGTTTTTGTTGTCCCGTTTTGCGGTGTCCTTTGTGAAAGGGATGCAGGGAGATGATCCGGTCTATCTGAAAACGGTCTCTTCTCCGAAACATTATATTGCCAACAATGTTGAGGCGACGCGCCATACGGGTTCCTCTGATGTGGATATGCGGAATCTGCGAGAATTGTATCTTCCGGCTTTTCGGGCTGCGGTGCAGGAGGCGGGGGCCTTTTCTGTGATGTGTGCCTACAATCGGGTAAATGGGGTTCCGGCCTGTGCGAACTCCTGGCTGCTGCAGGAGGTGCTTCGAGAAGAGTGGGGCTTTGGCGGCTATGTGGTTTCTGATTGTGATGCTATCGAGGATATTTACAACGGTCACTTTTATGCGGCCTCCGGACAAGAAGCCGCTGTTCTGGGCATCTCTGCGGGCTGCGATCTGAACTGCGGCACGATGTACCAGGCCAATCTGGTGCAGGCGGTTCTGGAGGGGAAGGTGGAGGAGGCGGCGATTGACCGGGCGGCCTGGCGTGTTCTGCTGGCCCGCTTGAAACTGGGTCATTTTGAGCCGCCGCCGCTGGTTCCCTATAACAGCATAGATGTTAATCTGCTTGATGGGCCGGCTCATCGGCAGGCGGCTCTGAAAGCGGCTCAACGGTCGATTGTTCTGCTGAAAAATGATGGGCTTCTGCCGCTGGATATTCATACCGTGCGGTCCATTGCGGTCATCGGGCCGAATGCAGATAAAATCATTTTCGGCGGGTACAGCGGGATGGCATCGGACCCTGTTTCTCCGCTGAGGGGCATTCGGGAGAAAACGGCCGGCTACGGGATTGCCGTCGATTATACGCCTGCATGTGAGATTAGCCAGACTCCTGAAATTATCGCCATCCCATCTGATTATCTGATTGCGGCCAGCTCTGCTGTGCGCGGCGGTCTGAAGGGAGAATATTTTAACAACATGAACCGGTCCGGCTCTCCGGCATTGACGCGGATTGATGCCGGCGTAAATTTCAATTGGGAATCGGGCTCGCCTGATGCGGAGCGGATTGTGCCTGACGGTTTTTCCGTTCGGTGGACGGGGAAGCTGGTGCCGCCGCTTACGCGGCTGTACATGCTGTCCCTGACCTCGGATGACGGTTCGCGTTTGTATCTGGATGGGGCTTTGCTGATTGATAACTGGGGCGACCATGCGGAGCGGACAGTAAAAGCGGCTATTCTGCTGGAGGCGGGGCGGGAATATGATGTACGGATTGAGTATTATGAAAACGGCGGAGCCGCCGCTGCAAAATTTCAGTGGGATTTTTATCAGGAACAGATGGACGCAGCGGAAGCGCTGGCTGCTTCGCATGAAGTTGCCGTTCTGGTGGTAGGGACCGATACTTCGACGGCTCATGAAGGCAAGGATATGGATACTCTCGACTTGCCCGGCTTTCAGGAGGAACTGATTGAGCGGGTCACGCATGCCAATCCGCGAACTATTGTTGTTCTGGTCAACGGAAATCCCGTTTCTATTCCATGGGCGCAGGCCAACTGTCCGGCCATTCTGGAGACGTGGTACAACGGGCAGGCCGCCGGCACGGCCCTTGCTGATGTTCTCTTCGGCGATGTCAATCCGGGCGGCAAATTGCCGGTAACATTTTACCGGTCAGTGGACGAACTGCCGGATATGGAGGATTACGACATCATCCATGGCGGCCGCACTTACCAGTATTTTTCCGGCGAGGTTCTTTATCCCTTCGGGCACGGCCTGAGTTATACAACCTTTGCCTATCAGGAGCTGAAGGTGCTGCCGAAGGAAGCAAGCGAGCAGGGGGACTTGACTGTGTGCGTGGAGATAGAAAATACCGGAATGCGAAGCGGAGATGAAGTTGTTCAGGTTTACCTGCGAAAAGTGAATCCCTCTATCCTTCGTCCTCTTAAGACCCTCAAGGCATTTCAGCGGATTCCTCTGGAGGCAGGGCAGAAAGGGAAGCTGACATTTCGAATCCCTATCCGGGAATCGGCTTACTTTGATGTGAACAGCGATGCGTTTGCGGTTGAGCCGGGGTTGTACGAGGTGCAGGTCGGCAGCTCCTCATTTGATATTCGACTGACAGAATCATTTACAGTTTCTGCGGATGGTGTATTGAATCCGGATATTGTTCAGGATGGGTTGATCAATTTGCTGGATTTGGCCGAACTGGTGAACTGGTGGCGGCAGACGGACTGCTTGTCGCGGGAGCATTGCGGCGGGGCGGATTTGGACTTGAGCAATCAGGTGGATTTGGGAGACCTGGCCGTATTGGCAGAAAGCTGGTTGAGCAATTGAATGAGAGAAATTTTCAGCAGACAGCGAAGCGGAGGCCTGAATTTATGAAAAAGGCAATTTTGGCGGCGGTTCTTCTGGGAGCGGTTGGCATCTCGCAGGCACAAATCGGCTGTTTTTGGAGGCCGACCAGCGGCGTTCTTTGGTCCACAGCGGCCAACTGGAACAACCATGATGTGCCTGACAGTCTCAAGCCGGGTGCAACGGATACTTATAAGGCGTATTTTCTGGATAATTGGGACGAATGCATCCTTGATTATGACGGCCCGACGATTGACAACCTTCATCTGGACCAGTCTAAACCGCTTCGGATTGTAAGCGGCGGCCGGCTGACGGTTACCGATTGGGCTATTCTGTCTTACAGCAATCCGGGCGCCAATATGGTGATTGATGGAGGAACGCTGAATTGTATGAGCCATCTGTTCATTGGGCCCTGGTCGCATAATTATAACGATTCTTTCGGTGCCCGCCTGACGCAAAACGGCGGTACCGTCAATATCTATGGGGTTTGCGGTCCGGGATTTGATCATGGCCGCGGACATTACCAGCTGAATGGCGGCACGCTGAATGTGTTTGGAAACTGGGAACTGGCCAACAACGGCGGTGCCGGCTCGCTGGATATTACCCAAGGTGTTTTTATCAAATCGGGGGATATTACTGCTCAGATTCAGACGGAAACAGCGGCCGGCCGGCTGACGGCTTACGGCGGGTACGGGAAAATTGTGTTTGATTACAATGTGACCCATCCCGGAAAAACGACGGTCAAGGCGATCGCGCCTGCTGCAGGCGATCTGGATGACGATCAGGATGTGGACCTTTACGATTTGCGGTTTCTGGCGCGGGAGTGGCTGTATCCCAACTGCGGGAATCCGGCGAATTTGGATGAGTGGTGCAAAATTGATATGCGGGATTTTCGTGTGCTTTCCAAGAACTGGCTGGCCGGGATTCGGACGCGCTGGCATATTGCCTCGACGGTCTTTCCCACGGATGACTGGATTGTGACGCCTCATTATGCGGAAGATTTCGGGATTGCTGCCGACGGGGTGACCGATGTGACGGCGGCCATTCAATCCGCGCTGGTTTCCATCAGCAATTTGGGCGGTGGGGCTTTGTATCTGCCTGCCGGGCTTTATAAAGTCAGCGGGACTCTGACGATTCCCTCGCGGGTTACGCTTCGGGGAGACTGGGCGCCGCCGACGCCTGACGGGCCTGTTCAGGGAACTATCCTGATGGCCTATGCGGGACGCGGCAGTGAGAGCGGCGATGCTTTTCTGTCTATGAGCAATTGTGCAGGGATTAAGGGAATTGCAATCTGGTATCCGGAGCAGGTTGCTAATGATATTCAACCGTATCCGCCTGCTATTCGGCGGGTATCCGGCAGCAACCAGACGGTTGAAAACGTGACGTTTGTCAATGCCTATATCGGCTTCAGCTGCTACAGCACGGAAATTACCGCCAGCCCCTTTCTTCGCGGCATTTATGGAACGCCGCTGAAAACGGGCATTGAGTTTGACTGTTTGGCTGATGTCGGACGGATTGAAACGGTTCATTTTTCACCGGATTACTGGAAAAATTCCGGTCTTCCCAACGCTCCCGTCTCGGAGCAGCATCGGCCGTGGATTTATGAGAACGGCACCGGCATTACCTTCGGGCGCATTGACTGGTCATACGCGGCCTATGTAACGATTGATGGGTACGGTGAAGGGCTGAAACTCTGGCCTTCGCGCAATGATTCGGCCACTACTCCCAACGGCCAATGTTACGGGTTTACTCTGCGAAACTGCAAAACCGGCATCCGCATTGTGAACAGTTCCTATGCGGGGTTTATGTTTACCCGCTTTGCTATTCAGGGTGCTGAGGTTGGTGTGGAAATAGGGTCGGCGGCCAATCAGGCCCTGCTGTTTCATACGTGCAGGATCAACGGAACGAATTATTCCCTGCATAATCGGGGTTCGGCTCGGGTTCTTATGATGAGCTGTCAGATGCCGAACGGCCCGCTGCGGATGGATGGGGGTTATCTGTCCGTTCTTCATAGTGATTTTGACAGCGCAAGCGGCGAGCACATTATCCTGAACAGCGGTGTCCGCGGCGCTTCCATTCTGGGCAATCGTTTCAGCCGAGCCCCTCAAATTGCTGATAACACCTCTTATCCTGTGAATATCGATCACGCACCTCTGGCGGTCAGTCCCCTCCCGGCCTACGATTTCAAAAAACCGTCGGGTCCGTTTACAGCAGCCAAACGGAATTTGTTTGTCGTTACCGAGTTTCCTTATCATGCCAAGGCAGATGGGGTGACGGATGATACATCTGCGTTTCAGGCGGCGCTGGCGGATGCAGGGGCCAACGGCGGCGGCATTGTTTTTGTGCCGGGAGGGGATTACCGACTGGACGGGACGCTGACGGTTCCGACGGGGGTGGAACTGCGCGGCGTTTTTGACCTGGCTCACAGTACGAGCGGGCGCGGCAGCGTTCTGAATACGTATCATGGGAAAAATGAGGAAAACGGAACGCCGTTTATCCAAATCCAGCCCCATGCCGGCATTCGCGGCTTGACTATTCATCATGCCGGGCAAATCATTGAGCCGGGAAATCCGCCGAATTACGGGTTGACGCCGTATCCGTTTATGATTCGCGGTCTGGGTTCTGATATTTATATTCTGAATGTGGCCGCAACCATCCCGTATCAACTGATTGACCTGGCGACTTATCGGTGCGACCGGCATTATGTGGACTATGTTCTGGGAACGGCCCTGAAGACGGGGATTTATGTCGGCGGAGGTTCGCAGGATGGTCAGATTCACAACTGCCAGTTCAATCCGTCTTCTTATGCTCATCAGCGATTTCTTTATGACAGCATTCCGGACAGCGGGGATTTGGACGGTGTTTATCAGGTGGTGTGGGCGCAGGGGCGGCCCTATCTCTTCGGCAATATGTCGGGAGAAATTCTTCATCAGAATTTTGTGTTTGGCGGGATGTATGGTGTTCATCTTATCAAAGAAGGGGATGTCGGGCCGTCGGGGCATTGCATGGGGATGGGGGTTGATCAATGCACTCGTTCGCTGCAAATCGACGATGTTGGAGAGAATGGCCTGAATATGATTAATTCACAGATTGTTACCGTCAACCAGACTATCGGCCGTTATCTTGAAACCAGCGCGGCTCTGGAGGATACCTTCCGCATGTTCAGTACCTGCTGCTGGGGCACCAATGACCGCAGTGTGCTGGCCGGCGGGGGCGATTTGGAACTTCAACTGTTTCATATTGCCCGAAACGCTGAAACAGCGGCATTTGATATTCGAAATGAAGCGAATGTGCGGAATCTGGGCGGGAATGTGACCGATTATGTCAATGTTTTTCTTCAGATTGAGCCGACGGCGAGAGCGGCATTTATCGGCAATATAATCCGCACCAGCCCTTCTCAGATGCCGGTCAATACATCGAATGTTACCAGTATCGGGAATCTTCGAGTTCCATAACTTCGCAGGAAATGTTCCTTTTCTTTTTGACAGCAGGCGGGCAAAAAATGGCAAGATTCATCATGGAAAAACGGGTTTTCAGCAAAGTATTTTGGATTGGGCTAAGCATGGGGGCTGTTGTGAGTTGTGTTTGCCGGGCTCAAGTTGAAGAGTTCACGCTTTCCTATGAACAGGTTATTCAAAATACAATGAAACCGTTTGAAGGCCCTTGCCATCCTGAGGTGGATGTGTCCACTCTGTCGGGCAAAGTGATGTGCGGCTATCAGGGGTGGTTTACCTGTCCCGGCGACGGCTCGGCGATGGGCTGGTTTCACTGGGGGCTGCCGACGTCGGCACCGGCCACGGAGTTCTGCCCCGGCAGATGCAAAATTGATTTATGGCCGGATATGTCGGAGTATGACAGCCGTTCGAGGGTGCCGACTTTGTTTCGTCATGCGAACGGAGAGACTGCTTATGTTTACAGCAGTATGGACCCGGCTGTGGCGGATCTTCACTTTCGATGGATGAAGGAATCCGGAATTGATGGTGTTTTTGTGCAGCGGTTTGCCGCCCAGACTTTCAAGCCCATGGAATTCAGCAATGTCAACATTGTTTTGGCAAACTGCCGAGCGGCCGCCAATCGATATGGACGCGCTTATGCCCTTATGTATGATTTATCAGGAATGCGAAGCAGCCAATTTGAGCACATTCTGAATGATGTTCGATTGCTGGCGGACAAGATGCGTCTGTTTGATGACCCGGCGGACAAAGCGTATCTGCATCATCGCGGGAAACCCCTGATTGCCGTCTGGGGGGTGGGCTTTGGAGACAGAAGGCAATATGACCTCAAAGACTGTGAACGATTGATCCGGTTTCTGAAAACAGACCCTCAATATGGGAAGTTTTCTGTGATGCTGGGAGTGCCAACTTACTGGCGGGAGCAGGGGGCGGATGCGGTAAAGGACAAAGACCTTCATCGGATTTTGCAAATGGCTGATTTGATAAGTCCCTGGACAGTCGGCCGAGTCAAGGATTGCGAGGAAGTGCATCGCATCCTGGCTTCTGTCTGGAGAGAGGATATTCTATGGTGCGAGAATCATCAGATAGAGTATGTTCCGGTTGTTTTTCCCGGCTTCAGCTGGCATAACATGCATGGGGGACCTCTGAATCAGATTCCGAGATGCAAGGGGCAATTTTTCTGGACCCAAATTTTCGCTGCAAAAAAGGCGGGGGCCGAAATGATTTATGTCGCCATGTTTGATGAAGTTGATGAGGCAACGGCTATCTACAAATGTACAAACAATCCCCCTGTTGGGGAATCTGCGTTTCTGACCTATGAAGGGCTGCCCAGCGATTATTACCTGCGTTTGGCCGGGTGTGCGGGAAAACTGCTTCGAAGCGAAATCCCACTCTCTGAATCGCTCCTCCTGTCTCCGTAGGGTTGTTCATCGTCATAGCAGTTCAAGCGGCTGGGGCGAAGGAAGCCGGCAGCCGCGGGCTATATTTATCTTGTACGGCCGACGTTCTTCCTATTCTCCTCTTTGGAACTCCCCTTGGGGGGGATTTTTATGCGCTTACAGCGGATTTTATAGACCTAGATTGCCCTGTTTTGGCGGTATTTAAAAAACTTCTTTTTTTATTCATAGGTGACGTTTGAATGGTTGGAGAAATAAAAGAATAGCGGAGATTGGGATAAATGGATGGTTTGTATCCACATAATGAAGAAACGGAAAAGACCAAGCTTTTTATGAGTCTGGTTTTGGCAAGCCAGCGAAAGATTTATCTTTATATTTTGAGTTTGGTTATTTATCCCTCGGATGCAGATGATTTGCTTCAGGATACGTTGGTTTTGATGTGGAGCAAGTTTGACGAGTTTCAGGCAGGGACTGATTTTACCGCGTGGGGCCGGTCTGTCGCCCGCTATAAGGTGATGAATTATCTGAAGAAGAACAAGTCCGCCAAACTCCAGTTCGATGAAGACCTTTTAAGGGTAATTGCCTCCGAGAGCCGTCAGACGGATAACCTGGCGGACCGGCTTGAGGTGATGAAGAACTGCATCAAGGCCCTTTCGGATAAAGAAATTCATCTGTTGAGAATGCGGTATCATCTTGATTTTTCCTTCAAAAAGATGGCTCTTCAGGTTGGTATTTCCAAGCAAAGTGTTTATCGAGCGGTCAGCCGGATTCATGCCAAACTTGTCAAGTGCATGAGATACCATCTGGGAATGGGGGCGGCTTATGACTCCTGAGGATAAACTGCTGGTAGAACTCAGTGATTTGGTAGTCCGCGTCATGGATAACGCGGTTACGGCGGAGGAGTTTTCTCGGCTGCAAAGTCTGCTTCGTTCCGAGCCGCTGGCTCGTGCGTATTATTTGGATTTGCTGGTGACGCTGACGGGGGTAGAGGAGATTCAGGAGGCGGCTGCTCCTGAGGCGGAACGGGTGAGTGCTTTGCTGGATGCCCTGGCTGAAAATGAACAGACAGCGACAGCCGTGATCCTTGAAAAACCCGAGGTCAAAGGGGAGAAAAACGAGACAGCCAAGGCGAGGATTCAGCAGCGTCCTGCGGTAAGCAAACTTTCACTGTATGCTTTGGTTTTCTCTTCGGCCGCGCTGCTGATGCTGCTTGCCTATGCTTTTTTTGTGTCTGGAAAACAGACAGGCATTGAGGTGGCCGCCCTGATGGACAGCATTGAGGCCAAATGGTCTCTTCCCTATGCTCCTCAAAAAGGGGTTCGGCTGATGACGGAAGATGAGCCGATTCAGCTGAGCAAGGGATTTATCAAGGTCCGTACGGACAATGGGGTTGAGTTTATTCTGGAAGCGCCGGCGGAGTTCCGGTTTCGAAACTCCGATGAATTGTCGATGAACTATGGACGGGTTTTTGTTAATGCGGCTGATGTGGCAAACGGATTTACCGTTCAGACGCGGAAATCAAAGATTATAGATTTGGGGACTCAGTTCGGCGTCTATACCGATCTCCAAGGGGATAGCGAACTTCATGTTTTTGAGGGCAAAACTGTTCTGATTGCGGCTCTGGCTAATCAGCAAGAGCGGCTGTTGGATGTTCCGGCCGGGCGGGCCTATGGGTTTGGAATTAAAAAAGAGGAAGTTCGGCCGATTCAGCTGTCGGAGGACATGTTCGCCAAAGCAATTGATTCTCAAACAGGGCTGGTTTGGCGAGGGCAAAAGCAAGTCAGTTTGGCGGATGTTGTCTGTGGGGGTAATGGTTTCGGGACGGGCGATCCATACCGCGTGATTGATCCGAGCAATGGAAATGCGGCGGTCTATGTGAATCGCGGGCAAACCGTTCGTTTGGGTTCAGGGACTTACCACCGGATTGACGCCTTGAAATATGTCGACGGCGTATTTGTTCCAGACGGCAGCGGCGGCCCGGTGGAGATCAGTTCCAAAGGAACATTGTTTACCGACTGTCCTCCCACATCGGGACGTTTTCGAAAGGAGATTACCGTTCTAAACAAGGTGTATGATTCGGAGGGAGGCACCCTGGCGGTCCACGATACGGCTTATGGTTATCCGTGTCAGCCGGCGATTTCCATGCACGCCAATATGGGAATTACCTTCGATCTGGATGCAATACGAAATGATCTGCGGTGTGTAGAGATTGAGTATTTTGAAGCGCTGTGCGCAATTGCAGATCAGCAACACACGCGGGCCAGTGCAGATTTCTGGGTACTGATAGACGGTCAGGTGCGAGCGCATATAACCGGAACGATGGCGGGTTTTTCTCAAAGGGTGTATATTCCCATTGCTCCGACGGACCATTTTCTGACGCTTGTCACGACGGATCATCAAGAGTTAGGAGAAAGTGACCCGATCCATTCGGATCGATGTTTTTTCGGCGAGCCGGTGCTGGGACTTCAAACACGTCCATAAAGGGATGAAAACAAATCAATGAACAATTTTAATTCGGAGGTCTGATTATGAAACACACAATAAATATAATGCTGGCACTTGCGTTTATTCCGGCTATGGTGCAGGCACAGCCGGTGTCTCTGGTGCTGAACGGCGATTTTGAACAATGGACGGATGGGTTGCCGAATTACTGGTCAAAGGGCGGCTCGGCAGCTCTGGCTTCGTCAACGCTGCTCAACGGCACTTCGTCGGTACTGCTGACGGCGGTTTCAGGAGACTCAAATGTTTACTATTTCAGGCAGAGTTTTTCAAATCCCCTTGTTGCCGGCGGGAATTTTTATGTGACGTTTGATATTGCCTTTCAATCCGCCGGAAGCGGGCGCGACTGGAATCTCAATTTAACAGCAGGAGGTACGACGTCGGTATTTAATATGTACTACCGAACCAACACGTTGTATATCTACAATGGAACATCCTGGGTAACAATTGACTCGTCCGGCATAATGTTAGCCAGTAATTTTGCCGCCAATGTGATTCACCCGTATCGTGTTGTTATCGAGGGAATCTGGCTTGGTGAGTATGAGCTGACGGTTATTGATTTGAACACGGGACTTGTGCTGCTGAATCAAACCGGCTTGAATCATTATCAGCGACAAGTAGATGCAACATTTATAAATTTTGACTTAAGTCGAGGTCCTAATCAAATCCTGATTGACAATGTGTTCGTATATCCCCGCAATCCTTTCCTGCCGGTCGTTGAGGCGGGGTTGAATACAACAGTCGAGCTTCCTAACAACAGTTTGACTCTAAGTCCTGTTGTCAGCAATACCGACACTCCCAACGAAGAGCTGATTGTCGAATGGGCTCAGGTGAGCGGGCCGGCGGTTTCGTTCAGTACGCTTGCCGGTGAAACGGCCAATGATTTGAATGCGAAGGTATTTTTTAACGGCGGGCGCGGCGAGTATGTTTTTAAGCTGACGGTTACGGATAAACGGGGATTAACCGGCGAAGGGATGATTAACATTCGCGTCAAAAACCCGGCAATCGATGACGTGCTGCTGGGACATTGGGGATTCGAAGAAATGGCTGGGACGGCGGCAGCTGATATGCTGGATCCTGCTGCAGGCAATGTTGCGGCTGATGACGGTTTTCTTGTTGGTGTTTCAGAACCAAATTTGCCCCAATGGGTATCGGGCTGGGTTGGCCATGGCGCGCTTGAATTCTTCGGTCACGAAATTGTCGATGTCAACGACGTGGCCGAGCAGGATCCTAATCTGCGATCGCTGCGTTGGGAAATGACCGCCGCCGGCTGGCTTAAGGCCGATCCAAAAAGCGGAGGCTACCGCACACTGGTCGGTCGATTTTCGCCGTTTAACTGGGTTCTGCGAAAAGCTGAAAATACCCCCTACGCGGAATTTGTATTGCAAATGGACGATGTGCAGGTCTGGCTGACCAGCAAGAGCAGCATCCTCGACGGATACTGGCATCATCTGGCCGGGACGTTTGACGGCTGTCGAGCCGTGCTTTATGTGGACGGTATCGAAGAGGCAAGCGTCGAAGGATACGACTTGATCCGGATAAGCACCGAGTCTGAACTTTCGATTGGCGGGCGACGCGACAGAAATCATTTTCTGGTCGGTACGGCCGATGATGTGCGTGTGTATAGTTACGCCCTTGATGTTGAGCAAATTCGTGAGCTTGTACGAATGGGCATTAATGTCCCGCCCCGCGTTCAGATCGATCCCACCATCCCTACTTATCTGGTCAAGCAGTTTAACGACACTGTTGAATTGGCTGCTGAAGTTATTGAATTGAACCATGGGAATACGATTTCAGCGTTTTGGTCGGTAGTGGAGCCGGAGCTGGCAGAGTTTGTCATCTTTGGCGAACAAACGGCTGTTAATACCAGCGCTGCCTTTACTCGGGCTGGTGTTTATACTCTTCGTCTGACTATCAATGACGGCCTTGCCGGGCTGGAAGGCGACATTTATGACGAAATCGTCATTACCGTCAATGAGCCGAAATGCGATGATTTGCTGGTCTATAACACAGGAACCGGCCGCTACCTTAATCCTTACCTTACCGCCGATATCAGCGGACCGGAAGGCAAACCGGATTGCTATATTGATCTTTACGATTTGACGGTCATAGCGTCAAGCTGGCTGATGTGCAATGACCCGGAGGGCGAGGGCTGTACGCCCCCGCTGAATTAAGCGCTGCCCTGGCGAAATTGGAATATGTTAATGTACTTTCAAGCCGGGAAATGAGTGCAGGGATGCGAGCGTTGTGCCCGAACTGACGATGCTTGCTTTGCGGGGGCTGGGCGGTTCGCTGGGACAACCTCGCCGCAGAGATTGGCTCTGGACTGAAAGTTCGGTGTTGGCGACGAAAAAGCAGAACAATAGGGCGGGCGTATTTGTTTGGGAATACGCCCGCCGTGAATAATGTTGAAAGGTTTGTAATGCGTATATGGAATTGCTTGCGTAAAAGTATTGGAGGGGGAGTACTGGTTTGTTTGGGGATTTTTGTGTTCGGCTCTTCGGCTTGTGCCGATGGACTGCTTCACTATTATTTCCCGCCTGAAGAAAATCTGGACAAGGTTGTTACCACACAGGTCTGCATTTATGGCGGCACCTCGGCCGGCATCGCGGCGGCTCTCGAATTAAAGCGGTTGGGAATTGATTTGGTCATTGTCCATCCAGGTGTTCGGCTGGGCGGCTTGACCGCAAGCGGGCTGGGCTGGACGGACTTTGGTGCCAAGGATGCCGTTCAGGGCATTGCCCGTGAATTTTATGAGCGTGTTGGTGCAAAATACGATATGCCTATACGCTGGACGTTTGAGCCGTCGGCTGCGCTGGCGGTATTCGAGGAAATGGTTGCTGAGGCCGGCGTCGAGGTCTATTTCAAGGCATTTCTGGATCGCACCGAAGGTGTCGAAATGGCGAATCATCGCATCATAAGCATCGCCACGGAAAACGGTCTGAGGGTGCGGGCGGATTATTTTATTGACGCCACCTATGAAGGCGATTTGATGGCCGCGGCTGGTGTGTCCTATACAACTGGGCGCGAAAGCAATTCCGTTTACAACGAGACTTATAACGGCCGGCAGGTCTTTGAAAAACATCAGTTTCTGCGGAATGTCAGTCCGTATGTCGTCGAAGGCGATCCGACCAGCGGTCTGCTGCCGGGCATTGAAACCGAAATCCCTGTTCAGGGGCAAGGCGATCATCGTATTCAGGCGTACAATTTTCGGATATGTATGACGGATGTCGCCGGCAATCGTGTTCCTTTTCCCAAGCCGGCAAATTACAACCGTTCGTGGTATGTCCTTTTGGAACGTTATTTGGCGGCCGGCTTTGGGACACAGTTTGATAATTTTTTTCAGAAGTTTGATCGTATTCCGAACGGTAAGACTGATACGAACAATCATGGGGCTGTTTCGACGGATTTTATTGGGCAGAATTATGATTGGCCCGAAGGCAATTATCAGACCCGTGAGGCGATTTACCAAAGACATATTGATTATATTCAAGGGTACTGGTGGTTTGTTGCCAATGATCCGGTCATCGGGCAGGTGGCTCCTTCCATTCAGTCCCGGATGCGGGACTGGGGACTGGCTGCCGATGAATTTGAGGAGTTTGGCAACTGGCCGCCTCAGTTGTATATCCGAGAGGCGCGCCGAATGCTCTCAGATTATGTGATTACCGAGCATGACTTTTTCGGGCGGACGCGTGTGCGGGATTCGGTGGGACTGGCTTCCTATGGGATGGATTCGCATAACTGTGCACGCTTTGTGACTGCTGATGGGTTTGTCAAAAATGAAGGCGATGTGCAGATCGGCGGCGGTCAGCCTTATCGGTTGTCGTATCGCGCGATTGTGCCGCGCCGCGGCGAGTGTTCCAATCTGGCGGTACCGGTGTGTGTATCGGCCTCTCACATTGCCTATGGGTCGGTGCGAATGGAGCCGGTATTTATGATTTTGGGACAGTCCTCGGCGGTGGCGATTGCTCAGGCCATCGATGCCGGCGGCATTGACCTGCAATCGGTGGATATCCAGCAGCTTCAGGCCAAGCTTGAACAGCGCGGCCAGTGTCTGGTGTGGGGGTCGTTTTTGGATGAGGCCGACGGTATCCTCATCGATTCGGAAGAACAGTCCTCTCGGGTGGTTATCACCGGCGATTGGCCCCCCAGCAGCAGCGTTGCCGGCTATGTGGGCGAAAATTATCTGCACGATGACAACACCGCCAAAGGCGAAAAGTCTGTCACCTTTTGTCTTGGAGTCCCTTCTTCGGGATGTTACGATGTATTTATCTGCTGGACCGAACATAGTAACCGTGCGGCCCATGTGCCGGTGTCAGTCCATCACGACAACGGACAGTCATACTATACGGTTGATCAGCGCACCAACGGAGGTCGGTGGAACAAGCTGGGCAGTTATATTTTTTCGGAGGGAACCGGTTCCGTGGTCATTTCTAATGCCGGCACGGATGGGTATGTCGTGGCTGATGCTGTCTTATTCAACAAACAGCTGAGTACGTGCGGGGATCTGATCGAGGCCGGCCTGACATTGCCCGGCGATATCAGCGGGCCTGAAGGAAAGCCGGATTGTTATGTGAACATTTACGATTTGGCTGAGCTGGCACGTCAGTGGCTTTTTTGAAGTTCAATTCCTGGTATATGGCGGACGGCAAGCGAGCTTTATGTACGATACAAGCACCGTTGTGTCGCCTCCCAACAAGCCGCCATTACAGACATCCGCTGTTCGGGGGCGTGGAAAAAGGTTGGTGAAAGAGCTGAAGGGTCCCTTTATTCGTTATTCGATGCCCAGTTTTTTCTGAATCTCCTCCAGCGGGATGCCTTTTGTTTCCGGCATGACCAGCAAGACCCAGAGGAGTTGTCCGACCATGCAGAGCCCGTAGATTGCGAAAATCCGCCAGCCGAGCTGCTCAGCAAACATCGGGAATGTGAGGGAGATGAGGGCCGCCATAATCCAGTGAGTAAAGCTGCCCAGGGCCTGGCCTCGTGCCCGCAGGGCGTTGGGGAATATTTCACTAATGAAAACCCAGATGACCGCGCCTTGTCCAAAAGCATGGGCGGCGATAAAACCAATAAAGCCGATCAGGATCATTTTCCCGCCTGTACCCGAAAAAAACCCCCAGGTTACGACGCTGAGACTGAGAATATAGCCGATTGAGCCGATGAGCATCAGTTTTTTACGGCCGAAATGGTCAATGACGAGCATGGCCGCCATGGTAAAAATCAAGTTTGTAAAACCAATGATGACGGACTGGGCCAAGGCAGAGGTGCTTTCGGCTCCAGCCATTTCGAAAATCCGCTTGGTATAATAAATCAGCGCATTGATGCCGGATAACTGGTTGAACATGGCTATCATGACCGCCAGCATAATCGGCTTGAGGTACTTGCGGCGAAAAAACGGCTCCTGGAGACTTTTTGTGTCTTCGCGTAAAGACCGTTGAATCAACTGGAGTTCTTCTTCCACATTGCCGGTATCCGTACCGACCTGGCTCAGGACAGCGCGGGCCTCCTCAAGCAGCCCTTGTCCCACCAGCCAGCGCGGACTGCGCGGGGTAAAGAATAACAGAACAAAAAATAGCGCTGCCGGAATGGCCTCGACTCCGAACATCCAACGCCATTCCCACTCTCCTAAGTTTTGCATGCTGATTATCCAGTTTGACAGGTAGGCCAGGAGAATGCCCAAGACGATGTTGAACTGGGTAATTGCCACCAACCTGCCGCGTACGCGGGCTGGGGAAATTTCGGCGATGTACATAGGGGAAATGACAGAGGTGCCGCCAACGGCCAAGCCGCCGATAAACCGGAAAATACTGAAGGAGAACATCTCCCAGGCCAAAGCACTGCCAACAGCCGACACGAAATAAAGAATGCCGAGCAGTTTCAGAATGAAGCGTCGGCCGTATCGATCGGCCGGCTTGCCGAACAGCAGAGAGCCGATTACCGTGCCGATGAGGGCACTGGCAACTACTGTGCCGTGCCAGAAGGAGGTTCTTTGAAGAATCGGAAGGTCTTTTTCGTTCCGGCTGTTCAGCAGTTCAGGACGGCCGAAGTAGCGGGCGATTGATTCGTATTGACGCTGATAATTCCGCTCGAGGGTTTTTTCGGCACCGGAAATGACGGCTGTGTCAAAGCCGAACAACAGGCCTCCCAGGGCTGCTACAACGGCACTTCTTAACAAAACTCCCTGTATCTTCATTGCTTGTTATCCTTCACGATAAGACTATCATTATAGTGAGCACCCTGCTTTTTACAAGACCGCGTCTGTCCTTCGGCTGAGTTTTTTCAGGGCTGTTGAGGAGGTAACATGTATAATTACCCTTCGGCGAATGGCACAACGCCGGAGGCCGCTGCTGCGAATGCTTCTTTTAGGGAGTGTGCCGAAGGTCGAACCAGGAATCAGACGGGAACAGCGATGACTAAACTTATGAGACAACGGCTCTTGTGGATGGTGATTTTGGTGTATCCTGCCGTCGCCAGAGTGCTTGCTTATGAATCTTTCCGGTTGGAGCCGAGGGCAGATATCCTGATTGCCGACTTTGAAGGCAGTGATTATGGTGATTGGCAGGCAGTCGGCGAGGCGTTTGGCCCTGGTCCTGCGCGGGGCACTTTGCCCGGCCAGATGGAGGTTACCGGTTATTTGGGGCATGGCTTGGTTAATACCTTTTATGGAGGGGACGGCTCCACCGGAACGCTGACTTCTCCGCCGTTTGAAATCAAGCGTCCGTATATCAACTTTCTGATAGGCGGAGGCGGATACGCGGGGCAGACCTGCATCAATCTGCTGGTCGACGGTCAGGTTGTGCGGACGACAACGGGGCCGAATACCGAACCCGGCGGCAGTGAACATCTTGACTGGCAGTCCTGGGATGTGCGTGAGTTTTTGGGGAAGAAGGCGCAGATTCAGATTGCGGATTTGCATACCGGCGGGTGGGGTCATATTAATGTTGATCACATTGTTCAGAGTTATAAAAAACGCGAGACGGTTTTTAATAAAGAACGGGCATTCACGCTGAGCAAAAAATATCTCATCTTTCCGGTGAAAAACGGTGCATCCAAGCGTCGAATCAATCTTTTTGCTGAAGGGGAGAAAGTGCGTGAATTTGAGATTGAACTGGCTCCGGCGGAAGCGGATTTCTGGGTTTATCTGGATATAAGGGAGTTTTCGGGCCGGCAGGCGACGCTTCAGATTGACCGGTATTCTTCAGACTGGCAAACAGGATTTGACGCTGTGAACCAGGCGGATACCTTTCCGGGTGAGGAAACCCTCTATCAGGAAAAACGGCGTCCGCAGATTCATTTTACCGCCCGGCGGGGATGGATGAATGACGTCAATGGTCTTGTCTTCTGCGGCGGACAATATCATCTGTTTTTTCAGCATAATCCGTACGGGTGGGGTTGGGGGAACATGACGTGGGGGCATGCCGTCAGCACGGATCTGGTGCATTGGCAGGAATGGGGGGATGCCCTCCATCCTGATGCGTTGGGTACGATTTATTCCGGCTCGGCGGTGGCAGATCAGGACAATACCGCCGGTTTGCAGACGGGCAGCGAACAGATTATCGCGGCTTTCTATACGTCGGCCGGCGGAACCAATTCATGGTCGGCAGGAAAGCCGTTTACGCAGTCTATGGCCTTCAGCCGTGACAGCGGACATACGTGGACGAAATATGCCCATAATCCTGTGCTTGGCCACATCATCGGCAGCAACCGGGATCCGAAGGTCTTCTGGCACGAGGGAACGGGCAAGTGGATTATGGTTCTTTGGATGGATGGTTCGACCCTGTCTATTTTTACCTCCTCTGATTTGAAGACATGGCAAAAGCAAAGTGATATTGATGGATTTTTTGAATGTCCGGAGATGTTTGAATTACCCGTGGACGGCAACCCTGCCAATACAAAATGGGTTGTCTATGGGGCCAGCGGCGACTACAAGATTGGTCAGTTTGACGGCAGGCGGTTCACCGCCGATGGGGAACTTATCAAGTTCGAATACGGCAACTGCTTCTATGCATCTCAGACATTCAACAACATACCCCCCTCCGACGGCCGACGCATCCAAATGGCCTGGGGACGAGTCGATATGCCGGGTATGCCGTTTAACCAGATGGCTCTGTTCCCGGTCGTGCTGTCGCTGCGTCCAACAGCCGAGGGCATCCGGATGGTTGCCAATCCTGTTGAGGAAATTGCAAATCTTCATCAGCAGCCGCGAAGCTGGTCTAATCTTAGGGTTCATCCCGGGGAGAATCCGCTTTCCGTTCTGACGGGTGAACTCTTTCATATCAAAACTGTTTTGCGTCCGCAGGGTGCTCGGTCCTTCCGGTTTGTCATCCGTACGGTTCCGGTTTCTTATCATGTTTCTTCGCAGCAGTTGACATGCTTGGGCAAGACCGCGCCGCTGGCGCCGGAGAACGGCACCATTCGTCTGGAGATTCTGGCGGATCGGATGAGTATCGAAATCTTTGCCAACGGCGGCCGAATCTATATGCCGATGGGGGTGGATATGGCGGAGCAGCCGAAAACCCTGGAGTTTGTCAGTGAGGGCGGCGATACGCTGATTGAGATGATGAATGTTTATCCGTTGCGCTCCATCTGGTTTTAACATCTCCACCGATCCAGACGCTTATAATTGAGCAGCCCAAGGGCGGGCTTTTTTGGTTTTTGGCAATGGCTGAACGTGCCGGACACCGGACAAAGCGCAGGTTCCCCTTTGTGTTTCTTCATCACCTAAACGTTTCCTCGAAGCGTCCCCTGTTCGTTCGGACGAAGATGGATGCTTAATTTACCAGAAAAAGGTGGTATAGGTCTGTAAAGTCTGCTATTGGGCATAAAAATGTTAAAAAAGGCGGTTTTTTGAGGGTTGGAGCATAATTGCGCGCTAAAAAGAGGGGCGCTGTACATTATCTTGAAGGAGATGTATTTTAAATGAAGGATAATGTGGGTATGGAATCTTCGGCTCCATCTGAGAACGGTCAGTCGCAGAATGAAGAGTTTGTGCGTCTTCTTCTGCTTCATCAAAAGCGGATATACGGCTTTATTCTGGCGATGGTGCCCAACTATGCTGATGCGGAGGATTTGTTTCAGCAGGTGGTGATGATTATGTGCCGGCGGTTTGGGGACTTTGAGCCGGGAACGAGTTTTCTGGCGTGGGCTCTTCAGATTGCACGGTACGAACTGAACAATATCCGCAAGACGCAGCGTCGGAGCCGGGTTCAGTTTTCCAGCCAGACGATGGATATGCTTTTTGAGCAGGCCTGCCGGCAGGTTTCGGGAATCGACCAGCGAATCGGGGTGTTGGAAGAGTGCCTGAAAAAACTGGAGCCGGCCGACCGGGCGCTGGTTTATCGACGATATGAGCAGGGGATGAAAATCAAGGAGATTGCTCAGCAGGTGGGGCGTTCGGTGTACAGTCTCTATCGGGGGTTTAACCGGATTCACCTTTTTCTGCGGCATTGCGTGAATACGCAGCTGGAAGCGGAAAGGGGGAAATCATGAGCGGGTTTACACGGGATGAATTTGAGCTGGGTCTTCTGATTGTGGAGGCCCTCGAAGGGGAGATTGCTCCGGCCCAGTTTGCCCGGCTGGAGCAGCGGATTCAGTCGGACCCGGAGGCAGCGCGGCAGTATCTGGAACAGGTGATGAATTCGGCTCTGCTGATGTGGCGTGCGGAGTCGTGGTATGCGGAGACGATGCTGAGTCCGTCTCCGGAAGATGCGCATTTTCTGGCAGAGATGGGAGAATATGAAAAGACGGCGCCTGCGGTGGAGATTGTGCCGGAAGAGAAGCCGGCGCCGCTGGAGCCGAAAGCAGCCGTGCGGAGCCGCAAGCAGACAAGCCGTTTTTCGCTGATTGCGGCGGCGGGGGCGCTGGCGGCGATGCTGATTTTGCTGCTGTATCTTGAACTTCATCCGGTCGGGGCCGAAGAGCCGGCAGCCCGGATTACTGATTCTCTGCGGGCGGTTTGGGAACCGCAGCGGGGCCAGGAGCGTGAGCCGGATGGGCTGCTGCAGCCCGGCAGCGGGCCGCTGGTTCTTAAGGAAGGATATGTTCGGCTGGTGTATGAAGATGGTGCCCAGGTGCTGGTGGAGGGGCCGGCGCGATTTGAGGTGAAGGGGGCTGAAGAGTTGGGGCTGTCGTATGGGCAGGTGTATGTGTACTGTCCGGCATCGGCGATAGGATTTGCCGTGGCTGCCCCGACGATGAGAGTGATTGATTTGGGGACAGAGTTCGGGGTGAGGGTGAGCGGGCTGGGCGGTGCGGAGGTGCACATGGTCAAGGGCAAGGCGTCTCTGATAGCAGGCGGCGCCAAAGGGGCGGCCCGGCTGAGCACGATTTTGACGGAGGGGGCGGCCAAGCGAGTGGAGCCGGATGCCCGGATGCAGGATATTCGGCTTCAGGAGCATTTATTTGCGCGGCAGATTTCCTCGCAGGCCGGTCTGGTTTGGCGCGGCCAGCGGGTGGATTTGGCCGATGCGGTCGGCGGCGGCACGGGTTTTGGCGGCGGTCGTGCAGGGCTGGGGTGGGGTGTGGAGACAGGTCGGGTGGTTTCGCTTCAGGAAGGACGAATGGAGAAAAGCCGTTCGGCGGCCTTTGTGAAAACGGCGGAGCATCCCTGGATTGACGGGGTCTTTGTACCGGGCCGGAGCGCGGCCGGCGGAGGGATTATCAGTTCAACAGGACTGCAATTTGAAGAAGCCGTCTTCGGCAGCGGCGCCGGGTTCGGCGGTGTGTACAACGTATATGTGGAGCAGAACAGGCCTGAAGAATATTTCCGGATGGTGCAGCAGGATGGGCCGTCAGCCGGCATTCAGCCGGCGATAGGGTTCTACGGCAGCGGCGGAATTACCTTTGATTTGGATGCCTTGCGGCGGGCCGTACCGGGCTGTCGGCTTCGGGCGTTTCGGGCGGTGTGTGCTGTGGCCGCCGACGAGACTGTTCGGGCGGGCATTTACGGCAATACCCTGGCGGATTTTGTTGTGCTGGCGGACGGACGAGCGGTTTATGAGGGGCGGGCGCTGTCGCGGTTTTCTCAGCCGGCGCTTCTGGAGATTCCCATTCAGCCGAGGCAGCGGTTTTTGACACTGGCGGTGATGGACAGCGGGGACAGTCTCGGAGCGGACTGGGCGGTTTTTGTTCAGCCGAGTCTCGAATTGACAATGGAAGATTGAAGTGGAAAAGCCGGCTTTGCAGCCGGTTGATAATCGCAATGTGAAGTGTGCTGTTGGAACAATAAGTGGAAACAAGTTTGAATGAGGAGGTGTGAACGATGATGAAACGAATGATTTTGATGCTGGCTGTCGGGTGGGTGATGAGCGGAGTAGTCGTGGCGAATCTGGTGACCAACGGTGATTTCAACACGGGCGACTTGAGCGGCTGGTGGACGTGGGTGCCGGATACGGCCAATCAGTCGATTGCGATTGAAACCGACTATACGTATGACGGCACGCCCAATGTAAAGATGTGGTCGGCAACGGACGGCAGCTGGCAGGAAATGGGGCAATCCTTTGCCTGTGAAGCGGAAAAAGAGTATGTGCTCAGTCTGGTGTACAATGCCACGGAGTGGGCCGGCGGCGGAATCAATCTGAAGTACTGGGATGCGGATTGGAATTATCTGGATTACCAGTGGATTTCTCTGCTGAACCCGCCGAATTCAGGCGAGTGGCTGACGTTTGCGCAGAGTTTTACGACACCGGCAGGTGCGGCCAATATGGAAGTGAAAGTTTCGATGGGCGGCTGGGGTACACTGTATATGGACAATATAAGCATTGTGCCCGAGCCGGCCAGTTTGCTGGTGCTGGGTTTGGGCGGCTTGTTCCTGTCCCGGGGACGGTTTTAGAAGTACTCTTAATTTGATTGTCGGCTGCGGCTTCCGGAGAAGCCGCGGCCGACATTCTGAGACAAAAACGCTTCTGCGGTGAAGAAGTGCAGAGAGCAGAAAAAGCGGGGCTGTCGATGCAGGCCCCTGTTTTTCCGGCAGGATTTTTAAGAAATGCGGTTGCCTTTGGGAGGTGAGTTATGAGGTTGAAACAATACAACATACGGCTTTGGGTGCTGGCTATGCTTTGCGCCGGACAGGCAGGGGCGGTTGAACTGCTGGTCAACGGCAATCTGAACAGTGTGACGGATGGGGTGCCGGATGGATGGTATGTCTATGCGGACGGAACAGGGGCGTGGTATGGAATTGAAACTTCGTTTACTTATGATGGAAGTCCCTGTTTCGTGATGTTTCCGAGCGAAGAGGAGTGGCCGGGGGTCGAACTGGGACAGACGGTTTCCTTTGAGCCGAATTCGATTTCGGTGCTGCATTTCAGCTGCGTGATTATTACCCGTTGGTATTCTACAAACAACTGGGGAGATGCCACGGTGGAAATCACCTTTCGAGAACCGAACGGGGCCGATTTGGCTTATGATGAATTTGTGATTTTTGCGGACAACCAATATCCGGTGCCGACGGTCTGGACGCCGTACAGTCATGATTTTGCTGTGCCGGCAGGGGCCGGACAGGCCGCACTGGTACTGCGCGGCTCGGACTGGCTGAAGGGACTGTATTGGGACAATATTTCGCTTAGTTATGCCGGCTCGACTTATGCGGAATGCCTCTATCCTCCGAATCCTGGAACGATTCCATGGGAAGACCCGGCTCGATGCGGATATGGACCGACGCTGCGCTGGAAGGCGGCGGAAGAGGCGAGCGGTGAGCATTATGTGTATCTGGGAACCAGTGCCGAAGCGGTGGCGCAGGCATCCACATCCGACCCGGAATTTCTCGGGACGGTGCCGCTGACAGACCCGAATTGGGTGCTGCCGCTCAGCTCGCTGGTGAAGGGCCGGACCTATTACTGGCGTGTTGATGAGACTACTGCCGGCGGCGTTGTCAAGGGCGATGGTGTCTGGCAGTTTACCATCAGTCTGTTTACGGATTTGGATTTGTTCGGATATGAGACGGCTGAAAGTTTGCAGAGCGTCTGGGGCGGCGGGGCCGCCCTCAGCGGCGGGGCGATGGAGATTGCTTACGACAATACAACAGCGCCGTATCGAACGGAGGTGTCGGCGGATGCGGCTCTGTTTGGCTGTTCGACCGATTGGACACGCGGCGGAAATGCGCTGCTTACGCTGGATATCAAGGGCTGCGACAATATGACCGATTCGGTCTATGTAACGCTCGAATCCAACGGCGGTGCCCAGCGCGGAACGGTGGAGTATCCGGATATGCGGGAACTGAATCAGCAGCCGGCGTATGAATGGTTTCATTTCTGGCCGATTGATTTGCAGGCCTTTGCAGAACGAGGGGTGGACCTGACAGCGGTCAGCCGCATTATTATCGGTGTCGGAACACCGGCTGATTCCCTGCCGGGCGGTTCGGGAGCGATTTTGGCGGATAATCTTCGTTTGAGCGTTCCGATGTGTCTGCGGGGCTATAGGCCGGAGGATGTCAATCAGGATTGCGTGGTCGATGTTTATGATTTTGTCGAGATAGCACGCACCTGGCTGGCGGAGGGAACCCTGGTCAGTGCCCAGGCGCCTTCGCGAGGTCCGGTGCTGTGGTATGCGTTTGAGGACGGCAGCGGCACAAAGGTGACGGACTTGTCGGGTTTCGGCTACGACGGCACGATTGTGCCGGCGGCTGAACCGAATGAGGTCTGGGGCGGTGCCGAGAGCGGTTTTGACGGTTCCAACTGTCTGTATCTGGGCAACAGTGCCTACATCCAGGTGCCCGCAGAGGCGGCCAACATCGGAGACCCGAATTATCCTTCTGCGGACAATCCGGCGCAGGCGCTGGGGGCAGAATCCACCATCTCACTTTGGATGAAAGACCCAGGTCAGGCCGATGCCGACAGCGAACTGTTCCAGATTGGACTGGATGGAGCGGTGCTGGGCAACTGGATGAATGCAACGGGCAAGTTTGAGTATAAGGCCGGCGGGGATACGCTGATTTGGACCGGCAGCCGACACTATTCGACTGGTGATATGTACACCAATCCCTCTCATCCGCAGGATCAATGGGTGCATTATGCCTTTGTTAAGAGTGCGTCGGCGGGGGTGATGCGGATTTACCAGAATGGTCGGCTTGCGGCTGAGGCGACGGCCGGCAGTACGTATTCACCGGCGATTGATGATGCGGAGGGATTCTTCACCATCGGGGCGTGGCGGTGGTCTGGCGGAGCCGGCGGTTTTGTGGACGGCTGGATTGATGATTTCCGCGTTTATGACTACGCCCTCTCGCCGGAAGAGGTGCTTTGGCTGGCGGAGGCGGGCGGTGTGGTTTCCAGCCCGATGCGTCAGCCGCTGCTGGAGCCGGCGGATGTTACCGGCGATGATGTGATTGATTTAGAGGATCTGGCATTGACAGTAAGCCGATGGCTGCAGGAGGCGGTGTATCCCTAATTGTTGGAAAAGGAAAGGGCCGCCATGGCGGCCCTTTCTTTCTGAATGAAAACATAAAACGGATGGGCAAAAAAATGACGGCTGAAAACCCCGAAAAACGGCAGGGCTTTACCCTGATTGAACTGCTGGTGGTGATTGCGATCGTGAGTCTTCTGCTGGCAATTCTGATGCCGAGTCTTCGCAAGGCAAAGGAGCAGTCTCAGGCGGTGGTTTGTCTTTCTACGCTGAAGCAGTGGGGCATTTTGTATTCGCTCTATGCGCAGGATTATGATTCGAGTCTGCCGGTGGGCTGGAACGGCGGAAAGATGTGGATGACGGATTTGCTGGCCTATTATCAGAATGTAGATGAACTTCGGGTCTGCCCGAGGGCGAAGCGGTTTCTGGATACCGTGCCGGGTCAGGTGCCCGATGAATTTACAGCGTGGGGGCGGTACGGCTATAACGGCATTGCCGTGCCGTACTGGGGTGAGTATGGTCAATACGGCAGTTATTCGGTTAACGGGTGGGCGCATAATCCGCTGGATGTCGGCGTGCCGGGCACTTACAACATTGCTCCGGCGTGGCGGGATTATTACTGGCGCAAAATCAGCCAGCTTCGCGTGCCTTCGGCTGTACCGCTGATGGGCGGGGGGATGTGGGAGGGGGCCAATGCTCTGGATACGGATGCCCCGCCGCCGGCCCGCGGCGCAGAGGCCGGCAAAAATGCCTATAACAGCGGCGGCTTGAGCACTTACTGTCTGGACCGGCACCGCGGCGGGCCGAACTGGCTGTTTGTGGATGGGCAGGCCCGCAAGGTTGGAATGAAAGAACTGTGGCGGCTGAAATGGCATCCCAAATGGGACAACAGTCGAACCCACTCATGGCCGGAGTGGATGCAGGGTTATCCGGATTATTAAGCCGAAGACAGACGTGCGGGGGGCCGGTTTCATTTCTGAAGCGAAGGTTTCCTTCTGAGCAGGGGGATATTTTTTTGAGGAGGAAGGCCGTTTAGGATGGTAGAATCAGCATTGATGAGCGGAAAAGGCCGGACAATCGGGGCGGCGGTTTGGCTGATGAGTGCGGCTGTCGGGCTGCTGGGGGCGGCTGAACTTAAAGCCGCTGACAAGCGTGCCGTGTATGCAGATGCGGAAGGAGTGCTGCGCTGGCAGGACAGCCGGCAGGAAGTTGCACTGTTCGGGGTCAATTACTGCCTGCCGTCGGGCTACAGTTATAAGGCGGCCGGCTATGTCGGAGCCGACCGCAAAAAAACCGCAGAAGCGGATTTGACTCATATCGCACGGCTGGGGCTGGATGGGCTGCGGCTGAGTTTCTGGGGCGATTGGGAAAACAGCGACCGCCAGGGCAATCTGATTGATAATGAACATCTGGATTTGCTCGATTATGTGATTGCGCAGGCGGAGCAAAAGGGATTGTTCATTCTGCTGACGCCCATTACTCTTTACAGTCCCGTCTGGCCGGAGCCCGAGGAGACCAATTCATGGCAGGGATTTCCGCGGTTTTATCCCAAACAGGAACTGGGGCTGAATCCGGAGGCAATTGCGGCTCAGCAGCGCTATCTGGCGGGGATTGTCAACCATGTCAACCGTTATACCGGCCGGGCTTACAAGGACGAGCCGGCGATTGTGATAATTGAGCCGGTCAATGAGCCGCATCATCATCCGGCGCATCGGCCGGTTGAGTATATTGATGCGTTGGTAAAGTCCATTCGGGATACCGGCTGCCGGAAGATGATTTTCTTCAATGTCAGTCAGGATATGGCTATTGCGCCGGCGGTGCGGGATTCGCAGGCCGATGGTGCGACCTTCGGGTGGTATCCGACGGGGCTGGTGAGCGGCTTTACGCTTGAGAGCAATTTTCTGCCGCGAGTGGAGTCGTATCGGCTGCTGTTTGACCCGGCCCTGAAGAACAAGCCCAAGGCCGTCTATGAGTTCGATGCGGCGGATGTGGCCGGTTCCTATCTGTATCCGGCGATAGCCCGGGCTTTTCGCAGCGGCGGCGGCCAGTTTGCAGCAATGTTTTCGTATGACCCGGTGGCGCTGGCCTCTCGAAATCTTGAATATCAGACTCATTTTCTCAATCTGCTTTATACGCCCGGCAAGGCGGTCAGTCTGCTGATTGCCGCGGAGGCGTTTCGCCGGCTGCCTCAAGGTCAAAGTTCGACAGAGTCGGAGCGTTTTGGGCCGGTTCGGGTCAGTTATGAAGAAGATTTGAGCGAGCTGGCCGATGAGCGGAATTTCTTTTATTCCAATACGACCCGCACTGTTCCTCCCAAGCCGCAGATGCTGGAGCGTACGGCTGGATGCGGGAGTTCACCCATTGCGGAATACGAGGGGACGGGGGCCTATTTTCTTGAAAAGCAGGCGGAAGGGTTGTGGTATCTGGAAGTGTATCCGGATGCGGTCTGGATTCGGGACCCCTTTGGGCGGCCGAGCCGGGGCCGGCTGGCTGCTTGTCTGCTGAAACGGCAGCGGGCTATGAAGATTTCCCTGCCGGATTTGGGCACGGCTTTTTCTTTTGCGAGTGTTTCGGCTGAGCAGTCGCTGGAAGGGAGCAGCCGGCAGGGTACCATTCAGATTCTTCCCGGCTTTTATGTTCTGAAGAAAGGGGTCATTACGGCTGAAGATAAAAAGCAGGCGCAGCCGCATGCCGCTGCCTATGTGCTTCCAAAAGAGGAGAACGTTCCGACAATGGTGCGGCCTATTCCGCCCCGCGAGGTTGCGGAAGGACGCTCTTTTGCCGTGCGGGCGCGGATTGTCTCTCCGGCGGAGCCGCAGGAAGTGATTCTGTGGTGGCGCCGCGCGGGGCAGGAGGATTTTCAGAAGGTCCTAATGCAGAAAACAGGGCCTTTCGATTATGAAGGCCGAATTGATGGCTTGCAAGTGCGGGCGGGAATCATGGAATATGCGGTCAGTGTCGAGCAGGAGGGGCAGGCGCTCACCTTTCCGGCTCGACGGGTTGGCCCGCCGACGACTCCGATGAAGGCGGAAGCGCAGCCGATGGTGGTTTATGATGCCTCGGCGGCGCCGGAGCCGCCGGCTCTGGAGCAGTGGTTTACGCGGCAGGCCAAAGCGGAACCGGCGGACAGTGACGGCCGCCGTGTTTTGCGGGTACAGACGGCGGGCTTTGAGCCGAACGGCTCGGTGAGTTTGGAAATACCGCTGCGTTTGCCGGCGGCACCTGCTGAGTCGCCGTTTTTTGAAAAAGAAGTCTATGAAGATGTAACGCTGGTTTTCCAGGGGCGTGCACTTGCGGAGCAGACGGACCGTCTGGAAATTACCTTAACGGACTGCTACGGGATGCAGGAGCGCCGGCTGCTTTGGCTGGATGGACGCAAAGGACAGGCGGAGATTCTGCTGAAGGATACGTGCATTGCGAATTTGAGGACGGCACGGCTGACCTTTGGGGCGTGGCTGTTTCCGGGAACGGAAGGGCTTGCTCACGGATTTGAGATAGAGAAGATTCTCCTGCGGCCTGGGCCGCTGTTGTGGCAAGTGCCGGTTGTCCAGCCGGACTCGGCGTTTGTTTTGCTGGATGCGGCGGCGGACAGCGAACGGCTGATTTTTCCCAATCGCGAACATCGGGTTGGTTTTTCGCACAAGTTGACGAGGGGGATGTCGGCGGAGGGGACGGCGCTGCGGGTGGAGGTTCCGACGTTTCGTCCGGCGCCGCAGGATGTCTCGCTGCGTCTGATGTTTGATGAACGCATCGGGCCGCGTCGGGAGGATTTGAAGCGGTTTGACAGGGTTCGGCTGCGGGCACGGGCGGGTCGGCCTGCTACCGGCGCGATGGAACTGCTGCTTATCGGGCAGGACGGCTGGGTGCGCGGTGTACGGGTTCCTTTGACAACGCAATGGCAGGAGCAGGAGATTGCCTTGAGTCGTTTGGAACCGGCAACGGCGAGCTGGCTGCCGCGGCCGTATCCGACCGTAGGGCTGGATTATTGGGACCAGCCGGATCGAAGCGGGGGCGGGCCGGTGGATTGGAGCCGGCTGGAGGCGGTGCAGATATCCATCGGCGGGCGGCTGTTTCCGCAGGCCGTCAATGATTCCCACGCCGTTGAAATTGAACAGATTGTGCTTGAATGCTCTCCAAAATAAGAGAAGATTTTTTGTCGGGGGTTTCTGATGAAGGGTTTGCTTAGATGGGCAGCGGCAGCAATAGGGGGTTGGGTGCTGGGAACCTGTGTGTTTGCAGGAGTTATAACAGCGGATTTTGATGCAGACGGGCAAATCAAACTGGATGATTTGGGGCTTCTGGCCTGTGTCTGGCAGACGGTTGACGGACAGGCGGATTTTGAGGAGCAATTTGATTTAGACCGTGATGGGTATGTCGGAATAGGAGATTTGGCGTTTTTTGCTTCTCACTGGCTTGATGAGCCCGCTTTGTCTTTCTATGAACCGCTGGACAGCCGTCGGCAGCGGATTTCGTTCAATCTGGGATGGAAATTTTATAAGGGCGAGGTTGCGGGGGATGCGGCGGGCAATCCTTCTTATGACGACAGCAGCTGGACATCGGTGCGTCTGCCGCACAACCCGCCTCTCAACGGCCAGACAGGTCCGGACGCGCTGCGTCCGGCCTGGCCGACTTACAGTTATGAGGGGGTCAGCTGGTACCGCAAGCGATTCACGATGGACAGCGGAGCCCAGGGCGGCAAGGTCTTTCTTGAATTTGAAGGGGCTAATACCGTTACCGATGTATGGATTAACGGGACTAAACTTTCGACTCATTACGGCGGCTATCTGCCTTTTCTTTATGATTTGACCGAACAGGTGATTTACGGCGGCGAAAATGTCATCGCAGTCAAGGTGGATAATACGGACAATCCGGATGTGCCGATCGGCAACGCCGACTGGTTCAACTGGGGCGGGCTGTATCGGGATGTATGGCTGCATTTGACGGATAAACTTTATGTTACCGATGCCGTCTATGCGAATACGCAGGCGGGCGGCGGGATTTTTGTGACGTATCCGTCGGTCAGCGAAACTTCGGCACAGGTGCGGGTTAAGACGGAGGTGAAAAATGAGTACAGCACACCGCGTACCTGCACTCTCAAGACGTTTCTGGTGGACCGTGAGAATTGTGTGTGCGCGCAGGCGGTTTCGAGCCAGACGATTGCCGCCGGAGCGGCCTTTTCCTTCACACAGACGATGGCGGTGCCGTCGCCGCATTTGTGGCATCCGTATTCTCCCTATCTTTATACCCTTTATACGGAAGTGTATGACGGCAGCCGGCCGGCGGATAGCCAGCAGACCCGAATCGGCATCCGGAGCATTTCGTTCAGCAAGGCCGGCGGGTTCCGGATAAACGGCCGGCCGTTTCGCTTTCGCGGTGCCAACCGGCTGCAGGATTATCCGTTTGTCGGATATGCGATGGGCAATAGCGGCCAGCGGCAGGATGCCCGGAAACTTAAGGAAGCGGGCTTCGATTATGTCCGCACCTCTCATTATCCCCAGGACCCGGCTTTTATGGATGCCTGCGATGAACTGGGGATTCTGGTGATGAATGCGATTCCGGGATTTCAGTATGTCGGAGGGGAAACGTTTTGCAATCACTCCTACCAGACAATGCGGGAGATGATTCGGAGGGATCGGAACCGGCCGTGTGTGATTGCCTGGGAACTGTCGCTGAATGAGACAGGTTTTGATTGGCAGTATGCCTCCAATGCGGTTCAAATCGGGCATGCGGAATATCCCGGCTCTTATGTGAGCGGATGGCTGTTTGACTGGGCTTACGATATTTTTATTGCCACACCAACGGCCGGGGCACGAACTTACGGCGGAAGCAAACCGCTGGTGATTAGTGAATATGGACATTGGGAATACGGCGGGGACGGCTGCGCCAGCGATGTGCACCGCGGCAATGTGAACGACAAATATGCGTGGGGTGAGGCGGCAATGCTCGCCCAGGCGGCCAATCATGGGGATGGATACAGCCAGAATCTTGCAATGACTTCGCTGTGCGGCGATGGGCTGTGGGTGGGAATTGATTACGGGCCCTATCCGTCGGGGGTGTTTGATATTTATCGGCTGCCGAAGTTTTCCTATTATTTCTGGAAGAGCCAGCGGGACGCAGACCTTATTCTTGACGGTGTGGACAGCGGGCCGATGGTTTATATTGCCAATTATTGGCAGTCCTCCTCGCCGACCGTTGTAACGGTGTACAGCAATTGTGAGCGGGTGCGTTTGTATGTGAACAATGTGCTTCGGGGGGAACAGGGGCCGGATGAGGGCACAAATCTGCCGCATCCGCCGTTTACCTTCTCCGGGCTGACGCGGACATCGGGCACGCTGCGGGCGGAAGGGCTTATTGGTGGACAGGTTGCCGCCGAGCATACGGTTCGCACGCCGGCAGCGGGGCGGTCGCTGTCGGTGCGGTTTGATACAACGGATGTTCCCGCCGACGGTTCGGAATTGGTGTTTGTTTATGCCTCGATTCTGGATGTCAACGGAACGCCGGCGGTGACGGAATCGAACAAAACGGTAACTTTTTCGGTGTCCGGACCTGCGGAACTGGTTTCGCCGGCCTCCATTCGTGCCGAAGGGGGAATTGCGGCCGGCCTGATTCGGGTTTTGGAAACACCCGGCCAGATTACTGTGACGGCCTCTGGGTCAGGTTTGACCGCAGGCAGCGCTTCTTTTTCTACCCAGTAGGGGGGCAATTCCTGCTTTCTTAAGCCCTTGCCGGTTTTAAAATCGGCAATGCAGGGCCATTCTGTCTTCTTTTGTTCTCCAGAAAATCGCCTTTGATTGTCTGCTTCTGTTAAAATAGGAAAGCAAGGAACTGGTTGTCTCGTCGTCTTTTAAGCGTTTTTGGCGTTTTTTTGGGTAAATTGGAGTAAAAAATGTGATTTTAGGTAAAAAAAGCCGACTGTCGGATAGAGAGATAAGGAAAACAAAGTTTTTTCTTAGAGGGGAAGAGTTGGCTGTGGTCAAAAGGACCTTCAAAAATGCCGAAGAAGAGCATGTTTGAGTGAAAAACCGTTTGGATATGCTCTATCAGTTTTCGTCCGATAATTGTAATTTTCTAAGAAAGGGGAAAAGCATGAGAAAAGGATTCATTATTTTTTTGTTTTTGGCTTTGGCGGTGTATTCGCAGGCCGTCCTGGTGGATAACTTTGATGGATATACCTTGGGGCCTGTGGATAATGTAACAACCGCCTGGAAAGCCAACACGACCGATAATGATGCAATTATTGAGATAGACCCTGATAATCCGTTCAATCAGGTAATGAGCATTTCCCAAGGAGGCAATCAGACGGGGGCCTATTGTATTCTGAGTTCGGAGGCCTCTATCCAGGATGGAGAGACCAAAACCCTGTTTTTGCGGTTTCGTACCAACGGCAATACAGACCAGTCGTTTGGACTGACTGATCTGGATACGCCTCCGACCGGCGGAACCGATTGGGGGTCTTTTCGAGTTCAGTTCCGCTGGACCAATGGGAGTCTGGATGCTCGTGACGGCGGCAGCTATCGGGCCCTGAAGACCCTGACGGCGAATACGTGGTACTGCCTGTGGGTGGTGGTGAATAATGCCGCTGATACAATGAAACTTTATTTGAAGACGGATGTGCAGGATGCCACAGCAAACGATCTGCTGCTCTATCAGGGCACACAGAGCACCTTTGCTTTCCGCACAGCGACGACTTCATCGCTGGACCGTCTTTACTGGCGGGCACAGAATAACAACGCTTCTTTGAAAGTCTATGTCGATGACATCAGCATTATGCCGGGAGAGTCACTGAGTGTGCCGCAGGATTTGCTGCTGAAAGCGCATTTCCCGGAGCCGGCCAACGGAGCAATTATGGCGGGAACGCCTGACAGCAATACCGGCAAGGTGGATTTGGTGCTGAAGTGGAAGGCCGGCGTCGATCCGGCAGGGGTTTATCCGGTCAATCCAGCCATTAAAAAGCATTATGTCTATCTTTCCAAAGATCAAACCATCTTTGCTGACCCGAATCTTTACTATGCCGGCAGCGTTGAACAGCTGACGCCTGAACAGACGGATGCAGAGTTTGTACCCAGCCCGAAGCTGAATTCCGGCGGCAAGTATTTCTGGATGGTTGAAGAAGGGTTGGATAACGGCCAGGGCGGCGTCTTTTCGCCGGGGGATCCGAATAATCTGTTCGGAATGATTTGGAGTTTTGAGACGGTTCCGAGCGTTCCGGTCATTCAGACCCAGCCGGTCCAGAAGACAGTGCCGCTGGGCAGCCCGGCCTCTCCGGCTTTCGCTGTAGAAGTTGTTTCCACTACACCGGCCCATTATCAGTGGTATTTTTCTGCGGATGACCAAATCGGCAACGATACGCCGGTTGGTGAGGATTCGCCGACACTGACGATTGCGGAGGTCTCCGTGTCGAATCAGGGATACTACTACGTTCGGGTCTGGAATAACGCTACTGTGTCCGGCGGCGGAAGCAGTGCGGATGTGTACAGCAATGTGGTATGGCTGAAGGTTGCCCGTCTGGTGGCTCAGTATCGATTTGAAAACAGTTTTGCCGATGATGTGGAAGACAATGACGGCGTTGGAATGAACTATAACGACCCGAATAATCCGGCGGCTAAGCCGACGTTTGCCAATGCGGAACCGATTGACGGCTATTATGTTGTGTTGGATGGAGCCGGCCAGTACGTGGATTTCGGCAAAGAGGCCTATCCGAAGGCAGGACCGCTGAGCAACGGCCTCGGCGGCGGTTTGGATGAAGGCACGATTTTGTGCTGGGTCCGGCCGACGGCGGCAGGAACCGTGCTGCTCAATTACAATGACGGTTCCACGACCGGTTTCGGCCTTTCGCTGAATACGGCTCCCAATGCCCGACTGAATGTGCGGGGCGAAGGAGCGGCCGGCGAGTATCAGGAAATTGCAACTGCCGAAGGGCGTCCGGATCGTCCCGGCTTTGGGATGTATAACGGCCAGTGGCATCTGATTGGTGCAACCTGGTCGCAAGGGGACACGCTTCGGGTGTATGTGGACGGCCAGGAGGCAGCTTCCGCTGCCGCAGGCACCTCGGCCCGGTTTTTGCCCTGGCAGCGAGGGGTTCTGCTTGGAGCCAGCCGCAATTCATCGGACCGCACCAATCTGCTCAACTTCCTGGCTGGTGCGGTGGACAACCTGCGGGTTTATAACTATGTGGTGGATGCAGATACTATCGCTGCGGAATACTTCACTTTGACCGGCATCAAGCCCTGCATCAATAAATCGTTTGAAGGCAGCGCTTACAATTTTGACAATACAGGAACGTCCTACTGCCGGGTTGATTTGGCGGACTTTGCTGCCTTTGCACAGAACTGGCTGGCGGAAGGATTGTATCCGTAGCCGCTTGTTCCTGAACCGTTTAAAATGAAACAGCGAACCGGAGCCCCTTGCGGGGTTCCGGTTCCTTCCCTGTGCGGGAGTCCAGAGCATCGGCTGGGGGTATTTATGAAATTCTTTTCTCGGTATTTGCAGTCAGTCAGCATTTTCGTTTTTTCATCTGCTTTTTCCGCTTTTTTGTTTGCCGAAGGTCCGCAAGTTCGGCCTGCCTCCCAACTGTCCAATTCGTACCTTTCGTGGATGAAAAAAGTCGCCGATTGGCAGCTGACGCAAAGCACGTGGAACAGTTCCGTAAGCTGGGAACGCGGCGCTTTATTCGCCGGAATGATGGCCCTTTATGAGGTCTCTAAAGACGAAACCTATCTGAACAAGAGCCGTCAGTGGGCCCAGCAATACAACTGGCGGATGGCCTCGGATTCCCGCCATGCGGACAATCAGGCCTGTGCGCAGACGTATCTTGAATTGTATCTGCTGGATGAGCCGGAGCCGGTCCGGTATGCGCATTTCAAGTATGTGGCGGATATGATGGTCGATGATCCGCGGGATTTTTACTGCAATGTAGCCGGCGGCAATGATGTATGGTGGTGGTGTGATGCCCTGTTTATGGCGCCGCCGGCATTTGTGCGTCTGGACCGTGCCCTCGGCGGCAGCCGCTATGCTGAGCTGGTGCATAGGATGTGGGAACAAACTCAGTCGTGTCTGTATGATACGCAGGAGCATTTGTTCTTCCGCGATATCACTTATTTTAATGAGCGGTATAATGGGAAAAAGGTTTTCTGGTCGCGGGGCAACGGCTGGGTGCTGGCGGGCACGGCGCGCGTGCTGCAGTATCTGCCGCTGGATGATCCTCTTCGCTCCCGTTATATCACGCTGCTGCAGGAAATGGCGGCCAGGGTGATTTCGCTTCAGCAGCCGGACGGCTTCTGGTATTCGGACCTGCTCAGTCCTGAACATTATAACAATCCGGAAACCAGCGGCACGGGCTTTTTCACCTATGGACTGGCCTGGGGCATCAACAATGGTTTTCTGGATGAGCAGACTTACCGGCCGGCGGTGGAAGCCGGCTGGGAGGCCCTGAAGACTGCTGTCCAGCCCAGCGGACTGCTCGGATGGGTGCAGCCGGTCGGGGCCGGTCCGACGGCGACGACAGCGAACACAACCGATGTGTTTGGGGTGGGGGCCTATCTGCTGGCCGGCAGCGAAGTGCAGAAGTATATCCTCAGCAAAGAGCCGACAACACTTGATTTATTTGAGGCCTATCAAACCGATGAGCAGATGAAGGCACAGTGGACTGATGGAACGGCGAATGGGACGGGCTGCCGGATTTCGCTGGGGGATTTCGGCGACAACTTCCTTCAGATGACCTACGGCAACAGCCAGCCGCCGTATCGTTCAGAGACGCTGCGTGTGTTTGCCGAGGCCAAAGACTTTACCTTGCACGGCGCAGAGTATTTGTCCATATTAGTCCGCGGGAATGCGGCCAATGCGGCTGATACTATTTATGTTCGGCTGGAAGATGAACAGGGGCGTTCGGCGGTCCAGTCGCTGACAGACCCCAATGTGGTGCGCACGGCGATGTGGATGGAACTCGGCTTTCCTCTGGGTGATTTTGCCGGAATTGACTGTACGCAAATCAGGAAAATGACGCTTGGTGTCGGCTCGCCGTCGGCATCTTCTGCGGGCGGGGAGGGGACAATCCGAGTTGATAATATCCGGCTGCTGCCGAAGCAATGCACAGCCGCCAAAGAGGATTTGAACGGCAGCTGCCTGGTGGACTTTGAAGATTTGGCGATGATGGCGGCCGGCTGGATGGAAGATTATGGTCTGACCATCAGGCCGGTTGACCCGGGTACGGCCAACCTGCTGGCTTATTGGCCGATGGAAGGGACTTTTGAGGACGTTACAGGGCATGGCTATGATGCGGCAGCCGGCGGAAATCCTGTTTTTGCAGAAGGCCGCAGCGGGCAGTGTGTTTTTTTTGACGGCGCCAGCTATCTGAACTGTCAAAACAGCAGCTCCATTGCACTTCAGCAGGGCGGAAGCATCAGTGCATGGGTGAAAAGCGGGGGCTTGAGCTGCCAATACGCTTCGGTGGTGACGAAAGGGTTTACTTCGTGGCGGCTGATGCGCAATAATTTCAGCAATGCCGTTTCGTTCCATTTTAATCGTGCCGGCGGAGGTGAATATCAGGCCAACGGAACCACCTCTGTTGTGGATAACCAGTGGCATCATCTGGCGGCTGTTTATGACGGCAGTCAAATTGCCTTGTATGCGGATGGAAAACTGGATGCCTCCTGTCCGACTCCGACAGCCGTGAATACCAACGCAGACCCTGTCTATATAGGAGGCCGTGCGGACCGCCTGAGGGATCGAACGTGGACGGGCTGGATTGATGAGGTCCGCATTTATACGGTGCCGCTGACGGAAGAGCATATCCGGTATCTGGCCGGTCTTGGACCTTTGCGGATTATTGAACAGCCCCGTGCGGCGGATTTGGTTCTGGATGGGGTAATTGATATGGAAGATTTGGCGGCTTTTGTTCTGGCCTGGCTTAGAAGCAGTTTATGGCCGTAAACAAAACCAATCAGAGGAGTGCGTCGATGTCAAACAGGATTTTTCCGGTGTTTTTCATGATTGCCGCGGGGGTGGTGCTGCAGGCCGCTCCGCCCGACGGGTCGGGCTACAGCTGGAAACTGATTTTCGATGATGAATTTGAAGGGACTTCGCTGGATCGCACCAAATGGATCAGCCAGCATCCCTGGACAAGGGATTATAAGGGCGATGCCTACAATCGGGATGAAAACGTGACCGTCGGCGACGGGTGTCTGACAATTACAGCCAAGGCCGAGTCGTATGCGGGGCATTCATTTACGTCGGGAGCGATTTCGACCGGCTACAGCAAGTTCCGCTTTAAGTACGGCTATGCGGAGGTGCGGATGAAGATGCCCGGAGCACGGGGCTCGTGGGCCAATTTCTGGATGCTCACAGACGGCTGGCCGCCTGAGTTTGATGTAGTAGAGTATCCTTTGTATAATGTTGAAGGCGACAACAACCAGCGGTATCGCTATATTACCAATATTCACTACGGCGACAGCCAGTCCAACATGGCCACGCACTGGCGCAGCAGCAATCTGTCGGCTGGTTTTCATACCTATGCTTTGGACTGGCGTCCGTGGTATGTGGCTTATTATTTTGATGACAGTTATGTCCGCAGTCTGAATGATTTTGCGCCGTCAAACGATTTCGGCAGTATGTATCTGATTCTGGATTATTATGTCGGCGGCGACTGGAGCGGCGAGGTCTGGCAGCATCCGGACGCGTCCACTTGGCCGGCGCCGACCAACAGTTCGGTTCAGATGAAGATTGACTGGGTCCGCGTCTGGCAGCGCATTCAGGATACGGTCAAGGAAATGATTGGGCGATGGACACTGGACGAAATCAGCGGCACAACGGCTTTTGATTCAAGCGGAAAGGGGATGCACGGACAACTGAAGGGCGGGCTTTCCTTTGACAGCGGGCGGGTCAACGGCAATCTGGGTACGGCGCTGATGTTTGACGGGGTGGATGATTATATCGAACTGCCGGCCGGCTTTGATGAGTTTGACAACGGATTTACAGTGGCTCTGTGGACCAGGCCGACTGCGGTGAAGAACTATGCCCGCTTTATTGATTTGGGCAATGGTGAAGCGGCGAACAATATTATTCTGGCTCGTTCCGGCACCAGCAATCATCTGCTGTTTAAGGTTTACGGCAAAGATACCTCCGACGGAACGGTTACGGCCTCCAATGCGATTGAACTGAATCGCTGGCAGTTTTTTGCGGCGACTATCAATACGTCCGGCTCTGTCAAGATTTACAAGAACGGACAGGTAATCCAGACCGGCACCTCGACATGGCCGTGGGGCGTGCAGCGGACGAAAAATTACATCGGACGAAGCAACTGGTCATCGGATGCCTATTATCAGGGAGCGATGGACGAAATCCGAATCTATGACTATGCCCTTAGTGAGGCAGAAATTCAGGCCTTGTTTGAACAGACGGCTCACTGTATGTATCCGTATCCGGAGTCGCTGGATTTGAACTGGGATTGTGTTGTGGATTTGGAAGATATTGTCGGGATGATGGATTACTGGCTTGCCGAAGGTCTTTATCCGGCCGCCGGCCAATAAAAATCTTTTATGCAAAGAAAGAAGAGCACGTGAACGTACACAGAAAACGGCGATTGTTCATCGGCAGCGTCTTGTTGGGTATCGGGATAATCGGCGCGGGTTTGAGCAGTGCTCAGCGTCTGGAAGTGCCGCTGAATGACCAGTGGCGGTTTTACCGGGCTGAGGCATCCGGTGCTGAACAGTCGGCTTTTGATGATTCCGGCTGGGAGGCGGTGTCTGTTCCGCATACCTATAATGCTCTGGATGCGCAGGACGGCGGCAGCAATTATTACCGCGGGCCGGCGTGGTATCGCAAGCACTTTACCCTTTCCGCGGCGGATGCGGGCAAACGGGTTTATCTGTTTTTTGAGTCGGTCGGCAAAAAGGCGCAGGTGTACTGCAACGGCCTGCCGGCAGGAACGCATTCGGGTGCGTATGCGGCATTCTGTTTTGATATTACGGACCTGGTGCGGTTCGGCGCGGAAAATGTAGTTGCGGTGCGGGCGGATAATTCAAGTTCGCTGTCCATTGCCCCGCTGTCGGGTGATTTTAATCAGTATGGGGGTATATGCCGGCCGGTACGGCTGGTTCTGACTGAGCCGGTTCATATCACGCTGCTCGATTATGCCTCCAGCGGCGTCTATTTGAAGCCGACGCAGGTGAGTTCGACCTCTGCTGATTTGGAAGTGAAGGTGCTTGTTCGAAATGCCGGAGCGGACAGCCGTACGGCGGTGGTGCGGGCGAAGATTTATGATGCAGACGATGCGCTTGTTGATACGCTTGAGACCGAACAGGCCATCGCCGGCGGGACGACGCAGACCATCCTGCTGAACACCCAGATTGCAAATCCGCATTTGTGGAACGGACCAAGCGACCCCTATTTGTATTCTGTGCTCACCGAGGTGGAAATAGATGGAACGGTTGCGGATTCCGTCCGTCAGCCGCTGGGCTTCCGCTATTTTTCCGTGGATGTAAACCAGGGGTTCTTTCTGAATGGACAGTATCTGGACCTGCATGGCGTGGCCATGCATGAAGACCGTACGGACAAAGGGAGGGCCATCAGCGACCAGGACCGCGTGCAGGATATGGAACTGATGGCGGAAATGGGCTGCAATTGGATTCGTCTCAGCCACTATCAGCATGCGCAGAAGGTTTATGACCTGGCGGATGAGATGGGGATTGTGCTCTCTACAGAAATTCCGATTGTGAATGGCGTGGTGTTTACGGACGAGTTTATCGAGAACTGCAAAGACCAGCTGCGGGAACTAATTCGACAGAACTTCAATCATCCGTCTGTCTGCTTCTGGCTGCTCTATAATGAACTGACTACCAGCGGCTCGGAGACGGTTATTCAGCAGCTTCATGATTTGGCTAAGGCAGAAGACCCGACCCGCCTGACGGCGGCAGCCCACAACAACACCTCTGATACGGCGGCCTGGTCCTATGTTACGGATTTGCTTGCCTACAACCGCTATTACGGCTGGTACGGCAGCACGCCGGCCTCTTATTTTGCGACGTGGGCCGACAGCATCCATTCGAGCCGCTCGACGGATGAAATCGGAATTACAGAATACGGGGCGGGGGCCAATCCCTACCACCACGAGGAATATGCCGCCTGGCCTTCGCCGGGAGGGGCGTGGCATCCGGAAGAGTATCAATGCACTCTTCATGAAGTGCATTGGAAGGCGATGAAGGAACGGCCGTTTTTGTGGTGCAAGACCATCTGGAATGGATTTGATTTTGCTGTGGACAGCCGCAATGAAGGCGGCCAGCCCGGCCTCAATGACAAGGGAATGATTACACGAGACCGCACCCTGAAAAAGGATGTCTTTTATTGGTACAAAGCCAACTGGAGCAGTGAGCCGGTGGTTTATATCACCAGCCGGCGATTTACGCCGAGAACCTCCTGTCCGCAGTATGTAAAGGTGTATTCCAACTGTCCGACGGTTGAACTTTTTGTCAATGGTGTTTCGCAGGGGCTTCGCACCGGCAGCGATCATATCTTCTTGTGGGAGCAGGCCGTTCATTTGCAGCTGGGAGATAATGAAATTCGGGCGGTGGGGATGCGGGACGGCCGGGAATACACCGATGTCTGCACATGGCAGTTTGAGATTGAAAACACAATTTCTGTCGCCTCGGTTTCTGCCAGTCATTATGAGACGGCCAATCCTCCTGAGAATGCTGCTGACGGCAATTTGGCTACTCGCTGGGCGGGGGATAACTATCCATGGATTCTTTTTGACTTTGGTGCGCTCCGCACGGTTGAAAAAGTGGGCATTGCGTTTTATCTGGGCGAGCAGCGTTTTTATTATTTTGATGTGGAGGCGTCGGAAGATCAGGTCAATTGGACAGCGGTGCTTACAGGCGGCCAAAACAGCGGCACTACGCGGGATATGGAGATGTTCGATATTCCGGATGTAACGGCCCGGTATATCCGCATCACCGGAGGCGGCAATACAGGGCCGTATCCGGCATGGACCAGTTTTTATGAGGTGAAGTTTTATACCAATCTGAATGTGGATTGTGCCTTGCTGCGGTCGCTGAATTGCGGATATGCTTCTGATTTCAGCGGCCCGGATGGGCAGCCCGATTGTCTGGTGAATCTGCTGGACTTGCAGAAACTGGCCCAGCAGTGGATGGATGATTACCGCGAAAACATCATTCCCGCAGAGCCGGGCACGGAACATCTGGCTGCCTACTGGCCGCTGGACGGCACCTATGCGGATGCCTCCGGGCATGGCTATGATGCTGTATCGGGGGGCAGCCCGGTTTTTGACCTCGGCCATTGCGGCCAATCGGTCTATTTCAATGGTGCAGCCGGGACAAGTTATCTGAGTTGTCGAAACAGCACGGCCCTTCATCTTTCGCAGGGTGCCACGGTTTCCGTGTGGATTCGAAGCAGCGGACTGACCCATGCGTGGGCATCCGTCGTAACCAAGGGTCTTAACGCCTGGCGATTGATGCGCAATAATGAAACCAATTCTATTTCCTTTCACTTCAACAAAGCCGGCGGCGGGGAATATCAGGCCAACGGAATAACCCCTGTTTTGGATGGACAATGGCATCATTTGGCCGGTGTTTATACCGGCGGCAAGGTTCTTCTTTATATTGACGGCCGGCTGGATGCGGAAACTGAAGCAGGCGCCGTCAATACGACTACCGACTCTGTCTATATAGGAAGCCGTGTAAGCAGCACATCAACCAGAAACTGGATAGGCAACATCGACGAAGTGCGTATTTACGACAGGGCTTTGGATGCCGCAGCAATTTTGTACTTAGCGGAGGGACAATCTTACTTCAAGATTCCAGACCCCACCGAAGAGACGGATTTAACCGCTGATGGAATGATTGACCTGGAGGATTTGATTGTGTTCCTCAGGCAATGGCTTGCTTGCAGCGATCCGGAAAATCCTCTTTGCTTTTGAGAAAAAGTTTTTTCAGCCCGCAACTCAATAAAAATTAGGGGACATTCAAGCCCTTGAATGTCCCCTATGCCCTTTTCTTCCTCCTAATCGATTTTTTATGTCTCTTTTTCTCTTGGCGGGAGTTTATTGAAGTTTTTTTTCAAGTTTCACCCTCCAATTTTTTAAAATAGAGGAATAATTTAAGGAATGGGAAGAATTGTCCGCATTTCATAAGGGTTTTTATAGGTTTTTATGGATAACCAGAAGCAAAATGTGTCCCGAAGCGATGAGTTTTTTAAGCTTCTGATGAACAGTCAGAAGGTGATTTATGGATATATTCTTTCCATGGTCCGCAATTGCCCGGATGCGGATGACATCATGCAGGAAACGATGACGCTGATGTGGGAACGTTTTGATGAATTTGAGCCCGGGACGAATTTTGGGGCGTGGGGCATTAAAATAGCTCGTTTTAAGATTTTGGCATACTTCCGAGCAAAAAGCCGCAGCGAAGAGGTTTTTGATGAGTCGCTGCTGATGGAGATTTCGGATTGTTATCATCGGAAAATGGATGAGATGAAAATTCGAGTCAGTGCATTGCAGGAATGCCTGAAGAAACTGGATAAACGAGACAAGAAATTGATTGAGATTCGGTATGAGCAGGGGCTGAAGATTACGGAACTGGCCGAACGGATTGAGCGGCCGGTACAGGGGTTGTATAAGGCCCTGGCTCGCATTCATACGGTTCTGCATCGCTGCGTCAATCAAACGATTCATCAGTGGGGATTTCGATGAAGAAGGATATTGCCGCAGAATACCAGCTCAGCGAGCTGATTTTCCTGATGCTCGAGGGAGTCATTACTCCTGAGCAGAAAAAGCAGCTGGCCCAGCGGCTGCGGGAAGACCCGGCCGCGCTGAATTATTATGTGGAATACATGATGCAGTATTCTGCGCTGATTCAGCCGGGAGATATTTCGGTTGCCGACCTGCCGCAAGAGACGGTTTCACCGGTTCTGGAGACATCGCTGTGGCTGGCCCTGTCCGAGTTTGAACAGAAAGCTGAGGCGGTGGAGGTTGAAAGGCCGGTCGGAAAACCTACTGCGGCTCCTTCAAGGCCAGCTAATTCTGCGGGCCGAAAAGGGGTCAGCAAGTTGTCCCTTTATGCTCTGCTTTTGTCCACGGCGGCGCTGGTGTTCCTGATTACTTACGCGTTGCTGATTCCTCCTGACCTGGGTAGGGAAGTAGCCACCTTGACCGGTACGCTGAATGCCCGATGGGATTCGGCAGCTTTTCATGAGGGGATGCGGCTGAGTACCCAATCCCAACCCCTGTGGCTGCGGGAGGGAATGGCTTCGATTCAGTTCGATAACGGCAGTGCGGTTGTGCTGGAAGGCCCTGCTGAGTTTTCTATTCTGACCGATGACCAGGTGCAGTTGCGGCACGGTCGGCTTTATGCCTCTGTGCCCGGGCCGGCCGTCGGTTTTACGGTGAGTACGCCCTATTCAAAGATTATTGATTTGGGCACGGAGTTCGGGGTCAAGACAGACCCGGACGGGATGGAAGTGCATGTGATGGCCGGCAAGACGATGCTGATTTCGGCTCTGGCCAAGAATACAAAGAATCAATGCGAACTTCAGGAGGGGCAGGCCAAGGCGGTAACCGCCGGCGGCCAGGTGGAGGACATTGCTTTTCGGGGAAATGGGTTTGTTCGGCGGTTCTCTCCTCAGACGCAGTTTGTCTGGAAGGGGCAGAATATCAATCTGGCGGATATTGTCGGCGGGGGCAGCGGCTTTGGTACCGGACGTCTCAATGCCGGCATTGATTATCACGGTCAAATTACAGCATTGGAAACTTTTACATCTTCGGAGGGACCCCGAGAGTATGTGCCGGTCCGGGATACGGCTTTTGTAGATGGTGTGTTTATCCCGAATGGACTGTCGCAGGTGAGTTCCAATGGGCTGGCTTTTGAGTTTGAGCCAACCAACGGCCGGTATTGGCTGGGGGTGCTCAACGGCGCGTGGCATCAGATTGCCCTGACGGTGAAGGTGCCGCGCCATCAGCTGCGGCTGAATGGAAAAGAATACGGCACAGCGGAAAATCCCGCCATTTATTTGAGCAGCAATCAGGGAATTACGTTCGATCTTCAGGCCATTCGGGATTTTACGAAGATGGAAATCCGGCGGTTTACAGCCCTGTGCGGGCTGTCTGAAACCTATCGCGATTACTGGGAGATTATGAAGCAGTATCCGTATTTTCCGCAGGAACCGTCGGCGTCTTTTTATGTGCTGGTGGATGGAAAGGTGCGATTTGTGCAGCAGGATATGACGCCTTATGAATCGGCCAGAGCCGTAGCGGTGGAGATTGGGTCGGAAGATCGGTTTCTGACCCTGGTGACGACGCAGGGCAGCGACAAAACCAACAACGGCGACTGGACATTGTTTGCAGAGCCGTTCCTCGAATTGCAGAAATAGAAAAACAGAAAAAATGTATCTGTTTATGGAGGATGTGTGATGAAACAAGGTATTGTATTTTTGCTGATGGGGGTATTCAGTTTGACGGCAGGGGCCTATATCCCTTCTCTTTTGATTGATGATTTTGAAGACGGCAGTTTGTCGGAGTATGTGCTTACCTGTGTTCTGGATCAGGATACCGCTCGCAACGTGAAATTTCAGTCTGCTGATGGGGTTCTTCGCATTACCAAATCCAGCGGCACGGAGGCCGAACAGGTGCTTTTGCTTCGTGATGACTATGCGCTGGCCGTCGGGAATATGCTGGTGGCGGATTTGACCTGGGGCACGACGACGCGTGCAGATATTGGAATTGCGGTGGCAGCTGTCAAGAACCCGCCGGCGGTACCAGCCGGCACCAGCGGAGAGACACGCCGGGATTATATTGCCGTCTATGCCCAGGCCGACAATACTAATCTGAAGGGGCTTTTTGTAAATGGAACATCCGTAGGGACTACGATTTATGCGGGCGGACTTCCGGAAAACCCGAAGGACCATGTTACCGGCCTGTACATTCGCCGCAACAGTCTGAATGAGTTTGCGTTGGGATATATTGTTGACGGTACAAACTATGTCGATTTTTCAACGGGGACGATCGACAACACAAATATCGGCAATGCCGTGGGATTCTTTGGTGATATGCGAAGTGCAACGACCTACGGCGATTTGGATAATCTTCGCTTTGAAAGCCCGCTGTATCTGCCTCACGAGCCGGAGCCGGCTGATGGAGCCGCGATGGTGGGGGTTCCTGAGGGTACTACCGGCAAGGTGGATTTGGTGCTGAAGTGGAAAGCCGGCATCGATCCGGCAGGGCTTTATCCAGTCAACCCCGTCATTAAAAAGCATTATGTCTATCTATCCAAAGACCAGGCCCTCTTTCCGGAAGACCCGAATCTTTACTATGTCGGCAGCGTTGCTCAGCCCGATGCTCAGCAGACGGATGCCGTGTTTGTGCCCAGCCCGAAGCTGAACGCCAGCGGCAAGTACTCGTGGCAGATTGAGGAAGGAGTGGATAACGGCCAGGGCGGCGTCTATCATGCGGGCGACCCCAATAATATTGCTGGGCCGACCTGGACATTTGAGACAATCAGTATGGTGCCGCTGATTCATACGCAGCCGGTCTCGACAATGGTTCGGCTGGGCGAGTCCGCCTTGCCGGCTTTCAGCATTGAGGTGTACAGTGTCACGCCGGCACATTATCAGTGGTTCTATTCAGCGGATGACCAGATTGATGAAAGTGATATGCCGGTGGGTTCCGATGAGCCGACCCTGCCGATTGTCAATGCTTCGCTGTCCCATCAGGGACATTACTACTGCCGTGTTTCCAATGAGGCGACAAAGTCCGGCGGCGGACCGCTGCCTGATGTGTTCTCCAATGTTGTATCCCTCGCAATCGGGCGGCTGGTGGCGGCCTATTCCTTTGAGAACAATCTGAATGATTCCAGCGGCGAGGGCAATCATGGCCGGGCCTTTGACCTGTCGCTGCCGGATCCCAATCTGGCTTCTTTGGCGTTCACCGCAGACCGGATGGAAGGCGGTTATGCCCTGCATCTGGACGGGGTGGGGCAGTATGTAGATTTTGGTACAGCGGCTTATCCGAAGGCGGGTTCTCTGGCCGGCGGTGTTGGCGGCGGTCTCAACGAGGGGACCATTACCTGCTGGGTGAAGGCCTCCAAAACAGGCGGCCTTTATACCAATTACAATGACAATATTACCACCGGTTTTGCGCTGAGTCTGGAGTCCAGCGGCGGTACGGCGGATGCCCGCATCAACGTTCGCGGGGAAGCAGAGGAAATTGTGACCGTTCAGGGTCGTCCGACGATGACCGGCTTTGATATGCTCACGGACAATCAGTGGCATCTGATTACAGCTGTGTGGAAAGCCGGAACAATCGGGCGAATCTATGTGGATGGCGGAATTGCAGCGGAGGATACCACGATCGGCACGCCGGCTTTGTATGCAGCCTGGCAGCGAGGGGTACTGCTTGGGACGACGCGCACGACGGCTGACCGGAATGTGCTGGCTAATTTTTATGGCGGCCTGATTGATGACCTGCGGGTTTATAATTATGCCTGGACACCGGAGGAGGTTGCCCGGTCCTATTCGAGCGTAACGGGCCAGCCGGCCTGTGTGAATCCTGATTTTGAAGGCAGTCAGTTTAATTTTGATAATACGATTTCGTCGTACTGCCGGATTGATTTGGCGGACTTTGCGGCCTTTGCAAGCAAATGGCTGGCCGGCGGTCTGTATGAGTAGCGGCAGATAAAGCGGATAATGAGGACACGGATAGCGATAAGAGGAGACGAGACGATGAAAAAGATGATATTGATTGGGATAGTTTGTTTAAGCGGGCTGGCGGCATGGGCAATCCCTGCGGGTCCGTATCCGCTGGATGGAGATACCCTGCATTTATGGCGGTTTGATGTGCTTAGCCGTGATGGTGTGATTCCGGATATGGTTCGAACCAAGCCGATTGATATGGCTTTTTATAACAATGCCTCCCAGGCGCCTTCGCTGGCTGGATACGGCAACGCAGCCAACACGTATGACAATACTGCCGGAAATAACGGACCTTTTGCCGGACGAGTGGGCGACTATAACCAGACAGTCCTCATCTCCGATTTGACCGGTTCGGATGGAGCGTTTACCTTTGAAGCCATTGTGCGTCCGGATAAAGCGGCGGGGTCTTTATTGGGGCATATGGAAATTCTCAGCGGCGAAACGGATGCCGGCAATACCGACCGCGGTTTTCAGCTGCGGATACAAAACACCGGCACAACGCTGCGGTTTCAGACCCTTTCCGGTTCTACCACAGCGTTCGATGCACCGATTACTTATACCGCCGGCCAGTGGTACCATGTGGCTGTAACTTACAGCGGCACGCCCAATGTCGCCGGCAATCTCAAACTTTACTGGACGCCGCTGGGTTCGGCAACATCAGCGGTTCAGGTGGGCGGGCCCTTTACGATGACGGCGGATTTGGATGCAAACGATGAGACCCGACTTTGTATCGGTAACGAACTGCGGGTATTCACCTTGGCCGATGAAAATTTCGAAGGGCTGATTGATGAAGTCCGCATCAGCCGGATTGCCCTTGCCGCCGATGCTATGATGCTTCGCACCTCTATTCCGTGGGTTACAAATCCAGTGCCGGAAACCGGCCGGCAGGACGTTGATTACGAACTTGCTCAGCTTCAGTGGGACAAGGCGTCTGCCGCTGGTGTGACCAAGCATTTTCTGTATATTCAGCACGGAGAGCCGAACTTTCTGCAGGTCGCGCCGGTAGAGGTAACGGATTTGGACAATCCGATTACCGCTGCCGTTCCGATAGCTCTGGAGGACGGAGAGGCCTATTACTGGCGAGCAGATGCAAGCATTAACAATTCCGGCCCCACTGATTCGAAGACATTGACCGGGCCGATCTGGAGCTTCAAGACGCTCTCGCTGGTGCCGACCTTTACGGTGCATCCGAAAGATCAGTTTGTCTTCAGCGGCGATACAGTTCGATTCGAGGCGGCTTTGGTCAAAGAGGCAGGCGTTACGTATGCCTGGTATAAAAATCAGACGCTTCTGGCCGATGGGCCGACCGGCTCGGGATCGGTGATTTCCGGTGCCGAGGCGGCAACGCTGACGATTGAAAATGCCCAGGTTGGCGACGAAGGCGTCTATTTCTGCAGGGCGTCCAACGAGGTTGGTTCGACGGATTCTTCCTCGGCGACGCTGCAGATTAAGCGGCTGGTTTCCTATTATCCGCTGGAGGTTCTCATCGGTCAGACTTCGCCGGATGTGGTTGGCGGCAAGGATATGATGCTGATGCAGGAAGGCACGGCCGGTCTGCCGAGGTTGGATACGAATGTGGTTTCCAGTTCAGTAGGACAGTACAGTTTGCTGTTTGACAATGGCGATCACGATACTGATCCGAACGGCCAGTATGCTCAGCTGCCGGCAGGGGCGGCGGATTATAAGGATATGACGGTGATGGCCTGGGTTTATTGGAGAGGCGGGGCAAACTGGCAGCGGATTTTTGATTTCGGCAACGATACCTCGCATTATGTGTTTTTGACGCCCAGCAACGGCAGCGAGTGCCGCTTTGTGCTGAACAACGGCAGCGGCGAGCAGATTGCTTCCACAAGTCCTCTGCCCGTCGGCCAGTGGGTTCATGTGGCTGTGACACTCGAAGGAAATACGGGACGGATTTTTGTTAATGGTGAACCCAAGGCGGTCAATACGGCTATGACGATCAATCCGGTTGATTTTCAGCCGACGCTGAATTATATCGGCCGCAGTCAGTTCGAGGCTGATGCAGAATTTGACGGCTGGATAGATGAACTGAAGATTTACAACTATGCCCTCGACGGCTGGACCATTGCTTCGGAGTCCTTTAACGCGACAGGGGTTCGGCCGTGTGTGGAGCCGGACTTTGCAGGAAGCCAGTACAACCTGGACAACACCGGAACCTCGTACTGCCGGATTGATTTGGCGGACCTGGCGGTCTTTGCACAGGGTTGGCTGGCCGGCGGTCTGTCCATGGGTGAATAAGAAGCGGTTTTTCGCAGGGGCTCCTGTGGGGGTTCCTGTTTCCCGCAAGAAAGTGTGTGAAGTGGTGTGTGCGTGTGCGTGTGTGAGAAGTGTTGTTGTGAAAGAAAGGCAGTTAAAAACAAACCTAATTTAGCGGAGGATGTGAAAGATGAAAAAAGTATGTGTGTTGATGTTAGTGGGATTGATTGGTGTGGCCGCCCAGGCCGTCCTGATCGATAATTTCAGCGGCGATCTGAGTGCTTACACAAACACGGTGATTCTGGACAACAATGGCGGCGCCTCGAATGTGAGCAGCTGGCAAATTGCGGATGGAGTTCTCCAGATCAGCACTACCGTTTATGACGGCGTTGAGCAGCACGCCTTTATCCGCAGCGGGCTTTCGCTCGGTATCGGTCAGGAGCTTCAGGCAGATGTCGTTGTCGGTGCGACCGGTACGCAGGATATCGGGCTTTATGTGGGCGGAACAACACCGCAGACCGGCGTTCGCAAGGATTATATTGCTATGTATCGCCGGAACAATGGTCAGCTTTTCAGCCGCGGTTTCGATGGAACAACGGAATACGCGTTGGCAGGAAATTGGACGAACAATATCCCCATTGATACGCTGTTTATTGCCCGGATTGCAGAGAACACGTATGAGGCGGGCTGGTATTACCAGGGAGAGCGCACTGTCCTGGCGACCCGAACTCCTGCGTATGCCAATGCCGGAACCGTGGTCGGCTTTTATGCTGATGTTCGCGGCGCGGGTGTTGTCGGCAGTTTAGACAATCTGCGGATTCTGGTTCCAGAGCCGGCAACGATGGGCCTGCTTGGTCTAGGGGCTTTTCTGGCAGCACGGAAGAGGAAATAAGTTGTTAGCAGAGTAAAGTTAACCGTTGGCTGCGGGCCGGGAAAGGCCGGCCCGCAGCCGCAGATTTGGGAGACCGATGTGGCAGACAAGAAAAGGATAAAAACAGAAACGAATGGATTCACCCTCATAGAACTGCTGGTAGTCATTGCTATTATTGGATTGCTGCTGTCAATTATTCTGCCGTCGTTGAGGTTGGCCAAGGAGCAGGGCCGCAAAATTGTCTGCAAGAGCAATTTGTCCCAGGTCGCCAAAGCGGTCGAACTGTACGAGATGCAGTATAATTATAAGCGGTTTGTTATCCGCAAGGATGCATCAGAGACCGATGATTACTGGATGGGCAAACTGGCACCTTTTTTGGGTGATGTCTATTATGCCCAGCAGTATCAGGAGGGCAAGAAGATTGATATTCTGCTGTGCCCATCGGCTCCGTACGACCGCTTTCAGGCAGACTCAAGCGGGCCGTATGCCAATCCGTCAGGCCAGTACGGCACGGCGAGGACGCCGTGGTCGTGGGCCCGTTCTACAGGCCGTTCCACCATCGGCAGCATCGGCATCAACGGCTGGGTGGGCCTGGATTATTACTATGAAACCGATTCGATGTATGCGCCGTACTTTTTCAAAGATTGGATGGATATTTCGCCGACTGTGCCTCTTTTTGCCGATTGCGTCTGGACAATCGGCTGGCCTCGCGGGAACGATGTGCCGCCGGAGACCCTCCAGGGTTCTACCGCCGCTCAGCTGCCCGCCAACAGTGACAATATGCGGCGGTTCTGCATCGACCGGCATAGCAGACAGATTAACATCATTTTCCGCGATTTGCACGCGGATACGGTAAAACTGGAGGCCTTGTGGACACTGCACTGGAGCAGAGGGTATCAGGTTCCCAGTCCGCTGCCGCGGCTTCCAAACAAGTAATTATGGAATAACCAACTTAAGCGAAACTGACAAGAACCATCTGAACTGGGGGTGAATCGATGCATTGTCATGCAACCGGGAATGTGAAAATTGTTCTATTGGGGTTTGGTTTTGCTCTTTGGACGGCGGTCTGCGGGGCTTTTCCGAGTGTGAGCAAAATCGGCGACAGTACGGCGGCGGCCAATGCCATGACGCTCGGCAGAGGCGCACCCTATGGGTATGCGATTAACGGCTTGTCCTTCCAGCAGGAGGCCCTGCTCACCTTCAACGGCTGGCAGTATATTACTTATTACAATGGTTCCCGGTACGTCTGTGTCGGCAGGCGGCAGCTTCCCGCCGGCACGTGGGAAGTTTTGACCCTGACAGATTATACCCTCAGTACCACGACCGATGCTCACAATGTTGTCTCGATGGGCATCTGTCCCAACGACGGCACGATTCATCTTTCCTTTGACCATCACGGCGGAGTGCTTCATTATCGGCTTTCTCAGCCGAATGCGGCGACCGAGCCGGCCTCGGTAACCTGGAACGCCTCGCTGTTCGGCCCGGTGCGAAATTATCTGGAGTCAGGCCGGTCCTATTCGAGCGTGACCTATCCGAGATTTTGGGAGACTCCCGACGGCAATCTTCAATTCGGTTATCGCATCGACAGCTCCGGCAACGGCGACTGGGCCATCGCAGATTATGATGCGGCCAGCGGGCTTTGGAGCCGTACGCGGAAGGTGATTTCCAGAGCGGGAACTTATACGGATTCACTGGGCACCAGCACGGTTCGCAATCCCTATCTGAACGGCCCTATCGGTTATGGGCCGGATGGGACTTTGCATCTGACCTGGTGCTGGCGTGAAACAGCCGGCGGGGCCAATCATGATATTCTTTATTCTTACAGCAAGGATGGAGGATTCACCTGGTACAATAATGAGCCGCCGCGAGGGCTTCGTGTGGGCACAGGGCCGGAGCCCCTTCAGACGATTTTCGGTTTGACGTGGGTCAATGAGGGCTTGCAGATTGTCGGCCGCTCCACCGGCAATTCTTCCACCGAGGAACTGATTTTTCTCAATTCGCCGGGGATTCAGGTGGTTACGCTGGATCGATATTACGGCCTGATGAATCAGCAGGCCCAGGCGGTGGACAGCCAGGGGCGGATTCACGTGGTGATGTTCCACTGCACACCGGAGACCTATCAGGGCTACAGTTGGAGCACATGGGGGCCGGAGGGAGCCAGGCGGTATTTCCATTATTGGCGGGATGCGCAGGGCACCTGGTATCGCAATGAACTGCCGGATTATGTGGGCAGCCGTCCCAAACTCTTTATCCGCTCCAACGGCGATGCGTTTGTAGTTTATCAGTCGCGCCGGACGGTCAACCTTACGGATACCGGCATTTACTTTACAGACGGCGACCTGACGATTCAGGCGGCCACCGCTGCTGGCCAGTGGATGGACTGGCAGATTATTCATGTCGAGCCCGGCTATTTTATCGGTGAAGCCTTGGTGGACCCAGCACGTTTTAAGCAGGGGGTCTTGTCCGTGATGATGCAGGAATCGCCGACCACTATCGGGGCGGCGACGAAGTTGCGGGTGTTGGATTTTCAGCTGAATGACTAATTGATGAAAAGGATTTGGGGGTGAACCTGTGAAACAAATGACAACAACGGTCGGGTGGATGGTTCTTTTGCTGGGAGTCGCGGCTTGGGCGGCTATAGTCGGACCTTATACTCCGGATGCTTATACGCTGCACCTGTATCATTTCGAAGGCGATGGAAGCGATGCTGTCTCGAACAATCCAATTCATCTGACCCTTGCGTATGGAGCCGCTGCATCGGCGAGTTCTTATGAGGGGTTCGGCACGGCGCTGAACACCTATGAGGGCTCTTCGAACACAACGGCAAACCAGCCGTGTGCCTATAGTGATGAGGTAAGTATTAATAATCTGACCGGTTCGGATGGTGCCTTCACCTTTGAAGCCCTGATTCGGCCTGATGTGGAGTGGAATGCGATTCCCAACCATATGCAGATTGTCTGCGGCGATAATGACAGCGGACAAAGCCGAGGGTGGCAATTTCGGGTTAATACGTCCGGCGAACTGGAGTTTATCAAACTGACCGGTACGCAGGAAACCTTTGTGGCGGCTATTCCTTCCAGCGGCGAACATGCCTGGCAGGCGGGACAGTGGTACCACGCAGCCGTCACCTATAATGGACAGGAAAATACAGCCGGCAATCTGAAATTTTACTGGACGCGGCTGGATTCCGGCGCGGCCGAGGCGGCCCTGCTGGCTTCCTTTCAAATGCAGGCCGATCTGGACAGGTCTGTCGCCATTGATTTTTCTGTGGGCAACGATGCACGTGATATGTGCGGCGAGAACTTCGAGGGGCTGGTGGATGAAGTGCGCATCAGTTCGATTGCCCGCGGAGCAGAGGAGATGCTCTTTACAGCGGGCAGCCCGCCGCCGGTGATTGTCAGCCACCCCGCTGATGTGCGGGTGCGTGCTCCGGCTGCTGCGGTCTTTGAAGTGGTATTTGAAAGCCCGACACCGCCGACTGTCATTTGGTATCGTTCTGCGGATGCCGGCGAAGGGCCGGTGGATACCACCGCTCCTCGCATTACTGCGCAGGTTCTTTATGATGACCAGACGCAGCGGTATTCAGCCCTGCTGGTTATTGAAGAAACTCAGATAAGCGACAGGGGGCAGTACAACTGTCTGGTTTCCAATGAAAGCGGTGTATGGCGATTGAGCAATCTTGCCTCACTTACGGTAGAAGGACTGGCGGCCCGATGGACGCTGGATGCGGCGGATTATACAGATGGTTTGTATGTGGATACAGAGACGGGGTTGTCAGCTGCGGCTGCGGGTGTACCGCTGTTTGTTGAAGGAGCGGACGGCACGCCGGCTGGAGCTGTTCAGGTGAGCAGCACGTCGGGCTGGGCGGTGACGGAGCCGCTGAATGCCGCCTTGGACACAGGGGCGATGACAGTCAGTGTCTGGGCGAAGTGGCAATACAGCCCGATCTCGACGGCGGATGTCCAGATGGATGCGTGGCCGGAGGAGACAATGCTTGCCGCACCCGAGGGGATTTCTTCACAAGGCCGCTGGCAGCACATTTGTGTGGTCTATACAGACACCACGGCCCAGATATATGTGGATGGCCTTTTGCAGGCGGAAGGAGATTATGCCCTGCCATCCGATACCACGGCGGTGCTGACGCTGGGCAGCGGTGTAGGGGGCCAGAAGATTTTTGAAGGGATCCTCGATGAGTTCCGGATTTATAATTATGCCTTCACGGCCGAAGAGGCGGCGCAGGGTTATTATGAAATGACCGGCGAGGGGGTCTGTCTTCTGTCTCATACGAGTGCGTATGACTTGACAGGCCCGTGGGGTGTGCCGGATTGCGTGGTGGATTTGTATGACCTGGCGGCCTTTGCTGCTCAATGGCTGACGGCGTATGAAGGGGACGATTTTGCCGGCTTTGCCGCCCAATGGATGCTCTGCACGCTCTATCCGAACTGCGATTGAAAGATTTCCAAAGGGAGTTTAAGACAACTATAGTCCGTAAATGATAGTTTTTTTTGTAATTGAAAAAGGTTTTTTTGTTGACCTTTCTGGGGAGAAGGTCTATAGTTTGTATAGAAGATGTTTTATGAAACCTTTCTGATGTTTTTGTTCTTGGCTTGTTTTAGAACTTGAAAGAAACAAAAACAGCGGAAAATGGGGGAGTAGGGGTAAGGGGGCTGAAAGACCAAAAAGATATTTTTGGTCTTGAATAAGCAAGGCAAAGGACGTAAGGGGTTAATCTTTCAGTTTTTGCCGAAAAAGAGGCAGAGGCGGGGACTTTGGAAAGTTCATTGGTGAAGAGGGCTGTGAGGTCGAAATTGTAGATAATTCAAATATTTTCTTCTCATCACCCTCCTCCGAAGCCAGATTCCGAATAGGAGTCTGGCTTTTTTCTTATTTTAGGGGGTGGTAGAATAAGAAAGCGCAAGAAAACAGAAGAAGAAAATTGCGGCAGGGAGTTTTGCAGATACAATACGAGCCGGTCTGATATTTTATCAATTTTTTTTCTAAGGATTTATCGATGACAGAGCAGAATAACAGTTTGAAAGTGGGGGTGTATGTAGATGCCGCCTATGTTTATAAAAACGGCGGCCGCGGGATGCAGTACAATATCCTGCGGGAGTTCGCCTGCCGGGAGGGAACGCAGGTTATCCGGCTGAATGCCTATGTAAGTTTTGATGCAGACCGAGCGTCTGATGATATGATTTTTGGGGCCAGTGCCAAGAAGTTTCACTCTTTTCTGCGGGATTTGGGCTATAAAGTCATCATCAAAGAAGTCAAATGGTTTGTGGACGAGGAGACCGGCCAGCGGTTCGGCAAGGCCAATGCGGATATGGATTTGGCTGTGGACCTGCTGATTCAGTCGGAACATTTGGATAAGATTGTGCTGGTTTCCGGGGATGGCGATTTTGTCAAGGTGGTTAATGCCGCTCAGAATCGCGGCTGCCGGGTGGAGGTCATTGCTTTTGACAATGTATCCGGGCGGCTCAAAGAAGAGGCGGACCAGTATTTTTCGGGTTATGTGATTCCCAATCTGCTGCCGACGGAAAGCGAGGTGCCCTGGGGGCAGATTGGTTCTCTTGTGCGCGGCACGTGCTCCTACTTCAATAAAGAAAAGGGCTTCGGTTATTTGCGGTATTTGAAGGAAATCTCGCCCTATCTTTGGATTACCGATATTCAGCGTCCGGGCAGTCCGTACGGGATGGCCTATTTTCGGGCCGCCAGTCTGATGAATGCCAATGGGGTGGACCTGCCGAGCTACAATCATGTTTTTGAGTTTGAACTTCTTCCGCCGCAGCGGGATGATCAGCTGCCGATAGCCAGCAATGTTCGGCTGGTCTCTGTTATTCCCTATTGAGGGATGGTTTAGAGCGGCTGTCAGAAACGGCAGGTAATCGAACCGGATACGGCGGTCGGCTGAATGCGGTAATGACCGGGCAGCTGGTCATCAAAGCCGACGCGGCGCTTGTTCAGGTCTTTGTCAAACAGCCCCAGAAGATTATAGCCGGTCAGGTTGACCGTTGTGTTTTGATTCCAGCGGTACTCCAGACCGAGGTTCAGGTAGGCGCAGGTCTTAAAGGGCTCTTTGAAGGAAGCATCGTAGTCCCAGTTCGGGAACAGATGGTTGCGGTAGTCGGCCCAGTCCTGCCCGCCGGGATTGTTCCACAGGATGCACAAGGTGCTGCTGAGGGTTAGTTTGTCGCTGAGGGCGTATTCGGCCTGAAGTTTTGTAGAATGATTGTACCAGTGGGCCAGGTCTTCCCCAAAGCCGAAGGGGGCGACCGTGTACTGACTCCACCATGTATAGACATCGCCCCAGTTGAAGGGCGGGGCATCTGTAATATTGAGCAGTTTGGTGAAGCTGTGAGAGAGGTTCAGCTGGAGCCGGTCTTTGCGCCAGCCGGCTTCCAGTTCAAATCCCCACGTGCGCATCTTGCCGACGGTTTTGCTGCCGGTACCGCCGGGGGCGCCGGCGCCGACATTCTCATCGGGTATCTCTGCCAGAACATCCCTGAAGTGATGCAGAAAGATCGAAGCGCCGGACCAGAGATTTTCATTGTGCTGCCGTTCATAGCGCCATTCAAAAGCATTTAACTTCTCGGTGGGACTGTCCATATCATGGATATGCTTGTCAATCCACATTTGACCTGCGCTGTTGGTCAGATGCGAGCGTGAGACGATAAACTTGAATGTATCCTTATCCGAAGGAGTAAAAACAAGGGTGCCGCGAGGAGAAAAGAGCGTATCGGTGTAGGGATGCCAATCTGTGCGGCCTGCCAGCAGCAGAGTCCACTGCGGATGAAGGACCCATTGATACTGGCCGAATACGGCATAACTGTCCGTGTTCCAGCGAGGGACACGCAGCGCTCCCCATGCCTGATATTTCCCGAAGGGCTGGATGCTGATAGGTGTATCATCGAAACGTTTTCCAAATTCATCGTGCGTCCATTGGCCGCCGAAGGCCAGCGAATGATTCGGGTGAGGATTCCATCGAGCGGTGATGCTGCTGACCCATTCATCTTCGGCAAAGGATTTCCAGAGGAAGGCCCGCTCCCAGTTTTCATTGTCGTTAGCGAAGCGGTCATAACTGACCTCGTATCGTATGGAAAGGTCCTCGCTGAGTTCCTGGTCATAGCTGGCTGTGACGGTGGCCTGGGAGTAGGTCAGGCCGTCATCGGGTGTTTCCCGCTGATCCCACCATCGCAGGAAGTCAATCCATTGTCCGCCCTGGGTCAGCCGTGCCCACAAAGAGAACCCTCCGTCCGTGTATTGCCCGTACAATTTCATCTTGGGCCGGTCAAAGGGCATTTCGTTAAGATTTTTAAACCAGGTTTTTACATACTCATCGCCTGGGTACGGCTTCCAGACAAAGCCGGGCGGCCCGCCCCGCAGCCAGACCGGCTCTTTCGAGCCGAAAACGGTAGGCGAATCGTCGGCATCGGCACCGTTATATTGGCTGACGCCTGCATAGAAGAAATATCCCTGGTCAGAGCCGGTTTGCTTGCCGTATTTATATTCGAAGGTGCTGAATTGTTCGATCAGCCCGCCGCGGATGGTTACCTGCTCTCCCTGAAAGGTGGCGGCGCTGTCGGTAACAATATGAATGACCATAGACTGGGCGCTGGGGCCGTAAAAGGCAGCAGCCGGACCTCGCAGAATGTCGATATGGTGGATGTCGGTGAGCATCGGCAGGTCCAGCTCTGTAATAGCGCCGACATCGGTTTTCTCATTCATAATACGCCCGTTGACCATCACCAGAAACTTATTGCTGCGATGAGCCATGATGCCGCGAAGCCCCAGCGTTTTGGGGTGTTCGCTGGTAAAGAGCATCTGAAGGTTGGGGACATACATTTCGAGCAGTTCATAGAGACTGCGGGCCTGCGAGAGATGAATCTGCCGGCGGGTAATTGTAGTCACCGTATAAGGGGAAAGCCGGCGGGGTGTTTGCGTGAGAACTCCGGCAATAGGCGTATCCGTATCTTCAGGTTCTTCAGCAAAAACGGGCGGTTTTTCAGCCGATGCAGCGGGCACAGAGGTCTCTTCGGAGGGCTGGGCCTGAAGCATTGCCAGTTCCTCTCGAAGGGCGCTCAGTTCGGCGCGGATTTGCTCGGCTTGTGCCTCTTTATCTGTCTGCTGGGCTCCCAGCGTTCCTGATATGATGCAGGCGGCCAGCAGCGGCATAAGCCGGAGAAATCTTTCGGCAGCAGTTTGTTTCCGTTTGTTTTTCATTCTCGTTCGTTTTCGCCTTGCCTTTGCGTGTGGGCCTCCTTTAAAATTTATGGGTCAGTGTAACGCCGAATGCGACCGGCTGAATGCGATACCGTCCCGGCAGCTGACGGTCAAAACCAACCCGTCGTTTGTTGAGTTCCTTATCCACCAATCCGAGCAGGTTATAGCCGGTAAAGGTGAGTGTGGTATTGGGACCCCATTTGTATTCGGCTCCGAGGTTCAGATAGGCACTGGCCTTGAAAGGTTCATCGAAGCCGGACTTATAGTCCCAGTTGGGAAACAGCTGGTTGCGGTAGTCGGCGGCGTCCTGTCCGCCGGGGGAACCCCAAAGCACGCAAATCTGACCGTTCAGCAGCCATTTGTCGCTGAGCGTATATTCTGCCTGCACCTTGGTTGTGTGATTGTGCCATTGAGCCAGGTCATTGCCGACACCGAAGGGGGCTGCGCTGTAGTTGTGCCAGAGAATCCCCGGCTCGCCCTCCATTTCAATCAGTTTGGTAAAACCGTGCGACAGGTCGATTTTGAACCGGTCAGTGCGGTAGCCGGCCTCCACTTCAAAGCCCCACAATTTCATATCGCCGACGGCCTTGGTCCCGCTGCTGGTGCCTTGGGCTACTTCCGAGGTATCGCCGAGAACACCGGGCATATCGTAATAGAAGAGCGAACTTCCCAGCCAGAAATGCTCTGACTGCTGCCGTTCATACCGCAGCTCATAGGCGTAAAGTTTGTCCACGGGGCTGGTGATGTTTAGATAATTGTAGTCGATCCACATCTGGGCGGCGGAGTTGGTCCGAACGGAGCGAGATGCCATCAGTTTGATGGTGTCCTCTTTGCTGGGAGTTAAAATCAGAACCCCCCGCGGAGAGAACATGGTATCGGTATAGGGATGCCAGTCAACGCGGCTGCTGACAAACACCGTCATCAGTTCGCTGATGTTCCACTGATACTCCCCGAAAAGGGCATAGGAATCGGTACTCCACTGGGGCATATAGCCGACCCAGTTGGCCGGGTTTGGGTCTGTCCGGTTGGGCGGATAGTGAAACATAAAGGGCTGGTTGCTGACGGCCTCCCCGGACAGCGGCAACCCGAATCGTTCGTGAGACCATTCAGTCCCAAAGGCCAGCGAATGATTTTGGGCGGGGTTCCACCGGGCCAGAATCCTGCCGTAGATTTCATCTTCGGCATATCGTTTGCGGAAGGTGGCCTGTTCGAAGTTTTCGTTTTCATTGGTGAAGCGGTCATAACTGAGCACATACCGCAGAGACAGGTCGGAGTTGACTTCCTGCTCATAACTGGCCTGAAGGGTGGCCTGCGAATAGACAATGCCTTCTTTGGAAAACAACCGCACATGCCACCAGTCCTCGCGCGGCATATCGTGCCAGGCGGTAAAATCAATCCATTCGCCGCCCTGGGTATAGCGTGCCCACAAATCCAGGCCGCCTTGGGTGTACTGGGCGTACAGTTTCATCTTAGGCCGTTCGAAGGGCATCTGATTGAGATTTTTGAACCAGTCCTTGACCTCTTCGTCGCCCCGATAGACTTTCCAGATTCCCGTCGAGATATCATCCATCAGCAGCATCGGTTCCTGTGTGCCGAAGACAACGGGGGAATCGGAAACATCGGCGCCGTCGTATTTGCTGGCACCGGCATAGAAAAACAGGCCGCTGTCTTCATCAAATTTTCGGCTGTGCTTGAATTCGCCGGTAACAAAATTTTCCACACCACCGGTCCGCATGGTGGCCTCCTGCCCTTCGAAGGTTTTGTAATTGTCTGTGACGATATTGATTGTCATCGACATAGCACCGGGTCCGTAAAGGGCGGAGCTGGGGCCGCGCACAACATCGATATGATGGATGTCAGTGAGCATGGGCAAATCCAGCTCGGTGATGGCGCCGGAGTCGGTTCGCTCATTCATGATGCGGCCGTTGACCAGCAGCAGAAACTTATCGTTCTGGTGGGCTATGATTCCTCGAAGTCCGACCGCACGGGTGCGTTCCCGGGTAAAAATAATTTGGAGATTCGGAACATACATCTCAAGCACTTCATACAGACTTCGGGCACCGCTGCGGCGGATTTGCTCCTGGGTGATGGTGGTGATTGTCGAGGGGGTTAGACGCTGCGTAGTCTGCGTGAGAGAAGCGGCCGTAGGGATGGTGATTTCCATCAATTGTTCAAGCGGCAGTTCAAACAGGTCTGCTGCCGCTGACGCAGACTGTTTTTCATCAGAGGTGAGCGATTTCTCGGCGGAGGCAACTTCTTCTTCGGAAGGCGTGATGGTTTGCAGCTGCTCTTCGAGGACACGGATGCGTTCTTCGATTTGACGGATTCGCTCCTGACGCTGGAGCTCAGGGTCCTCGATTTGGGCTCGAAGCGGCACACCCACTGCAAAAAAGATAAGCGGGAGCACCCTGTGCCAAACCATTTGACGATTTGCTGGTTTTTTCCCTCGCCTTCTCATGGTCCCTTTTTGATAAACCTGATGGGTTTTCGGGATATGAACAAAACGACTTTATGGGAAATATCTGAAAAAAGGTTTGTAAGGGTTGTAATTGTTTTAATAGTGAACCGCAAATAGTTGCGGAGGCAGATAAAATCAGAAGCGGCAAAAAGGCCGTCCGATAATGCTTTTCAGTTTCCCAGCGCGGCTGTACAATAGCCGGCGGAAACGTATATTGAGGAATTGTTTATGAAAGTTGTCCAGCAGACTATCGGGCTGTCCACGCGGCGACGGTGTGAAATGATTGACATCACCTCCCAGGTGGAGAATGTCGTCCGTGAAAGCGGCATTCCGGATGGACAGGCAACGGTTTATACTCCCCATACGACCGCGGCTGTTACCATCAATGAAAATGCGGACCCGGATGTTGTCCATGACCTTCTCCTGACGCTGGAAGCCCTGATCCCTGTGAATCGGCCCGGCTATCGGCACGGTGAAGGCAATTCCGATGCTCACGTCAAATCTTCTCTTGTCGGCTGCAGTGAGCGGGTTTTGCTCCAGCAAGGCCGACTGGTACTGGGCACCTGGCAAGGCATCTATTTTTGTGAGTTTGACGGCCCTCGCAGCCGAAAAGTGATTGTGCAGGTGCTTGGTCTGTAAAAATCAAAACGGGTCGGCTTTTGTGAAGTTTTTCCACAAGAATTGAAAAAAACTCTTTACAAAACATCAATTTTGGTTTATTTTTACGGCAATTATGCGGGCGTAGCTCAGGGGTAGAGCGTCACGTTGCCAACGTGAATGTCGTGAGTTCAAATCTCATCGCCCGCTTTGGAAAGCCCCAGGGCTTTCTATCCGGAAAAAGAGGTTGGAAAACAATTCTAACTCTTTTGATGACATAGCTTTAGCGAGGTATCAGCTAATACAATGTAGTCTGGCGCTGGTCGCTTAAGCGTCCGAAATCCCGCAAAGGCGGGGTTGATTATGCTTGAGGTCGACGAAGCGGAGATTTCGGCGGCCTTTTTTGTTGTAAGAATATATAAAGCAATAACTTAGGAGCCCTCAAATGGCGGAAGAATCCAAGTCGAATCAGCAAACCGAGACCGAAACGGCGGAGGCCGTCAAGAATATAGTGAAAGTGGAGGATATAGGTCCCTGCAAGAAAAAGGTAACGGTCGAAGTGCCGGAAGAGAAAATAAAAGCACTTCTGGATGCAAAATATAAAGAACTTCGAAGGGATGCGGCGGTACCCGGTTTTCGCCGCGGCCGAGCTCCGCTTCGGCTGCTCGAGAAGCGGTTTGGGATGGATGTTCGCAATCAGGTCAAACTCCAATTGCTGGCTGAGTCCGCCGAGGAGGTGCTCAAGGAAAATAAGATTGATGCGCTCGGCGAGCCGAATATTAACCACGAAGAGGTCGAACTGCCTGACAGCGGGCCGATGGTTTACAGTTTTGAGATTGAAGTGCGGCCGGAGTTTGAACTGCCGAATCTGGAAGGCATCGAAATCCGAAAGCCCGCCGTCGAAGTGACCGACCAGCAGGTGGAAGAAGAAATTGAGGCGATGCGGAAACGCGCAGGCCTGTGGGTGCCCAAGGAAGAAGAAGGAGTGGAAGAAGGCGACCAGATTGTCGCCGATGTTATTCTCCATATCGAAGGGGTCGAAGAGCACGATAAGCAGGATAATATCGAAATCTTTGTGCGGCAGCCGGGTTTTGTCGCCGGTGTGCCGGTAGAGGGGCTGGTGGAATTGCTGAAAGGAGCCAAACGCGGCGAGGAACGTTCCATTACCGTTGAGGTGCCTGAGTCTTATTTTGATGAGCGATTCCGCGGCAGGAAGGTCGATGTGAAGATTGTTGTCAAGGAAGTCAAGAAACTCCAGCCGGCCGAACTGAATGAGGAGTTCTTCAACCGGTTCGGGGTAAGTACACTCGAAGATTTGAAAAGCCGTGTGCGGGAGTTTCTGGAGGCCGCCATGGAACGGCGGGCCCGCACCGATATGGTTGAACAGGTCTATGCCTATCTTCAGGAAACGATCGACTTTGATTTGCCGATGGATGTCGTGGCGGATCAATCCCTGGCGATTCTCCAGCGCCGTTATGTCAATCTGCTGATGCAGGGGATGCCGAAAGAAGAGATTGAACAGCAGATGGACCAGTTGCGGGCCAGTTCAGACCAGCAGGCCAAAGAGCAGCTGAAACTGTTCTTTATTATGAGCAAGGTTGCCGACCAGTTGGGCATCCAGGTGAGTGAAGAAGAAATCAACGGTCACATTGCAGAATTGGCCGCTCGGCAAGGGCGTCGGCCTGAAAAGATGCGCGAGGAACTCCTGCGGGATGGTTCGCTGGCTCAGTTTGCCATAGAGGTGCGCGAGCAGAAGTGTATCGCCAAAATCCTCGAAAAGGCCAAAATTGTGGATGCAGAACCGGCGTCTGGTGAGAAAAAACCCAAGTCCCGCAAACAGCAGCCCCAAGAGGCCGCTTCCGAACAGCAAGCCCCTGGCGAATCAGAAGAGAAGACGGAATCAAAACCGAAAGCCGCCAGTCGGAAAGAAACAGCGGCCAAACGGAAACAGAAATCCGTTGAAACAAGTGAGAAAGAAGAAGAGTAGAAGAGATTGCCGGCCGTTTTCTTCCCATAAGTCGGCGGATGGTTGGCGGCCGGCCTACAGGATGTTTGTGCGATAGAAAACCGACAACCTTCAGAAAAAAGAACAGGAAGGCAGCCATGCTGGATTCGTTTCAAGATTCAGAGTTCAAGCGGCCTCTTCGCATCGAGCCGCGCCTCCAGATGCAGAACTATCAGCGCACACGGGAAATGACGCTGGATGATTTGCTGCTCGAAAACCGAATCGTCTTTATGATCGGCGAAATTTCCTACCGTGTGGCGACGGAAGTGATTATGAAACTGCTGTATCTGGACAACCTGAAGCGCGGCGTGGAAATCAGTCTGTACATCAACTCGCCGGGCGGAAGTGTGGACGATACCATGGCGATTTATGATACGATGCGTTTTATCGGCTCGCCGGTAGCGACCTACTGCATCGGCCGGGCTCAGTCCGGTGCAGCCGTCATTCTGGCCGCCGGCACCAAAGGAAGACGGCATGCCCTCCCCCACGCCAAAGTGATGCTTCATCAGCCCTGGGGCGGCGTTACCGGACAGGCCGCCGATATTAAAATTCAGGCCGAAGAGATTCTCAAGGCCAAGAAAATGATTAATGAAATCCTGGCTTTTCATACCGGTCAGCCCGAGGAAAAAATCGCTCAGGAGACCGAACGCGATAAATATATGACAGCCCAGGAGGCCAAAGAGTACGGACTGATTGATGAGGTGCTGGAATCGTCCGGCCCGGAGAAAAAGCAGAAACCAGCCGGCTGAATCTTTGAAATTCAACAGCGAGGAACCTATGCGGAAAAATCAGAATCTTGTACCGATTGTGATTGAGAAAACCGGCCGAGGGGAACGGGCCTATGATATCTTTTCCCGCCTTCTGAAGGACCGGATTATTTTCCTGGGCGGTGAGATTGAGGATGAAATTGCCAACTTGATTATTGCTCAGATGCTGTTTCTGAGCAATGAGGACAGTGAGGCGGATATTCACTTCTATATCAATTCGCCGGGCGGAGTGATTACGGCCGGCCTGGCGGTTTATGATACGATGCAGTTTTTGCGCTGTCCGGTGGCTACCTATTGCGTGGGGCAGGCGGCCAGCATGGGGGCGGTGCTGTTTGCCGGCGGCGCACGAGGCAAACGTTTTATTCTCCCGAACAGCCGGGTCCTGCTTCATCAGCCCCTGATTTCCGGCGTGATGACAGGGGCGGCCACAGACATTGAGATTGAGACCAAGGAAATCCTTCGGCTGCGAAACCGGATTTACACAATTCTGTCGGAGCATACGGGGAAGTCCCCCGAACAAATTGAAAAGGATTGCGACCGCAATTTATGGCTCGAAGCCGACGAGGCCGTCGCTTACGGCCTGGCGGACCGGATTCTGCAAAAGGCGCCGGCTCCGCTGCGAAAGGAAAGAGCCGAATCAGACAAGGCGGAAGGATAGTCAACGGCTGATATTTTGATTGGGAAGGGAGGCCGGATGAGTCAGAGACAGCGGAACGGTTGGAGGCAGATGCTTGGGGTTGTCCTGCTGGTTTGGCTGGCCGGATGCGGAAGGTCCATTTCAGAAAGTTCCCTCTGGGAGCAGGTGCGGGACCTTCAGGCCGCCAAAAATCAGCTCGAAACAAAGACCGAACGGCTGGAAGAGGAAAACCGGCAGCTGCTCGAGCAGTGCAGTGCCCTCGCTTTTCTGGATCGCGAAGTTCGGCTTTCGGCGCTGGATCGCCTGATGGAGATTCGGATTGCCAGAGGGACAGCGCTGACGGATGAAAATCGCGACGGCAAGCCGGAAACGCTGAGGGTGCATCTGGAGCCGGTGGACCAGGCGGGCGATGTTGTCAAAGCCCCGGGGGAGGTGAAGGTTTCTCTGTGGCATCTGAATCCTGCCGCCGGCGACTATCTGGTCGGCGAATGGACGGTCAGCCCGGAAGAGCTCAAAACCAAATGGGGGCGTTCGTTGATGGGGACATATTATCGGCTGATGTGGGATGCTGCCGCACTTCTGCCCGAAAAGCCCGACGACCTGACCGTCAAGGTGAAGTTCACCGATTATCTGACCGGCAAAGTGCTGAAGGCCCAAAGCCCTCTGCAAGTCCGCTGAGCGTCCGGCCGGGCGGCAGACAGGAACCGAATCTGTCTTGAAAATCCTGCCGGCAGCGGTAAGATATTGCCCATGCAAAAGTTCCGAAATACCATTCTGTGCGGGGATTGTATTGAAATCCTGCGGCAGGCGCCGGCGGCTTTTGCCGACTTGATTTTTGCCGACCCGCCTTTCAATATCGGCTACCAGTACGACCGCTATCGCGACAAGGTGGAGAAAAACAACTATATCGCCTGGACGCGGGACTGGATGAGTGCGTGTTTGGATGTGCTCAAGCCCGACGGCTCGTTTTATATCGCTATCGGCGATGACTATGCTGCTCATGTACGAATCATCGGCGATGAACTGGGCCTGACCCTGCGCAACTGGATTATCTGGCACTATACCTTCGGCCAGCAGACTCGCAGCAAATTCGCCCGTGCCCACACCCACATTTTTTATTTTGTGAAAAATCCAAAGCAATTTACTTTTCATGACTGGGCTGTGCGGGTGCCTTCCGAACGTCAACTGGTTTACAACGACAAGCGTGCGCAATCCTGCGGCAAAATGCCCGATGATGTCTGGAACACGTATGCGAGGGTCTGCGGTACATTTAAGGAACGTCAGGGCTGGCATCCCTGCCAGATGCCGGAGCTGCTGCTGGCCAGGATTATTGCCGCCAGTTCCAATCCGGGCGATGTCGTGCTGGACCCGTTTATCGGTTCAGGAACCACCGCGGCAGCAGCCCTTCAGATGGGACGGAACTACTGCGGGATTGATATATCCGAACAGTACGTTGAAAACACCCGAAAACGTCTCGACGAACTGAAGAAGCAGCCAAAAACGCCGCAGGGATTGTCCATGCACGAATTGCTGGAATTAAAACGGCTTCTTTTCGAAATCAGCCGACCGCTGGAGGACTATAAGACCTGCGAAAAACTGGCGGAGATTTTGTGCCGTCAATTTGCAATCCGAATGAACAGCGACAAACCGTATGACCGGGAAACGATTCTCCCCTTGCTCCAGGATTTGAATCCATGGCGGGGCCGAAAGTGAAATCTTTTTTTTGGCTGGGGGTTTCTTTTGCGGCATCGGCTGTGCTGCTGACGATTTGCCAGGCGCCGTATGATTGTTCATGGGCGGCTTGGATTGCCTGGGTTCCCTTTATGCTGGCCTGCCGTCCGCACGCCCCGTCCAAAATCCTGCTGCCGGCTGTCTACCTCGTCTGGCTGATTTATTGGCTGGCGAACCTTTACTGGCTCATCGGCGTGACGGTGCCGGGGTATGCTGCCTTTTGTCTGGTGCAGGCCTGTTATGGGCCTGTCCTGGCGATTGCGGTGCGGTTTGTGCGGAAACGGGACTGGCCGCTTACTCTGTTGGCTCCTCTGATTTTTGTCGGCGCTGAGGCCTGGCAGGGCGTGCTTTTTACAGGATTTGGCTGGTATTTTCTGGCTCATAGTCAGTACCGAAATTTGGCGATGATTCAGATTTGTGAATTGTTCGGCCAACTGGGGGTGTCTGTTTTGATTGCTCTGGTAAACGGGCTGATGGCTGATTTGCTGCTCGATATTGGCCAGCGCCGGCTGAAAAGATGGAGCAATCTTTTTAAACCGGCTGCTGTTGGATTGCTGATTGGTTTGAGCTGGTTGTATGGAAAAACTCGACTGGATGAATCAGGACGGTTCCTGTCGGACGGGCCGCTGCTCGGCGTTGTCCAAACCAACGTGCCCTCTCATGTGAAGGAAATCAGCGAAAACGGCCCTGCCATTCTGGAGTCTCTTTTTGAACTGAGTACACCCTGTTTCGAGGCAGGAGCATGGATGACAATCTGGCCGGAAACCATGGTTCTGGCGACACTAAACCCGGATTATCTTTTTTATCTGCCGCCGGATAGTATAGCCGGAGAATTTGACAGACAAATCCGCCGGTTTGCCAAAGACCGCGGCTATCTGCTTGTGGGAGCTCACTCTGCCCGCGTCATTTTTTCCGGCGGAGAGCCGGTCGTGGCCGACCAATACAATAGTGCTTTTTTGTATGAGCCGACGGGACAGCAAAGTTCCATCCGCTATGACAAGATTCATTTAGTCCCGTTCGGCGAATATATCCCGTTCCGGGATACGCTGCCCTGGCTGTATGAAATGATTCGCCGGCTCAGCCCTTATGATTATGATTATAACCTTACACCGGGTCGGCGATATACGCGATTCCATATTGAAAAAGAAGGAAAAAGATATGGGTTTGGCGTGTTAATTTGCTATGAAGATACAGACCCGACCTTGTGCAGAAAGATGGTTCTCGATAAAAAAGAGGGGACAAAGGCCGATTTTCTGGTGAATATTAGTAATGACGGCTGGTATGTTCGATATAAAGATGGGAAAATAAGGCCGACAGTGGAACTGGCCCAGCGGATGGCAATCACTGTTTTTCGCTGTGTGGAAAATAGGGTGTCTGTGGTTCGAAGTGTCAATACCGGCATCAGTTGTGTGATTGATTCCCTTGGCTGTATCCACGATAATTATCTGGAAGGCAGTCTGCCGCGGCCGGCGATCGAGCGCAAAGGACCCGATGCGGAAGGGTGGTTTGTGGATAGCATTGTACTGGATTCACGGGTAACATTTTTTACCAGGTATGGACGCTGGCTGGATGTCCTTTTGGGGATAAGTCTTGTCGTGATTCTTGCCTTTGCCGGCATCGAGTAGCTGCTGGGGAAAAAGAAGAGGAATCCTCTATGAAGATATGGTTTAGCAAGATTGGGCTGATGGTGTTTGCTCTTGTCTGCGGATGTAATGTGGCGAAGATGCCGGCTCAGCAGAATAATGCCGAAGCGGCACTTGAAACGATTCAATCGTTAACTCCGCAGGCGTTGGCCGTCATTAAAAGCGGGCTGGACAATTCCAATTCCTATGTGCGCACAGCGGCCATCGAGGTGGCGGCCCAGACCCATCAGGAAATGTTCCTCCCCCGAATTATGCAGCTGGCCGACGACCCCAAGGTGACGGTGCGGTTTGCGGCACTGGTGGCGATGGGGGATATGCAGTGCACCTCGTGCAGGCCGACACTCCTGAAAAAACTGGAGGATAAGAATCCGAATGTTCGGATTGCTGCGGCCTATGGGCTGGCGAAAACCGGGGCTATGGAGTATCACGAGCATATCCGCAAAGCCCTTCGGGACAGCGACCCGACGGTGGCGGCCAATGCCGCCTTGCTGATTGGCAAACTCGGACAGCGAGAGGACTTACCGCTTCTTCAGGAATTGATGCTCAGCGACAGAACAACCGAAAAAGTCCTCTTTCAGACCGTCGAATCAATGGCCCGGCTTGGGGATGCGAGGGTATATCGGGATAAGATTTGGCCTTTGCTTATCAGCAAATATCACGATGACCGGGTGTGGGGTATTCGCTGTATGGGAGCCCTAAAAACACCGGAAGCCCAGATGGCTGTTCAGACCATGCTTGAAGATGATGTGCTGGAGGTTCGGCTGGCCGCGGCAGAGCAGCTGGCGGTCTTTGGAGACCGCTCCGGCGTGCGGCTGGTTCGAGACTATTTTCAGCAGAGACCAAATCTGGATGAGACAACAGTTGCCAATCAAATAGCAGTAGCTGCCATCGGAACCCTGAAAGACCCTTCGTTGAATGTTTATCTGCCCCGGGCACTGGCCAGCAAGTCGCCTCTAATCCGCCTGCTGGCCGCCAAGTCCGTCCTGGTTCAGCAGTAAACGAAGATAACTATTGAAAAACAAATGGGTTATCGGCAGAATTGAAAAAAACAGTTCAGGACAAGGATTGACCTGGATTTTTTCCGGCCCTGCTGCCGGAAGCAATTACCCCTGCTGAAAGGAACACAACCTTTGACAGAATAATATTTTAGCCCCCTGTTAAAATTATCTTGACCACTGAAGAATAGCGTCTTAAAATCCCGATATTTATGGATAGTTTCGATAGTTGGGTGCTGGAAAATGCCGCCCTGCGGCAGAAAAATCGGTCAGGATAACGGAGGTTACATTGAGCCCATTAACGAAAATTTTAGTCATTTTATTATCCTTATTCGCCATCTTTCTGTGCGGAGCCATGATGTCCTTTGTTGTGAACACGAACAACTACAAGGCCATGTATGAGCATCAGAAAAACCTTTATGCAGCTGCCCAGGCGGATGCGTCCAACCTCAACCGTCTGTATGATGAACTCCAGAAGAAGATGAAACTTCAGGAAGAGCAGCTGCAGGAGAAAATCGCCGCCCTTCAGACACAGAATACCAAACTGCTGGCCGATTTGCAGAATGTCGAGCGTCAAAGCCAGGAATATCAGGCACGGGCAGACAGCTGGAAGGGGGTTTTAACGGGGTTTGAGCAGAGCATCCGCAGTCTTCAGGAATCCCTGCGTCTGACCCAGACCCAGCTGGATGAGGCCCGGGCCCAGAACATCAAGGATGCCCGCGAACTCAACCAGATTACCTCCCAACTGTACGAGAAGATTGTCCAGCTGGAAGCCCTGGAGGCCGATCGCCGCCGGCTGCTTGAACAGAAGAAGGAACTGGAAGCCAAAGTGAGCGGCGGTTTACTGGATGTGCCGACTTCGCCTGCTGTAGTTACGCCGGTACCCGGTCCTGCTCGTCCGGCGGCAGCGGTGGTTGTCGGAGCCGATATTCACGGACTGGTTTCTGAGGTGAGTTCAAATATGGTAACGCTCACAGTAGGCAGCGCGGACGGGGTGGAAAAGAATATGCGGTTTCACATTACCCGGGGTGATCAGTTTTTGTGTGATGTGGTGATCACCCACGTGGATGTCAACCAGTCCGCCGGCGTGCTCGAACTGGTTCAGCAAATGCCGCGAGTGGGCGATACGGCGAGCACGAAACTTTAAAGCGGATGATGGGCTATGGCCAAACAAAATAATAATAATATGAATATGCCCGCTGTAAATGATGTTTATACAGCGATTCTTGCCTTGGCGTGGCTGACCGTTTTTGCGACAGCGATTTATGTTGCCTTGGTCTGCTGGAACTATTACGGCAATGAAATGTGGTCCTTCGCTGCGCAGGCCGTAAAATAAGCCAGGATGGAAAGGCACAGAGATGGTCATCCGGCGGCAAGATGACGGTTATCGGATTTGAAGGGAGTCATCGTGTTCGAGTCGATTGTGGGCTGGTTCAGCAAGGATATGGGCATAGACCTCGGGACCTGCAATACGCTGGTTTGTGTCCGCAACGAAGGAATCGTCCTCAACGAGCCGTCGGTCGTAGCGGTCCGCAAGGGAACCAATGTCGTTCTCAATAATGGGGAAGCTGTCGGTCTGGTAGCCAAAGAAATGCTCGGCAAAACCCCGGGCTCCATCAGTGCCATTCGTCCTCTCAAAGACGGCGTGATCAGCGATTTCGAGATTACCGAAGCGATGCTCAATTATTTTATCCGCAAGGTGCACGGACGGGGACGTCTGCTGAGCCCTCGGATAGTCATCTCCGTGCCCAGCGGCATTACGGCGGTGGAGCGTCGGGCGGTGATTGAAAGTGCGATGCGGGCGGGTGCCCGCAAAGTATTTTTGGTGGATGAGCCCATGGCTGCAGGCATCGGCGCAGGGCTGCCGATTACCGAACCGACGGCATCAATGGTGGTGGATATCGGCGGGGGGACCACGGAAGTGGCGATTCTGAGTCTGGCCGACATCAGCACCTGTGAATCCATCCGCATCGGCGGCGATGATTTTGATGAAGCCCTGATTAACCATCTCAAACGCACCTACAATCTGCTGATCGGCGAGGCCCGAGCGGAACAAGTGAAGATTCAGATTGGTTCGGCTGCACCGTTGGAGCAGGAGATGACGATGGAGGTCGCCGGACGCGATACGATTTCGGGGCTGCCGCGGAAGATAGTCATTACCAGCGAGGAAATTCGCGAGGCCTTTCGGGAACCGATAGCCGGCATTATTGAAACGGTCATGCGGACGCTCGAACGGGCGGAGCCGGAACTGGCCGCCGACTTGATTGAAAACGGTGTTCACCTCTGCGGCGGCGGCTCCCTGCTGAGGGGAATGGATACGGTCCTTTCCAATGCGACGGGGCTTCGGGTCGTTCACGCCGAGGACCCCCTCACGTGTGTGGCCCGAGGCACCAGCGTCTATCTCGAAAATCTGGAAATTTGGAAAGACGTTCTCGATGAAGACGGCTACGGATAAGATTCGCCCATCCTGAGCAGCGGGCTTTGCCGTTGACCGATGCGTATGATATGTCCATCAGAAAAATTCACTTATCACCGGGGCTTTTGTTTGTAGCCCTGCTCTTGGCGGGGCTCATCCTGCTTTGGCTGCCTCAGCAATTGACCTGCCGTCTCAATTTTCTGTTTGTGCGCGTCTTTGAGCCGTTTTTGCGGCTGGGCCGGGTTGTGGAAGCCCAGCGCGTCCAGCAGATTGCCGGCGCAGGTGGACAGACCATTGATGCCGCCGAATATGAGCGGCTTTGGAAGGCCTATCAGAATCTGTCGGCCCAATATCAGACCCTGCATCAGGAGTATGAAACACTGGCACGTTTTCGCAAAGAGGTCCCGCTGCCGTGGGCCGGTCTGGTCCTGGCGGAGGTGTGTTCTTCTGTGCGGGGGGTGCGCCAGGAACTGATTATCAACAAAGGGGCCGACCATGGGCTGGCCGCCGGACAAATGGTCCTTTCGGAGAAGGGCGACTGCGTCCTCGGCGTCGTTCAGGAGGTTTCTTCCCGCCTCTCGCGGGTGCGTTTGCTGACGGATCCGTCGATGACGCTGGAGGTTCGGATACGCCGGCAGGGTGCGGAAAGGGAATATGCAGGCCGGATGCTCGGCGACGGGAAAAACGGCTGCCGCATTCCGCTTCTGCCGCGGGATTATGATATTCGCCAGGGGGATGTGGTCTATGCGGCACCGCAGCCGGGGATCCTGGAGGCGCCGCTGGTGGTGGGGCAGTGTGTTCAGGTTCAGCCGGATGAGGAACATCCGCTGCTGTGGGATATCACTGTTCGTCCTGCGGCGGATGCTTATACGCAGAAGGTTGTTGCGGTGATTGTGCCGCCGCTTTCATCTTTGGAAAAGAAGTAGAGGCGATTGATGCGATGGATTTTGTTCATTCTGCTGACGATGGCGGCCAGCGTGCTGGAGGCCGGCAACCTGCTGAACCTGATTGCTTTCGGGTACGGCCAGGTGCGCCCGAGCATTTTGCTGGTGCTGCTGGTTTTTTTTGCGTTGCGGACTGAACCCATGGAAGCGGTCGGCATTTCGTTTCTGCTTGGGTTTGCGGCGGATTTGGCCGGTCCGGTGATGGGGCCGAACACCGTTTGCTGGGGAGTGGCCGGCTCCCTGCTGGCTCAGATGCAGGGACTTTTGAATGTTCGTCATTCCGTTTATCAGATTGCGGTTGTGCTGGCGGCGGCGCTGGTGCTGATGGGGGCATCCCACGGTCTGGCTGTTTTAAAAACGGAGCAGACCGGGACACTTCCGCTGCGGATTTTGCTTGGCCGGGCTTTCTATACAGCGGCCATTGTGCCGTTTTTATGGCCGCTGCTCGAACGGCTGCGGCCTCTCCTGAAAAAACCGCAGCCCGGACGCAGTTCCGGAATACGGCTAGGCCATGTATAAAGTAAGATTAAGCATCTTAAGCATCTTGTTCACCGTTGCCGCACTGGTTTGTCTGGCTCGGCTGGTCTTTCTCCAGGTTTTTCATTGCGAGGAATATCGGCAGGCCATTGCCGACAAGCAGATTTTGGAGCCCCAGCCGCTGCCGACCATCCGCGGCAATATTCTGGATCGAAAAGGGACGGTGCTGGCTAAGGATGTGCCGGATTTTTACGGCTATATCAACTATCGTCTGACCCGCCTGCTTGATGACCGTTTTTGGGAAGGACAGATGCAGCGGCAGGGGCTTGAAGAGGGGCAATCGCCGCGGCTTCTTCGTTATGAGATTCAGTCTCGCTATGCTGAGGATTTCAACCGTCTCAATCGCATTCTTACCTTTGCGGAGCGGATTGGCAATTCCAGACAGGAACTCCTCGAAACCATCAGCCGAATCAACGACCGGATTTGGGAGATGGGCTGTTATGTTTACTGGAGACGGATTCATCCGGACGGCTCGCTGGAGGAGTACCGTTTGCAGAAAGAAACAATCGAGCCGGCCGATGTCATCGGCTTGCGTCTGGCAGAGATGCAGCAGGCCTATCCGGTTTTTGAAATTGCAGCGGAGCATCTGGTCGAAGCCCAGGCGGAACTGAGCGGCCTTCGGGATGCTGAGATTCGCACGCAGGGCAAGCGGTTTTACCCGCGGCGGACGGCGGCCTGCCAGATTATCGGCTGGGTCGGCCTGGTGCAGGAGGAAGAAAAGGCCTTGTTCAGCCAGGATGAGTACCTGCGCTATCTGGAAGGCGAACTGATCGGCAAGGCCGGAATTGAGCGGATGTGCGAACCCTTTCTCCGAGGCCGCCGCGGAGAGGTGATTTACGACAAGGATGGTCATCTGCTGGAACGCAAAGAGCCGCAATATGGTCAGCCGGTTCAGCTGACGCTGGACATCGACCTGCAGGAGCAGATTGAGAAATATCTTCAGCAGCCCGACCTGCCGCCGGAAATGGTGTCCGTCGTCAGACGCAGGGCCTCGGCGGTTGTGCTGGAGCCGGCAACCGGCGATATTCTGGCGATGGTTTCTTCGCCCCAGTATGATTTGAATACCCTTCGCCAGCAGGCAGGAAAACTTCTGACCGATCCAAATACTCCGCTTCGGCATAAGGCACTGGAAGTCAACTATCCGCCCGGCTCCACGATTAAGCCGCTGATTCTGCTGATGGGACTGGAAGAAAAGAAAGTTACGCCGAACGAAATCATCTCCTGTCCGCCTCATTCGCCGCCTCCGGGCTGGCCGAGCTGCCTGGCCCAGACGCGTTTTTCCCAAATGGGACACGACTGGCGGTGGGCCGATGAGGGCGGCAATATTGCCCGCAATGCCCTGCGGGGCAGCTGCAATGTTTATTTTTCAAGACTGGCAGACCGGCTGGACAGCGGGGCCCTTCAGCGCTGGCTGTTTGAACTGGGCTTCGGACGGCGCATCCTGCTGCCGGTGGAGATGACGGACCGTCTGACGGGGGAGAGAATTGTCTCCTGGGGGGCGCTGCCGCAGGCCTACGGCAGCATCGAATATGGGATTCAGCCAAGGCCTTATACCAATCCGGAACAGATACGGCCGATTCCGCCGAACCGCCAGTCTGAAAAGCGATTCTGGGGAATTGGGCAGGGCAATCTTCGGGTTACGGTTTTGCAGGCGGCCAACGCCTTGGCGGCCGTCGTTCGCGGCGGGATTTATAAGCCGCCCCGTTTGATTTACCTGGATGAGGATCCGTTTAACCAGAAGCAGCAGAAAATCCTGCCGGTTTCTCCCAAAACCCTTTCGGTCGTTCGGGAGGGAATGCATGCAGCCGTATATGAAGATGGCGGAACGGCCTATTCCACATTCAGGGATTGTCCGCTGCGGAAGGAGTTGAAAATCTACGGCAAAACCGGCTCTACAGAAAATCCGGATATGGCCTGGTTTGAATGCTTTGCCGAAGATTCGGCCGACCGCAGTGTGGTGATTGTGGTGGCTGTGCCGGGAGGGCTTTCCGGTGCCGGCTATGCGGCGCCGATCGGCAGGCAGATTCTTCAATTCTGTCACGAGGCGGGCTATATCGGTATCAAACCGAAGCCCCAAACGTTAGATAAACCTGCTTTGAAGACCAATTGAAAGGGATGCAGCGGAATGGCTCATACAGCAAGGGTGTTTTTGTTTTTGGCGGCAGCAGGGGTTGGGCTGTTCAGCGGAAGCGGCTGCGGATTGGACGGCGGACCGCGTCCCCGCTGGGGGTTTACACCCAAACAATATCACGGTGACCCCAATGACCTTGGCACTCATTCCTACGGCTATGGGAGACAGGAAGGATACGGGATTTTGTACACCCTGCAAGGCGGCAACATTGACCTGGACCATCTGCGGGGAACAGCGGATTTGACCCGCTATACCTATGTAAAGGCCTATACTGCCATCGTAAAAGGGAAAAGCAGCTTTCGTGTAGGGCCGGCTTTTGAACTGACCACCAATGTTGTTCGTCTGGAGTATCCGGAGGGCTGGGACCAGCGTCCCGCCGCTGAAAAAGAAAAAATCGCTCACGAGGCCGCTTTAATCATCGCTCCGGCTGTTGCCTATCATTCTTCTGTTTGGCACGAGATGCTCACCTGGCAGGGGCTTCATTTTGCGCTGATTGAGCCGGAGCACGAGTCAGCCTTTTCGTGGGAGGATTTGTATTCGAACGCCCTCGGTGCGCATCTGGCGATCAAGGCAATCCAGAAGGGAGCGATACCGGTTCAGGATTATAATCAGGCCATGACGGAACTGATACAGCAGACGCTGACGGAGTTGGGGGTGGTTTCCCGCCAGCGGTCCCTGGAAATTCTCGAGAGCGTGCGGGGGACATGGTTCACTTCAAACAAGCTTCTGCGCCGCCACATGGAGGTCGGCTTTGAAACAGGGCAGATCATTCCCTGTCTGATTCCCGGCCAGACAGACCAGCCGCCCGTCTGCCTGCCCTGGCCGAATCTGGATGGACTGGACAAATACGGAATCAAGGTTGTTTATACTATTCAATCTTCTTATCTGGAAGCAGGGGCCTTAAAACGGCGGGCGGACATTCAGGGCAAGGTCGAACCCTTCAAACACTATCCGCTTATTATGGAAAAAATCAAGCAGGAGGCGGTCGAGAAATACCATTACCTCCTCCAGTAGGGCGGTCGTTCAGAAAATCTATCCCAGACGAAAAACAGATTCATCAATCGTCTCCCCGCAGTAAAGACAGACAGCATGCCGGCCGGAGACGCGCCGATGGCATTTCGGGCATTCGCGTACTTTGGGCTGATTTTGACCGTCGAGAACGCCGTCTCTCATATCTATTTCGTAAAGTTTTTTATAAAGGTCTTCTTCCGTCAGATTGGTTTTCTCTCGAAGCAGCTCCCAAAGGGCCTCGCAAATCATCAAGGTCTTGGCCACATTCATCTCCAGCCGCTGCACATAGCCGGTAAGCTGCGAGGAGTCGGCCTTCCATGGGGTGCCCAAATTTCCCTTTGTAAATCCGGTTACATGAAAAAGCATGCCATTTTCCTTTCATTGGTTTGATTGGGGTTGGCGGCGGTTTTTTTGCGGATTTCCAATAATTGTCGACTCTGCCAATGGCGGATTGCCGACAGCGGCAAGCGGCGAGATTTTTTGCTGCTGCAAGACAAAAACCGCCGATGAACATTTTGATGGCATTCGCGTTGGATTCATAAGTTCGGTTTTTGCAAGTTCTCTCCAGTAAGATGATAGGATGATACTTTTCAAAGGCAAGGAAAAAGCCGGCTGCTTCTTGTATAGAGAAGCCGAATAAGATATGCTTGTTTGCCGAGGAAAGTACCTCTTGTCAGGGATGTGATTATGACGGCGGTGATTACAAAGCCGGATACATTGGAAAAACTCCGGATTTTGTCCAGTGATGCCCAGTACGATTTGGCCTGTGCGTGCGGTACCACACGACCCGAAGAACACCGCAAACGCGGCGCCGGCGGCCGATGGATTTATCCGGTAACCCTGCCCAACGGCGGCACCAGTGTCCTGTTTAAGACCCTTTTGTCCAATGTCTGCTCCAACGACTGCAAGTATTGTCCGCTCCGCCGTCAGCAGGATGTGCGGCGCTGTACGCTTACTGTGGAGGAAACCTGTCGGGTTTTTCTGGACTATTACAGGAAAAGGGAAGTCTTTGGACTTTTTTTAAGCAGCGGCGTCATCGGTACGCCGGAACGAACGATGGACCTGCTGAATGGAATCGCGGAAACCCTCAGAAAAAAATATCAATTCCGCGGCTACATCCACCTGAAAATCATTCCGGGTGCCAGTGCGGCGGCCATTGAAAAGGCCGTTTCGCTGGCTACGGCCGTCTCGATTAACATCGAAACCCCTGGGGCGGAATATCTTTCCAAACTCTCCCGACAGAAGGATTTTCTGAAGGATATAGTAGAACCCCTCAAACTCATCAGCCGACTTACGGCCAAGGGCAGCCGTTTTGCAAGAGTCAAGCAGACAACGCAATTTATCGTGGGGGCTGCGGATGAACCGGATAACAAGATTGTCCGGTATATGGCCGGCTTGTATGAACGTCTTCATCTTCACCGGGTCTATTTCAGTGCCTATCAGTATGGGCTGGGAGCGGCCGATTTGCCCGCCGAACAGAAATGGAGCGAACCTGCGGAAACGCTTTTGCGGGAGCATCGGCTTTATCAGGTGGATTTTTTGATGCGGAAATATGGATTTAATGAGTCTGATATTGAGTTCGGACCGGATGGACGCCTCCCCCTCGATAAGGACCCCAAAGAATTATGGGCGAGAAGCCATCCCGAATTTTTCCCTGTTCCTATTAATCGGGCTTCCCGGGAAGAACTGCTGAGGGTGCCGGGGTTGGGGCCGATTACCGTAAACCGGATATTGGAACACCGGAAAATCTGCAATTTAAAACGAATAGAAGATATAGGAAAGTCAACAAAACTCCTCCAGAAAGCGTCTGCATACATCTGTTTTTAAGTCTTTTATATACAAGGCCTTAATGTTTTTCAATTATTCCTGTCTTAAACCTTCCTTTTCTGGTTTTTGAAAATTTGTCCCCAGAAGGTGTTTTTCTGCGAAGTCATCATGCAGGATTTTTTGGAGTTGGCCTTTGTCTTGCGGCGGGTGGAATTTGTGCAAACAAGACATTCTTTCCTTTGTTTAACTTTGGGAATCTCTCAAAAACGAACAAAATCACTTGCAAAAATAAGCGATAAAAATAAAATAGAACGTTCGCTGTTAAGAATGGAACAGGAATAGACTTTGATTGAATTGAAAGGAAGGTTCGTCTTTTTATGATTAAAGTGAAGTCAAGAGCAGGGGAAAGTGTCCAGCAAATGGTCAAGCGGTTCAAAAAGATGTGCGAGAAAGAGGGGCTGATTCGCGATATTAAGCGAAACAGCTACTACGAGAAGCCCTCTGAACGCAATCGCCGCAAACGCCGCAAATCACAGCGGATGGCTCGTTTGTTCAGCTCGACGAATCTTTAATCGTTTCTGCATAGTCAACCGAGTTCAGCCGGACAAGCGTTCACAGGGACTCTTGTCCGGCTTTTTTGCGCTGAAGAAGTGTGAGAATCAGGGTAAGTTTTTCCAATGAGCGTCTTTACGCTGAAAAGTCCGTTTCAACCGTGCGGCGATCAGCCGCGGGCGATAGCCGGTCTGATGGAAGGTCTGCGGGCAGGCAAGCGCTGTCAAACCCTGCTGGGAGTAACCGGCAGCGGCAAGACCTTCACCATGGCTAATGTCATTGCGCAGGCAGGTCTGCCCGCACTGGTGATCTCTCATAACAAAACGCTGGCGGCCCAGTTGTATGAAGAATTTCGCGAATTGTTCCCCGACAATGCCGTCGAGTATTTTGTGAGTTATTATGATTACTACCAGCCGGAGGCCTATATCCCCCAGCGGGATATTTATATTGAAAAGGATGCCTCCCGCAATGACGAGTTAGACCGGCTGCGGCTGTCGGCCACCACCAGTCTGATGAGCCGGCGGGATGTCATTATTGTAGCCAGCGTTTCGTGTATTTTCGGCTTGGGCAGCCCGGCGGATTATCAGGCCAGTGTGATTGCCGTGCGAACGGGGGATACACTGGACCGCAATGAACTGCTCGGCCGGCTGGCGGATTTGCAGTACGACCGCAATGATTTCGATTTTGCACGAGGAACGTTTCGCGTCCGCGGCGATGTAGTGGAACTGTGGCCCTCCTATGAGTCCTATGGAGTGCGGTTTGAGTTTTTCGGCGATGAAGTAGAAGCCATTCGCTATATTCATCCGGTCAGCGCCGATGTGCTGGCGGAGGAACAGCAGATTTTCATTTATCCGGCCAAGCACTATATTCTGCCGGCCGAGCGCATCGAAGCGGCCTGCTGCAGCATCGAGGAAGAACTTCACCAGCGGCTGCTGGAACTCCGTCACGAGGGCAAACTGCTGGAGGCCCAGCGGCTGGAGGCGAGGACCCTCTATGATTTGGAGATGATTCGCCAGGTCGGCTACTGCAGCGGAATCGAAAACTATGCACGCCACATGGCCGGACTCAAGCCCGGCGCCCGTCCCTATACGCTGATTGATTATTTCCCCGAGGATTTTCTCCTGTTTATTGATGAATCGCACGTGACCATTCCGCAGCTGCGGGCGATGTACAACGGCGATCGGCATCGCAAAGAGGTGCTGGTGGAGCATGGATTTCGTCTGCCCAGCGCCCTTGATAACCGGCCCCTTCGATTTGAAGAGTTTCAGGAACGCTGGAAGCATGTGATTTTTGTTTCGGCCACCCCTGCGCCGTATGAGCTGGAACTGTGCGGAGGAGAGGTGGTGGAGCAAATCATCCGTCCGACCGGCCTGGTGGACCCGGAGATTTTTGTACATCCGGCGTCGGACCAGATTTCCCACCTGATCGGGGAGATTGAAAAGCGCGTCTCGGCCCATCAGCGCGTGCTGGTAACGACACTAACCAAACGGCTGGCGGAGGATTTGTCCGGCTATCTGACTTCCAAGGGGATTCGCTGCCGCTATCTGCACAGTGAAATTCAAACCCTTGAGCGGGTGGAAATCCTGCGGGATTTGCGGGCGGGAGAGTTTGATGTGCTGGTCGGCATCAATCTGCTTCGCGAAGGACTCGATTTGCCGGAGGTTTCCATGGTGGCGATTCTGGATGCCGACAAAGAGGGCTTTTTGCGGAGTGAAACTTCACTGATTCAGACGATTGGACGGACAGCCCGCAATGTGGATGCCGCCGTGTGGCTCTATGCGGATACGATTACACCGTCAATGCAGAAGGCGATTGACGAAACACGCCGCCGGCGCACCCTGCAGCTGGAGTACAATGCCCGTCACGGCATTACACCGCAAACCATCCGCAAGGAAATTCAGCGGGGTCTGACCGATCAGCTTCGTGCCCGCAAGGCGGCCCAGCAGGCCGTCGGACTGGAGGAGCAGGAATATGACCGGCAGGAAATGATTGCTCAGCTGGAAAAAGAAATGCTCCAGGCGGCCGAAGAACTGGAATTTGAACGTGCCGCCCGCCTGCGGGACCAGATTCGTCAGCTCAAAGAATTGCCGGAATGGGAGAATAAACAAACGGCGGCGGGCGGCCGCCGAGGCAGGGCCGCTCGCTCGAAAAAACGAAATTGAAATTCTGCTGCCTTGCGGAAAGGGTCTGTTATTTATGCCGAAAAAGAAAAAGAAAAAGAAAACTGAACAACTTGTACCCCGCATACGAAAACTGAACATAAACAAAATTCGCCCCCTCCTGAAGATGGCCGTAGAGGAAGATTACGGCAAAGGAGACCCCACCAGTCTGCTGGCTGTCAGCGAAAGAAAGCGGGCAAAAGAGTACATTGTGACACGGGAAGAGATTATAGTCTCCGGCATGGACGTGGTTCGGGAGGTGCTGAAGATGTATGACCCGCGTCTGAATCTGCATGTTTTGGTTGAAGACGGCCGGCGGGCCGATGTAGCCGAGCCTCTGGCGATTGTGGAGGGGCCGCTGCGCCCCATGCACAGTGCCGAGCGAGTCATACTCAATTTTCTCCAGCGGCTCTGCGGCATCAGCACCCTCACTTGGAAGTTTGTCTCGGCGATTCGGGGAACCAGAGCGAAGATTTATGATACCCGCAAGACCGTCCCCGGCTGGCGGGAACTGGAAAAGTATGCGGTTCGCTGCGGCGGCGGATGCAACCACCGGATGAATCTGGGTGAGATGGTGATGTTCAAGGATAATCATCTGGCGGATTTGGGCGAACGGTTTGAGGCCAAACTTCGCCAGCTGGTTCAGCAGGCCCGTCAGATGCCGGGTGTCAAGTCGGTGATCGTGGAAGTGGACCACGTAGATGATCAGCTGGATCGAGTGCTGCCGATTCCGGGGATTGATATTATTCTGCTGGACAATATGGGTCAGTGGCAGCTCAAGCACGCTGTCAAGATGCGCAATAAGATGTGCGGGCGAAAACCGCTGCTGGAGGCCAGCGGCGGGGTGACCCTCAATAATGTCCACAGCATAGCCAGCTGCGGCGTGGATCGGATTGCCGTCGGAGCGATTACGCATTCAGCGATGGCGGCGGATATCGGCATGGACCGGTAGAGGTATGGACACACCCGCACCGTTAAACCGGCAGGAAATCGCCGGACACCTTCGGACGCAGCGGATAGGACGCCGCCTGCTCGTGATGGAGGAGGTTTCCAGTACGAACGATGTTATCTGGGAGTATGCTGCTGAGCCGGATGCAGACGGGCTGTGCGTCTTTGCCGAAAAGCAGACGGCAGGGCGGGGACGGCGGGGGCGGCGCTGGCATGATGTACCCGCCGAAAGTCTTCTGTTTTCCATCCTGTTGCGCAGCGGCCGCATCGGAGCCGATTTGCTGGGACTGGCTTCAGCCGTCGCAGTGGCCGAGTGCCTGGCCGGACTTTCCATCCCCTCTCTACAAATCAAATGGCCCAACGATGTGCTGATTGCCGGCAAGAAGGTCTGCGGGATTTTGTGCGAGTCCAAAACCATCCGTTCTCAACCTTGGTTTGCGGTCGGCATCGGCATCAACGTCCATCAAAAACGGGAATTTTTCGAACGAGTTCATTTGGCCGACTCGGCCGCCAGTCTGGCTGCGGAAACAGACCAGCCGCTGGACCGAAATGTTTTGGCAGCCCTCCTGCTGAATTCGCTGGATGATTGGTTCCGGGCGAGCCGGGATGGCGGCCAGAAGATTGCCGACACGTGGAAACGGTACAACCGCCAGATTGGAAATCCCATCCGAATTTTGGAAAACCGGCAGACGTTTGTCGGGACGTGTTTGGATATTGACCCCATCCGGGGGCTGGTGGTGCAGCTCCACGACGGCCCTATACGGTTTTTTCACGCAGCCGACTGTACAATCATTCCATGAATTATATGCTTCTGAATGTCCCGGAAAAATACTACAACCAGAAACCAGATGAAAATAAAATCCATATTTCATATTGGACATTAAGTATCTGCATTTGTTAATTCTTATAATACGGACATATACTTGATTTCGGATGTAAACTATATAGAATTAAAACAACATTTTTTCCTTGAACTTATATCGCAAATATGCGATATTGTAAAAAGGTGGTCAGCAAAAAGGAGTAAGGATGCCCCGAACAGAGATAATTATCTTCAAGGACGATGATGGTTCTATTCCATTGATAGATTGGTTGAGACAGCAAAACGAAAAGGTTCGAATGAAATGTCTGGCAAGAATAGAAGAACTTCGAGACCGGGGATATGAATTACGCAGACCTACTGCTGATCAATTAGAACGTGGTATTTATGAATTGCGAACGAGATATGGAACGGTCAATTATCGCATTTTATATGCCTTTTGTGGTTCAAACGTGGTCCTTTTGTCACATGGCTGTATCAAGGGAAAACGTGTCCCTCAAAAAGAAATTGATAAGGCCGTAGAAAACCTGAACAAATTCAAACGAAATCCGGGTGCTCATTCGGCGGATAGCGAGGATTAATTATGAAAAAAAATAAAAAAACAGACGGTGTTGCTCTTTTGCACAAGCATTTTATTAAAGGCGACAGCAAGCGGCTGGCGGTATTAGAGGCCGAACGGGAAAAAATCAAAATAGCCGAACAGGTGTATGCATTGCGCCGCCAAATGGGGCTAACCCAAAAACAATTGGCCGAGATTGTAGGGACAACCCAATCTGTTATCAGTCGTCTCGAAAGTACAGACTACAAAAATGAGCGGCTCGAAACCCTGCAAAAATTGGCCGCTGCCTTACAATGCTATCTTGAGGTGCGGTTTGTCCCCAAAAAGCAAGACCAAGGCACAAAAAGTGTTGATGAAGAAACCCCAAAACATCTACTGATCCTGTAGTATCACGAAGAAAAGATCTTGAAAGAAATCGGAGAAGTACTTGGATGCCTGAATGCAGGATTGCAGACCTGCATACATCGATTATACGCCGGATGAAAGCTCAACTAAGTACAAGTGAAGCAGGCGAAGAGATGACAGTATTATAGACTCAAAGATTACACATGCTTTCTAACAAAGTGGGCGAATATCTGCACACCTTAAAAAATGTCATTTCTGCTTAAAGGGTCTGGTGAACCAGTTGCTGACAGATTTTCCCGCCTCGACGGCAAATTCCGTCGGAATCCGGATCCAGCCGGCGATTTGCCGTCCCGTTTCATCCAGAGCGGCCCCAATTGCTTCTTTGGCCAGCACAAAAGTCTGGTCGGATTTGTGGACAAACAGCCCCCAGACGTCTTTGAAAAACACGTCGCGGACGTCCGCATAGAAATCCCCCAAATGGGAAAGGATGGATTCCCTGGCCTGCGTTGGATTCCAGCCGGCAAAGGCCCGGCATCGCTGCATAGCGGCATGGCCGGTAATGGTTGTCAGAAAGCCGGCCCCGATGCCCTGGGCAATGTCATCGAGAAATCGCCCGATGCCGGGAATCTTGCTGCCGAGCGATTCGATGAGGTTCCGCCCAAGATAAATATAATTAACGGTGGCGATGATGGTGAGAATGTCATAGAAAATAGCAATCTGCTCCCGCCAAGCCGGCCGGCTGTTGTACATTTTCACCAGGTCGAGCACCATCTGGATGTTGCGGTAAAGCACCACCGCCAGGTCAATCGAGTTATACGGGCTGAGGGTGACAAAAACCATCACGTCGCGCATGCTGTCGCGCACATGTTTAGCCGCCTTTTCATCAATCACCTCCAGCAGCGGACAGATGACCGTCTCTTCGGTTTGCTGAATCAGGGCCAGCAGTTCCTCCTGGCTGCGGTTCTCCGAGAGGATTTTTTGCAGCGTCTCGGATTCCGTTTGGGCCCGCTGACACTGGAGGTCGGACAAGTTGGGATTGCGGCCCAGCCGTTCAAGATAGCGGCTCAGATAACGAACATATTTGCGAAGCGCACGAGGATGCGCCTGGGTCAAATCGCCTATAGCCGGCGGCGTGAGCACACGCGGATGGGAGCCAATGGTTTTCCAGTAATAGATAACCACCCAGACAATCGCCGCCGCAATGACCAGCAGGAATAAAAACCCTGCCAGAGGGTGAAAATTGTGCAGAGTCTGATAGGCCTGCAAAACCTCCATCAAGGCAATGAAGGACAGCATTACGCCCGCTGCGATAAATGTGAATCGAATCAGTTTCCATGCCGTTTTCAGCATTGTATGCCCTTTCTGTTTCGTTAGAGTGCGAAAGCAGCAGTATTGTACCTGAAAAAGACCGGCAAGGGCAAGTGCCGCCTGCCCCGCCGGCGGATGCTTGTCGGCCGGCCCAATTTCAGGTATAGTAGCACCTTAAGCCAATATGGATAATGAGCTTATTATTCGGGACCTGGGAATCATACGATATGCGGATTGTTTGGCATTGCAGGAGCAGCTTTGCGCGCAGCGGCTGGCGGACGGCGCAGGAAACACCGTTTTGCTCGCGGAACATCCGTCTGTCATTACCCTCGGGGCCAGAATCTCCGACAACAAATTGCTGGTCCCTCCCGCTCACCTGCGCCGGCAGGGGATTGATATTTGTCAAGTGGGGCGAGGGGGCGCCGCGACCGCACACAACCCCGGGCAGATTGTGATATACCCTATCATTAAACTGAAAACCATTCGAATGGGACTGAGCGATTACGTGCACACACTCGGACAAATAGGCATAGAGATGCTTCGCTGTTTTGGTCTGGAGGCCTGCTGGCGCAGGCAGATGCCCGGCTTGTGGATTGACGGCAGGAAGATTGCTTCGGTCGGCGTTCAGGTTCGCAAATGGGTTGCCATGCACGGCTTGGCGGTCAATATCTGCAATGATTTGTCAATTTTTGAGGCGATTGTCCCCTGCGGCCTTGAAGGAGTTCAGATGACCTCCGTCCAAAAAGAACTGGGACAGGCCCCTCCTATGGCGGAAGTGAAGGCGTGTTTGAGCCGATTGTGCAGAAAATATTTGTCTTTATCGGAGGCGGCGATTGATGAGTCGCAATAAGGGACGATTTCCGGCGTGGCTCAAACGCCGCGTGGGTGCCGGGACAACCTTTGCCCATACACAAACGACCCTTGACCGGTTGGGGCTGGAGACAATCTGTACAAATGCCAATTGTCCAAATCGGGGCGACTGCTGGAGCCGGGGGACAGCGACAATCCTGATTCTCGGAAACATCTGCACCCGAAACTGCCGCTTTTGTTCAGTAGGGCACGGCAAACCGGAGCCGCCGGACAAAACAGAACCCCGCCGGGTGGCGGCACTGGCCAAAGAACTGAATCTGAAGTACCTGGTTATCACAAGTGTAGATCGGGACGACCTGCCGGACGGCGGGGCCGGCCATTTTCGAGACGTGGTGCAGACCTGCCGTCTGGAGAATCCGGGCCTCGAATTTGAATTGCTGGCGGGGGATTTTCGCGGCTGTCAGGATCAGGCGCTGGAGATTCTTTCGGCGGCTCGGCCGTTTATTTTCGGGCATAATCTCGAGACAGTGCCTCGATTGTATCCGGCTGCACGGCCGGGCGGCGATTATCAGCGCTCCCTCGCCTTGCTGAACAAAGCCAAACTGTCCTGGCCGGATACACCGACCAAGTCGGCTTTGATGCTCGGTCTGGGAGAGACGGAAGACGAGGTCTTTCAGGTTTTGAAGGATTTACGCTCGGTCGGGTGCAATCGTCTGGCCCTTGGGCAATATCTGAAACCTGACAGGAACTGTCTGGATGTCGTGGAGTTTATCCCGCCGGAGAAGTTTGACTGGTGGGCTCAGCAGGCCCGCCGACTGGGCTTTGACTGGGTAATGGCCTCCCCATTTACCCGCAGTTCCTATCATGCCGAACAGTCATCCTCTTTCTGAGCAATTCCTTAGAATGATGATTTTATCGGAGCTGCCTGCGCAGAGAAGCATTCCGCCGCAGGTTATCGGTCTTTCCTGAATTTTTGCGGGAAAGAGAGAAAAGCCCCCTTTCTGTTCTGCCCTTTCCGTCCTTTCTTATTCCATTATTTATTATACTTTACAGGGGTAAGAACAAACGAAACTTCAAGAATCAAATTCCCCCTGTTAATGAAGGGGTTAATCTATGAATCAGAAAAGAAAAGTCCAAATCCGGCATCGGGGGATTGCAATGCTGGCGGCGCTGATTTTTATTGTCCTGTTCTCAGCGTTTTCGGTCGGCATTCTTTCGATGGCCTCGGCCAATCTGCAGGTATCCAGCAATCACCAGAAGGCCAATATGGCGCTGAATGCGGCCCTGTCCGGCCTGGAATATGCCAAGTGGATTGCCGCCAACACGGACGGAGAAGCTACCGCAATCAATACCGTAACCGATGCTGACGCCGATAATGTCTGGACGAATCTCTGCACCAAAGTAAAAGAAGTAGGAGGTTCAGTGGAGACGCTCGGAGATGGCGGCGAGCAGGTCTCCACCGACTGGAAAGAGTATCTGGATGGCACTTCTTTTCAAGTTCAGTTTTGTCGGTATGACGATAACTCTGGAACAGAGGATATTCGTGAAAATCTCTTTGTTTTTGTGACAGCGAAAGGCCGTTATAAACCTGAGGGCAGCTCTGAAGAGTTAACGCGGACTGTAAAGATGCAGATGGGCATTACCAAAGATGCCCGGGTGCTCAACTATGCTCTTGCCGGACGCGGCCGAATGTGGCTGGCAGGCGATACCACCATTCACGGCGATATTTACAGTTCGTGGAACAAGACCAATATCTCGCCTTTCAATATGACCGATGATTCCGTCGTAGAAGGTTCACTGAATACCGTGCTGCCCTGGCAGACTCTGCTGAATCAGAACTATCAGATGCAGACATTTACCTACGACGCAAGCGGAAACTTAATCCTCAATGACGGCAAGACGCTCAACAAAAGTACCGGCCGGCTCTATAATGAGCAGGGAGGGGTCATTACAGACAGCAGCGGCAATCCTCTGAACGTTTTGTCCCTCCAGTTTAAGACGGAAAACGGCGTCAATTTGGCTGTTGACCGAAGCGGCAATCCTGTTATAGGGTATGTAAACGGACAGAACATAGGGCCTGTTTTGTACGGCAACCCTGTTGAGGCCTTTGACGGAAACGGCAATCGAATCTACAGCAGATACGATGAACTCCAGGGAACTTATGAAACCGTCAATTACAGCCAGCCCAATCAGACTGATATTCCCGGCCTGAAGATTGACGATTATTATGATGCTTCCGGCAACAGTCTGACAGCGATACACTACAAAAACCAGATTCCTTCCTCCTTCGCTACGGTTGCCGGAAATAGGATTGAAAACGGCAAACTTTCTAAGTCAGGCGTTATCATCACAGAATATTTTCCCCATGCCTCGGGCAGTTATACAACGCGCGGCAGCAGCGGCAGCTTGTCATTTGACCGCTGTATCTATGAAGGAAAAACCATCCGCAATGTTGTCGTCCCCGGCGGCACCAATGCTCTTTTCAGGAACTGCACATTTGAAGGCGTACTGTATGTGGACTGCAGCACCAGCGGGCCTACTTCTACAACCTCGACTTACAACAACATCCGATTTGAGAACTGTACGTTCAATGGAACGATTGTTACCAATGTGCCCAAAAGTCTGAACAGCAACTGGTGGATAAAAAACTGCCTGTATTTTACGGGAGAAGCAACCTTTGACAATACGTCCGGCTATCAGGAAGCGACGATTCTGGCGCCTCATTTCAATGTGAACCTCGGAAATACCAACCCCACTCAAAGCGAAAACAACGTTTTAACGGGGGCCATTGTCGGGGGCATTGTTGATATCCGCGGCAATGCTCAGATTTACGGTACCATTATTTCCATGGCGGACACGACCAGTTATACTTCCGGCTATGTGACCAACATTGGTGCAACAGAAGAAGACGGCGGTTCGGAAACTGTCGAAGCCGGCGACATCGGTGTCATTGAAATCACCCCCGATGAAGAACAGATGCTTCCCAGCGGAATCACCACCCCTATTATTCTGAAACCTCTGAAAGATACGTATGAGGAGACGATTTAATCGAACCGGAAACATTTCTCTTTTCGAAAGGAAAAACCGATGAAGACGGTTGCTTATCTGATGCTGATAATGATGGCCCTGACGTTCTTTCTGACGCTGGGCAGCACGGTGTCCGCCGAGGAAGACGACGGCTTGACGGTCGGCGGCACCTGCGAGGTCTTCCGTTCTCTGCCTGCCGCACTTTGTCTGACGGTGGAAGGAGAGGACGGCGGCCCTGTCGAAGAAATCTTTGAGTAACTGCACAGATTCTGAATCAAAGCAAGGCCGCCGGCGGCTCGTCTGTCCGGCGGCTTTGCTGTTCAGATTTTTTGCCCCATTTCTTCAATCACTTCAAAGAGGGCCTGCGTGCCGTCTTGGCCTCGCCCGCGGGCGGATAGAATACTGAGCAGTTCTCTTGCCAGAGCAGTTGCCGGCAGGGGCTGACCAATCCGCCGGGCATAGTTCAGCACAAGGTTCAAATCCTTTATCTGGAGTTCTGTCTTAAAGGCCGGTTTCCAGTCGCCCGCAAGAATCTTCGGCCCCAGATGCTTCAGGGAATGGCTGTAGGCGGCACCGGCACAAGTCGCTGTCAGGGTGGTTTGCAAATTCAGTCCCGCTTTTTTGGCGAATGCCAGCCCTTCCGCAATACTCACAATCGTATGAATCACCATCACCTGATTGGCCAGTTTGGTCATTTGCCCGGAGCCGACAGGCCCGCAGTGTGTGAGCGTCCGTCCGATTGTCTCCAGAACAGGACGGACTTTTTCGAGGGCCTCCGCGGGGCCGCCTATCATTATAGACAGTTTGCCTTCAATCGCCCCGATTTGCCCGCCGCTGACGGGAGCATCCAGAAACAAAATCCCTTTTTCATGGAGCAGCCGGGCCATCTCCTGCGTTGCCTGCGGGCAGATGGTCGATGTGTCGATGCAAATCAGCCCTTGCCGGCCGCCTTCAAGGACGCCCTGTTTGCCCAGCAGGACCTGCTGAACGTCCGGGGTATCCGGCAGGCAGGTGATGAGCACTTCCGCCTGCCGTGCGGCCTGGGCGGGGGTGTCTGCCCAGACGGCTCCGCTGTCCAGCAGTGATTGGGCCTTTGATTTGGTTCGATTGTGTACGACGACCGAAAAACCGCCCCGCAGAAGGTTAGCGGCCATCGGAGCACCCATAATGCCGGTGCCGATAAGGGCGATTGTTTTTGGTGTATCTGCCAACTCGAACCCTTCCTATCGGCTGACAATGCCCAGTCTTCGCTGGGTGGCCTGGTACCACTTGCCGGAGCGAATCGCCGACCATACAAGCAACCAAACAGCCAAAATCCACAGCCCGACAAAGCGAAGGTATGTAAGCACAAGCCAGAACTTCGAACCGTCCGCCCGCGACGGGAAGACGCAGAGCAGCTCCGACGGCAGATAAATAGCACCCGCCAGTACGCCGGGTATCAGGCATTGCCACGGAAACAGAAAAATCAGCAGAAAAAGAGAGATAAAAAAGGCCCGGCTGATGTGATTGATGCCGCCCAAACGGCTGACCAGCGAGACCTTCAGCGTTATCAGCAAAACCAGACAGTACAATACTGCTGCGAACAGGAGAACTGCATTCAGACCGCTGATGAGAACCCACGCATGTCGGCAGGACAGATGAAAGAGCGGCCACTTCAAAGAGGCAGATTTGGTTTTTTCGGGCTCGGCAGCCGGCTGGGCTTCCTGAGCAACTTCCTGAGCCGCCTGTGCGATCGGCTCGCTCGGAACAGACGCAGGGGCTTGAGGATTTTCTGCGGGGGCGGCAGGAGCAGCCGCAGGAGCGGCCGCGGCGGCGGGAACAGCAGGAGCCGCATCGCTCGGCTGCGCTTCTGCGGCCGCCGGCGCAGATTCAGGAGCAGAGAGAGCCGGACAAATCGCCCGACAGGAAGCGCTTGTGCCGCAGCGCTGTTCATAGGCAATCCCGCCGCTCTGCTGAAACCAGAACAATCCCTGCAGCAGTATCAGCGACAGCAGCATCAGCCAGAAACAGAGGTTTTTCATCCCCCGAAAGGCATCTCGGGCTTCCAGACAGTCTGTTATATCAATAATGTCTTGATTGGTCTGATGTTCTTCCATGTTTTGACTCCTTATTGTGAAGGTCCTTTTCTATTCAGATTCTCCAGGGCATTATAGGCCGCCTGAATAGTTTTATCAATATCGGTTTCCGTGTGAGCCACACTGACAAACCACGCTTCAAAAGCGCTGGGGGCAAGGTAAATGCCCTGATGGAGCATGGCGGCAAAGAACCGTTTGAACCGGCCGATGCTGCATTGCTGAACATCCTCAAAATTACACACCGGCTTAGAGGTAAAGAACATGCTCAGCAGCGAGCCGGCACGATTGATTTGAATGGCGGTGCCGGTTTTGTCGGCGGCTTGCCGGAGACCTTGCTCCAAACGGGCGGACAACGTCTCCAGTCGGTCATAAACGCCGGGTTGCTGCAGAAGTTTCAAAGTCGCCAGGGCCGCTGCGGTCGCCAGGGGGTTGCCGCTCAGCGTGCCGGCCTGATAGACCGGCCCGAGCGGTGCCAAAAGGTCCATAACGGCCCTGGCTCCTCCCACAGCCGCACACGGCAAACCGCCGCCGACGATTTTCCCCAGACAGGTAAGGTCTGCCGGAATATCATAAAGACTTTGAGCCCCGCCGTAAGTCAGTCGAAAGCCGGTAATCACTTCATCGAAAATCAGAAGCGTCTGGTGTTCCGAACACAGTTGCCGGATTGTTTGCAGGTACCCTTTTTCCGGCGGCACCACCCCCATATTGGCGGCGACCGGCTCGACAATCACGCCGGCAATCTGACGCGGGTATTTTTGAAATACCTGCCGCAGGGCGTCGGCATTGTTGTAGGGAACCGTGATCGTCTTTTCGGCAAGGCAGGCAAGAACCCCCGCGCTGGCCGGTATTCCCAGCTCGGCGGCTCCGGAGCCGGCTCCAACCAGCAGGGAGTCGCTGTGGCCGTGATAGCAGCCGTCCATTTTGACCAGCAGGTCTCTTTGGGTAAATGCCCGTGCCAGCCGAACGGCCGTCATCACGGCTTCGGTGCCGCTGCTGACCAGACGAACTTTTTCAATCGACGGAAAGGCCTGGACAATGGTTTCCGCCAGACGAACTTCGTTTTCTGTGGCCGCTCCGAACGACGTACCCTTCCGCGCAGCCGAACAGACGGCTTCTATGACGGCCGGATGGGCATGGCCGACAATCATCGGGCCCCACGAACCGACATAATCAACATATTCATTGCCGTCAATATCCCAAATATGGGACCCAGCCGCCCGCTCGATGAAAAGAGGAGGCAAGTCAACCCCCCGAAAAGACCGGACGGGAGAATTGACCCCTCCCGGGATAACCCGGCAGGCCCGTTCGAATGCCTTTTGAGAAGCGGTTGTTTTCATTGTATCTCGAAAAACTCCTTAATTTTTTTTCATCTGCTCCTTTTGATTCTATCCTTTGCCTTCGGAAAGTCCAAAATAAAGGTTTTTGTCCTTGAGTGAAATAACCCATCTCCCGTCTGAAAAGCAGGTGTTTTTTCTTGCAATCGGTTTGGCTTTGAATATACTTAGCCGTTTCGTAAATAATGGAGTATGAATTGCCTGAATTGATTCGAGGAACCCCATGAATGCCATAAAGTGGATTCGCAAAAACGAGCGCAAGCTGATGGCTTGGCTGGTGATTTTGATTATGATTTCGTTTGTAGGGGGCTATGGACTCCAGCAATTTTTGATGTATATCGGCCAGGGAGGAGCCAAGCAGGTGATAGCCGCCTATGGCGATGGGCAGAAAATCCGGGCCGGCGAGGTGCAGGCCGCACAAAATGAACTCGAAATCCTAAAGATGCTGATGGCAGACCGTATGCTGTCGGCCTTTTCGCAGATGTATGGGGATTTGAGCCCGCAACTGCTCGAATTGATTCTTTTTCCCGATACAAGGGCTTCCGGCGAACTTCGCCTTCAACTGATGGCCTTGGTGGAGCGGGGACAGCTGAATCTGAAGCCGGAAGAAATTGACAGCTTTTTTGCTCCTCATGAGCATCGCCCGGAGATTTTGTGGATTCTGCTGAAAAAAGAGGTAGAAAAAGTAGGGTATGTTGTGCCGGATGCAGATGCAGCGGGCTACCTGAGACAGATTATTTCAGGGCTGACCCAGAATCAGGTTGACCCGTCCATGCTGCTCAGCCAGGTAGTCCAGCGAACCAAAAAGTCCGAACAAGAAATTATCCGCATATTCGGCAATTTGGTGAGCGTTATGAATTATGCGGATTTGGTGCTGGGCAATTATCTGGTTACAACCGATGAAATTCGCAGCCAGATTGCCCGGACGATGGAAAAACTTACAGCGGAGGCACTTTTTCTGGATGCAGAAGAATGGGTGGACGAACAGCCCGAGCCGACCGAGGAGGAGATTCAGAAGCAGTTTCAGCAGTATCGCTCTGTTTATCCGATGAGTTTTTCTCCGGACAATCCTTATGGATTCGGCTATGCCCTTGGCAAACGCATCCAACTGGAGTATTTGCTGGTGCGATTGGACGATATTCAGAAGCGGGTCGAAAAACCCTCTTTTGATGAGCTCGAATCCTATTATCTCCGCAATATCAGCAAGTTTCAGCAGAGCGAGCCGATCGATCCGAATAACCCCGAGGCCGGCACGCGGACCATCACACGCCCCTTCGCGCAAGTGATGCAGCAGGTCCGTCAGGAAGTGGAAAAACAGCGGGCGGAGGCCTTGGCCAACAATATTCTTAACGAAGCCCGTCAGATGATCGATGCCGGTTGGGATACGCTGGACCTCGAGAAGGCCGCTGTCGCTCAGATGCAGCAGGCGGCAGGGGATTATACGACCGCAGCCAGGGAGCTGGAGAAGAAATATCAGATTTCAGTCGTGACCGGCAAGACAGGATGGCTTCGTCCGGAGGATTTATCGTCAGAGCCGTTCCTGCGAAGGGTCGTTCTAACGGCCCCTTCATCGGTACGGTTGATTGATGTTCTGCTGGCGATTCCGGAGACCGGCAAGCCCTCTTCCCAGCCGGGACTGCCGCCTGTGCGAGTGTGGGAAACCATCAGTCCCATCAGCGGAGGGATGCCGGCTGATGGACAATATATTACACTGCGCGGCATGGTGCGGGTCATCGGCATTCAGCCGCCGCTGGTGCCGGAAGATGTAAATTTTTCGTTTGATAATCACGGCGTCAGTCTTTCGCAGCCCCCTCAGCCGTCCGTCTTTTCTGTGCGTGAGCAGGTGATAAAAGACCTCAAAACCCTCCGCGCGATGGAAAAGGCCCGCACGCAGGCGGCCGACCTTGTCCGATTCGTCGAAGCCGATGGCTGGGAAAAAGGACTCCAGCGGTTTTATGAAACGTATTATCCGCAGACAGACCCCAACAGCCCGTCGCCGCTCCGACCGCAGCTGCGGACATTGCCGGAACAAACCGTTCCTCCCCAAAGCCAGGTGGAGATGCTTCGCCAGCGGCTTGCGGTTCCGTCCGCTTCCCGTGATATACTCGTCAGCCGTTATCAGAATGCGGTCTTTATTCGGAAATTAGCGGAAATACTGGACCCCTCTCAGGAAACAACAGGCCCCATTGCTCATCTTTTGGTTTTTGAGCCGGCGCGGAACGTTGTCGTGGTCAAGCAGTTAACTCGGAAGCCGGCCACCGAAAAAGACTATGCCGACAACAAAAGCAAGGTAGCCATGCAGCGGGCTATGCTGGCCAAAATAGACCTCGGGCTGGTTCATTTCAATCCGAAAAATATTGCCGGCCGAATGGGACTGGTTTATAAGAAAACCAAAGAACCGCCTCAACTAATGCCGGTGGACGTTGACCTGCCGGTGGATTGATGCAGATGAAATCACACAGGCCGATTGATCATATTGTATGGCTGTTTTTGGTGGGAATGGCTGCCTGGGCTGTCCCGGGCGGCGGCCATTTTCTTATCGGGCAGCGCCGCCATGCCTATGTGCTGTTTACGACGATTGTGCTCACCTTTCTGGTCGGTCTGTACATCGGCTCTATTGGGATTGTGGACCCGGTAGGAGCCCGACTCTGGTATCTGGCGCAGATTTTAACCAGCCCGATCGTGGGCTGGCTGGGCCAAATCGCCCAAAAGGGCGACTATTTTGTGGCCGGCCGGGCACAGGATTACGGACAAATCTATACCGCGCTGGCGGGGCTTCTGAATCTGCTGTGTATTCTGAATGCTGTCTATCGGGCCTATTCGGGTATCGGCGAGGTCATCGGACAGGAGGAAGAAAATGGCTGAACTGGCCGGTGCAGTTTTGGCAGGGCTTTATGCTCCTGTGGATATCCCCACCACACCGGCTTCGCTGCTGTGGATGTTTCCTCTGCTGTTGTCCATTGCGGTGGTTTATAAAACAACCCGCATTCGAGTCCTTTTTTGGAAGACCTTTGTACGGGAAGTGCTGATTTTGTTTTTAACCCTCAGCGGCTTTATGATTTTGGCTGGGATTGTGCTGAACCTTGTGGTTTGGCTGATGACCAGTTAATCATCCGCCGTTTCTTGCGGCCGGTTTCCATCTTCATTAAGCACGCCCATCTCAATCAGGGCCTTCAGGGCGGCTCGTTGTTCCGCCTCTTTTTTGGTGGGGCCCCATGCCCCCGGGAACTGACGCTGGCCGACAACCGCACAGACTTCAAAGCACTTGTTGTGGTCAGGCCCTTTCTCGTCCAGCAGCCGATAGGCGGGAGTCGCATTAAGATGCCGCTGGCTGTACTGCTGAAGGATGGATTTAAAATTGTCCATATGTCCCTGCGCATCGGCGGATTCAAGATAAGGACCAAACTGCTGCCGGACAAAGTCCTGCGCAGCGGCAAATCCTCCGTCCAGATAGATGGCCGCCAGAATCGCTTCGAGTGTGCCGGCAGAGATGGAACCGTTCAGAGCACGGGAGCCGTTAGTGCCTTTGCCGACCTGGATAAATTCGAGCAGCCCCAGTGTATGGGCAATCTGCGAACAGATTTTCCGGGACACTAAGACGCTCTTGATTTTGGTCAGATCGCCTTCTAAGTATTCCGGAAACCGTTCATAAAGGTCATGGCAGATAACCAGCCCCAGCACGGCATCGCCCAAAAATTCAAGCCGTTCATTGCTTACCAGCCGGGAATTTGCCCAGGAAGAATGAATCAGGGCTTCCTCGAGAAGGGCCGGATTGTGAAAATGATACCCCAGCCGCTCTTCTACCTGCTGCAGAAGTTCTTTTTCCATTTCGTTTGCAAGTCTCTTTCTGAGCAAGCAGATTACGAAGACCGCTTTCAGCCGGACGCGGGCTTGGCAATGTGCTTGCGATTGTTTATTTCTTTAGAGTCCTATTTACACCCTTTGACGGACTCTGTCAATCCCAAACGGCGGCAAGGAATTTACAAAGCGGCCTGAGCCATCTGCAAACCTGCCAGGGCCACAAATTGATCCTCAACAAACGTAAAGACCGTATCCAGACCGGTTACCAGAAAAATATTTTTGGTCTGGGGCTGGACACAGCAGAAAACCAGTTTTCGCTGATTGTCATGAATGACTTTGCGCAGTTTAAGCAGTTTGGCGATACTCGAAGAAGTTACAATCTCCACATCGGAAAAGTCGATTACGACATCCTGTTCTTTTTGACGAGAAACCATTTCGCAAACGGAGATAATCTCTTCCCCGAGGTCCGGTTCCGGTGCCAAATTCACCAAAATAACGTTTTCAGACCATTGCTGAATACCCATATTTGAGTTCCTCTCTGTAGACTTGTCAAAACGTTTGTTTCTATATCGTCTGAATATCGCTGCTAATTCACAAGAACACCCCATTTTTCCGAAACCGACCATTTTGACAGCATTATCGGACATAAACAATTCCGGAGAAAACCTGAAAAATTTTTGAGAGAAAATTGACATATTTTTCTTTTTTTGTTCTATTTAAAAAGGTTTATGGGTATCGGGCATCTCCCTCCGGCCGAATCCCAGAATGAATCCTGGAGGGATAGAGTTATGGATGGGACAAGTCCGTCCCTGAGGAGACTGTTGTGAGCACCGGGACAGTAAAATGGTTTAACGAGAAGAAGGGTTTTGGTTTTATTACGCCGGACGAGGGAGGGGATGACCTGTTTGTGCATCATTCCAAGATTGATATGCAGGGCTTTCGCACCCTGAAAGAAGGTCAGCGTGTCGCATTTGATGTAACCAATGGCGAAAAAGGCAAGATTGCGATAAACGTCAGGCCCGCCTGATTACTGCTTTTTCTGCGTTTTTTTGTTGGGGATGCCTTTTTTAACCGTCTCGGCGGTGCAGATGTGCAGATAATACCGCCGGAAGAGGTTGGCTATATTGTCTTGCAGGAAAGGGGGCAGCAATGAAACGTCGAATTATTGATTTTCACACCCATGCTTTCCCGGATTTTCTGGCGGACCGGGCCATGGCCCAGCTTCATTCGGAATGTGATATCCAGTCCTATTTGGACGGCAGGGTAAGTTCCCTGCTTCGTTCAATGGACGAGGCAGGGATTGAAAAGAGTGTTTTGTGCAATATTGCTACGCGCCCCTCTCAGTTCGACTCGATTCTTGAGTGGAGCTGCCGGATTCGTTCAGAACGGATTATCCCGCTTCCCTCCGTGCATCCGGACGCCCCAAACCTTCCAGACAAAATCGGCCTGATAGCCGAGAAGGGCTTTATTGGGGTCAAAATGCATCCATATTATCAGAGTATGGTGATTGATGAGCCCAGGCACGACTTGTTGTATAAGTCTATTATAGAAAACGACTTAATTCTCGTTCTCCATACGGGGTACGATATCGCCTTTCCCAGGGAAGAGCGGGCAAACCCTAAACAAATCCTTCATGTTCTCGACCGTTTCGGCGAGTTGAAGCTGATTACCACCCACATGGGGGCGTGGTATCAGTGGGATGAGGTGGAGCAGCATCTTCTTGGCAAGCCGATTTATATCGAAACGTCCGTTTCGCTGGAGTATATGGGGGCCGAAAAAATGAAACGGATGCTCGAAAATCACAACCCTGATTATCTTCTTTTTGGGACCGATAGCCCCTGGGATGATCAGAAAAAGGCCGTTATCAGTATTGAAAACCTGATTTCGGACGAGACATTGAAACGAAAGATTTTTTATGAAAATGCCGCCCGTTTGCTCGAATCGGCGAATTTTTGAAAGTTTCTGACAAAATTCCTCCCTCATACCCGCCCGGATTGTCATACCCCCTTAGCCCTGTACTCCCTTGTTTTGTCCGGTTTTTCAAACACTTTTTCAGTTATTTCCGAGCAAAAAACAGGAAAAAATTCACAGAAAAGTGGACTCATACCGAAGAAAATATATCGTTGAGGCAATAGAAGCCCGCATTTATTAAAAAAAGAGAGGACATCTGCGAAAAAGGAGAATGAAATGAAGGCAGCCAAATCAATTCAGATTGTCGCAAAATCCCCTTTTCTTCTGGGTGTTTTGCTCGCGGCTTTGGCTGGTGCACAGCCAAGCCAGGCGGAAGATACGGCTCAGCCGTCCAAACACTGGCATGAGGTGGACAGTGATTTTGCAAAGGCCTTTCGAAATCCGATGGAAGGGGTGACGATGGGGTTGGATCTCCGCCTGCGGGAGGTTTATACCAACAATTTGTTCTCGATGAATGAAGACTGGGGCGGCAAGGATGATTATAATGCTCATCACTGGCAGCGGATTCGCGCCCGATGGTCTTTGAAATGGGCAATGACAGAGGATGTGGACTTTAACACCCGCCTGATGTGGGAGTTCTGGAATCACTGCAAGCCGGAGGAGCATCCGAACGCCTTTTTTGCAGAACAAAATACCGATTTTGACGAAGCCCTTTTTGATATTTTCAATATCCAATGGCGCAATGCCTGGGATATGCCGTTGACCCTTACGTTTGGACGCCAGGAAATCGTCCTCGGCACAGGCTGGCTGGTGCTGGACGGCACGCCGGCTGACGGCTCTCGGACAATCTTCTTTGATGCTCTCCGCGCTCAATATCAGCTGTTAGACTCACTGAATCTTGATATGATTTATATTCAGCAGTATGATGACGAGGAAGAGTATCTCAAGCCGTTCAATCATCACGCGGTGCAGAACCGCCGCCATTTCACACAGAATACCGATGAACGCGGTTTTATTTTTTACCTGACGAACAAGGCCGACAGCGGCCAGCAGCAGGAATTGTACTACATGTACAAAAACGAGGACGGCTCTGAGTGGGCGAAGGCATACAGCACGCCGGGCTTGGATGCCGATGTTCACACCATCGGCGGACGTCTGGCGGGCCCGCTGAATGACCACTGGTCCTACAGTGCGGAGCTGGCCAAGCAGTGGGGCGATCGAGACGGACGCACCCTGCAGGCGCTGGGAGCCAATACCAGACTGACTTACGCCTTTCAGGATGCAAAGGCCAATGAACTTCACGTGGATTATGAATACCTCTCCGGTGATGACCCCGACTCCAGTGCAGATGAGAAGTTCGATACCCTGTGGGGAGACTGGCCGCAGTATCAGCGGGGCGGCGACCTCCAATCGTATATCTGGACGTTTGAAACCGCCCTGGGCGAAGTGACCAATCTCCACCGGGTCGGTATCGGACACTCCTTCAAGCCCAATGCGGTCTGGACAGTTTCCTCGGTTTATAATCTGCTGTGGGCCGATGAAACAACCCCCAGACCATTAGGACCTACCGGCAACTTTTTAACCAACGACAACTTCCGGGGACAGATGCTCAGCGGTCTTGCTACCTACAGCTGCTGCAAGAATTTCAAAACCCACTTTTTGATCGATTATTTCATCCCGGGAGACTATTACCAGATTACGGATGATGCATTTTTCGCCCGCATCAATGTGGAGTGGACGTTTTAGCGGCACTTGCTCCCTTCCTGCAAGCACCTTTGACGATTCATGGACCGGCCCGGTTTTCAAACCGGGCCTTTTTCTTGGCCGATGGCAAAAAGGCCTTTGGGGGATTATATTTTCTTGACCGCCGTGGGGGAATTGGATATTCTAAAAAATCTTATTTTTGAATATAAAAACGCAGCAATTCTGCAGCAAGGGATTTGTATATGGCCCCAAAAGCATCGATGGGAAAGGCATTTCTGTCAGGCAATGAAGCCCTGGCCCGAGGGGCCTGGCAGGCCGGTTTGAAAGTGGCCTGTGCTTACCCGGGTACCCCATCGACAGAAATTCTCGAAACGCTGGCCCTGTTTCCGGAAGTGGATGTTCAATGGTCCGTCAATGAAAAGGCGGCCTATGAAGTGGCTTACGGCGCCGCGGTGGGGGGCGTGCGGGTGCTGGCTGCCTGCAAACATGTCGGGCTGAATGTGGCGATGGACCCGCTGATGACCTCGGCCTACATCGGGGTCAATGCCGGCTTTGTTATTGTGGTTTGCGACGACCCGCAGATGCATTCCTCTCAAAACGAGCAGGATACCCGCTGGGTGGGGATTTACGCCAAACTGCCGATCCTTGAGCCATCCAGCCCCTCTGAAGCACTGGCCTTTGTCCAGGAGGCATTTGAAATCAGCGAACGGTTTGACACGCCTGTAATCATTCGGATGACGACGCGGGTCTCTCACAGCAAGGAAGATGTTGTGCTGGGCAAGCGGCTCCAGCGGCCCGTCAAGGCCCTCCAGAAGGATATGCGCAAGTATGTGATGGTTCCCGGCAATGCACGCGTTCGCCACGAGATACTCGAAAAACGGATAGAAAAACTGAAGGCCCTCTCGGAGCGTTCCCGCCTTAACCGCATAGAACTGAACAAGAAGTCTTTGGGGTTTATTACCGACAGCGTCAGTTATTTGTATTTGAAGGAAGTTTATCCGGATGCCTCGTATCTGAAGCTTGGTTTTCTGTATCCGTTCTGTGATGAGAAAATCAAACGTTTTGCTAAGAGCGTCAAACGGCTGATGGTGGTAGAGGAACTGGACCCGTTTATCGAAGAGCACGTCAAATCGCTGGGCATCCGAAAGGTGGAGGGCAAGCATCCGTCCTATCGTGTGGGCGAACTGGATCAGGATTTGATTCGCTCGCTGGTGGCCGGCAAACCCAAAAAGGTCAAGCCCCGTCCGGGCCGGGCGCCGCGGCTTTGTGCCGGCTGTCCGCATTGGGCGATTTTTTCCGTGCTCAAAAAACTGGACCTGTTTGTAGCCGGCGATATCGGCTGCTATACCTTGGGAGCCCTGCCGCCCACGTCCGCACTGCATACATGCCTTTGCATGGGGGCGGGGGTGACTATGCCCGAAGGACTCCGCCGCGCCCATCCGGAAGGCAGGATTGTCGGCGTGATAGGCGATTCCACCTTTGTCCATTCCGGCATTACGGGCCTGATTAACGCAGCATACAACAAATCCAAAGGCGTGATTTTTATCCTCGATAATGCAACAACCGCCATGACCGGCGGCCAGCCCCATCCGGCAACCGGACAAACCATCCGAAACGAATCGACCAAACGGCTGGATTTGAAAGCCCTTTGTCAGGCGTGCGGAGCGGATTTTGTGGATGTGATTGATCCGCACGGCAACCTGAAAGCCCTGGAGGAACTTGCTGTGCAGCGGCTGAATGCGGATGCGCTTAGTGTGATTATTGTCCAGCATCCCTGTGCCCTTTTGAAACGAGAGAACAATGAAAAGAAAGCAGGATGTGTATAATATCACTTTCGGCGGGGTGGGCGGCCAGGGGATCATCAAGGCCTCCGAACTGCTCGGCTGGGCCGCTCTTTATGACGGCTATCATGTCAAAAAGTCCGAAGTCCACGGGATGAGCCAGCGGGGCGGCTCGGTGGAGTCGCATGTACGGTTCGGCAGCGTGATTTACTCGCCGATGATTGGCTTGGCGCAGGCCGATTTTCTGCTCTGCTTTCATCCGGATGAGCATCCGCGGCTGAAGGTTTTTCTCAAAAAAGGCGGATTCGATTTGATGCCTTATCTGGCAAAGATTCAGGAATCTGTGGAAAATACCCGTGCTGTGAATACAGGAATGGTTGGGTTTTTATCGAAGTATCTTCCCATCCGCCCGGACAGTTGGGAGCGAGCCCTTCAGACGGTGTTCAAGCCCGCTGTACTTGAATCAAATCGGAAGGTTTTTGCCCAGGCACGGGCTTTGAGCGAGTAGAGCCGAGCATTTCGTTGGCAGAGCAGATGCTGGAGGAATGGAGGGAACCCGAAACAGGAGATTATTTATGATTTGGAATGAAGAAATCGAAACGATGCCGCTGGAGAATCTGAAGAATCTTCAGTCGGAACGGCTGGTTAACCTTGTTCACTATGTATATGAGCACAGTCCCTTCTATCGGCAGAAACTGGACGAGACCGGCGTGAGCCCGTCGGATATCCGGGGCATCGAGGATATTACCAAACTGCCGTTTACGACCAAACTGGACCTGCGCGACCATTACCCCTTCGGCCTGTTTTCCCTTCCTCGCCGGGAGGCGGTGGAAATTCACGTTTCCAGCGGCACAACAGGCAACCCCACCGTGGTGGGCTATACCCGGGACGATCTGAAACTGTGGTCGGAGGTGATGGCGCGTTCCCTCTGCTGTGCCGGGGCCAAGCCCGGCGATTTGCTTCAGAATGCGTTTGGATATGGACTGTTCACCGGCGGACTGGGTTTTCATTACGGCGCTCTGGCGATGGGACTGACTGTTATACCGTGCTCGGCCGGGCAAACCAAGCGGCAGCTGAAGATTATGCAGGACTTCAAACCCGACATTCTTTCCTGTACGCCCAGTTATTGCCTTTATATGGCTGACGAGGCCAAAGAGATGGGGCTGGATACGCGGCAGGGAAGCTGGCGAATCGGCATTTTTGGGGCCGAACCCTGGAGCACCTCGATGCAGAAGGAAATTGAAGAGATTTGGAATATGACCGCGACGGATATCTACGGGATGTCCGAAATCATCGGCCCAGGTGTTGCGCAGGAGTGCACCTATAAGCAGGGACTTCATTTGTTCTCCGATGTGTTTTATCCGGAGGTTATTGACCCGGATTCCGACAAGCCCGTCCCCGAAGGACAGGATGGAGAACTGGTGATTACCACGCTTACCAAGCAGGCCATTCCGCTGCTGCGCTATCGGACGCGAGATGTTGTGAACATGACTACCCAGCCCTGTCCATGCGGACGCACGTCTCCCCGAACGAGCAAAATCAAAGGCCGCACCGATGATATGATTGTGGTACGGGGAGTCAATGTATTTCCGTCGCAGATTGAAGGGGTGCTGCTGGGCATCGAAGGAACCCATCCGCATTATCAGTTAGTGATTGACCGGCAGGCCCATAAACTGGATGAGGTGGAGATTCTGGTCGAGGTCGATGAGAAGATTTTCAGCGATGAAATGAAGCAGATGCGGATGCTGGAGCAGAAGATTAAAAAGGAGATCGAGGGAGTCCTGTCCATCGGCGTCACCGTCAAACTCGTTGAGCCGAAGACCATTCAGCGAAGCGAAGGCAAGGCCAGTCGGGTGGTGGACAAGCGGGTTCTCTAAAGCAACGGCCTACGTTTGCAGGAAAGGAAACAGACGATGAAAGTCCGACAAATCAGTGTGTTTCTCGAAAACCGGAGGGGACGGCTGTATGAGGTTTGTTCTTTGCTGGGAGAGGCGGAGATTAACATTCGAGCTCTGACGATTGCGGAAACGGAATCATTCGGGGTTTTGCGGATGGTGGTCAATAAGCCGGCAGCGGCGATTGACCTGTTTCGGAAGCACCATATTACCGCCAATCTGACCGATGTAGTGGCGGTGGAAGTGCCGGATAAGCCCGGCGGCCTGGCGGAAGTGCTCAAAGTGCTTTCGAATGAAAATATGAATGTAGAATATATGTACGGATTTGTAGAAAAGTTCTCAGAAAAAGCCCTGCTGGTGTTTCGCTTTGATGACCCGGAGCGGGCTTGCAAGGTGCTGGCATCGGCCGGCATTAACGTAGTGGGAGAAAAAGAAATTCTCAGTCTTTGATTATTTCAGCGCTCTCCGAAAGGCATAGTGAGAATGGAAGTTCGGTATTGGAATCAGCATCTGGAAACGCTGCCGCAAAGCGAGCTTCGGCAGCTGCAGCTGGAGCGGCTGCGCGAGGTGGTCGGTTATGCCCTCCAGACCCCGTTTTATCAGAAACGGCTGAAAAAAGCCGGCATTGTTTCATCTGAGGATATTCGTTCGCTGGAGGATTTGAAGAAGATTCCTTTCACCGTGAAAGATGATCTTCGCCAGGCATTTCCCAAAGGATTGCTGGCGGTGGAAATGGATAAGGTAGTGCGGATTCATTCCTCCAGCGGCACGACGGGCGTGCCGACGGTCATTTATTATACAGCGGATGATTTGGACCGATGGACCGATTTGCTGGCCCGCAGCATCGTGGCCACCGGCGTCGGGCCGGGCGACGTCTTTCAGAATATGATGAGTTATGGTCTGTTCACCGGCGGGCTGGGGCTTCACTACGGCGCCGAACGGGTGGGGTTGACCGTGATTCCCGTCGGCGGCGGCAACACGCAGCGGCAGATTCAGATTATGAGAGATTTCCGAACGACAGTGCTGCATATCACCCCCAGCTATCTGCTTCACATTCATCAGCGGCTGCCGGAGTTTCATCTGACGCCGGCGGACCTGAACCTGAAAAAGGCGTGGATGGGCTCGGAGCCGCATTCAGAAAATACCCGCCTGAAACTGCAGAATCTGTTCGGTATTGATATTTATAATTCGTACGGCCTCAGCGAAATGAACGGGCCGGGGGTGGCGTTCGAGTGTGTCTATAAAAACGACATGCATGTCTGGGAGGATGGATACCTTATTGAAATCATCAATCCGCAGACGGGCGAGCCGGCAGAAGAGGGACAGGAAGGAGAAGTGGTTTTTACCAATTTGATTCGCCATGCGATGCCGCTGCTTCGCTATCGGACGCGGGATTTGGCGTTTCTGCATCCGGAACCCTGCCCGTGCGGGCGAACCAGCCGGCGGATGTCTCGCATCACCGGCCGGACGGATGATATGCTCATCATCAACGGCGTCAATGTCTTCCCCTCGCAGATTGAAGAGGTGCTGATGAGCATCCCCGAGGTCGGAACCAACTACCAGATTCATCTGAGCCGCCATGAAGGACTGGACCGGCTGACGGTGAAGGTGGAACTGTACTCCAAGCTGTTTACAGGCGATCTGTCCCATTTGGAATCCCTGAAAACCAGGATTAATGATAAACTGCGGGCTTCCATTACCATCAATTCTCGGATTGAACTGCACGAGCCCGGCTCGCTGCCTGCTTTTGAAGGCAAGGCCAAACGGGTTGTGGACGAGCGGGAGAAGTTGTAGATTTCAGCCGTTCTGAAAAGAATCGCAAAGCAAGGAGCAAAGATATGGCTATACAGATTACCGTCTTTCTGGAAAATCGTCCTGGGCGGATTCAGACGATTGCCAACATTCTCAAAGAAAAAAATCTGAACATTCTTGCTTTTTCCATTCAGGACCGCGGTGAATTTGGTCTGATGAAAATCATTGTTGATAAACCCGAGCAGGCCCGCCTGGCTCTGTCAGAACGCGGAATGGCCTGTGCCGCCAAGCCGGTCTTTGCGATTACGGCGGCGGACCGGCCGGGCAATTTGGAGACCCTCACGACAGCGCTGGCGAAAAAAAATATCAATATCAAAGATGCTTACGGGTTTGTCTCGCCGGCTGACAAGCAGGGGATTTGCTATCTGGAGGTAGAAAATCCCCAGGGAGCGGATTTGGGACGGCTGCTTGCCGAGTATGGTTTTACGCTGATTGCTGACAAAGACCTTTACGATTTGTAAAAACGATGGATATCTTTCCGGCTGTTGACCTTCGGGCAGGTAAGTGCGTTCGGCTGATTCAGGGCCGATACGAAGACCAGATTCTCTATCGCGAGGATCCGGTTGCACAGGCGGAGGAGTTTTATGCACAGGGGGCACGCTGGCTCCACATCGTCGATTTGGATGGGGCCAAAGAGGGCAAGCCGGTTAACTTGAAGGTGGTGGAACAAATGCTCCGCCGCGTCCCGATGAAGATGGAACTGGGCGGCGGAATCCGGGACGAGGAGACCATTGAGCAGCTGCTCCAGTTGGGGCTGGAGCGGGTGATTCTCGGCACCAGGGCTGTTGGAAATTACGAATGGTTTTCTCAGATGTGCCGGCGGTTTCCATATCGTTTGGTGCTCAGTCTGGATGCTCGCGGCTCCCGTTTGGCGGCGGAGGGCTGGCTTACTCAGACCGATGGAGAGGTGCTCGAGTTTGCCCGGCTGGCGTCAAAACTGCCGATTGCTGCTATCATTTATACAGATATTGAGAGAGATGGGATGCTTTCCGGACCTAATTTGAAGAGAACCGAAGAACTTGTGAAAGCGGCGGCTGTTCCGATTGTGGCCGCCGGCGGGGTGACTACGGTCGAGGATGTCAAAAAATTAAAAAACACAGGTGTTGCCGGCGTTATTATCGGACGTGCCTTGTATGAAGGAACGATTTCTCTTTCGGAAGCCCTGAAGGCCGCTCAATAGATATAGTCTATCCCTTAACAGCAAAACCGTATTAAGAGTTTATGTGTCTTGAAATAAAACAGGTTGCCTGTTAAAAATTTTTTCGGATTTTTGGGGAAAATTCTGATAGTTCTTGACATCTGAAGGGGATTTCCTTTACTCTTATACTTCTCTGGTTTGAGTGAACCAGATAGAGAGAGTGTTTTTATAAATTTCAGAGAACCTTTTTTAAAATGGGAGGTTAGTTTCTGTGAATAAGGAACTAGCTCGCGAATTGATTAGAGCGGGCGTACATTTTGGACACGGGGTCAGCCGCTGGAACCCGAAGATGGAACCTTATATCTTCGGCAAACGCGGAATGATCCACATTATTAATGTCAAGGAAACCCTTAAGGGGCTGCTGATTGCGAAAAAGCTCCTTGCCACGGTGGTTTCCGAGGGGAAAGATGTCGTGTTTGTCGGTACGAAGCGTCAAGCCCAGAAAGCCGTACAGCAGGCGGCCGAGCGCTGCGGGATGCATTATGTCTCCGAACGCTGGCTGGGCGGTACCCTCACAAACTTTCGAACGATTCGTTCCCGCCTTCAGCGTCTGGAAGAACTCGAAGAGATGGAGGCCTCCGGACGGCTCGAAGAAGAAAGCAAAAAGCAAGGGGCCCGGCTGAAACGCGAATTGCGGAAGATTCGAAGCAACCTGGGCGGTATTCGGCGGATGAGTCGTCTGCCGGGGGCTGTCGTGGTTGTCGATGCCCGCAAGGAATATATTGCCCTGCGGGAAGCGCGAAAACTGGGTATTCCTACGATAGCAATTATTGATACGGATTCTGACCCGGATACGGCTGATGTGGCGATTCCGGCTAACGATGATTCGATTAAGGCCATCGAACTGATTCTGAACGAGCTGGCCGATGCTGTGGCGGAAGGCAAGACCATGGTTCGCCCGGCCGAGTCGCAGGAGACAGGCCAGCCCGCCCGTCGTCGTTCGCGTCGCCGGGTATTAGCCGCCGCCTCCGATGCGGCCGAATCGGCCGAATCGGCGGAAGCAGCAGAAGAAGAAACGGAACCCGCCGTATCGGAGAATCAGCCCCCTCTTTCGGAGCCGGCAGCGTCTGAGAATGCCTGAAAGACACGCGGGGTTGGTTGTATCGAAACAATTCAGCAATAAAAAAGCAAACGGGAGTTTGAAGAATGGCAGATATATCAGCAGCGGATGTAATGAAACTTCGCAGAGCCAGCGGCCAAGGGATGATGGACTGCAAAAAGGCCCTGGAAGAGGCCAATGGCGATTTTGAAGCGGCTATGGAACTGCTTCGCAAAAAAGGACTGGCTACCCTGCAGAAAAGGGCTGATCGCGAAACAACCCAGGGACGTCTGCTCTCTCGAAAAAGTGCCGATGGCCGCACAGTAGCGATGGTGACCCTTTGCTGCGAAACGGATTTTGTCGCCAGAAACGAAGATTTTCTGGCTGTCTCTGAAAAACTGGGGGATTGTGCTCTGCTGGCCGCCGAAGGCAGCAGCCCGCAGTCTCTGATGGAAATGCAGATTGATGGCCGGCCGTTTTCGGATATCCTGACCGAGGCGGTCAGCAAGATTGGCGAGAAGATTGAAATCGGTGATTTTGCCCGATATACCCTCACCGGCAGCGGCATAATCGGTTGTTATGTTCATTTCAATGAAAAAACCGGTGCAATGGTTGAGATTGAGACGGATTCAGACCAAACGGCCAAGGCCCTCAAGCAGCTGGCTAATGAACTGGCTATGCACATTACGGCCATCAAGCCGATTGCGGTGGACAGAGAGTCGGTCCCCTCTTCGGTTCTTGAGCAGGAACGCCGCATTGCAGCCGAGCAGGTCAAAAATAAGCCGGCCAATATGGTTGAGAAAATTGTAGAAGGGAAAATCGCCAAGTTTCTGAAAGAGAACTGCCTGGTAGACCAGCCCTTCGTGAAAGATGACAGCAAGACCGTCAGCGAGGTTCTTAATGAAGCGGCTCGCGCAGCAGGCGGACGAGCCAAGATTAAACGATTTGCTCGATTTGAAATCGGATAAAAGCCGGTTCTGAAGAGGCATCGTAAACATAGGTTTCCGATGCCTTTTTTTTACCCTGCCGCAAAAAGGCGGGAACAGGGATGAGTATGAGCGAGATACGATACAAACGCGTTCTGCTGAAGTTGTCGGGGGAAAGTTTCTGCAAACCGGATGGGTTCGGCATTGAGGGAGAAGCCCTCGATTCCATTGCCGAGCGGATTATCCGCATCTGCAAACTCGGCCCCCAGGTGGCGATTGTCGTCGGCGGCGGCAACTTCCTGCGAGGTCCTTCCTTTTCACGCAAAAGCCAAATCTCGCGGACGACCGCGGACTATATGGGGATGCTGGCGACTGTGATCAATGCCTGTGCTTTGCAGGAAGTTCTCGAAAAGAAAGGCCAGCCGACGCGGGTGCTCAGCGCGATTGAAGTATCCGCTATTTGCGAGCCGTTCATTCGGCGAAGGGCCCTGCGCCACCTCGAGCACGGACGGGTGACCATTCTGGCCGGCGGAACGGGCAATCCGTTCTTTTCCACCGATACCTGCGCCGCACTTCGAGCCGCAGAATTGGGTGTTGATTTGATGATTAAAGCCACCAAAGTAGACGGGGTTTATACCGATGACCCCAAAACCAATCCCAATGCCCAGCTGATGGAGCGGCTGACTTATCATGAAGTACTCCAGAAAAATCTGAAAGTGATGGACCCGGCCGCCGTCAGTTTGTGCTGGGAGAATCATATTCCGGTTATTGTCCTGAACTTTTTCAGAAATGGCCATATCACCAAAGCTCTTTGCGGAGAACAGGTAGGAACATTAATCAGCGACTGAGTGTCCGGCCGGACAGGGCGTGCAGAGCCGGATGAAATCCAGCAGAAAAGGGGAAATCAGCGATGCCGACAAAACGTATTGTGTCCGAGTATGAAAAGAACCTGCAAAAAACGATTGATTTTTTTAAGAATGAACTTCGGACGGTGCGTACAGGGCGGGCTTCGCCCGGTCTGGTAGAGCATCTGATGGTGGAGTATTACGGCACATCCACCCCTTTGAAACAGCTGGCGACCATTGCGGTGCCGAATGCCTCTTCGCTGGTGATTAAGCCGTTTGATGCCTCGTGCCTGAAGGAAATTGAAAAGGCCATCAAGAACAGCGAACTGAGTCTGGCGCCTGTGATGGATGGAAAGATGATTCGTCTGAATATCCCTCCCCTCAGCGAAGAACGCCGCCGGCAAATTGTCCAGCAGGTCAAGCAGATGGGCGAAAAAGTGAAAGTAACGATTCGGAATACCCGCCGCGATGCCATCAAAGCCCTCGAAGATGAAGAAAAGAAAAAAACCATCACCGAAGACGACCGCGACCGCGGCAAAAAAGAAATCGAGGACTTAACCAAAAAATACATCGAACAGGTGGATGAAATCATCGAAGCCAAGACCCAGGAAATTCTTTCGGAATAACATCCGTCTGAATGAAAAAATAAGGAAGACTTGAGTTTCGATGGATTCTGTCTTCCTTCTGATTAGGGAGAGTACCTATGGCAAAGCAGGAGAACAAGCAGGAAACGCGAAAAAAATCCGTCAAACGGCGTCTGCTGATTTGGCTGGGGGTTGGAGTGGTGGTTGTTCTTTTGCTGATTGGGCTGCTGCCTGCTTTTCTGTCTTCGAATGCGGGCACGTCCTTTCTGCTGGCTCAACTGAACCGTTCCATGGGCGGCACCCTGACAGTCGATGATTTGTCGCTGGGCTGGTTTGGAGGAGTCCGGGTGCAGAATCTTTCCTGGCAGGATGAGTCCGGCGATATGCAGGTTCAGATTGCTTCGCTGAAGGCCCGCCCGAAACTGCTGGCCTTGCTCACGGGACGCATCGCGCTGACGGATGCCGTGGTGGAGCGTCCTAATGTGCAAATGAAGGTGCCGACAGTTCCTTCCTCGGCCCCCTCGTCTCCAGTCGAAAAAGCACAAACAGCCAAAAGCGGTTCGGTCTACCGCATCGGCCCGATTGAGCTGGAGGTTCGGCAGGGACAGGCGGTTCTTGAACAGGCCTGTCTGAATGGACAGCCGCCGATGCGTTTGGAAGTGCGCAATCTGGCTTCCACAGTTGTTTTGAATGCGTCCGGCAAAGACTCTGCCGTCTCTGTATCCATGAATGTCGGCGACGGCCGGCAGGAGGGAACCGTAGAGGCCAAAGGAGAGGGGATTGCCCTTTCGCTGCCGGCGGGGCTGGCCGGGCTGAGCGGCCGTTTTGAGGTGCAGATTGATTCCCTTTCCCTCGCCAGTCTGGTGCCCGTGCTGGCGCTGGCCGGTACAGATGTAAAGATGTCCGGCACGCTTAACAGCAAGGCAAATGTGGAAATAACAAACGGGCAAATCGAAAATCTTCAGGTCTCGGCTGATTTAGAGCGGTTTGAGCAGGTCCTCGGCGAGCAAACGCTCCGCCTGGAGCAGCCGGTCAAGGCCCGTGCTCATATCTCCGCCAAAAACGGCGACTTGCTGATTGAAGAGTTGGGGCTGGAGTCCTCGTTTTGCCGGCTGGAAGGCAAGGGCGGACTGAATACGCTTGAATACACCCTCTCGGCCGATTTGGCGCAGACGCAGGCCTTTGCAGCTTCCCTGGCGGATTTCCAAGGATATCAAGTGGGCGGGATTTTGTCGGCAAACGGCAAGATTCAGTACCAGCAGCAATCCGTAAAGGCCTCAGGCCGCATCGGCATCCAGGAACTTACCCTCCAGCAGGGGCCCAAGTCGCTGGCCCTGTCGGAACTGAATCAGAATTATGAGATGACGGTTCTGACCGATGCTTCGACCCTTCAGATTCATCAGTTTGAACTGGCAGCGCCGCCGGCAGGAAATCTGACCATTGCTGACGGCATGCTCAAATGGGATAAGCCGGACATGGAGGCGGCTTTTCAGGTTGCGGCGATGGTTGACCTGAAAAATACCAGACCGATTTTGGACTTCTTTTCTGCTTTGCCGGAAGATGTCTCGATAGCAGGAGTTGTTCGTCCCCAGGCAAAGATTGAGATGAAAGAAGGAACTGTTCGGATTGTTACCACCTCGACAGAGGCAGAGAATCTTACCATCAGCAAGCCCGCCGCCGAGCCATTTGTCTGTCCTAAGATAACTGTCAAGGCCGATGCCGTTTGGGATCTCAAAAAGAATGCGCTTCGGCAGCTGAAAGGGTTTGAATTGGACAGCGAGCCGATCAAGATTCGCGGTGATTTGGAACAATCTGCTTCGGACGGCGGAACCCGGATTTCCGGACAAGCGGAGGCAGACTATGATTGGAAGGAGGTAACCGCTCTGGCCCGCCCTTTTCTCCCTGAAGGACTGACGCTTGAGGGCAAACGCAAAGACCGGTTTGAGTTTTTGCTTCGCAAACCGGAGAATGCATCGGCTGGAGGATTGGAGATTCTCAAAGCCGGCGGTTCCTTCGGTTTTGCCAAGGCAGCTTACAAAGGGTTCACTGCAGGGCCTGCCGAACTGACGCTGAAGACGCAGCAGGGGCTGCTGGCGATTGATTTAGCCGATACTCCCCTCAACGAGGGAACCCTTCGCCTGGCCGGCGATATCGACCTGAAGAGTGAGCCGATGGTGTTTCGCCTTCGCAAGCCGATGGCCGTTATTGAAAAAGTACGCATCAATGATGAGTTGAGCCGCAATCTGCTTGAATATGTCAATCCTATCTTTGCCGGTGCCAGCCAGGTCTCCGGCAGTGCGGATTTTTCCTGTGAAGAACTGGTGGTGCCGCTGGCGACGGAGCGAAAAGACCTGCTGAAAATGAAGGCCGTTCTGGCTATTACCCAGTTGACGATGCGTTCGGAAGGATTTCTCAAGGAACTGCTGAATGCTATCGGCAGTGACCCGTCGGCTGTACTGACCCTGCAGCCAACCCCTGTGGTGCTCGAGAACGAAGTACTTTCTTATGAAAATATGCAGCTGGATGTCGGAAAGAAACCCATTGTTTTTTCCGGCCGCATTGGCTTGGATCGCCGCCTCCAGTTAGAAATGCAGCTGCCCTGGACCTTAAGCGGCCAAACAATTCGGACCGGCGAAGAGGCGGTGGATCGCATTGTTCTTGCTGTCGGCGGGACCATTCAGAAACCGCAGGTTGACTGGGGCAAGATGCTGAAAGCGAATCTGGGCAGAGCGTTGCTGAAGGAACTAATCAAATGAAATCAATCGTCCGAAGTGTCAGGCGGTGGTTTACCGCCCCCACGGAAGAGTTGGGGCGATGGGCGAGGTTTTTGGTTTTTCAGGTTCGAATCTGGCGGCATTGCATTCGTCTGCTTCGCGTCAACCGCTGCGGCACGCAGGCGGCGGCGCTTTCATACTATACCATTTTCGGTCTGGTGCCGGCGGCGATTGCAATGCTGATGATTTTTCAGATGTTCCCAACATACCGGGACCTTGCTGGAAAGGTGCGTTCTTTTGTTTATGGACAGTTGAATCTGACCAGTCTGGAATATCCTGCCGCACAGGTGGCTGTGCCTCCGGGGGCTTCAGCCGAAGAGCCGGCGAAAATCAGCGTATCCCAGAAACTCGATGAAGTGATTGACCATTATTTAGAGCGGCTCAACACCGGTGCCATCGGCATTGTCAGCGGCCTGCTCGTCGTTTATGCGGCTATCGGTCTTCTATCCACCATTGAAAAGGCCTTTAATTTAATCTATCGGGTTCCGATGGGGCGGTCCTTTTTAAAAAGAATGGTCAATTACTGGTCTCTGCTGACGCTCGGTCCTTTGCTGTTAGGGGTGGGGATTCACTTCAGTACCAAATTTCTGATGATGGAGGGCTTTCATCAGGGGATTCTGCCCTATGTTCGGCCCATTTTGCCGTTTCTGATCAGCATCCTGCTGTTTTTCCTTTTATATTATATGCTTCCAAATACGGCTGTCAGTCCGTCGGCGGCCCTGTGGGGGGCGATTGTTGCGGCCGTACTGTGGACGATAGCCAAGTCCCTTTTCGGCCTGTATGTGACAAAGTTTGTGCCCTTTAATGCGGTCTGGGGGATTTTGGGGATTATTCCGCTGACGGTGTTCTGGATTTACTGGACGTGGATTTTTATTTTGTTCGGCCTGCAGCTTACGTATGCGGTTCAGAATCTTCGCACGCTCGATGCGGCGGAATTGGCGCGAGTCCAGCGCGGCTCTGATGTGTGTTTTCTGGCGAATGGCCAGACCGTGACGGCGATGATGGAATTTGTGCTTCGGGTCTTTGAACAGAAAGAAGAACTGCCCGTCAGCGTCGAGCAGGTCGCCGCCCATCTGCAAATGCCGGCGGGGTTTGCCCAGCGTCTCTTAGACCAACTCGTCAAAGCAGGGCTTTTGTACCGTACCAATGAACCGGTTCAGGGCTATGTCCCTTCCACCGACGGAGCCAATATTTCCCTGGCGGATATCAGCCAGGCGGTCTCTTCGCTCAGTTATGGCCGGTCCGCCCTGAAATGCAGCCCCAAAATAACCGCTGTATTTGAAAAAATCCGTCAGATGCTGGCTCAATATACCCTCAAGGATGTGCTGGAGCCGTTTTCTAAGGAGACGGCAAAACCGCAGGAAAGCCCGCCGCCGCAGGACCAGACCTCTGTTTGAAGCCCGCCGCCGCCGCTACAGGGCATCGATAATAAAGTAAATACCGAATCCCGCCAAAGTCAGGGCGCAAAAAGCAAGAATCCATTTCTGATTGCGGCTGCTCAGCAAGTTGGCTCCGTAAAACGCACTGACGGACAAAATCGTCAGCCACACAAAATCACACAGCCAATGAACGCCGGCAAACAGCACCAGGGCCGTCGTCCCCAGTTCCCTGGCCTTGAGAGCAAGATTGAGCCCTACCGTAGCCCACCAAAGCAGAAAGTACGGATTGGTGGCCGACAGAAGAAAGCCGGTTGCTACCGGGCCGGCCCGATAGGCCGCCTGCGGATGGAAGTCCGGTTTTTTCAATTCCCGCAACATCCCCCAACTCATCCAGAGCAGAAAAACCCCGCCGACAAAGCCCACAGCGGTTTTGACGGCGGCAGCATCCAAAAAAACATACAAACCAAGCATCATCAGAAAAATAAGCGGAATTTCGAGCAAACCATGGCCGATGGCAATCAGCGAGCCGGCTTGCGGTCGGCAGGTGCCCTGAGCCAGAGTCGCCGCCGTCACAGCCCCGGGCATCAACACTCCGGACAGCGAAATAACAACAGCATTGAAAAGAAAGGACAATAGTGCCATAATTATTTTTTGCAATGTTTTGTCAGGCGGATATTATTCCCCGATGATTTTAATAAGAGCTCGTTTTCGCCGCCTGCCGTCAAATTCCCCATAGAAAATCTGCTCCCACGGCCCGAAATCGAGTTTGCCTTTCGTAACAGCCGCCACGACTTCCCGTCCCATAATCGTCCGCTTCAGATGGGCATCTGCATTGTCTTCGCAGGTATTGTGGCGGTATTGCTCATAAGGTTTCTCTGGTGCCAGTTTCTCCAGCCAGACTTCAAAATCGTGATGCAGCCCGGGTTCGTCATCATTAATAAAGACCGAGGAGGTGATATGCATCGCATTGACCAGGCATAATCCCTCTGTAATGCCGGATTCTTCCACCGCTTGCTCCACCTGCGGTGTAATATTAATCAGTTCCCTTCGCTGGGCGGTCTGGAACCAAAGTTCCTTCCGATATGATTTCATAAGTTCCCCGCTATTATTCCCTGTCAGACACTCAATACGGTCAATACTGTATGGTTTTTGGCCCAAAATATCAAATGGGAAATCGGCTCCGTTGCCGGCAGAGGGGGGCATGGGAAAAGACGCACCAATTCATCAGGACAAAAAAGACCTACATAGGCAACAAATTAAAAACCGTAATGAAGAATCATTTTTAAAATTTGCTTGTTTTTTTCCCGATACTTATAGATAATGCTTCTCTGGAGAAGTGACCGGCGATGCTGATTGTTTTTCAGCGTGCTTTTTTATGATTGTCATTTCTCGGAATGGATAATTTGAGTCTGGAAGGTTAGACACATTTTACAAGTTGGTTTTGGACATAAAGAAGCCCTTCAAAGAAGTCGGTTTTTCACGAATTCCTTGCTTTTTGGATTTTTTTCAAGTCAGAATTCATCCGAAAGCGGATTGGGTATGCGGTCATCTCCTCTACGCAGCGGCGTCGGACGGAGTCAATCGGAATAAACTCCAAACTAAGGACAATCTATGAACATTTATGTAGGCAATCTGTCGTTTGACGTAGTAGAGAGTGATTTGCTTCGTCTGTTTGAGGCCTTTGGCGAGGTTACATCCGCCACCATTATTAAAGATAAGTTCAAAGGCCGCTCCCGCGGCTTCGGCTTTGTCGAAATGCCGGATGATGCCCAGGCCCAGGCGGCCATCGATGCCCTGAACGGCAAGGAGATGATGAATCGGCCTTTGACGGTGAATGAAGCGCGTCAGCGGACCGAGCATGCCCCGCGAAGCTTCGGCGATCGGGATCGGCGGCCTAACCGCGGCGGCGGACGAAGACGCAGCTAAGAAAACGTCGGCCAATCCGCAAATGACGGGTTGGAAACAATTGAATAGGTACGGGCGGGTATTCTTGTTTGGCTCTCCGGAATACAAGCCCTTTTACAGAAAAAGGAGGGCTAACAGCAGGGTCCCCAGGACCCGGGAGTTCACGCAATGGCAAAAGGTACAGTAAAATGGTTCAATGACAGCAAGGGATTCGGCTTTATCTGTCCGGAGGAAGGCGGAAACGATTTGTTTGTGCATCACTCCGAGATACAAGCCAGCGGTTTTAAATCCCTAAAGGAAGGCCAGAAGGTCGAGTATGAAGTCGGCCAGGGCAAAAAAGGCCCCTGCGCTACCAAGGTAAAACCCTGTTAGTCTCAGCAGAGAAATTCTGAACCCTCCAAGCCCCGTCTTCGACGGGGCTTTTCTTTTTTACTTCGAGGGGGATTTTTCCCGTCCGCACACAGGGCAATTCTGCAGCCGAAGCGGCTTGCCTAAACGCGCTTTCAGCAGGATGGACTCATTCTGAAAGACCTCCTCCGTGGGAGCATCCATCAGCACCTTTCCTCCCTCCAGGACAATGGTCCGTTGGCACAGGTCCATCGCCAGGTCAAGGTCGTGAGTGGCGATAATTTTGGTGTGCTCAAACGAACGAAGCAGTTCAATCAGTTCCCGCCGGGCCTGCGGGTCGAGGTTGGCGCTGGGCTCATCCAGTACCAGAATAGCCGGATTCATCGTCAGCACCGATGCAATGGCCGCACGGCGTTTTTCGCCGGCGGACAGGCGAAAAGGAGGCCGATTTTGCAGGTGGAGCACCTCTGTCCGGCGGAGTGCTTCCTCCACCAGAGGGCGAACCTCCTGGCGGCTAAGGCCAAGATTCAGCGGCCCGAAAGCCGCATCTTCATACACCGTCGGCATAAACAGCTGGTCATCGGGGTCCTGAAAAACCATTCCAACCGTCCTCCGAATGGTTGATAAGGTTTGCCGGTTCACCGGCAGGTCTCCGATACGCAGGGTTCCCTTCTCCGGCAGCAGACAGCCGGTCATATGCAGCAGCAGAGTGGATTTGCCGGCTCCGTTCCCTCCAACAAGGGCGACCGATTGGCCGTGGGTGATGCGGAAACAGATGCCCCGAAGGGCGACCGTCCCGTCCGGATAGGTAAAATGCAGGTTGTCCGCCTCGACAATATGATGACTCATCTGGTGGGTCCTTGAATCAGTCCGACAAGAATGCCGATAGGATTTCCCCATCGAAAAACACCAAACAAAAAAGTCCAGCAGCAGAAAAACAGAATATCCTGTCTGGTTAATTGAAAAGGACGCTCGATGGGAATCCGTCCTTCGAATGCCCGGCAGTACATTGCCCGGCTGATGGCTTCGGCTCGCTGAAGACTGCGAAGCAGCAGACTGCCTGCCATCGAACGGAAAATCGCAAACCCGTTTCCCTGCCGCCCGAACGAACGCAGCGAACGGGCACGAAGCAGACGGGCGGCCTCCTCCGTCAGAACAAACAAATATCGATAAAGAAAAAGAATCTGCAGGACAAAAAGACGCGGAACTTTCATTTTCTGCAAAGCGGCACAAATAGTCTCGATGCCCGTCGAGGCCGTCAGCGTCAGCAGACTGCCGACCGTGAGGACAAATCGCAGCAGAATCGATACAAACGAAACCCACCCGCCGGAGATGGATGCCGTTCCAACCTGAAGCAGCGGCTGCCGGTCCAGCAGCGGATTAAACAGCCCCACCAGAATTGCCAGCGGGCTTAGCACCAGAAGCCGTTTTCCAATCAGCCCGGCGGGCAGACGGGCCGTGCTCATCACAAACAAAGGATACACAAAAAAAGGAAGCAGCGGGCCGAGGGTGTACGGCGGAAAGGAAATGACACACACAATAAAGAAAAGTGCAGTCAAAACCTTTATTCGGCCGTCAAGCCGGTGAATGGGGCTGTCCTGACGAGCCAGGTCATCCATTCGGCCCAGATTCAGCAAAATTTCTTGACTCGGCAAAAAAACCATCCGCCTTCCTGTTCTTGGCAGGACACACTTTCCAGAAAACAAGAGTGACAAAACACGCAGACAAAATTGTATCGTTTTCCGTCGGCAGGGTCAATTGTCGGAAGGAGAGAGCAGTGCAGGACAGTTTCTCCTTTGGCGAAAAACATTTCTTCGATTTTTTAAGGCGTTGCGGCCTGCATCAGGACTGTCGAAGCCATTCTTCGAGGTTTTTGGCCAGCACCTCGACATTTTTCTGCTGAAGAAGATGAAGGCGAATCGCGTCGGGGATATTCAGTTTCAGGAGGGCCTTTTCCACCCGTTTCCAAAGTTTCTGCCGCTGGCTGTCGGTTTGGGCAAGAAAAAGCTGACTGACCAGTTCCTGGAGTCGGCCCAAAAGGATGGTGTCCAAATGCTGATAATAGTTGGAGATGATTTTTTGCTGGTGAGCCGAATAGTTCCTTTGAGCCATTGACGAAAACTCCTGAAAAGGTTATTTTTCTGAGTCAGAGTGTATCGTAATAATCCTTTTGCGGTTTGACAAGAGAGGGAATTTCTGAAACATTTTTTATTTGGCGGGAAATTCCTGTTATTTTCTTTGCAATGTAAAAATTTTTTGTTATATTTACCCTCAGTTGTGAGAGAAAACCGGTTTATTGCGCCATTTGGAACAACAAATCAATCAGACCCAGAATGAAATTGAGATAAAAATAGAAAAATGGAAATAAAACCGTTTCGTGCTCTTCGTTTTAATCCTGAGGTGGTTGGAAATCCGGGTACCTGCATTGCTCCTCCGTATGATGTGATTGACGAGCAAACTCAGTGCGACTTATACCATGCCAATCCCTTTAATATTGTTCGAGCAACAAAAGGTCTGAAATATCCGGAAGACAATGAAGAGTCGAATGTTTATACCCGCGCAGCCGACTATCTGAAGGAAGCCGTTCACTGTCGAGCCCTTGTCTATGACCCTCAGGAGTCCCTGTATGGGTATGTTCAGGATTTTCATATCGGCAATCGTGCTTACCAGCGAAGCGGAATTATCGCCCTGGGACGTCTGGAACCCTTCGGCAAAGGAATCCGCCCGCACGAAAAGACGCTGGACGGCCCCAAGGCCGATCGCCTGAACCTGATGCGGGCGACGGCGGCCCAGTTTGGCCAGATTTTTATGCTTTATGATGACCCGGCACGCACAGCCGAACAAATTATTGCAAAAGCAATGGAACAGCCGCCGGTGCTGGACTTTACCGATAAGGAAAATGTTCGTCATCGGCTTTATATAATTCCGCAAAATGAGGCCATCGAGACCTTTGTCGAAATGATGCGGTCTAAATCCGGCATCATTGCCGACGGTCATCACCGCTACGAGACAGCGCTCAATTACTGGCAGGAAACCCGCAACCCAAACGCCCAGTGGCAGATGATGACGTTTGTAAATACTTATAACGAGGGCCTTGTGATTCAGCCGACCCATCGGCTTTTGCGGGGGCTTCCGGATTTTTCCGCCTCTGCGCTGCTTGAAAAACTCTCGGCTGATTTTGAGATTCAGCCGCTGCCGTTTGCAGATGAAAATCAGCGGGCCGAAGCATCCAGACAAATGTTTGAAAAGATGAAGCAGGCCCAGTCCGAAGGAAAAACCGCCTTTGGGTTCTACGCCGGAGAAGACGCTTTTCATGTCCTGACCCTGAAAAATCCGGAAGCAATGGCCCAGGCCGCCCCTCACATGAGTGCCGTTTCCCGCCGGCTGGATGTAAATGTCCTCCATCGGCTGATTTTTGAAAAGCATTTGAATATTGGTGATGAGAAACTCGCCAGCCAGTCTCATATTGACTACATTAAGGATTTGGGCGATGCCATCGAGCAGTCAATCCGCCGCATCGATGCCGGCGATGCCCAGGCCGTTTTCTTCTTGAATCCTACACCGATGAGCCATGTAAGGGCCGTCGCCGAAGCCGGCGAAAAGATGCCGCAGAAGTCCACCTTCTTCTATCCCAAAGTATTCAGCGGTCTGACCATTTACGTCGTGGGACCTGTACCGCAAAAAAGACACCGATACGATTTTTTGAAACAGGAGTGTTTACGATGACAGACTGGAAGAATCCCCCAAAACTTTTCATTCCGGGCCCGGTTCATGTCCTGCCGGAAGTGCTCCAGCAGCTGGCCCGTCCGACGCTGGGACACCGCAACAAAGAATACTCTCAGCTCCACAAAGAAACCGTCGATATGCTCAAGAAGATTCTCTTTACGGAGCAGCATATCTTTCTGTGCACCTCGTCGGCGTCGGGGATTTGGGAGGCCAGCATCCGCAACTGTGTCAAAAAGGATGAACCTGTCCTGTGTACGATGTGCGGTGCTTTCAGCGACAAGTGGGCTGATGTAGCGCGTTCGTGCGGCCGGATAGTGGATGAACTGAAGGTCGAATGGGGACAGGCCACAACCCCCGAACTGATTGATAAGGCCCTCTCCGCTAAGAAGTATGCGGCCGTCACCTTGGTCTATAATGAAACCAGCACCGGCCTGACCAATCCGGTTTATGAAATCAGCGAGATGATGAAGCGGAAATATCCGGATGTGCTGGTGTTTGTCGATGCTGTCAGCGGAATGGTCGGCCTGCCGATTCATTTCGATCAGTTGGGCTGGGATGTGGTGTTTGCTTCCGTTCAGAAGGCCTTTGCCATTCCCCCGGGGTTTACCGTAACAGCGGTGAGCAATCGGGCTTTGGAAAAAAGCAAGTCAGTCCCTGAACGCGGCTACTATTTTGATTTTCAGGCCTTTGCGAAGGCGGCCGAGAAAGACCAGACGCCGACTACGCCCTCCATTCCTCATATTATGGCTCTGCATTATCAGTGCACCCGCCTGCTCGAAGAGGGAATGGAGCACGTGTGGGCACGCCATAAGGAAATGGGCGACTACGCCCGCGCCTGGGCCAAAGAGCATTTAGCCCTCTTCTGCGAGGAAAAGTATGCCTCCAACACGCTCACAACGGTCAAGAATACCCGCGGAATTGATATTCCGGCTGTTATCAAGGCCGTTCAGGCCAAACACAATGTCCTCTTTGGAAACGGCTACGGCAAGCTGAAGAATGAAACCTTCCGCGTGGCCCACATGGGCGATATCACCCTCGAGGATTTAAAGCAGGTTTTGGCCTGGATTGAAGAGGAAATCCGCTAACCTGATTTTTATCATTGCAGCACTGGAAAAGGTCTGCCGGCACATCCGGCAGGCCTTTTTTTGTCCTTCTTGCATTTTAAACGGAATGCAGATAGAATGACCATCCTTGTCAAGAGGTACGAAAGATTCCTGAGGAGTCAAAAATGGCCAAAAATATTGCAATTGTTGGTGTGACCGGCGCGGTCGGTCAAGAATTTCTGCGGATTATTGAGGAGCGGAACTTGCCGTTTAACCACTGCAGAATGCTGGCATCCAGCCGCTCGGCAGGCAAGAAAGTTACCCTTAAGGGAAAAGAATATACGGTCGAAGAACTTACGCACGACAGCTTCAAAGGCGTGGATATCGCCCTGTTTTCAGCCGGCGGTGCCCGCAGCAGGGAATTTGCCCCCTCGGCTGTCAAAGCCGGAGCCGTCGTCGTCGATAATTCCTCCGCCTTCCGCATGGACCCTGATGTGCCGCTGGTTGTGCCGGAAATCAATCCTCAGGACATTTACAGGCACAAGGGCATTATTGCCAACCCGAATTGCACGACGATTATTGCCATTGTGGCGGTTTGGCCCCTGCACAAGGCCAACCCCGTCAGGCGAATGGTAGTCAGCACGTATCAGGCGGCCAGCGGGGCCGGCCAATCCGCCATGCTGGAACTGCTCCAGCAGGCCCGCGAGGTGCTCGAGGGCAAACCCGTAACGGTCAAAGCCCTCAAATACCAGTTGGCCTTTAACGTTTACTGCCACGATTCCAAAATCGGCCCCAACGGCTATAATGAAGAAGAGATGAAACTGGTCCACGAGACCCGCAAAATCTTCCATTGCCCCGACATCGCCATTACCGGTACGTGCGTGCGGGTGCCCGTGCTGCGGGCACACAGTGAGAGCATCAATCTGGAATTTTCTTCTCCCATCACCCCCGACGAGGTTCGGGAACTTTTGAGCACCGCACCCGGCGTGAAGATTGTCGATGATCGGCTCAACAATCGGTTTCCCATGCCTCTGGATGCAACCGGCAGGGACGAGGTGCTGGTAGGGCGGATTCGTCAGGATGAGTCTTTGCCGGATAACCGGGGCATTAATCTGTGGGTTTCCGGCGACCAAATCCGCAAAGGCGCTGCCCTGAATGCCGTTCAGATAGCAGAAAAATTGCTTTAGTTGTTTTGGATTTTCCGATACGCTGAAGGCCGGACGCAATCCGGCCTTTTTTATGCGATGAAGACGGCAAGAAAGATAAAACTGACCATTCAGTATAACGGGACTGCTTATCACGGCTGGGCGGTGCAGCCCGGCCTGCCGACTGTTCAGGGAACACTGGAAGAGGCCTTTGAAAAACTCTGCGGCCGAAGAGTCGAAGTAGTCGGTTCCTCCCGCACCGATGCCGGTGTTCATGCGTTGGCTCAGGCGGCTCACGTTGTCCTTGAGGATTGCCCCATTCCGACAGCCAACCTGCAAAAGGCCCTCAATCGTTTGCTGCCGGCCGATATTGCTGTCGCCGGCGTCGAAGAAGTGCCGGATTCCTTTGATGCGGTCCGCAGCACACGAGGCAAACTCTACCGCTATACCCTTTGCACACTGCCGATTCGACCCGTTCTTGAGATGCACCGGTGCTGGCATTATCCCTATCCGCTGAATGTCGAGGCGATGCAGCAGGCCGCCCGCTATTTGCTCGGTACCAAAGATTTCAAGTCGTTTGCTTCCGCCGCTGACTGTCGGCAGTCTTCCGTCCGGACGATTACCCTCTGTCGAGTGGAGCATACACCGCCGTGGATTACAATTGAAATTGCGGCGGACGGCTTTTTATATAATATGGTTCGCAATATTGTCGGTACACTGGTGGAAATTGGCCGAGGCCGCTGGCAGCCGGACCGGATCCATGCGATTCTGGAAGCCAAAAATCGTGCGGCGGCCGGCCCGATTGCCCCGCCGGGCGGGCTTTGTCTGATGCAGATATTCTATTAAGATGAAGATTGTCCACATTATTACACGGCTGGTGGTCGGTGGGGCACAGGAAAACACTCTGATTACCTGCCGGCTTTTGGCCCGCCGCGGGTATGATGTAACGCTGATAACCGGCCCGGCCGTCGGACCGGAGGGGGCCTTGTTTGAACAGACCCGCGACGCCGGCTATCAGGTGCTTGTTCTTGACGAACTTTGCCGCGAAATTCGCCCGTCGGCGGATTGGCCGGCCTATTGGAAACTCAAGCGGCTCCTTCGGCAGCTCAATCCCGATATTGTCCATACGCATTCGGCCAAGGCGGGTATTCTGGGACGCTGGGCCGGCTGGGCCCTGAAGGGCCGCCTGCCGGGCGGCGGCAAAAAACGCCCCTATGTGGTGCATACCGTTCACGGCCTGCCTTTTCATCCTTATCAAAGCAAACTGCTCAATCGTTTTTATATTGCCGTTGAAAAGGCCGCCGCCCGCCGGACGGATGCCTTTCTTACCGTGGCCGATGCGATGACGGAACAAGCGCGGGCTGTCGGCATCGGCCTCAACAAGCCCTGGACGACGGCCTATTCGGCTATTGAAGAAGAGCCGTTTCTCCATTCGCCGCCGCTGGAGGCAATCCAGGCCTTTCGCCGTCAGTACAATCTTCCGGCGGATGCCCTTGTGATTATCAAAATCGCTCGTCTTTTTCATCTGAAGGGTCATGACTTTGTAATTCGTTCGGCGCAGACCCTGGTGCAGGCCTGCCCGAATGTGTATTGGCTTTTTGTAGGCGATGGCGTGCTGATGGAGCAGCACAAAGAAGAAATACGCCGCCTGGGGCTTCAGGAACGGTTTCGTTTTACAGGGCTTCTGGCGCCGTCGCAGATTCCGCTGGTCATTCACGCCTCCGATATACTGGTGCATTGTTCGCTTCGCGAAGGACTGGCCCGCGTTCTGCCCCAGGCCATGCTCTGCGGCAAGCCGGTGGTCAGTTTCGATATTGACGGCGCGCGGGAGGTAGTCAATTCTTCCACCGGTTTTTTAATCGAGCCGGCGAATCTTCAGCAGCTGATTTATGCCTGCCGATGTCTGATTGAAAATCCCGCCTTGCGTTTGCAGCTCGGAGAACAGGGCCGCCGGTCGGTCATTCGCAAATTTGCACCCGATACCATGGTCGGTACGATCGAGAAGGTCTATCGTCAATTGCTGTCTGAATCATCGACGGACAAAGGCCGCAGATAAATCGCAGTCGGTCAACTTTCGCGGAAACGGGCCTTCTCGAGTTGATGGAGTTTTTTCCACATGCCTTTCCGGAAGAAGAAGAACAGCGTAACAGCCCGTGTAGCCCAGTCGGCGGCCGTAGCCAGCCACACGCCAACCAGCCCTTGCTTGAGAACAAACGCCAGCAGCCACGTGCCGCCTACCCGAACCAGCATCGTGCAAATCAGCCCTACAATCAGCGGTGTTTTGGTGTCGCCGGCACCGCGAAGGGCCCCGATAAATACAATGGTGATGGACAAAAAAGGCATTTCGAGAGCGGCCAGCCGCATGGCTGTCCCCGATAGGGAAAGCACTTCCGGCGTCGCGCCAAAAATCCGGACGATATACGGTCCTGCCGTCAGAAACAAAATGCTTAAACACATCATCAGAAGGCCGGTCGTAAACAGCAGTCGGCGAACGGCAATCTCGGCAATATGGTCCAGGTTGGCACCAATGGACTGGCCAACCATGGCGGTGGCGGCAATCGCAAGACCCCACACCGGCGTCGAAACAAAGTTTTCAATCTGCACAGTCAGCTGGTGTGCCGCCAGCACCGTCGTTCCCAGTTCGGCTACCAGCCGCAGAAACACCACGTTGGCGACGCTGTTAATGACGCGTTCCGCAAGAGCCGGCGCCGTCAGATACCACAGCCGCGAAAGCATGGTTTTCGAAATGTCGCGGAAGTGCGCCAGTCGTAACTGAATGCTTGCCGGTGACCACAGCCATCCGACGGACAGGATGGAACCGGCTGTACGGGAGAGTACTGTACCCCAGGCCACTCCGTAATAACCCAACTTGGGGGCTCCCCAGCCGAAGGCAAGCATGATGCTCGTGATGATGTTGATCAGATTCATCAGCAGCGAAATCCACATGGCCCGCATCGTGTCCCCCTTGCTTCGATGGATGCCGTTGCTGATGAACATCGGCAGGCCGAAGACGCAGGAGGTCATCAGGATAGAGAGGTAGCGGGAGCCGACGGCAACGACATCAGGAGAGCCGCCCATCACGCGGACAATCCATTCGGAACTGAGAATGCCCAGAACAGCGATGCCGGCTGCCGATGAAAACGCGATAAGCAGCGACAGCGCTGCAAACCGGCAGGCGGTTCGGCGGTCTCCCTCACCCCACGAACGGGCCACAATTGAGGATGTGGAAATCGACAGCGCAATAAAAGGGGCGTTCACGAAAAACATCGCAATGCCCGATAGGGCGGTGGCGGCCAGATATGTTTCATTGCGCAGCCAGCCCACAATCAGCGTATCAACCAAAAAAACCGTTGACGCCAGAGAATATTCCATAATCGCCGGTATTGACAGCACTGTCAGTGTGCGGTTCAGATATCGCAGCCGCAAATCAAGCCGCCGAGGGCCTTCTTCAACAGAGATGACCTGATTTTCCGTCATGAATCCCCGATTTGTCTTTCGGTTCAGCACAAAAAGAACTAATGTAGAATATTCTTGTCGAAATTGCAATTGGAAAAATGGCCGGATAGAACCTGGATGCCCAATTTTCAGACCCTTTCCCTTCATATTCTTCTTGCAATTATTTATCCAAAATCCTACACTGCAAGCCGTATAGAAAACTACGGTTTTTTTCAACTTAAACCGCCGTCTCTGTAATCGAATGAATCATTGTGAGCAAAACCGAATGAAGCAAACCGATTTCGTTCATCAGCCCATCATGGCTGTAGCCGAGAAGGATGTAGTGACGCTGAAAAAGGACTTTACGGTTCAGCAGGCACTGGATGACATCCGCAGCCGCCGCTTGGGCGAGCGCATTGTTTATTTTTATGTGGTCGATGACGACGGCAAATTGGTCGGCGTCCTGCCAACCCGGCGTTTGCTCACCGCGCCGCTGGACAAACGCCTTTCAGAAGTGATGCTCAACGAGGTCATCACGCTTCCCCACAGTGCAACGGTGCTGGATGCTTTTGAAATGTTTTCCGTTCACCGCCTTCTGGCCTTGCCCGTCGTTGATGAGCAGGGGCGGATTGTGGGAGTCGTAGATATCGGCTTATTTACCGATGAGATGTTTGACATAGCCAAACGCGAGCAGCTCCAGGAGGTCTTTGAACTGATTGGATTCCGTATCTCCCAGGTGCGGGAAGCTTCACCGGTGCGTGCGTTCCGATTCCGATTTCCCTGGATGCTGGCCACCATCTCTAGCGGGACAATCTGTGCCCTGCTGGCCGGTGCTTATGAAGTAACACTCTCGAAAAGTCTGGTGCTTGCTTTTTTCCTGACTCTTGTGCTTGGGCTTGGTGAAAGCGTGAGCATGCAGTCGATGACGGTCACGATTCAGACCCTGCGTTCGATGCAGCCGACGCTGCGCTGGTATATCACTTCGTTTTTCCGGGAGGCGATTATTTCGCTGCTGCTCGGCATCGCCTGCGGCTCCTCGGTGGGGTTGATTGTCTGGCTCTGGCGGCGGGAGGGCTTGGCCGCTGTCTCGATAGGCACCAGCATTATGCTCTCTCTGTTCGCGGCCTGCTGTTTGGGATTGAGCGTCCCGACAGCCCTGCATGCCCTGAAACTGGATTTGAAAGTTGCCGCCGGTCCGATTACCCTCGCCCTGGCGGATATTTGTACCGTCCTTCTTTATTTTTCAATTGCGGCCCTGCTCCTGTAAGGAAAACCGATGAAGATTGTGGCAGACCAGAACATTCCCTTTGTCAAAGAATGTTTTGCTTCACTCGGCGAGGTCTGGGTGTACCCGGGCCGGCAAATCACCTCTCAGACGGTGCGGGATGCGGATATCCTGCTGGTGCGGAGCATCACGCCGGTAAATGAAGCGCTGCTGGCGGGCAGCCGCGTGAAATTTGCAGCCACGGCAACCATCGGCACCGACCATGTGGATACAGCATATCTGGAGCGGGCCGGCATCGGTTTTGCTTCCGCCCCGGGCTCCAACGCCAACAGTGTGGCTGAATATGTCACGGCGGCCCTCCTGCTGCTCGGCCGCAAATACCGCTTTACCCTCGAGGGCAAAAGTATCGGCATTATCGGCGCCGGCAATGTCGGTTCCCGTGTAGATATCAAATGCCGTGCCCTGGGGATGAAGACCGTTCTTAATGATCCGCCCCTGGCCCGCTGTACGGCAGATCCCAAATACCGCCCCCTCGAAGAGACCCTTGCCTGTGATATCGTAACGCTCCATACGCCGCTGACCAAGGAAGGACCCGATCGGACATTTCATCTGGCAGACGAGACGTTCTTCTCCCTCCTTAAGAAAGGGGCGGTGTTTATCAATACCGCCCGCGGAGCGGTGATGGACAGCGAAGCCCTCAAAAAAGCGATGAAGGCAGGCAAGACCGCCGGCGTCGTGCTGGATGTCTGGGAGAATGAACCCGCGCCCGACCCATGGCTGGTGCGCAGTGTGGATATTTCCACGCCGCATATTGCCGGCTATTCTTTTGACGGCAAGGTGAACGGCCTGCTGATGATTTACCGCGCGGCCTGCGCCTTTTTTAAGGTTCCCCCGCAGCACACCGAACAGGATTTTCTGCCGCCGCCGGCTGTAGCGGAGATACAAATCACAAACGAGCAAATTCAGTCAATGTCCGAAGAAGCCCTGCTCCACGAGACGGTCCAGCAGGTTTATCCGATTGGGCGGGATGATTTTAATATGCGCGAGATTCTCCAGGTGCCCGAGCCGCAGCGAGGGGCCTTCTTTGACCAGCTCAGAAAAGATTATCCCGTCCGCAGGGAGTTTCAGAATACCGTGGTAAAACTGCCTGGCGGTGCGGCCTCTCTGGCCGGCAAACTGGCTGGCATCGGGTTTCAGGTTTCGAAATGGTAAATGTTCCCCCCATACTCCAGTGGCCCGCCGGCCGGCTGGATTTTTCTGCCGGCCCGCTGGTTATGGGCATTCTCAATATTACGCCGGACTCCTTCAGTGACGGCGGCCGCTTCCTCGATAAAGACAAAGCCGTTGCAGCCGGTATTCAGATGGCCCGCCAGGGCGCGGCGATTATCGATGTCGGAGCCGAATCAACCCGCCCCGGCGCCTCACCGGTGCCTGTCGAAGAGCAGATTCGGCGGGCCGTGCCCGTGATTAAGGAACTTTCAGCCGGAATCAATATTCCAATCAGCATAGATGCCAAAGATGCCGATGCCGCCGAAGCAGCCGTAAAGGCAGGCGCTTCAATTTTGAACGACATCACTGCACTGGCGGACGAGCGAATGGCTCAGCTGGCCGTCCGATACCAGCTGCCGGTGATTCTGATGCATATGCAGGGCACCCCGGAAACAATGCAGGTGCAGCCGCACTATGAAAACGTAGTCCGCCAGGTGAAGGAGTTTTTGGCCCAGCGGGCCGCATGTGCCCAGGCAAGCGGGATTCCGGCCGAGCGGATTTTCGTGGATCCGGGCATCGGCTTCGGCAAGACAACCGAGCACAATCTGCTGCTGCTGAACCAACTGGGACAAATCACCTCCTTGGGCTATCGGGTTTTGGTAGGGCTCAGCCGCAAGCGATTTCTCGGAGAAATTACCGGTAAACAGGAACCCAAAGAGCGGCTTTTCGCCACAGCCGCAGCGGTCGCCTTGTCTGCTGCCCAGGGGGCATCGATTGTCCGCGTGCACGATGTTGCCCCCATGGTGGATGTGGTAAAGACGGCCTATGCCATTGCCTCTGCGGCGGGCTCGTCCTTTGCAACATAAAAAATGAACTTACCTTCGGTCGGAACTGCTAAGGAGAAGGCGGGCTTTGATTTTTCATCTGTTGGCGGGTGAGATAAAGCTGTTCCTGAATAAGTTTTCGGTTGGCGCTGATAAGGTCGGCCAGAATGCCCAGCACCCACAGCAGAAAAGTGAGAATCAGAAGAATCGCCGCCAGCAGAAGAGACTGAATATGTCCGCGCCCGTCGCCGCTGAAGAAAAAGTACAAATACCGAAGACACAGCGCCAGCCCAAATATGCCGGGCACAAGCGACGCATACAGAAATGTCCGCAGCGGTTTATAGGTAATGTAAGACCGCAGGATAATCGAGGCGGAGCGGCCGATATAGCGGGGCGTAGAGGAAATCAGACGGGAAGGGCGGGTCTGAGGATTGACGCGGATCGGCACAGAGCCGATTCGCAGGTCCATATGTCCGGCCTGAATAATCGTTTCAAGGGTATAGGTATAGCGGTTGAATACATGCACTTTCATGGCGGCTTCAGCGGAATACGCCCGAAAGCCGCTGGTGGTGTCCGGGATGTCCGTACCGGAGAACTGGCGGACAATCAGACTGCCGATCTGCTGAAGTTTCTTTTTGCACCAGCTGAAGTCTTTGATGGTTTCGATGGGCCGTGCTCCGACAACGATATCGAGTTTGCCTGCAAGGATAGGCCTAATCAGCTCAGGAATGCAGCGTCCGTCATACTGGTTATCGCCGTCCGTGTTGACGATAATGTCGGCACCCAACTGGGCGGCATACTGAAGCCCCCGCAAAAACGCAAAGGCCAGCCCCCGATTGGAGCCGAGCGGAAGAATATGATGAACCCCAAGCCGGCGGGCTAACGGAACAGTGCCGTCGGTGCTGCCGTCGTCGATAACAAGGTATTCGATGGTGTCAATACCTTCGATTTGCCGGGGCAGGTCGGCGATGACCTGCGGCAGGGTGGCTTCTTCATTATAGCATGGGATTTGGATAATCAGTTTCATCGCTGTTTCCCAAAAACAGAAATGACTATACTTGGACACTTCGGCCCTGTCCACAAAAAATCCGCCGCAGACACCGACGAAAGACTTGCACGGTGACTCTGCCGAAGGATATAGTGAAAAGGAAACTCTGCGGAGGAAATAAGATGGTCGAATCGAAAAACCCTTATTATGCGGCGGATTACGATGATTTGATTCGATTTATCACCTACTATCATCAGATAGACTTAATTCGCCGGCTGGGGGTTCGGGAACTTCTGGAGGTCGGCTGCGGCAATCGGACAGTGTCGGCTTATCTGGGCTGGCATGGGGTAAAGGTGATCACGTGTGACTTGGATGCAGATTTGAGGCCGGATGTGGTGGGGGACATTCGGCATCTGCCTTTTAAAGCGGATTCATTTGAAGCGGCGGCGGCTTTTGAGGTGCTTGAACATCTTCCGTGGGAGCAAGTGGATGCGGCCCTGAAGGAACTGCATCGGGTCAGCCGTCATTATGTAGTTTTGTCCGTCCCTTATTTGCCGCTTTATTTCGAGATGGTGGTTCGGTTCCCCTTGCTGAGGCAGATGGCAGGCAGGCCGTATCTGGATTTGTTTGTTGGCCTTCCTTTTTCGTGCTTTCGCCGCTGCAGTCCTTCTCATCACTGGGAACTGGGGCTGCCGGGGTATTCGCTGCGGCGGTTTCGGAGAAAATTGATGTCCTTTTTCCGCATTGAACGAGAACTGAGACCTGTTTTGCATCCGCTTCATCGGTTATTTGTATTGACCAAGTGCCCGGAAAAGGATTCCTGATGCGGATAGTTGACGAAGGGCAGCCCTCAGAGGACCGGGGATGCTGATTCACATCTCAGCCGATTTTTTAGAACTTCGCCGACGCAGAAACTCTGCTGCGCTTTGGAAAAGACACCTGAAATCCTCCGGCCCAATCAGCAGACGGCGCAGCGGTGTTCCGCTTTGGCGATGATAGCAGCACACCCAGAAGAGGGTGGAAAAAAGATAAGATAATGTGCTGGCGACAGCCGCCCCGATGATAGTCCACAGCGGAATCAGCAGCAGATTCAGCACCAGATTCAGCGAGAAGGTCAGATAGCCGTTGATAACACTGAATTTTGGTTTTTGGCGTGCGGCCATATCGCCAGCGAGAATATCTGCAGCGCTGACGACGGCAACACCGGCGATGAGAATCCAAAAGGGTGCGATAGCGCCGGCATAGGGCTTGCCGAGGAGAAACCAAATGGCGGCGGTCCCCACGCAGCCGTAGGGAACCAGCGACAGCAGAGTAAACAGGCAGGTCAGCCGGAAAACCTGAGGCACCTCGGCCTGCCGATTTTTCAAATCGCTGGACAAATGAGGAAGAAAAGCCATCGAAACGGCATTGGGCAGAAGGCGAAGCCGCTCAGCCAGCGACGCAGCAATCATATACTGCCCGAGCTGCTCGAGCGGCGCCATAAAACCAAGCATAAATTGATCCTGATAAAGAAGAAGAAATCCGGCGATGTGAGACAAACTCATCTGAACGCCGAAGCGAAGGGTCTTTTTCAGCAGAGGGCCGCTTTGGGCGGTCCATCGCAGATTCAGATATGGCCGAAGATAGCGGAGAGCCAGCCCAATCCCCGGCAGACAGCAGAGGATAGACAGAACCATAACAGTTGTTACGGTTAACGGCCCGCGGATAAGAAAAACCAGCAGCAGTATCAGCAGCGAGACCGTCTGAATCAATTGGACGCGGACGGACCGGCTGATTTGTCCGCACCCGCGGACCAGGGTCATCAGATTCTGAGCCAGCATAAAAAAAGGAGTATAAGCAATGCTGAGAATGATGAGGCCGCCCGTCATGGCGGCAAATTGCCCTTTGGGAATGGGAAGGGCAAAAAAGAGATACTGCACCAGACCTGCCAGGGCGGCGCCGACGATACTGAGCAGAATAGTAAAGACAAAAAGCTCGCGGCGACGCTCCGGATAAAGACCGGGAAAAGCAGCGTTGGAGGTCTCCAGCCCGAAACTGAATATTTTGCTCAGAATCAAGGGAAACAGCTGAGCCAGCCGCAGAAGCCCCCGGTCCGCCGGCCCCAGAAGGCGGGCGGTCAGAAGGGCGACAGCTGCCATCAGCAGTGAAAACAGCACGTTGCCTGTCAGTTGGGTGCCGATGTTCTTTTTCAGAGAAGCGCTGCTCATACGGAAGAAGACCCCGGCGTTGAGTTTGCAGAGGAGCCGTCGGGAGGATGCTTTATCAGATGCCAGCCGCCGGCGGCCAGTCCCAGACCGATAGTTACCACCATGGTGATTATGCGGCTCAAAAGGGAAACGAGAATCCCTTCGGCCATGCCGATGTGGAGTTGCTCAGCAAGAAACCCATAGGCCAATTCTTTAATGCCGAGATTGCCCCCGGGCGTAATCACAATCCGATTGCACAAACCCAGTACCGCCAGAAACAAAGCGACGCCGGATGGGTCAATAGGCAGTCCCAATCCGTAAAAACAGCCGAAAATGACGACGGCGGAGAACAAAAAGGACAGGAATCCGCCGCTCGACAGAATGAGCAGAAAAACAGGGTCTTTGAGGCCGGTTAGAATGGCTGAAGAAAGTTCGAGAAATCGCCGGTGTGCCCACCCGGAAAGGCGGCCGGAGAGATGCACGGACCCCAGGAGTTTTCCCAAAAGCAGCGGCACGACGACGAAGCAGACCAGAACCGCCAGAATCAGCAGCGCCGCATTGATCCCCAGCACTTCCAGATGGGGGGCGGCCGCAGCGATGACAACGGCCCCGAACAGCAGAAACAGACACGTGTCCAGCCATGTGATAAACAAAGCACTGGCCAGAAATTTGGCGATGGAAACACTGTATTCTTTCTTAAAAACCCAGGCACGGTAAAGATTGCCCGTCTGGCCGGCCATCAAACTGAACAGACGCGAAATCAGAAAAAACCGCACCCACGAGCGGAAAGGAATCTGCAAACCGGTTTTCTTGCGGACAACATGGCGGAAACGAAAAATGTAAAGCAGATTGTTCAGAATGGTAACCAGAAACAGCACCGCCAGAAGCGGGGCCGACAGATTCCGCAGAGAGGCCAATTGGCTCTTGTTTTGCAGGAGGAACCACACGACATACGCCAGAACGGCAAGAGCGGCGGCCCAGCGCAGCATTCGGAATATGCGAACGGCGGGGCGGGAACGCATGGGGCTATCCAGCCCTGGCTCAGCAGAACCAGACAACGATGAAAATAGACTTTCGTGCTCCAAACGACTTTTTCCTGTTGCGGCAGACTTTATATACGGGGGTTCAAAAAAGTCAAAATATTTTTATTAGAGTCTGTCCGCTCTGTTTCTGTTTTAATGTAATAAAATCCCTGCCTGTTCCTGTTGCTGATGGACCCGGCGAATGCGCAGCGCCATATACGGCTTGCCGGGCAGGGGTACCGAGCGGCCGTCTTTGTCGGCAAAAGTGTAGTCGTCTTTCTTCCTGATTTCAAATACACCCTCAACCGGAGTGATGGTCATACTCCAGGTGTCAATCACCTCAACCGTGAATTTCATCCCTTCCGACAGATCTGCTTTGTACAGTTCAAACGGCCATTCGGTGAAAGTTTCCCGGCCAAAGTATCCAAGATAGTACTCGCCGCCTTTTCCGGCGAAAGGAAAATCCTGCCACTTGTCGATCGGCTCCAGTCCCTCCGGCGGTCCTTCCTCCATAATCTTTCGCAGGAAGGCAAGCCGCGGAGGACTCTGGCCATGCAGAAGGCCGCCTTTGGCCCACCAGATAATATCATCGGGATGAAGATAAGTCTCGCCGTGTCCGACATAGGTGCCGGCAATTGTACCCTCCCAAAACCGGAGCACCATTTCCTCCGCCGAGAGGTTGCCCCATCGCTGCGGCAGATTGCCCTCGTATTTGACTTCATCGAACACGATCGGCTTGTAATAGACGTCCCGGTAAAGGACGGCACGGCCGTAATCCTCGACCGCGGAGCCGTTCTGGATACTGGCGTGAGTCACCCACGGCTGCGTATGGTTGTAGAGAAGAGTACCGTTGTGGATGGAACGAAGATGACCGTAAGGATCGCCGGCCTGGACAATCTGAAAAAATCGATCCCAGTCAGCCGGTGTTTTCTCCTTCATAAAATCGTACTCGTTGGCCATCGACCACCAGACATTGCGGAAGGCCGCCAAACGTGCGGCTGTATAACGAAGATAGCGCTCATCCGCCTCTTTGGGCATGCGGTCAAAACCCCAATGGCCCTTATCGTAAGGGTGAAAGAGAATGATATCCGCTTCTATCCCCATCTCGCCAAGCTGCTGAACCCGCTTTTCAAAATGGCGGAAAAACTCCGGATTCAATCGCGTAAAATCCCACCTCGAAGGCGGTGTCCCTTCAAATGGATATAAGGGCGGCTCACTTTTATTGTAGGAATACCATTTGGGAAAGACGCAGAAGCGGATTTTATTGAACGGCGATTTAGACAGTGTCTGCAGCGTCTGTTCCTGCAGTTGTTCGGTCTGATGGACCCACGCATAACATGTGGTTCCAATCGGGCGATACGGCGTGCCGTCGGCATAGGCAAAATGAAACGTGTTGACAACCCGCACCGGTCCATGATTTCCTTTCCCCGGCCGAAGCGCCCGCAAAGAACCGGTTTTCCCCGACAGACCGGGATGGCTGCTTTGAGTTTCGTAGGTCCACAACCCCTGGGCGGGGGGACTGAAGCGGATGCGGTATATCCCGTCCCCGTCATAGAAACCGAATACTTTTATACTTCGGCTGTCCTGAGTAAATACCGCCGTCAGTTCCACATCCGCAAACGGATTTCCATCGGCAGGCCCCTCAAAGGATGCTTCAAACACGCCCCACTGTTCTGCCGCAGCGCTTTCTCCGTATGCATGGATTCCTGCAGGCAAAATCAACAGGACAGCCAGCCAACTGCCGACCCGACTCGGCAGGTCTCCGGTTTTTCTTGAATTTAGCAGCATTCGAAAATCTCCTTGTTAGGGGGATTGTCCTATATATAGAATCCGCATCTTTGACAATTTCCAAATTGCTGTTTTGGCTTGAATTGTAGCAGATTTTTCTCTATACCGATAGGGGTTTTTGGGAAATGGAGAGCAAGACAGGTTTGGGAATTGTTCGGCTGGGAGAAAATCAGTGAAGATATTGATCGACCTTGGCCATCCGGCCCATATTCATTTTTTCCGTTTGGCCATTGAGCAGCTTTGTCAGCGGGGCTGCCAGGTGCTGCTGACCGTGCAGCTGAAGGATGTAATGCGGGAACTTTTGGACGCCTATGGACTGGCTTATGAGCGGGTGGATAATCCGGCAATGCCCCCGATGCTGCGGCCGCTGAAAGTGGCCGTGCGGGATTCCCGGCTGCTGCGGGTGATGCGGCGATTTCAGCCGGATGTGGTTTCCGCAATCGGGGGGATGTGGGCCGCCCAGGCAGCGTTTCTCTATGGGTGCCCTTCGGTGGTGTGGGACGATACGGAACATCACAAATGGGGACATCGGGCCTGCTGGCCGTTTGCTTCGGTGATTTACAGTCCCGACTGTTATCTTCTCAAACCCGTCCGCAAACAGATGCTTTATCCGGGCGTGCATGAACTGGCTTATCTTCATCCCAGCCGGTTTGAGCCGAGTGCGGAAGTGGTTCGCTCGGTCGGACTGAATCCTCAGCAGCCGTATGCTATTGTCCGCCTGGTAAGCTGGGAGGCGGTGCACGATATCGGCCAGCACGGCTTTCAGAAGGAGCGGCTGCTGGCTTTTTTGCGTCGGCTGGAGCCGCTTGTACAGCCCCTCATTACTTCGGAGAAACCCCTCCCGCCGGAGCTGGAACCCTATCGGCTGAACATTCCGCCCCATCTGATTCACCATATCCTTGCATTTGCCTGTTTGTGTGTGGGAGAGGGGGCTACCATGCTCAGCGAGGCAGCTCTGCTGGGTACCCCCGGGGTGTTTGTCAGTACCCTCCGTGCCGGCACGCTGAACCGCCTCGAGCAGTTCGGTCTTTTGAAGCAGACCTCAGATATGGAGCAGGCCCTTCAGATGGCTCTGGAATGGCTGAACGATGCCCAGGCGAAAGAAAAATGCCGCAAACGGCTCCAGGAGTATCTGAAGGGGCGAATGGACGTAACGGATTGGATTGTTCAAGTACTCGAAAAATATGGCCGCCGCTCATAGGCGGGCCTTGAACTCATCGAGAAGAATTTGGACGATTTTTTCGGCGGCCTTGCCGTCCCCGTATTCCTGTCTGTCTCTGTCAGATGACGGCCGCTGAAGGGAGCCGGCCGCCCGGACAATTTGCTGTGCGTCGGCTTCTGCAAGCGTATTCCAGCCCGAGTGGACTGTTTCGGGCCATTCCGTTCGGTCGCGGAAAGTCAGACAGGGTACCCGAAGAAAATACGCCTCTTTCTGAACACCGCCGGAGTCCGTAAGAATGGCTCGGGCGTTTGTCTCAAGGGCGAGCATCGTCAGGTACGAAACCGGTTCAAGGAGATGGAAACGAGGACTCAGCCGCAGAGTCATCTGCTCCAGCCGAGCCGCCGTGCGCGGATGCAGCGGCAGCAGAACCGGTGCGAGCGTCTCAGCAATGCGGCTGAGACCGGCGATGATTTGTTCAAGCCGGCCTGCATCATCCGTGTTTTCGGCGCGGTGAATGGTAGCCAGAAAATAACCGCCGGCCGCCAGCCCGAATCGCCCCAGCAGTGCCGAATGTTGCGGCTGAAGTTGGCGGCGGTAAAAAAGAAGGCAGTCGTACATAACATCGCCGGTAAGAAATACGCCGCTGTAAATGCCTTCCTTCTGCAGATTTTCGACGGCGGTGCGGGTCGGACAAAACCGAAATTCACAAATCTGGTCGGCGACGAGACGATTGATTTCCTCCGGCATCCGGCGGTCATAGGAACGCAGGCCGGCTTCGATATGGGCTGTCGGGATGTGCTGCTTGACGGCCGCCAGAGCCCCCGCCAGTGTGGTATTGGTGTCGCCGTAAACCATGCACAAGTGCGGCCGCTCCCATTGCAGCACCTCTTCAATCTTTTCGAGCATCCGGCCGGTCTGGGCGCCATGGTCGGCGCTGCCGACGCCGAGAGAATAGGCAGGCGCAGGGATGGCCATTTCCTCAAAAAAGACGGCGGACATATTCTCGTCATAGTGCTGGCCGGTATGGACGATTTTCTCCTCAATAACCGGCCGCATCGAGCGCCGATTGAGAGACTGAATAGCACGGCTGACCGCCGCGGCCTTGATGAATTGAGGACGGGCTCCAAGAATAGTCAGAATGCGAAGCGCAGCAGTCATGATTTTGCCTCTTGTTTGGGTTGTCGGCGGTCTTTGCCGGCGGCCAGGTCGGCAAAGAGGGTCAGCATCCACTCGGTCAAGTCGATGCACTCACGGAGCATTTGCTCCCGCCGGATTTTCCATTGACTCTTCAGATTGGGAGTATGGAGCCATTCATCCAGACAATTCATCAAGCGGTCAAACTCAGTCGGCAGAAAGCCGGCGGTCAGACGCCAGTGCTCATCCAGCACTTTCAGCACGCTGAGACGGCCGACAAAAGTATTGCACCGTATCGAAGGAGTGCCCAGCATCGCCGCTTCAACGCTCATCGTCTGGCTGTCGCCTATCAGCATATCCGCAAAGGCCAGCACATCCAGCATCCGTTCAGGAGCAGTGGGAAGAAGATAGGGTTTAAGAGACGGCTCCACGGTCGATTCAGCACTGATAAAGACCTGTCCGTGGGCGGCCAGTTTTTCGACAATCTGACAGGCCTGCGGCGTGCTCAGCCCCTTTTGGCCGATGTCGTGATGGGCCTTCAGGGCCACCAGCCGCACCACAAAATACCGCTCCCCCTCCCGAAGCCCAAGGTCGGAAACAATAGACGGCTCCGGACGGAAACGATTGGGGTGGAGGTAGGCCAGTTCGTGAAATCCCGGATAGGTGAGATGCTTGCGCCCATGGTTTTCGCTGGTGAGCCATTGCGGCGTAATGATGTAGTGGGCCCACGGATAGCCCAGCCGGGCCATCAAAGGAATGACCGCCGCATCATCTTCTTCAAAGATGCACGCCTTGGCCCCGCACACCCGCGCCGCCGGCCCGATGGAAATGGACGTTCCGGCCATGATGTCGATTTTCTTTCGAAACCCCTTTTGCGTTGCCAGCCAGGCGGCTCGCAGGGTTTCCATAGCCAGCGTCGGCAGCCCAGCCGTGCCGCGTCGGGGGATTAGAGTATATTCCCAGCCCGTGCTCTCGAGCAGTTGGGGGAGGCAGTCTTTTTGTCGGGCAAGGATGTCCACCCTATGGCCTTGCGACTGGAGTTCGGCAATAGCGTTTTTGAACAGATGAAAATGAGCGGGATGAAGCAAATCAAACAAAACTCTCATGCAGACCCCAGCATTTCCTGAATCGCCTTTCCCAGCGGAGGACGAAGAATGCCTTTTTCCGTAATGATGGCGCTGATTCGTTCGGCCTCGGTTACGTCAAAAGCCGGATTATACACGTCGATGTCGGGTGGGGCAATGAGGTTTTGACCGCATCGGCGGACCTCCTCAGCCGGACGTTCTTCAATAGGAATTTGACAGCCCGAGCGGATAGATAAGTCAAAGGTACTCAGCGGGGCGGCGATATAAAACGGGATTTTATAGCAGGCCGCCAGAATGCTCAGCGGCAGTGTGCCGATTTTGTTGGCCGTATCACCGTTGGCGGCGATACGGTCGGCACCGACAAGCACGGCCTGCACTTTGCCGGCTTTCATCACAGCGCCGGCCGTATTATCGCAAATCAGCGTCGGTGTAATGCCGTACTGCTGGAGTTCCCACGCCGTCAGTCGAGCCCCCTGCAGAAGCGGCCGCGTTTCATCAACAAACACTCGAAACCGTTTGCCGGCCTGAAAGGCGGTGTAGAGCACGCCCAGGGCCGTGCCGATGCCGCACGTCGCCAGCGCACCGGCATTGCAGTGGGTGAGAACCCCGCCGCCGTCGGGAATAAGCGCCTGCCCGTGCTCACCGATGGCCCGGCAGGTTTCGATATCCTCGCGGAGGAGACGATGGGCCTCGTGGAGTAGATGACGGCGAAGGTCTTCCCCGTCGGCATCGGGGTTTTGCGCGGCAAAGGTGCGGGCGGCCTTCTGCATTCGTTCCAGTGCCCAGAAAAGATTCACGGCGGTCGGTCGGCTGGAAGCCAGCTGTGCAGCAATACGCTCAACCGCAGCCAAACCTTCCGAAAGTCCGCCAGGTTTAGTTTGTGCAAGACCCGTGCAAACACCGTACGCCGCGGCAATGCCGATCGCCGGAGCCCCGCGGACGGCCAGCGTGCGGATGGCTTGAACAACGTCTTCAACGGTTCGGCACGAGAGCGTTTCAACGGCGGCAGGCAGTTTGCGCTGATCCAGCAGAATCAGGACCCCTTCAATATCTCCTTCCCATCGCACCGTCGAAAAAGGATGTTCCGCTTGCGTTTTCATATTCAGACGCCCAGCAGAAATCTGGCCGTTGAGAAGTAAATCAGCAGGCCGGTAATATCAACAATGGTAGTCAGCGCCGGGCTGGCAACAACGGCCGGGTCGTACTTAAAGCGGGCAACCAGAAGCGGAAGAGCAGCCCCGATGAGAGTGGCCGTAATCACCTGCAAACTTAGCGATGCTGCAATAGCCAGCGCAATCCTGCTCAGGGAGAACCCCAGGGGGATTTCAACATTGCGGGATAAAAACACAACCTTGACGTAGGAAAGCACACCAAGAACAATGGCGATGGCCAGCGCAATCTTCAGTTCTTTAAACAGCACGCGTAAAAAATCTTTCGGCTGAATCTGCCCCAGAGCCAGCGCCCGCACAATAACCGTTGCCGATTGACTGCCTGTATTGCCGCCGGTATCCGCAATCATCGGCATATACAGCGCCAGAATGAGCAGGTTCACCAAAGTGGTTTCGAAATTGTGAATAATCATTCCGGAGAAAAGTCCCAGAATTGCCAGAGCGACCACCCAATAGACCCGATTCTTGAAGTGCTTCCACCACGGAGTTCGCAGGTAATCGGTGATTTCGTGGGAGCCGGCGATGGCCATCAGTTTTTCCATGTCTTCGGTCTGTTCCTGACGGATAATGTCGATGGCGTCATCATGGGTAACAATCCCGACCAGCACCCCGTTTTCATCCACAATCGGAATGGCAATCAGGTCATATTTTTCAATCAGCCGGGCGACCACTTCCTGATCATCATCGACACGAGCACAGATAATATCCGGATGCATAATCTCCCGCACCAGCTGGTTTGGTTTGGCGGTAATCAGGTCCTTTAAGGAAACAAATCCGATCAGTCGGCGGTTTTCGTCAATTACATAAATATAGTAAATAGTTTCTTTCGACGGCGCCTGCAGACGAATCTGTTCAATGGCCTGCAAAGCAGTCAATTCCGGCCGAAGCACCGCATAATCGGTGCTCATCACCGCCCCGGCGGTTCGTTCTTCATAGGAAACAAGTTTGCGGATATCTTCGCGTTCCGCCTTGGCAACCAGCGGAAGGATTTCTTCAAGGAGAGTTTTATCCAACTTTTGCACAAGGTCGGCCCGGTCGTCCGGCGCCATCTCTTCCAGAAGACGGGCCATATCCTTTCGGCTGGGGCCGGTCGCCAGCTCCACCTGTTTGTCCAGGTCAAAGAAGGAGAAGATTTCCGCCCGCAGCGGCGGTTCCAGCAGATGCAGAATCTGCCAGATTTCCGACGGCTCCAGACCGCAGATAAGTTCAGCGATGGCAGCCGGGTGGTTTTGCTGGCAGAACTTGCGAATGGTTTCCGTATCGTTTTCGGCCAGCAGTTCTCGTAATTCCGGTATCAGGATGGGATTGGTCATCGTCTGCCTCCCGTGCCGCAGCAGGGTCAGGACGGCGGAAGGCAGACGGAAGATTCACAAGAGAAATACGCCCGTCTTCCCTGCCGCCCTTTCAATCTGCAATGGGTCTGGTTCGTCCTGTTTATTTTCTGAATTTTTCTTCATTCTGCTCCTCAGGCAGCTGTTATCCGGCTTTCGCACTGTTTTCGGCTCCCTGCTGCCAAACAAAGATAGAAAATTATACTTTTTTGGAGGAAGATGTGCCAACAGCGGAATCGGTATTTTTTCAATTTTTTTCAACAGCAGAGAGTTCGTGATGCTCTGCGTTCCCGCTGACGCAGGGGGAGGGGGAAACAGACAGCGATTGCGGCTTTCTTCTCCTGCGGGGATGCGGCAGCAGCCATAATAAATGGACCAAAAGTGCCCCGAGGAGCGCCGCAGCAGCAGCAAAGACCAAAGACCCCGTCCACAGATACATCCCATTCAGAAGCAGCTGGCCGCCTCTGCTTTCGGTTTGATGAAGTTGGAGAAAAGATTGAAAAATCTCGATATGTTCTATCAGATATTTGCCGAGTTCCCACTCTGCCGTGTACACCGGCACAGCGGTGAGCGGATTGGTCAGCCAGCAGGCGGCGATTGCAATCGGAAGGTTGACTTTCAGCAGAAGCGTTCCGATGACGGCCATAGTCATCTGAAAGCCCAGCGTCGGAGTAAAGGCGATAAACAGGCCGAAGGCCAGTCCCCCCGCGATGGAGCGGCGGTCGGTACGCCACAGCAATTTGTGAAATAATGTTTGGCCCCAGAAGCGGTGCAGACGGCTTCCTTCGAGGTTTTTTCTCATTAAGGCCTGTTTTTTACGCCAAAACTTGAGCAGCATAAAAGGGATTTCCAAACAATAAAATCACCCCTGCAGAAAGTTTGCAGACCGACACCCCAATCATAGGGCAATTTTCAGTTATGTCAATGAAGAATCCCTGCGGCTTGCGGGTCAGATGCCTCCTAACGACGCGGTCACATTCAGAGCGTTAAAAAGAATATGCATAAAGATGGGCTGAAGGAGGGAGCCGCTTTTTTCATACGCATAGCCCAGCCCAAAGGAAAGAATCAGCAGAGCAGGCAGGTGGGTCGGGTAGGGGTGCATCATCGCAAAAAGGAGGGATACACCGGCAATGGAAAGCCACGGCTTGCCTAAGGAAGCCGTCAGCGTCGATTGAAGAAGCCCCCGAAAAAGCACTTCCTCAAATACAGGCACTACCAGCACGGTGTTGAGGATGATCAGACCTCGAAGCCAGATCTGCGGATATTGGTGAAGCGCAGCCAGAGAAGTGTGCTGGTCCATGGCAAAATCAGGCCCGCAGAAAAGACGTCCTATCCAGACAGCAACCTTCAGCGAAAGAAAAACCAGCGGCAGCAGCGCCCACAAGGTCAGAACGGCCTGAAGAAGATCTCTTTTCAGCCGTCGCAAGTCCAGACCGAACCCCTCAAAACCGCGGACAAAGCCGAACCGAGCAGCCCCGAGAAACACCATCAGCAGAAACAGATACCAGAAGAAGGTACCCAGATGAGCAGCCGCTTCCCGCCAGACACTCTCGTTGGGCAAGCCGGTTTTGATGACCGAACTGATCAGCAGCGAGCCGACCATCCAGATAAGCAGCTGCGAAGGAACAAACCAGGAAGGCAGACGATGCCGCCGCACAGGACAGCGGGCGAGCGGATCCCCCTGCCGAAGGGAAATCAGCTGCCAAATCAGGATAACCCAACCAACGCCCCAGAAGACCCACCAGAAAATCTGGGCCGCCCCAGGCGCAGCCGAAAGCACTTCCACTGTTTGTACGCTTGCTATAGAGGGCATTTGCATTCTCCGATTATGCGTGTTATAGTGAGAAAATAGCCATTTCGCAAAGGAAAATCACGATGGATATTTTTGAAATTGAAGGTCCGGTACGGCTGGAAGGCACGATTGAAGTGGCCGGCAGCAAAAATTCAACCCTGCCGATTATGGCGGCGATGATTCTCCCCGGCGGGGTCAGTACGATTCCCAACGCCCCCCATTTGGCGGATATTCAGTCGTTTCAGATGCTGCTGCAAAGTATGGGAGCAAAGGTGGAGCGCCTCCCCGATGGGACCCTTTGCATCGACAGCGGGCCGCTGAATAATCCCGTTGGAGAGTATGATATTGTGCGGAAGATTCGCGCCAGCATCTGCATTCTGGGCCCGCTCCTGGCCCGATTCGGCAAGGCACGGGTCTCCATGCCCGGCGGATGTGCCATCGGCGATCGTCCCGTCGATATTCACCTGCGGGGGCTGCGCGCCTTAGGCGCCAAAATTCATCTGGAACAGGGCTATATTGTAGCCGAAGCCCCTGCCGGAGGCCTGGTGGGAACGGAGATTTTTCTGGGCGGCCCCTTTGGAACGACGGTGCTCGGAACGGACAATGTAATGATGGCGGCGGTCCTGGCCAAAGGGACAACGGTGATTGAGTCAGCGGCCTGCGAGCCGGAAGTGGCGGATTTGGCGCATTGTTTGATTGCCATGGGAGCGAGAATCACCGGAATCGGCTCACCCCGACTCGTAATTGAAGGCGTCAGCCGACTCCAGCCGGTCAGTTATAGGGTCATCGGAGACCGCATTGAAGCAGGAACCTTTATGACGGCGGCAGCTATCACAGGCGGCTCCCTGCGGATTTGCAACTGTCCCATTCATCAGATGCTGGCCGTAACCGACCGCCTCCGCCATATTGGAATTGTGGTCGAGGAAGGCGAAAATGAATGCACCGTCCGCTATGACGGCCAGCGGAGGCCGGCCGATATTACCACCCAGCCCTATCCCGGCTTTCCAACGGATTTACAGGCGCAGTTTATGGCCCTTCTGGCTTTGGCACGCGGCAACAGCGTCATCACGGAAAAAATCTTTCCGGACCGCTTTATGCATGTAGCAGAATTGAATCGAATGGCGGCCCATCTCCGCAAGGAAGGCCCCAGTGTCATTGTAGAGGGGGTGGAACGGCTGATTGCAGCCCCCGTGATGGCTTCGGATTTGCGCGCCTCCGCCGCCCTCGTCCTGGCCGGCCTGGCCGCCTGCGGAACCACCACTGTCCAGCGTGTCTATCATATCGACCGCGGCTATGAAAAAATCGAAGAAAAACTGAATCGGGTAGGGGCCCGCATTCGCCGCCTTTCCGTCTGAAGGCCGGATGGGATAACGCAATTTATTTCGAGGGAGCATGCTATGGAGTGTCGTGAAGAAAAAAATCTGAAGTTTTGCAATTGTACCTATCCCGGCTGCGAGCGGAAGGGGATTTGTTGCCAGTGCATCCAGTACCATTTAAAGTATCGCCAGCTGCCGGGCTGCTGCTTCCCTGCCTCCGCGGAAAAAACCTACGATCGAAGTTTCCAGGCCTTTGCAAAGGCCTGGGGGTTGTAAAACCGGCCGGATGCAGTCTTGCCCCCTGTTTTTGGTGGAAACCCGATACAAAAAATAGAGATTTGTAGATATAGAAAGTACTGGTAATACAATATCTGGTAACAACGTCTTATAAGATGCCCGTTTTTTGTGTTTGGAGTGAGGAAAGGGGACTAAATAACAATAAAAGACGGGATATGTCTTATAATAATGAAAAAAATTATAAAAAAATAAAAAATAAACTTGAACTCCATAGGTAATATTCCGTAGAATAGGTGAATAAGAAGATTACCCTCCTCCTCCTAATGCCAGGTTCTTCAACCTGGGAAAAAAGCAGCGGTTGCCTCCTTGCCGCTGCTTTTCTTTTTTTAAACTTTTTTCCTCTGCCTGAAAGCCCCGCCCTTATTGCGAATTAGGTAAAAATACTGATTATCATATCAGTAATTTTCTTAGCAGTGCCCTTGATTCATATAGACACGAAATCCGCCAAACTCCTCTCAATAAGTTGATAGCACTTTTTGTTTTTATGTGGTAGATTGGGTATGTGTTTTTCAATGGTTTATGGAGTTTCTGGAAGCAAAGAAGCCCTGTGAATGAAATCCCTGACATTGTCCAATTTATGTGAGGCCTTAGGCCGGCCGAATCCCCTCCGGCGGGAGATTCTGCTCTCAGGGGTAAGTATCGATTCCCGGACGATTCAGCCCGGCGATTGTTTTTTTGCCATCGCGGGGGATCGCTTTGACGGGCATGATTTTCTGGAAGAAGCCCAGCGCAAACAGGCGGCCTGTGTCGTCGTCCAAAAGGAACCGTCCGCCAAATTGTCCATTCCCGTCATCCGTGTTGACGATACGGTTGATTCACTGGGACAACTGGCGGCTTGGTATCGCCGCCGCCTTTCGGGCATTGTGATCGCCGTCACCGGTTCCGCAGGCAAAACCACCACACGCCATATCCTTCATCACGTTTTGAGCCGGCGGTTTCGATGCTGCCAGGCCCCCAAAAGTTTCAATAATCAAATCGGCGTGCCCCTGACGCTGCTGGCGGCCCGGCAGGATGATGAAATTGTGTTGGTGGAAATTGGAAGCAATCATCCCGGCGAGATTGCCCCTTTGAGCCGAATGGCCGGCCCGGATATTGCCTTAATCACCCATATCGCGCCGGCTCATCTGGAAGGAATGGGCTCGGTGGAGGCAATCATTCAGGAAAAGGCCTCGATTCTCGAAGGACTCACTCCCGCCGGCAAGGCCTATATCAATGGCGATATCCCCGAACTGGTTGGGTATCTTCGGCAGCATTATCCTCACAACCTCATCCCTGTTGGAGAAGGAGCCGATTGCCTCGTTCGCCCCGAGCAAATGCACACCTGCGGAACCAGCGGCTGGATTCAGCTCGAAGGCCGGGTGGTCCGCGTTCCCATGCCCGGACAGGCCTCGCTCCGCAATACCTTGATGGCTTGGGCGGTTTGTCGCGATTTAGGGGTGAACTTATCGGACTTTGCAGAGGCCGTCCAGAACGCTTCTCCGCCGGAAATGCGTCTGCAAGTTGAACATCTCGGTCCGATAACCCTTCTGGTCGATTGCTATAACGCCAGTCCTGCCTCGATGGAAAATGCGGTGGACTGTCTGGCCCGCATAGCCCGCCTTCAGGGAAGACGCAGCGTCTTTATCGCCGGTGATATGATGGAACTGGGGACCGAAAGCGGGCGGCTGCATCGCCAGTTGGGACGCTTTGCCGCCCGCCATGAGGTGGCGGTGATTTTGGCGGCCGGTCAATTTGCCCATGCACTTCTCGAAGGGGCTCAAGAGACCGATAATAATTGTGCGGGGGGCCGGCTGCGCCTGGCCTTTGGAACAGTTGAAGCATTATGCAATAATCTGCATTTATATATCCGGCCGGACGATATAATACTAATCAAGGCCTCCCGCTCGGTTCGATTGGAACGGGTTGTCGGTCGGCTGCGGGAGTTGTTCGGCAAAGAGCAGACAACCCTCTGACATGTGAGGTTAATTTGATTTATCACCTGTTTCAGTTTCTCCAAATCCATCGAATTGGATTTTATGCTTATGAAGATGTTCTCTTTCGGGCCGTAATGGCGGCCCTGACCAGTTTGGCTCTGACTTTTTGGATGGGCCCCAGGGTGATTCGCTGGCTGATGCGAAAAAAAATAGGCGACCGACCCGAGTTTCATCACGCCGCTCTCAACGACCTCATGAAGGACCGCGCCAATACCCCTACCATGGGCGGCATTATCATTCTGACCGGCATTCTGGTCAGCACCCTCCTCTGGGCCAAACTCACAAACCCCTTTGTCCATAAGGCGGTGATTCTCGTACTCTTCTTCGGCTGGATTGGCGGTCTGGATGATTACTGGAAACTCACGGGCAAGGTGGTCGGACACAGCCGCGACGGCCTTCTGGCCTGGCAGAAACTCGTTTATCAACTGGGCGGTTCCCTGCTGGTGGTATGGTTTTTATATTCCGATATGAAAAATTTTGAAGATGCCCGGATGCTATGGCTTCCCTTTTATAAACACGGCATTCCCCTGGCGGGCTGGGTGTTTGTGATTTTGTCGATGCTGTATATCACCGCCACCAGCAACGCGGTGAATCTGACCGATGGAATGGATGGGCTGGCCTCGGGCTGTGTCGGAATTGTTTCGATTGTTCTGGTGATTCTCTGCTATGTTGCTTCGGAGACGATGGGACGGACGACTTCAATAACCTGGGCGGGCTATCTCCTCCTGCCCCATGTGCCCGGCTCTGGTGAACTGTGCATCTTTTTTGCGGCCGTTACCGGCTCGATTCTCGGCTTTCTATGGTACAACTGCCATCCGGCCCAGGTGTTTATGGGAGATATCGGCTCCCTGCCGCTGGGGGCGGCCATGGGCTATGGGGCCGTTGTAACCCGCAACGAAATTCTCCTGCTGCTGATCGGCGGGGTCTTTGTGATGGAACTGATGAGCGTGATTCTCCAGGTGGGCTATTTCAAATACACCAAAGGCAAGCGCCTGTTCCGCTGTGCTCCCATTCATCATCATTTTCATCTGAGCGGCTGGTCGGAGCCGCAGGTGGTGGTGCGCTTCTGGCTGCTGTCGATTGCGTTTGCAATCCTGGCCCTGGCAACATTAAAACTGCGCTAAGAGCTCGAAAGGTGACCAAGAAACAAGTTTTTTGTCTGTTTGTCGGCTGGATTGCTCTGCTGGCGTTTGCCTTTCAGGGCCAGAGGGGGATTTGGCAGCCGGACGAGGGCTATTATACCGCAGTTGCTGTTTGCATGGAAAAGTCCGGCGATTATCTTGTACCCCGAATCGGCGAGGAGATTTTTTTGGACAAACCCCCGCTGCTTTACTGGGGAATCCTTGGCGGGCGAAAACTTTTGGGGACCGGTGAAGGGGCAGCCCGTTTTTTTGGTGCGTCCTGTTTCGCACTAACCTGTCTGCTGGTTTTCGATTTGGGAAGGAGCTTATTCGGGCGTTTCCGGGACGGCTTGTCGGCCGGCCTTATTTATGGGACGATGATTCTGCCGTTTTCGGCGGCCAATTTTATTACCATGGATACGCCCCTGACCCTTTTTACAACGGCAGCGATGGCCGCTTTCTGGCGCAGCGTACGTCCTGCTCCAACCCATCCGACCCTTTGGAAGATGGTGCTTTGTGCCATGGTAGGGCTTGGATTTCTCACCAAAGGCCCTGCAGCGCTGATTCCCTGCGGGGCGATGTTCCTCTATCTGCTGATTCGCAAGGAGGCCGTCTCCTATTTTTGGACCGGATGGTTTTTTGTCGGCTTGCTGCTCTTTGGACTCTTTGGGCTCACCTGGTACTGTTATGTATCGTTCCTCTTGCCCGAGGCCGCCGAGTACTTTTTTGACAGCCAGATTTGGGGACGCCTCGTTTCGGATAAGTATCAGCGAAATCCAGGCCTTGCCGGGGCACTGATTTATCTTCCTGTGCTCCTGCTGGGAACGCTGCCCTGGAGTGTAGATTGGTTTATCCATAAGAAGGGGGTTCAATCGCTTTTTTCCAGGGATACCTGGCGAGGTTTTCTGGCAGCCCCTTCGGCCCTGCTGCTGGTCTGCTGGATTTGCCTGCCGATGCTCGTGCTGTGTACAGCCAGTTCAAAACTCGGGCTTTATGCCCTTCCGGTTTTTCCGGCACTGGCTTTGGTGAGCAGCCGTCTGGTTCGTTTTCCTTCCTGTCAAGAGAGTCTTCTCCGGCATCGCATCCGATTTGTCTCTTCTGGAATAGTATGGGGCCTTCTGCTGCTGGCTTCAAGATGGGCCATGGGACACATTCCAACCGGCAATGACTGCCGGGCTCTCTGGCAAGAACTTCAGGATTATCTTCCCGCCGGCCGGTATGAAATTGTGGCCGTGGATGAACGAGTGGATGGATTGCTGTTTTACGGGGCTATGGAAGTCGAGAATATTACCCGTCGGAAAGAACCATACCCGACTTTTATCCCTCCTGAAATAGTAGAGACAGAAGTTCGGGAGATGCTGGAGGACCGATTTGACCACTTGTACCTGCTTCGAGGCCGGAAATATATAGCGGAAATCCGTCAGGTTCTCCAGCAGTCTTCCTGGAGCGTGGAGGAAATGGAACTGAAATTCAATCGCCGGCTTCTTTTGTGCCGCCCCCCATTGGAGAATCTTACTTCTCTTTGCGGGAAGTCTTCCGCTCCATGAAAGGAACAGTTATGAAAAAAGAGTTTCATTATTCGAAATATCAGCAGGGGCGGCTGATTCTGTCGCGCCTTTTTAGCGGTGCGGTGATTTTGCTGTTTGCCTTCACTCGAAACCACTGGGAAACGACGGCAGAAATCCTCACAGCCGCCTTATTCCTGGCAGGGTGTATTCTGGTGGCCGTCGCCACACTCGGACGTCTCTGGTGCACACTCTATATTGCCGGTTACAAAACCCGCATCTTGATTGAGGAAGGTCCTTACTCTCTTTGCCGTCATCCCCTCTATTTTTTCAGTTTTCTGGGCGCTCTTGGAGTCGGGCTGGCCACCGAAACCCTGACGATTCCGCTGATTCTGGCCGTTATTTTTGCGGCGTATTATCCGTTTGTCATTCGGTTTGAAGAAAAGAAGATGATTGCGGAGCATGGCCGCCAGTACGAGGACTATCGCCGTCAAACCCCCTGTTTCTTGCCTCGCTGGCCGCTTTTAAAAGAACCCGAAGAATATCTTGTACATCCCTGCATTTTCCGCCGTCATTTGTTTCAATCCTTGCTGTTTGTCTGGCTGGTCGGAATTCTCGAATGCCTCGAGTGCTTGAAAGAGATGGGCTGGCTGCCGTCCCTGGGGGTCTTGTATTAACGGCCGGAGGAATCTGGCCGAAGCACGAGCGTTTGCCGGAGAGTCCATCTTTTGCTGCCGGACTGGGCAACGGCCGTGATTTCAAATCGGCTCCCTTCCGAATCGTTGCTAAGCCGCTGGATTCGGCATTCTCCGTCAGCTGCCTGCAGAGAGTCGATTTTTAACATCCACGTCTGCTGCGGCGGGGCGGACAAAAGCTGAGTTTTGTGGAGCTCCGCCCACGAGCGTCCGCTGAAGGCCAGATTGCGGGCCTGCCCCTGAAGAGTTCGCCAGCGCGTTTGCAGAACCATCTGATGACTGAAGCGGCTGAGCAGGCTGATGCCGATGCCGACAAGCGGAATCACTGCGATGGCTGCCAGCAAAATAAATCCTGATTTGTTTTGTTTTTTATTCATCAATATCGCTTTCCTTCTGAAGACCGACAAAAAACAGCCGTTTTTGGCGGAAATGAATTTGCTTTTGGCCTAAAAGAATCCGCTGCTGCCATGTGCACACCTCCAAAGCAGCGGGACAGTCATTATCCTTATACAGTTGCCATTCCAGCCTGACATCAGGCAGGGGCCAGACGGAATGGCCTGTCTGACTGGGGTCCGGCAAGGTTCGCCGCATCTGCTCCTGATGGAAGGTGTAGAAGACAACCCCTTGCGGACCTTCGAGGGTCAGTTGATTTTCCGGCACCACAGAAAGCTGGATTCGCCGCGCCTTCTCTACGTCCTCCGCAAGCGACTCAAGCATCGCATCCGTACAGCTCTGAACATTGACAGAGCGAATCATCAGCGGGATCTCTTTGACCAAAGAGTAAAAAATCTTGCTGCTGAAGCTCATAATCACCGTAAGCAGGGCCATGATGAAGATGAGTTCATTGAGCGAATACGCTTTTCGAAGGCGTTTCATTGGGAGACCTCCTGCGGCACAAGCAGATAGCGGCTTTGCCGAATGCGAATGGTCTTGCGAAAGATTCTCTGCTCGGCCTGAACGTCGGCTTTGGTCAGGCCGGCCCAGGGGCCTTCTCCGGGCGATAATTGAACGGTCATGTCGACGGCCGGCCAAAGCCGCCGGCAATCCGCCGGATCGAGGGGTTTGCCTCTGGCCGTCAGACTGTCCAGCTGGGCTTGAACGGCCGCCAGACACATTTGCTCTGCCCATTGAGTGCGGTTGAGCCGGCCGGTTTGAAGGAGTGTGTCCGTCAGCAGCACAAACAGCATCATCAGCAGCGCGAGCGTAACAAACATTTCAATGGTTAAAAAACCGCATCTTTTCTGAATCATACATTTCATCTTCGTGTTCCCTTCAAGGGAGAACAAGACCTCCAGTGATGTAAATGATATGAACCACCGGTAAAAAGAAAGCCAGAACAACGGTTCCTACCACGACCGCCATAACCAGAATGGTCAGGGGAAAAGCGATGGAGGAAAGCAGCCGACGGCGATAGTGAAGCGTATGCCCGATAGATTCTTCCAGCATCGACAGCACCCCCGGAAGACAGCTCTGATTAGGCCGGCTGAATGCCCACACGATTTTGGAATCCATCTTGGCCAGCAGCGCAGCAGCATCCGGCGAGTACCCGCGGCGCAAATAGTGGAGCCAGCGCTGGATTTGCTTCTGGAAGCAGGGATTGAGTTTCAAAGAAAGGGCTTTTTCGAGGGCCTCAGGCAGGTCCAAACCAACCTCAAGAGCGGGCCGGAGATACTGGAGAAGCTGCCGCAGTGACCGCTGCTGATGAAATTGGCCCAACAGAGGCAAATGCCAGACGATTCGCTCCTGGAGCCGGAGGGGCCGGCCTCGGTGGGAATAAAAGGCGGCGACGGCTGCATACACAACCGCCGCTGTCACCAAAATCAGGAAGAATTTCAAAGAATGCAAAAGAATCTGAAAAATAGCCAGTATAACCTGTGTTGCCAAAGGCAGTTGAGCCCGGCCCATCTCGACATCGGTGATGATCGCAAGAAACGTGGGGAACACAAAAGTAAGTAGTCCAGAAGTTATCAGAATAATCAGGACCAAAACAGCAGCCGGATAAATCAGCCAGTTGCTCTGGTATTGTTTAGTCCATGCCTTTTCGCTCTGGTCAGCCAAAAGGGTTTCGAGGGTCTGGGGGAGCTGCCCGATTTGTTCGCCGGCATAGAGCGCTGCCGTCAGGTGCGCCGGAGCTTGCGGCCATCCTTTTCGGAGGGCTTCAGACAAAGGATAGCCCTGCACAAGCCAATGGGTTATTCGTTCGAGGATAGATTTAACAGATTTTTTGGAGTGCTGGGCGGCGGTCTTAATTGCCATCGCCAGAGGAAGATTCTGGCGGACGCAGAGGGTCAGCGTCGAAATAATTTCGAACGAACGAGCGAAGCAGGCGGCCTGAACGGCCTGCCAGACAGCCCCTGTAAACAGACAAAACAAAAGTATCCCGACGACCTGAAAGCCCCACAGCAGCAGAAACAAAAAGTTAAGGGCCAGGATGATTATGAGCAGCCAGCGAGCCCAGATTATGGGCCAGGCAAGCCGCTCTCCTTTCCAGTCGGCCGGCACGCGGGAGATAGAAAACAGTCCCCACAAGAACATCAGAACGGATAGGCAAACACCCATTATGCCCACCATCGGATATGGACCAATGTGGAAGTAGGACTGGTAGGACAGCAGCAGGCCGGCGGTACAATAAACCAACGGAAAAAGACAAGTGGCTCCAAAAGCTGCTGACAGACTCCGTCTCTTCAGCCAAAGGAGCAGCACGGCCAATGCAGCTCCGAAAATCAGCAGAAACGGGACGGAGATGCGTTCGTCGATCAAGAAGACGCTGAGCAAGTTCATATCGTCTCCCGTTTGTTACAAAAAAATTCCGAAAATACTGGTATAGGGCAGAAACAGAGCCAAAATCATGCTTGCGATAATGAACCCTAATCCGAGAATAGCCAAAGGGTCAAGCATTGCCCGAAGATACGATTGCAGCACTTGAGTCTGCTGCACATAGGTCTGGGCAAGAATCTTCAAGTGGCCGGCCAAGTCGTTCCGCTGGCAGCCCAACTGCAGTGAATAAAGGAACAGCATCGGCATCTTTCGACAGGCCGCCGCCGCCTCAAGGAGCGACCCGCCGCTTTCAATATGTTCAGCCGCAAGATGGCTGTCTCGCTGGAGAGTCTCGCTGCCGCTGGCCTCCCCGCCGAGTCGAAGGCATTGGGGCAGGGGGCAGCCGGCAGCCACCAGCAGACCCATGGATTCGGCCAGACGGGCCAGATGGCTGCTAAGCAGGGTACGGCCCAGCAGCGGTATCCGAAAAAGAAAACTCTCTTTGATAAGCCGGCCGGCCGGCTTGGACGAAAGAAACCGCCAAACTAACAATCCGCTCACCGCAAACGCAAGCAGGACAACCCAAATCTCAACGATATGGTAAGACATCCTGATATAGAAGGTGGTGATAAGGGGGATGCTTCCGCCCTCTGTGAAATCGCGGATGACTTCTTCTTGGGTTGGCATAATGAATCGGCACACCAGCGTGATGATCAGAAGGGCGAGGAGTAAAACAACAGCCGGATAGGTGAGGGATTCAATCAGAATACGCCGTGTTTGCTGGGTAATCTCAAGATAATGGTTGAAGATAATCAGCATTTCACTCAGTCGTCCCGATTGAATGCCGGTTTTAAGAATGAGACTGTAGAGCGGCGGAAATTGTTTTTCCCGCTTGGCGACCGCCTGTTCAAGGGTCAGACCCGCCTGAAGATCATCAGCAATCTGCTCCATCAATTGCTTCATTCTGGTCGAGGCGGCGTCCCGAGCCAGTTGGCGAAGCCCCTGCTCAAGCGGGATGCCGGCTTTGGTAAGAGAAGCCAGCTGCTGGTTGAACAGCAGAAATTCATTTTGTCCGATGCGAGGAGGGGCTTTGGGCTCCGTGCACAGCTGAATCTGCTGAACGGAAAGATTCATTTTCTCAAGTACCGCCCGGGCTTCAGTGGGGCTGGCCGCTTCAAGAGTTCCTTCCATCAAGCGTCCATGTTCTGTAAGTGCCTGGTAGCGAAAGAGGGCCATAGGATTTTCCTCTCAAGAAGAAGCTGGATTTTCCCTGCCGCAAACACGTTGAACCTCCTCAGCGGTTGTCAACCCCTCTTCAATTAAACGTTGAGCATTTTGGAGAAGGTTCATACAGCCGCGGCCCTGGAGAAGTCGGGAGATTTCTTCAGCGTCGGCACGGGCAAGCACGGCCTTTCGCAGCGAACTGTCCATTTCGACCATTTCGGCAGCCAGAATCCGTCCCCGGTATCCCGTCTCGGCGCAGCAGCTGCACCCGACGGCCTGGTATGTTCCATCGGAACCCCGCTGCCGGCACTCCGGACAAAGCCGACGCAGAAGCCGCTGATTGACAATGCCGAGCAGCGAAGAGGTCAGCTGGTAGGGTTCAATGCCCATCTCGAGCAGCCGGACAAGGGCTGCGCAGCAATTGCCGCTGTGCATGGTGCTCAGCAGCAGATGTCCGGTGAGGGCGGCCTGGGCGGCAATCTGGGCTGTTTGCGCGTCGCGGATTTCCCCCAGCATCAGGACTTCCGGGTCTTGTCTGAGCAAAGAACGCAGCGCAGTTGAAAAAGTAAGTTCCCCCGTTGGAGGAATCTGAATCTGGCTGACTCCTTCAATCAATCGCTCCACCGGATCTTCGAGGGTAACAATGCTTCGCCCGGGCGTTGTTTGAAGAATGGTGCCAATCATGGCGGCCAGAGTGGTGCTCTTTCCGCTGCCCGCAGGGCCGGTGAGCAAAAGCAGCCCTTGCGATTCGGAAGCGATGTTTTTGAGGGTTTGAAGAATAGACGCCGGAAGACCGAGCGTTTCAAGGTTATTAAGGTCTTGATTGTCATAAAACAGCCGTACGACGGCTCTTTGGCCGCGAACCGTTGGAAAAACCGCCAGCCGCATATCAGTCACTGTGCCGGCTGCCCCTTGGCCGCTCGGCCAATCGATATGGCCTTCCTGCGGAATATCATTGCGGTAGGTCAGCAGACCCCCAAGGACTTTTAATCGCGTAATGACGTATTCCTGGATAGCGCCCGGCAGATGCTCAACTATATGTAAACTGCCGTCCAAACGGAACTTAACCGTCAGACCGCCGGCGGTCGGGTCAAAGTGGATGTCGCTGGCTCCTTTTTCGATTCCTTCGGAGAGCAAATGCTCAATCAGCGAGCAGACATCCGGAACAACTTTTTTTGTATCTTCTTTGCTCATAACAGGATAAGTTTTTTGCTGCCGATAGTTCCTGGGACTGGTTCCTGTTCTGTCCATTAGGACGGCTGGGGACGAAAAATGTTAATCAAAAAATTTTTCCAGAATTTTTCCCCTTTTATGCAGAAAAAAAGATAACATAGAGGCATGTACCGCGTCCTGATATACAGATAAGGCAGGTGTATGGACAGAGCGGCGGTTCTTCATCTCTGGGCTGAAATAGGGGCAGAGGCCGTTTCGGCTTCGCAGCGGTGGATTTTGTCTGCCATGCAGCAGCAGGGGCCCTATCTGGTGACAATGCTCTGGCGAATCCTCGGCAACGAGGCGGACGTCTGCGATGCCTACCAGGAAACCTTTCTGAATTTGACGTATCATTTTGAAGGCCGTCGGAAGCCAAGGCATGTGCGGAATTACCTTTATCGCGTAGCGATGAATACGGCGATTTCCATGCTTCGCCGACGCCGCCTCCAGCAGACACTTCAGCATACCCTTCGTCAGCATTCTGCTGGAGATGACTCCCTGAACTATGATATCGACCTGGACAGTTATGCCCTGGAGGAACAGCTTCGCAAAGCAATCTGTTCTCTGCCGGAGTCCCTGGCGGATGTAGTGATTCTGCGGGATTTGGCCGAGCTGTCTTATGCGGAAGTCGCCCAGATACTGGGCATCAGCGCAGGGACGGCTCGGGTCTATCGTTATAAAGCTGTCAAAGCATTGGCCGTGCTAATGGCCGAGAAAGAGCAATAGGTGCAGCCATGAACCCAACAACAGCAAATCCATGTTGCAGACGGCAGCAAAGAGCAAAAAATGGCTGGTTTGCTCTCCTTCGCCGCCGCCTTTCCATTCGTCTTCAGGACCATATTGCTTCCTGTCCGCGGTGCCGCCGCCGGCTGGCGGATACAGGAAAGGTGGAACTGGCCCTCCAGCTGCTTGTCTCAGAACCTCACTGTCTGACCCTGCTTCAGCGAGCCAATCTGGCCGCCCTGAAGATGCTGTCCCATCATGAGCGGTACAGCCCCCAAGCCGATGCTTTACGCAACGTTCTCCCGCAGCCCAATTGGACTTGGCGGCACAGCAGACGTTTGGAAAAACTGCTTCAGATAGCAGCGTGTGCAGCCGTGGTTTGTCTGCTGAAACTGGGCCTGTTTTCATTCTTTCAGGATATCCGCGAAGAAGGACAGGCGGCGGTGCGGAATTATTATGCCTCCAATCTTCCGGATGAGAACCTGCTCAAAGAGTTGTTCGACGAACCTTCTCAGCGGGCTTAATATTTTCTGTCCGAACCGCCCGGCTTCGACGGAAGAACAAGCACCGCAGGTTTTAAACTGCCGCAAACCGCCCGCACTTCGATGGAGCCGGCTTGCCGCTCACTCTGGACAACCAGCAGCCCTCGCCCCTGATAAACCCGATGTGTATTGCCCTTGTGGCTTTCATGGCCGGCCGGGTCGCCGTTGCCGACAGCAAGGATTTGCCCGGGCCCTGAAACCGTAAAGGAAACGGAATCGGACGCATCCGGCACAACAATACCCTCTGCATCGGTGATGAGAAATTCAATCAAGGCGACATCTTTGCCGTCGGCAATGAGACTGCTGCAGTCCGGTACAAGCCGAACCTGCTCGGCCGGACCTGCCGTCCTCAGGGTATATTGACAGACAGGGCGGCCCTCATTTTTGCCGATAGCCGTAAGAACGCCGCTTTCAAAGGGTATTTGCCGGCGGAGCGGCCGGCCCGGTGCCTCAAGCGGACTGCACGCCTCAGATGGCCGACCGTTCAGAACCAGTTCTACCTCCTGACAGTTGGAATAGACAAGTACCCACACCTTTTTCCCTTCCGTCCAATTCCAATGGGATTGCGGCGGCTGTCTTCGCCCCCATTCAGCCGGCTGGACGGCCAGATAAACCATCGGCTCCTCGCTCCACCAGCTTTGCCGCTGCCAGGCGGCGGGTTTCTTATAACCGCACAAATCGAAGAGTCCCCCCGTCCAGCTGCGGGCAGGCCAGCCGGACGCCTCTCCCAGATAATCAAAACCGATCCAAAGAAACTGGCCGGCCGCGTATGGATTATCCAGCACCGCCTTCCACGCCTCATATTGAAAACTGTTTTCACTGCCGAGGATGCACCGGTTCGGATAGCGGCGGTGCTCCTCAGGGTAAAGATGCTCCTGATAGTTATAGCCGGCAACATCGAGCAAATCTGCAAACCCGACAGCATTGGATACCGGCGCATTAGCCAGCGCCGCCGTTACAGGCCGGCTTTTGTCGACGGTTTTGACTGCCTCAACGAGCGGTCGGCCCAGACGGGTCAGATTTTCCGCCGCCGGCTGGTCCGGTTTGTACTCATCTCCCATAGAAGGATGAGAGAAAGGATCATTGGGAAAGTCAATCTCGTTGCCGATGCTCCAAAGAATAATCGACGGGTGATTGCGGTCGCGGCGAACCATATCCTGAATATCAGTGACAGCCCATTTCTCGAAGACCTTGCCGTACCCGTCATACCCCGGCGTCCCTTTATTTCTGCCTCGAATCCATTTTTTCTTCGGCGGCGTAAATTCATCAAAGGCCTCATCCATCACCAGAAAACCCATCTGGTCGCACAGGTCCAGCAATTCCGGTGCGGGAGGGTTATGGCTGGTGCGAATGGCGTTGCAGCCGATTTCCCGCAATTGCTCAAGGCGGGTCCGCCAGAGTTTTTCCGGCACGGCTGCCCCCAGCGGTCCGCCGTCGTGATGCAGACAGACCCCCTTGATTTTCAGATTTTGACCATTGAGGAAAAATCCTTCGTTGGGGTCAAAGCGGATAGAGCGGATGCCGAAGGGCACAACGGCTTTGTCAAGAATAGTTTCCCCCGACGCCAGCACAGCTTCCAGACGATACAGAAGGGGCTGCTCCGGACACCACAGCAGGGCCTTCTCAAGGGTAAAGTTTTGACGCTGAATGAGCCGGTTGCCGGCCCCGATGTAGCCGCTGCTTTTCTGAGACGCGGCTTGACGGCCGGCTGGGTCAAAAACAGTCAAAGCAATCTCCATCGGCGCCGTCTGCATCGAAGCGTTGAGGAGGGTGCTTTCGATGGTAAGGGCGGCCTTTCCCCCGTCCAGAGGTTTGGCTTGCACATAGACACGCCCGGGCACAAAGTGCAGGGGGCTGGTGATAATCAGACGGACATGGCGATAGATTCCCGACCCGCTGTACCACCGCGAATCAGCAAAATCGGAGTGGTCCGCCCGCACCGCGACAACATTCGGGCCGTCAAACCGAAGATGCTCCGTCAGCTCATACTGAAAGCCGATATACCCGAACGGCCGCATCCCCAGATAGTGTCCGTTTATCCATACTTCGGAGTTTTTATAGACGCCGTCAAACTCAATCAGAACAATTTTCCCTTTCCACGCCGGCTCGACCGTAAAGGTCTTCCGGTACCAGCCGACGCCCCCGGGAAGATAGCCGGTGCAGCTGGCCCACTGTTCGCTGTAAGGCCCTTCAATGCTCCAGTCATGCGGCAGGTTCACCGTCTGCCATCGGCTGTCGTCAAAATCCGGCTGCTGGGCACCCGTGACATTTTCTTTGGTAAATTTCCAGTCAAAATCAAAATCGACCACCGCTCGCGGCTCTTCTGCCCCGCCGTACGAAATCGAAATCACCGCCAGCATCATCAGCAGACCGGCTTTGGCTCTCTGAATCCCCATATCGAATATCCCTTTCACTTCAAAAGAGGTTTTACCCTTTAGGAAGACCTTTGGCAAGAGTCAGTTTTGAATAGAGGGCTGTGATAGGTTTTTCAGGGATGAAAAGTTTTTTGGCCGAGTGCGGCTTTGCCCTTGGAGGATACTCTGGCAAATCTTCATCTTTTATCCTTTCATTATCCGCCGAACTGGTTTATAGTAGGCTGGAAAATGGGAGATTCGGAACATGGGCGGATTTCAATTGGATGCCGAAGGGTTCAATCCCGACCGGGTGCCCAAGAGGAGAGTTTATACAGGGGCACAGGTGCCGGCGATTGGATTGGGTACATTTGGTTCAGACCGGTTCTCTGCCGAGCAGGTGGCCGAAGCGGTCAGGGGGGCGATTGCCTGCGGTTATCGGCATATCGACTGTGCCTCAGTCTATGAGAACCAGCCGCAGATTGGACAAGTCCTTCGTGAAGTCCTCGATAGCGGGGCGGTAAAACGCGACGAACTTTGGATTACCTCCAAACTCTGGAATGACAGCCACGGACGGGTTGCCCAGGCCTGCCGGCAGTCCCTTGACGAATTGCAGTTGGACTATCTGGATTTGTATCTGGTGCACTGGCCGTTCCCCAACTATCACCCCCCCAGGTGCGATGTAACCTCGCGAAGCCCGAACGCCCGCCCCTACATTCACGAAGAGTACATGAAGACCTGGCGCCAGATGGAAGCCCTGGTCGATGCAGGCCTCGTGCGGCATATCGGAACCTCCAATATGACCATCCCCAAACTCAAACTCCTGCTGCGGGATGCCCGCATCAAGCCGGCATGCAATGAAATGGAACTCCATCCCCATTTTCAGCAGCCGCAGTTGTTTCAGTTTTGCATAGAGCACGGGATTTTGCCGATTGCCTATTGTCCGCTCGGCTCGCCGGCCCGACCCGACAGAGACCGTACCCCCGAGGACACCGTGGACCTCGAAGACCCCGTCATTCTCGAAATAGCCCGTCGCCGCGGAATCACCCCGGCCGCCGTTTGCATTCGCTGGGCTGTTCAGCGCGGGCAGGTCCCCATTCCGTTTTCCCTCCGCCATTATCGGGAAAATCTCGAAGCAGCCGCCGGCCCGCCACTCACAGAAGAAGAAATGGACCGGATTCGGCGGATTGACAAAAACTGCCGCCTCATCAAAGGCCAGGTGTTTTTATGGAAGGAAAATCAGAGCTGGGAAGACCTTTGGGACCCCAGCGGACAAATCACCCCGCCGTGAAAGGAGAAACCATGCACAGACATAGATTTGTTTTTTTCACATTTGCTTTGTCGGCTGCTTTTGCTTTGCAGGGCTGTACAGCATCCGAAAAGAAGACAGCCGTTTCCGCCTGCCGCACATGCGCCGCAGAGCAGCCGATGCAGCAGGGAAAGTTTGAGCCGACCTGGCAGTCCCTCAGCCAATACGAACCCCCGGATTGGTTTCGTGATGCCAAGTTCGGCATCTGGGCGCACTGGGGCCCCCAGTGTGCACCGGAATACGGCGACTGGTACGCACGGAATATGTATATAGAAGGGCACGATCAATACCGATATCATGTTTCGAAATACGGCCATCCCTCCAAGTTCGGATTCAAAGACGTAATCAACACCTGGAAGGCGGAAAACTGGGACCCCGACAAACTGGTGGCCTTATACAAGCGGGTGGGGGCGCAGTATTTTGTCGCCCTCGCCAATCATCATGACAACTTCGACAACTACAAAAACAAATATCAGCCGTGGAATGCGGCTGCAATCGGTCCTCAAAAGGACTTGATAGCCGGCTGGGCGAAGGCAGCCGCGAAAAACGGCTTGCGATTCGGCGTCAGCGTCCATGCCTCTCACGCATGGATTTGGTATGAGCCGGCCCAGGGAGCCGATACCGCCGGCCCCTATGCCGGAGTCCCCTATGACGGCACCCTGACCATCGCCGACGGCAAAGGCCTGTGGTGGGAAGGGCTGGACCCCCAGGATTTGTACGCACAGAATCATCCCCGCAGTGCAGATGCCGGCGATCCCGGCGCCATTCACCGCCAATGGAACTGGGGCAATGGCGCCAGCATCCCCGATGCTGCTTACTGCACAAAGTTTTACAACCGGACAGTGGATTTGATAAATCGTTATAAGCCCGATTTGATCTATTTTGATGATACGGCACTGCCGCTGACTCCCGTAAGCGATGCAGGACTGAAAATCGCCGCCCATTATTACAACCGCAGCATAAAGCAGCACCACGGCCGCCTTGAAGCGGTAATTACCGGCAAGATGCTTACCGACGACCAGCGCCGCTGTATGGTATGGGATATTGAACGCGGCCAGAGCAATCAGATTGAGCCGCTGCCCTGGCAGACCTGTACCTGCCTGGGAAACTGGCATTATGACCGCCGCATTTATGACCGTCATGCCTACAAAAGCGCCGCCACGGTAGTTCGGATGCTGGTGGACATTGTGAGCAAAAACGGCAACCTCCTGCTGAGTGTGCCGCTCCGCAGCGACGGCACCCTCGATTCGCAGGAAGAGCAGATTCTCGAAGAAATCGCCGCCTGGATGGATGTAAACAAACAAAGCATTTTGGCGACCCGTTCCTGGCATGTCTTCGGCGAAGGCCCCTCTCTTCAGGATGCCGCCCCGCTCAGAGGCGTAGGATTTAACGAAGGACAAAACAAACCCTACACCTGGCAGGACGTCCGCTATACCGCCTCCAAAGACGGCCGTACGCTCTATGTTTTTCTGATGGGCCGCCCGCAGGCAGGCCAGAAAATCACCCTCCAAAAGCTGAAAGCCCTCCCGCTGCCGGCCGGCGCAGCCGTTCGGCTTCTCGGTTATGAGGGCACTATTTTCTGGTACACGGATGAAGAAGGGCGGCTGACGCTCTTCTGGCCGGCACAAATGGAGCCGCGGAACATCGATGAGTATGCCTGCGTGTTCCAATTGTCGGGCTTTGAACTGAAAGTAAAAGAGTGATACTTGCAGGAAGAGGACTGAAATTATGAAGACAATGAAAGGCGCCGTCTTGCCGGGAAACAGCACCGTGGAACTCAGAGACTTTGAGATTCCCGCACCCGGCCACGGCGAAGTGCTCCTGAAAATGAAAGCATCTACAATTTGCGGCTCCGACATACGCTGTATTTATCACCAGCATCTCGGCAAAGGCCCTGAGGGCTATCAGCCGGGGATGATTGCCGGCCACGAGCCCTGCGGACAGATTGTGCAGACCGGCCCGGGCTGCCGCCGCTTTCGCGAAGGCGACCGTGTGATTGTCTATCACATCTCCGGCTGCGGCCTCTGCAATGACTGTCGGAGGGGATATTACATCTCCTGCACCAGCCCCTATCGGCGGGCATACGGCTGGCAGCGGCACGGCGGAATGGCCGAATACCTCCTGGCGGAGGAAAAAGACCTGGTGGCATTGCCCGACTTCTTGTCCTATTCCGACGGCGCTCAGGTCGCCTGCGGATTCGGCACCGTTTACGAAGGCCTGGAGAAAATCGGCATCTGCGGCAATGATGCGGTGCTGATAACCGGCTTGGGGCCCCTGGGGTTGGCGGCGGCCATGCTGGCTCGAGCCATGGGTGCCTGCAAACTCATCGGCATCGAAACAATCCCCGAGCGGCTTCAAATCGCCCGCCAATTGGACCTGTTCGATCACCTGCTCAAGGCCGCCCCCGATAATGTACACCATGTTCGCGAACTGACCGGCGGCGCAGGTGCCGAAAAAACCGTGGACTGCTCTGCGAATGAGCAGGCACGCCTGACGTGCATTCAAGCCGCCCGCAAGTGGGGCAAGATTGTATTTCTCGGCGAAGGGGGAACCTGCGCATTCCAGCCCTCACCTGATATCATCCACGACCAGAAAACCATCTACGGCTCCTGGGTAACCAGTCTGTGGCGAATGGAGGAACTCGTCGAGCGTCTCGTGCGATGGCAGATTCACCCCGAACGGCTGATTACACACCGCTTTCCTCTCGAGCAGGCCGCCGCGGCCTATGCCCTCATGGCCGAAGGCCGCTGCGGCAAAGTTGCTGTCGTCTTTGATGAGGAACTGAAGTAAAGCCGTTTATTTGTCCACGCTTCCGCGAACCTTCAGTTGCTGGGCAATCAGCCACAAGACCGGCGCCTGCCCATGCAGGTCGCCAACCACGCGGGGCCGCTTGAGATAAAACTCAATATCGTCCTGCTGACCGGTGCCGACGCACACTTCCCGCACATTGCCCTCTCGGTCCACATGGGCAAGCAGCGCCTTGGTAGCAGCTTCAACCGCCGGCTCATACTCCGATTTCTTCAGCCACTTGTGCTCCACGCCGACCGCCATAGCATACGCAAACATCCCTGTACACGAACTTTCCGGCCACGCATACGGATAATCAACCAGTTGCCGCCACATCCCATTGTCGGACTGATACCGCAGCAGCGAGGTCATCATCTTTTTATACCCCGCCATAATCTCCGGGCGCAGCGGATGCTCGGCAGGCAGGGAACGGAGAACCTCCGCCATCGAAGCCGCCACCCACCCGTTTCCGCGTCCCCAGAAGTAAGGGAATTTGGGCCCGTGGTAAAACAGCCCGTTGGGCTGCTGAAGTTTTTTGATGTAGGCCGCCACCTGTTTGGCCGCACGGTCTGCGTATATCGAATTGCCGGTGGCTCGATAGGCCTGAATCTGAAGCATCCCCACCATATACATATCGTCAATCCACCAGCGGGTCTGAGCGGTCAGCCCGTCTTCCTGCGTTTGTTCCCATTGGCTGTCCGCAAAGCTCAGCCCCAGTTCCAGCCAGCGCTTGTCGCCGGTAATTCGATAAATCTCAAGCGGCACAATCCCTTCCACATTGTGATCGACGTGAGATTGACGCGAAATAAGGATGCTGTCCGGCTCAAGAAATTTGTCATAGCGGGCGATAATGCGGTCCAGCAGCGGCTTATCGCCGGTACAATCAGCAAACCACAGCGCCCCCACGGCTGTGCATGCCTCCGCATAGTGCAGACCCTTGCCGGGCCGATAGAGAGAATAGTCCTTCCGCGCCAGCAGATTTTCAACAACACGCAGCCCCGCTTCTTTAAGTTGGCTTGCCGGTATCGGCTCCGCCTTTTTGGAGCCGCCGGAACACGAAGCACACAACAGCGCTCCCGCACACAGCACAAACAGCATTCGTTTCATAGTAGAGTCTCCTGCAAGGGTTTATTTGGGTTCTTCCCGCTGAATCGGTCGGTAACTGACAAAGGCAAACACCCGGCTGTCGGGCGGGCACCTCCGATGATTTCCTTCCAGACAAAATGGAAAGCGCCGCTGTGATGTCGGCTGTTCTCCCCGCTCCCGCTGATGCGGCAGCATCCGCTGAAAGGGTCATATTCACTCCGCCCCGCGATGTCCGTTTCCGCCTCAAAAAGCCCCAGCGAATTGGTGCACGGACAGTCCGCCGGCAGCGTGCCGCCCGCCGGCGCAGGCAGAACAGCCGCCGCGGCTGCAAGAGCATGTTTGCCCCTCCAGCCCCTCCGCTTTCGGCAGTTTATATTCATCAAGATTCCCTTCCCGGCAGACCGTTTCTTTCGACCAAAGGGATTCTACCTGCCCCTGCTGAAGAACGCAACGGCTTTTTAACCCGCATCACTGTCCCGCTTTCCGCTGACGGAGAACAATTAAATTTGGTTAGAAAGTACGTTTTTGAATGTTCTGGAGAGGATGGATATCTTACGTGATACACTGAAAATCTTTCATTCATCCCAACTTTAGGCGGCTGACAAAAGAGCAATAGAATGCGTAACTATTTGTAGATATTTAAGTTGCAGCAAGCCGAATCATCGAGACCAGGAGAGCAAGGAAAACCCTCCCTAAAATTGAGAATATTATTGACTTTTATTTTGGATATACTATAGTGAAAAGGATGGTGAGGAGAGGAACTAGGCGTGGAGGGTCTTTCAATACATTCACTGCGACAGGAGGAATATGCGCTTACCCAACTTGCACATGAACAAGTCTTTTGCAGCATTTCCCTCAGACGGGGTAAACAATAAAAGACAACTTTATTTTATGGAGGGTTTTATGAAATTACAAGCGATATTATCAGTGTTTTGTCTTTGCTCTTTGGCAAATGCTTCGATTGTAAGTATTGATTTTGAGACTTCCGAAGGCTATCCGGCAACCAGCGCAGATGGTACTCAGGTTTGGTTGTATAGCCATGGCTGGTATGATACAAGTTCAGCATGGGTTGTTCCGTATATTACCAGTGATACTTTCGCTCATACCGGCTTGCGTTCAGCGATAGTATGGACACTGTGTAATGCTGGCCAGCAATGGTGCAGTTATCATTCTGAATGGACTCCTTCGCAAGACGCGGATACAGTAAGTTATTCGGCATATATGGCAATCCAAAAAAGTAGTTATGGCAGTTCCGATAGCACTTCCTATGGCGGTATTGTTCTGCGAGGAAAGAAATCTGATTTAACGACGGAGGTCACACTGGGCGGCATTCAATTGTTGCTTAACGGCAGTGTGAAAGCGTGGGGTTTCCCGGCGGGTACGTATGCAGAGATAGGAGGGAATTACCCATGTGAACTTGACCAGTGGAATCGCCTGGAGATTATAGCCGATTTTACCAGCGATCAGGTGCATTTTTATGTGGGCAGCAACTCGGTGGGTTCATTCTCATTTGATTCCGATGTGGTTAAATTGAGTTCGATTGGGATATACACTGGTGCCGGCGACAAATGGTCCATGGGGAACAATATTCGCTTTGATGCTATTAATGTTGATGCTATTCCCGAACCGACAACAATTGCTTTGCTTGGTTTAGGCGTTTTGGGTTTGCTTAGAAGAAAATAAACCAGACGCAGATAAAGGGGGTCGGTGCAAGTAAAAATCTGACCCCCTCCTCTTTTCCTCCGCCGGCATATCCGGAGGGGCAGGAACCTCAGCAGAATCAATAATTTTACAGTCTGCCCCCTCTGCTGGGGCAAGACCGCAGGGGACTGTCAGGAATCGTTCGCACGGATTCGGATTGTTTCCCTACCCATCAACCCAAGCGAGGGTTTTTCTTTTGGGCCTGATAATAATGTGCGAAAAATATTGTGCGTTCTCAGTTGCTGCTCCTCCTTCTGCCTGATTACGGTAAAGAGCTCCGGAGCTCGACGGGCTTCTTCGACAATCTCATCCAGTCCAAGCCGCAGTGATTTTTCATGAGGGAGGCGGAACACTTTGAAAGAGATATCCGGAGGAAGATCGACTGTGATCGAAGTGCTCGGTTTCAATTCGATGGTGAAAGCATTCGGCTCAAACGGCTGATTGAATCGGGCTGCCTGAATCTGAAAAACCTCCCGTTCTTCTTCTTCCCCGGTGGTGGTGTTATAGCGGATTTTTTCAAAGTGCATAGGATAATAAAGTCCGTCAATTCTTTGATAATCCTGTGCAATCTGAACTAGACGCAGATGATTTTGATTAAGAGCCTCTAATGCTCTGTTGAAACCCTAAAGATTTTCATACAGGACGTCCGATAAATGAGGCATGAAAACCTCACAAAACAAACGAATTATGACCCAATCGCCGGTCGCATTGGCTCAGATGGCCCTGAAAGTGGCCCAGGATGGGATCGAAACCTATTCGTCCCATTTCTCCCGCAAAGACTTTACACAACCTCAGTTGTTTGCCATTCTGGCCTTAAAACAATTCTTCAGCACCGATTATCGCGGCGTGATCCAGTATCTGCACGACTTTTCCGACTTACGCCAGGCTCTCAAACTCAAACGGGTGCCTCATTACTCGACCTTGTGTTATGCCGAAAAAAGGCTGCTAAAAAAGGGGCTTTTGAAACCCTGTTAAACGCCACTTTGAACCATGCGCGTCAGATGAAATTGATCCCTAAGCGACCTATTGGGGCCGTCGATTCGACTGGGATGGAAAGCCGCCATGCCTCCCGTTATTATGTACATCGGGTGGGCTATAAACGGTTTTTACGGTATTCCTGGCCTAAAATCACGGCCGTCTGTGAGGTGAATACCCACCTATTTGCCGGATGGATCGTCACCCGGGGCCCCAGCAATGATTCGCCGCAATTCATTCCAGTCATGAAACAGGCGGCGGAGGGGATCCACTTCACGGCAGCATTGGCCGATGCGGCCTATGATGGGGAGCATAATCATCGGTTTTGTCGTGAAGACCAACAGATCGAACAAACGAGGATTCCGTTAAATCGTCGCCGGGGACGCAAATGGCCCAAAGAACCTTATCGGCGTCAGATGAAAACCCAATTTGACAAAGAGCTTTATAAACAACGGTCTCAAATCGAGAGCGTTTTCTCTCGCCATAAACGGTTAATGGGTTCGGCTTTACGCGGCCGAACCGAGACCTCCCAGAAACGGGAATGCCTCTATCGTGTATTAACGCACAACCTGATGATTCTCAGGTGTGCCTAAAAAGGATTTCAACAGAGCATTAGAGGCTCTTAGTCAACATCGGCTCTCCTTTCCTACAATGTCTTTTTTGTCCATTAGACAAGTCGGAAGGATGAGCCATTTTTATTTACAGTATCTGTTGTTAAAGAGCTAAACCGATGTCATTTTTCTTGGAAAGTACAGTCAGTGAAGGACTTGAGGGATATTATCCCCATTCATGAAGCCCATATCGGCAACTTTCTGCGGCGCTGGTACTGCCCAACTCGATCAATGACCGATCGTTGCAAGCGCTGCGGGAAAAACCGTATATCTACGGAATTTTGAGGGAAAGCGAGAGTATGGCATGGAAATTTATTGGCCATGCCGCAGCGATTTTTGTAAAATTATCCATGCAGAGTTAGATGGGAATCGTATTTTTCAGCCGCGTAAATGGGAACTATCAGTCAAAATGAGTACTCTATGCACTTGACAAAACGTCCTGAAAAGTATTACGGAGGAGATCCCTGGACCATCGTGGAGGAAGGTTTTCACCCGGAAAAACAACGTCTCAGTGAATCCATTTTTTCGGTGGCCAACGAACATATGGGTGTCAGGGGCTATTTTGAAGAGGGCTACAGCGGCGATCATCTGCTGGGCAGCTATTTCAATCACCTCTATGATTATCTTGCGATCAGCCATGACCAGCTTTTTAAGGGCATGATCACTAAAAGCGGCGTGATGATTAATGCGGTTGACTGGCTGTATACGCGCATCAGCATTGATGGGGAGCCGCTAGACCTTGCCGTGGCCCGGGTCAGCGATTTCAAGCGAGTTCTGGACATGAAAACGCTGGTGTATACCCGGTCATTTGTCTGGCATCTTCAGTCCGGCCGGCAGATACAAATGACGTTTATACGCTTTTTGAATATGCATACGACGAAAATGGGCTGTCAGCGCATAGTTTTTAAGCCGTTAAATTTTTCCGGAAACGCCGACATCGTGCTTGGGCTTGACTTTGCTACGCGTTATGAAATTGCTTCCGGCTGGACTCAGACACAAACGACCGGTTCGGCGGATTCAGACAAGGGGGAAAATTTCTGGAAGGAAGTCAAAAAGGACTCAGACGACAGAGGATGTCGGATTCTGGCACAAACAAAGGGGACGGGCTTTCAGCTGTATTCGAGCTTTCGCATGCTGACCGGGCAATCCGTTGCGCCGCGCGTGCTGTCACGCGATAAATTCATCGGTCTTGGATTTTCCTTGTCCCTGGATGAAAACAAGGTAATCTGTATCGATAAGATCGTTTTTAATCAGTGGGCGAAGAACGACCACACCGAGGAAAACTGGGAACATGCAAGTACATCAGCCGCGATGTATGCAGAGGTTACTTTTGAGACAGCCCACAGTCAGCATGTCCGGTTCATGGAACGGATGTGGGATCGTTTTGGTGTTGACATTGACGGAGACGACGACGCGCTGCAGGGCCTGCGTTTTTCCATCCTGTCATGCTATCAAACCTATCATGGAGAAAATCCCCGTTTAAATCCGCTTTGCAAAGGCCTGACGGGAGAGGTTTATTTTGGCTGGGCGTTCTGGGATACGGAAATCTACTGTCACCGATTTCATTTGTTTGTCAATCCCCAGGCGGCCAAGAATCTGCTGATGTATCGCTATCACACGCTGGGGGAGGCACTTCGGCGCGCCCGGGATCTGGATTGTCAGGGCGCCCGATATCCGTTTGCCACTGTTTCAGGATATGAGGACTCGGGGACCTGGCAGCATGTGGACCTGGAACACCATATCAGCGGGGCGGTCGGCTATGCGATCTGGCAATATGACAAGATTACCCAGGATAAGGAGTTTTTGTATAAGGAAGGCATTGAGATGCTTCTTCAGATTTCCCGATTCTATGCAAGTGCGGGCGATTACAGTCCTTTGAACGGTGATTTTGGTCTGTACGGCGTGATGGGGCCGGATGAGTTTCATATGATGGTTAATCACAACTTCTATACAAATTACCTGGCGAAGAAAATATTTCTCTTTACGCTTGAGGTGCTGGAAGAGATGAAACGAAATGCGCCGGACCAATACGATTTTGCCATCCAGAAAGTCGCCCTGGATCCCGCGGAACCGAAGGTCTGGAACGACATGGCCCAAAAAATGCGCATTCATCAGGAGCCGGATACAAAAATATTTGAACAGCACGCCGGCTACTTTGACCTTCCGCATGTGGAAATTGCCGACATTTCGATGAACGATATCCCCATTTACAAAAACTGGGCGTATATCCGCATCTTTCGGAAAAATATGATTAAGCAGCCGGATGTGCTGAACCACATGTTTTTCTTTAGTGAAGATTTTACTCTGGAGGAAAAGAAGGCCAATTATGACTTTTACGAGGCCCGTACCATTCATGAGTCCTCTCTGTCGCCTTCGCTTCATTCTATTTTAGCGCTGGAGTTGGGAATGACCGAACAGGCCTATGCGTTTTTTACCTATGCGGCCCGACTGGACCTGGATAACTATAACCGCAATACCGAACAGGGCCATCATGCGACGTCCGCCGCAGGCGTCTGGGCGAATTTGGTTTGCGGTTACGGCGGTATGCGCAGCGACGGCCCTGTTCTTTCTTTTCGTCCCCAGATTGCCCAGGCCTGGAACTATTACCAGTTTAAGGTATATTATCGAGGGAGCATGATGGAGGTTATGGTGGACAAAACCCAGGCGACGTTTCGGTTGAGGGAAGGCAAGCCCGTTGAAATCAAGATATACGATACATTATATCGAATTGATTCAAAAGGCGTGCGGCTCCCTTTACTGTCTCAAACCCTTTAAACCAAGGAGGCGATGTATGAAAAATGCATACTGGATTGTGCTGGTGCCGGGGATCTTTTTTGCGGAGGCCTATGCGTTTTCGCCTTATGAAAATTATTTATTGTCAGGAAAACCTACGCATGCGGGTTTAATCGCTCGCGCCAAGTCCGGTCAGGAAGACCTTCTGTCTGAACGGCTGTTCAAGTTATGCAAGGACAGGAAAAACGGAAAGATTAAGCAGGCGGGGATATCGAATCCGTCGGTTTTTAAAAGGCAGATACAGGGCGAAACATGGTTTCTGGTTTCTTTTCAATATGCAGGGGATAAACCCTATTTAACGGCGGCCCAATCATTCGAAACAGCCGTTCCCGAACTGAAAGATTTGATCGATCCGCACCCGCGAGCGGCGCGATACGGCCGCTGCTGGCTGCAGATGGAATGGATCAATTATATTCGCGGCCTCGATACAGAGCGGGAACCCACTCAAGTCCTGTCGATGGTCACAACGATAAAACCTGAAAAAGAAAGTGACTACCGCAGTCTACACCAGACCGTCTGGCCAGGCGTGGTTGACCAAATGATTCGAGGAAACAACCGTAACTTTTGCATCTTTCTGGCAGAAATCGGAGATACATTGTATGAGTTTTTCTACCTGGAGTATATGGGCACCGATTCTGAACAGGATGATCAGATGAACAAAGAAGACCCGGTGAATCAGCGATGGTGGGCTCAGACAGGCCCCTGTCAGCAGCCCCTCCCGGGTGAAACAGAGATTTGGGCGTCTATGATTCCAGTCACAGATTCAACGCTTCAGAAGGAATCAAAAAATGATTAAGGCGCCGGTTGTTCTGCCTCTGGGTGTAACCATGCATCCGCTGGATGTCTGGGTATTTGCGAGCTATCTGGTGGTTCTTCTGTCCATTGGTGCATTTGTGAGTTATCGTCATCGCAAAAGCGAGGACTTGTTTCTGGGCGGTCGTTCGATGGGGTGGGGCAATGTAGGTTTAAGCATATTTGGAACCAACATCGGACCGACGTTTTTAATCGCCACCTGCGGAGCCGGGTATACCACCGGCATGGTGACGGCCAATTTTGAATGGATGGCGTGGATCTTCCTGTTTTTGCTGGGCATGGTATTTGTGCCGTTTTACCTGAATACGAAAATATCCACGATGCCGGAATTTATGAATAAGCGTTTTGGCCGCGGCTGTTATACTTTCATGTCTTTCTATGCCCTGCTGGGCACTGTTGTTTTGTGGATTGGCGGCACTTTGTTTGCCGGCGGTGCTTTGCTGTCTCAGCTTCTGGGCTGGAAGTTGATGTCCTGTATCTGGCTGCTGGCCGCCATTGCCGCCAGTTTCACCATTGCCGGGGGCCTGGTGGCGGTCATGGTGACCGATTCGTTTCAATCTATTCTGATAATTATCGGGGCAGCCCTGCTTTCCATCATTGCGGCAAGCCGATTGGACTCCTTTTCCTCCCTGGTTCATGTTCAATGCGGCAACACCCCTTCGGAATTAACATGGAAACTGCTGCATCCGGGCGGTTCGGACAATCCCTGGTATGCGTTTGTCCTGGGGTACCCTGTTCTTTCGCTGTGGTTTTGGTGTTCGGACCAGACGATTGTGCAGCGTGCCCTGGGCGCCCGGAATTTGAAGCAAAGCCAGGGGGGCACCTTATTGGCGGCATTTCTTAAAATCACTCCGCCGTTTATCTTTCTGCTGCCAGGTATTTTCGCCGCTCAGCTGCTGCCCGGCATTGAAGACGATAAACAGGTGTTTTTAAGCATGGTAAATACCTTTCTGCCGGCGGGGCTGGTCGGGTTGAGTATTTCAGTTCTTGTTGCGGCGGTGATTTCAACTCTGGATTCCGGGCTCAATTCATTCAGCACCATATTCACACTGGATCTCTACAAACGCTGGATAGCCCCGACGGCTACAGAGCATCAAATCAAACAGGTGGGACGCATCACCACCGTCGCTTCGGCGTTCCTTGCCGTAGGGATTGCCTGGTTTCTCAGCAAAGTCGAAGGAACCAATCTGTTTAATCTGTTCCAGGGGATTATCGGGTATATGGCTCCTCCGGTCTCGGCTGTTTTTGTGCTGGGCATTTTCTGGAGGCGTTCCACGGCGACAGCGGCTCTGCTGACGCTGATCGTCGGCTCGATGGTTTCCTTATCCATCGGGTTCTGTGATATCACCAATGTGTTCGCCAATGAGGCCGGAGAGGATATTTTCCCGCATTTTCTCCTGTTGTCGTTTTATTTGTTCTGCGGGATCGTGCTTTTTATGATCTTAACCTCCCTTGTCACGCGGCACAGCGATTCGGAGACGCCGCTACCGACGCTGCGTCAGACATATCGTGAAAACCCGGGACTGGGCCGGGCCGGACTCATCGGGTGGGCTGTTCTGGCCGTTATTATGGTCGGCTTGTATCTGTTCTTTCAGTTTGGGATGAAGGCATAATGAATCGGCGAAGAAAAACCGGCGCGAAGAGATGGATGCTTACAAACGCAGCGATCTTCGTTATCCCGTTTTTGGGAATCGGCTGTGCAATCCTGCCGCAACAGACGCAAACGGAATTTTATGTCTCGCCTGACGGCAATGACTGTGCGGCCGGAAGTCTGGACCGGCCGTGGCGGACCTTGCAGCACGCACGCGACCAGATTCGAACGATCAACAAAAACATGCAGCAGGATATCATTGTATATCTTCGCGGCGGTATGTACATGCTGGACGGGACTTTCGAATTGACGCCTTTCGATTCAGGCACAAACGGGCATTGGATTATCTATAAGGCGTTTCAGGATGAGGTTCCCATTTTGAGCGGTGCGGTTCCGGTTGCCGGATGGACGCGGCATGCCGGTGATATCTGGAAGGCCCGGCTTGTCAGAGACAAAAAACTGCGGGCTTTGTATATCAATGGGAAAAGAGCCGTCATGGCAAGACAGCCCCAGGGAGTGTTCGGGCAAGGGGGATACGGGACATTTCACATCACCGGCAAGGAGCCCTGGGCCTCCACTGCCGGGACGGAATATGCCGGGATCAAATTTAAACCCGATGAGGTCGGCGTGTATAACAATCCTCGGAATGTCGAACTGTTTCAATCCAATGTGTGGAGTGAGCCGATTTTATGCGTGGAAGACATGTTTTCCGAAGAGGGGTATACCGTCGTCTTGCTTCAGCAGCCGTATGGTGCGATTGCGCTGAATATGAGCTGGGTTCCCTTCCGGGCAACCCCCCGCCCCGATCGCCCGATCTATATCCGCAATGCCTATGAACTGCTGGATGAGCCGGGAGAGTTTTACTTCGACGATCAAACCCATATGCTGTACTACTATTCCCGCGGCGAGGATATGACAACCGCCGAGGTGTATGCTCCTGTCGTGGAAGGGCTTGTCCGCATTCAGGGAGACAGTGCCTCATCGCGAGTCCGGAATATTCAGTTTTACGGCCTGACCTTTGCCTATGACGATTACCTGCTGTCTTCCCTGGGCAATTCTCGCGGCTGGGTCAGTGTGCAGAGTCTGTCTCAATTTACCCGATACATCAAGGACGGCAACTGGCATCTGAATCATTACAACGACATCACGATTCCCAAGGGCACGGTCAACGTGTGCAATGCCGAGTCAATTCGGATCGAACGAAATCGCTTTGAGCACCTGGCAAGCGCCGTGGCATTGAGTCTGGAAAATGATGTGGTCAATACCACTGTGATCGGCAATACCTTTGGAGACTTGATGGGAACATCGGTCAATGTAGGTCATCCCCAGCATTACAAAATTGGGGATGGGGAGCAATTTTCTGACGGCGTAGAGGGAGTCTGTAAAAATATCCTGATCTCCAATAACTTTGTTTGCAATGCCTGTCTGGACTTTCGGCAGATAGAAGGAATGACCGGCTTTTTTGCGGAAAACGTAAAGATTGTCCATAATGAGATCAGCGGCACACCTTATGGCGGTCTTGCCCTGGGCTGGTGGTGGGGCAATGCCCAGATTCCTCCGTCGACGGTTGCCAAAAATAATTCTATTTTGTACAACCGCATCGGCAGCACGCACCGTGCACTCAACGACGGGGGGATTATTTATGTGCTGGGCGAGCAGCCCGATTCGGAAATTGCTTATAATTACTGTTATGACGGTCCCCGATGTATTTACCCGGATGACGGGTCGGCCTATTGGAACATTCATCATAATGTCATCCTGAATCGCCAGGATGAATCCTCGCCGCATAAAGAGCTCTGGCTGCACATCTGGTCAAAGAACTGCCATGACATGACCATCGACCACAATTTCGTCAAAGCCGACAACGTCCGCAACGAGGGGACCCGTTGTCCGGTCACCCGCACGATAGTGGAACCCCTGGCGCCGGAATGGTCACCTCCGGCCCGTGCGATTATTGATGCGGCCGGTCTTGAGCCCGCCTATCAGGATATTCGACCCCGATCAGAATCCGATTAGGAAAGACAAACAGTCCATGAAGCCGCTGTGGAAAAAAAATTGGCCCCAAACACGACAGCATTTTATAGACTGGTGGAAGTGCCGCGGACTGGTGCTGGGATGCTGGGGCACGGGGATCGACAGCGACGGCCCGCCTCATGCGGATACAGCCAGACCTTCTTCAGCGGCCGATCCGGAACAGTATCATACGGATCCAAAGTCAGTCGCTGAAAGAATCCATTATGAAATGGCCCGCAAGGTCTGGCCGGCGGATGTGCTCCCGGCGGCATGGCCGGACATCGGCACGGTGAGCTTGGCGCCCTTTCTGGGAGCTGTTCCGAAGTATGAACGAGACAACATTTGGTATCACTCCTGCATCGCCGAGCCCGAGACCCATCCGCCGCTTCGCTATGAGCCCGATGCCCCCTACAGCCAAATGCTCCAAGCGGTTCTTCGAGCCGTGCTCGCCCGCAGCGGGGGACATTATTTTGTGGGAATGTCTGCGATTGTACCCAATCTGGACGTCTTAGCGGCCTTGCGAGGAACCGAAAATCTGCTGATGGATATCCTGGAGCGTCCGGCGTGGGTTCACCAGAAACTTCAGGAGATTGAAACGGCCTATCGGCAGGTGTTTGAAGACCTGTATGACATTATCAAAGATGAAGACGGCAGTATGGCGTTTGGTTATTTTATGCTCTGGGGGCCGGGTAAAACAGGTCTGCTTCAGTGTGATCTGGCGGCGATGCTTTCTCCGAAGATGTTTGATGATTTTGTGGTGCCTTATCTGAAGCAGTCGGTGAATTATCTGGATTATTCGATGTTTCATGTGGATGGGCATCAATGCCTGGCCTTTGTGGACCCCCTGCTTGAAATCGAAGGATTGCAGGCGATTGAATGGACTCCAGACCCGCAGGTTCCGCCGGGGGGCTCTCCGCACTGGTACGATCTGTACAAAAAAATTCTCCAGGCCGGCAAAGCCGTGTGGGCTGCCAATTTGGATGCGGATGAGGTGATTCCGCTGCTGGATGCCATCGGGCCTGAAGGAGTGTATCTGAATGTCGTCTCCGCCAGGGGTAAACCAATCACCCCCCGGCAGATGGAGCGGCTGGCAGAAAAGATTGAACCCTATCGCGGCTGAGGGAGCGGCTCTCACATTCGTCCCGGCTGAATGCCTGCATCGCGCGGCGGCACTTCCATGGCAGCGGGGATGACCCCCAGGAGCAGGCAGCTGCCCGGGCTGCGAGGGTTGAAGGTAATTTCTCCGGCCGGAAATGTGAAGATGTGCACATTCACTCCTGGCGTCTGCTCAATCTGAAGTGCGTTTTGCAGGGTGCATTCGACCCCGCCGTATTTGGCGGCCTGGCTGTCGGTGTCAGGATTCGGCGGTTTTGCCCAGATATCGCGGTCTTCATTGAAGTAGCCGACCAGGATTTTCACGGGGCTTTGTGTTCTTAAACGGACGGGCTTAATCTGTCCTGCCTTGCCGGCGGTATGAGACAAGCGGATGCCGGTGAGGCCTTCGAGTTCTTCCGCCACCTGGAGGATGCGGTAGTCGCGGTCCAGAAAGGGCTTGGCGCCGACGCGCACCTTATACATTTCACAGTCCTGGCTGAGAAGTTCAAAGGGAACCCCCTGAAGTCGCGGGATGGTTTGGCGGGGCTGCTGTTTGGTGTCAGAAAGCCCGGCCAGTTGAGACTGAAAGTCCTCCAGTTCTTTTTCATAGAGCGGCAGCATGTGTTCCCAGTGGTAGTAATAGGGCTGATTGTCTTTCATTCCGCGAATGGGAATACGGCGATGACCTGTTTGCAAACTGTTGGCATACCGGTAGAACGTGCGGGTCCGTTCCATCAGAGCCCGGTAGTGATCCAGACTTTTTTCGAGATGTTCTTTGGCTTTGTGCATTCGTTCGGGATTTCGGCTGAGGTTATACTCCAGGACGAAAACGGCAGCCCGCGCCTTTTCGGCATAAAAACGGCTCATCAGCTCAATACAGTGCATATCATTTCGAAGCCGCTCAAACTCCTCCTGATTGCGTGTAATCAGCGGGGCCGCCTGTTCAATCGCCTGTACAGCCGCTTCCGCGCGGCGGACGGCTTCCTCGACGACGGAGATGGGGGTTTCGCCCTGATGAGGTTCACCGGCCCATTCTTTTCGGGCATATTCATCGAGACGTTCGCCGGGAGGGGCAAACCATTCCCACAAGCCGCTGACTGGACCATACGGTTTGGGATTGACCAGCTGATCCAGGAACATGCCCAGCGATAAGGTTTGGCGATTGCCTTCTGTGATACCCAGGCGGCGGAGCAACAGGGGAGCACAGTATCCGGATTCATTATAGGCCTTGAGGATCTGTTCGGCGGCCTGGGGATCGCCGTACATCTCATTCAGCCGCCGGATCCAATAGCGATGGTCCTGATCCGGGTCTCGGTCCGTGCACCACAGGTAGCGGGCCCAGGCCTCAAACCAGATCCAGTCGCGCTGAATCTGTTGGAGAGGGGGTTCAACCTTATCCGGTGCATTGGGCCAGTCCCAGTAGGCCAAGGGATACAGGTGCACGCCCTGAGCGCCCAAGCGGTCACGGCAGGCCAGCACACAGCGTCGGATGAAGTCCTGAGCGCCGTAGCGAAAGGGCTCCAGATTGGAAAGCAGGTGTACATTGACCACATGGGCTGAACCTAAACGGCTCATATCCAGATGCACCTGCTGCCACCGCCCCCGCGGCTCAAAGGTGGTCAGGGATTCACCATTGTACTTGGCCATGGTGTAGAGATTCGTATAGTGCTTCAAAGCGGATTCCATCATCTGTTTGATGTTGCCGACCGCATGGGCACGCACTACGATCGGGGGCTCCTCCGTCTTGCCCAACGCGGTCATGGCCTGTTTGACGGCCGGGATAATCGTTTCATTCATCCAAGCCTCTTGATTGTCCTGCCCTCGCAGGGCCTCGCCCAGACAGACCAGCAACCCTACATTGGGGTACATCTCCATGAATTTGGCGATTGACTTGCGATTATAATCAGCAGTCAGTTTCGTGGGAGCTGCATGCTGGGTTTCGATGTTGTGGTGTTCGGCAAAGGGCTTGGACACAAAGATGTTATAAAACATCTGGATAACCCAGATGCCTCGCTTGTCCGCTTCTTCAGTCAACAGACGGTACATCTCCACGTTGCGCTGATAGATCTCTTCAGACACTTCCAGGGCATACGGATAATCCTCCAGTTTGACCAGGGAAGCGAAGGGATGACCGTTCCACAGGTAGAGGGTGTTCATACGGTTAGCAACCAGGAAGTCCAGGAACTCGATCCACTGGTCCTTGTCATAGAAAAAGGGAAAATTTTCGGGTGTGTACGGATACTCATAGGTTTGACGACCTGGCAAAATAGACGGCAGCTGCATCCCAATGCAGGGGCCGCGCAGCCGAAATGTCGGCACTTCGGTAACATCCAGCACTCTGGGCCATTGGCCGGCTTCTTTGGTCCGGTCAATCAACTCCAAAGCCCCATAGAGGGTTCCGGAATCGCCGTACCCCTCAATGCGGTAGGCGCCTTCGGCGTCCCGATAAAGATGAAAGCCCTCAGGGGTACGGTCGCCTTCGACCCTGTCCAGTTTGTCACTGCTGAGGATAATGCGGGCGGCGCCAAACGTGCGGAGATTTTCTCGCAGCCGTTGCGAAGCGTATCTCAGCCGGGGTGCGTTCTGCCCCCTGATTTCGATGGACAGGCCGGCAGGATCTTGCCGGCTAGAGGGGCTCCGTTCTTCGATCGCGAAGGCCGTTGTGAAACTCATGACAAAACAAAGCGGTATAATGCAGAGCACTTGTTTCATGGCAAATCAGTCTCACATGATTAACGCCTTTATTTTTATTGTCTGCAACGTTAAAGAAGCACTTTTCCAAGCGGGACTATCCAGCAACCGAGAAGGTTTATGAACTATTCACAAGTCGATGGGAGTCGCGATATTCCCTTGGCGTGCAGTGACAGAGTTTTTTGAAGGAGGAATTGAATCGGCTTAGCGAGTTAAAGCCGGATTCAAAAGCGATCTCAAGAACTTTTTTTCGAGATGTGACCAGCAAACGTTGTGCATGTTGTACCCGGTGTTGGATTACAAAGTTGTTTATCGTGACGCCGAAGGTTTTTTTAAAAGCGTACGCTGCATAATACGGATGCAGACCTGCTACGGCGGCTATGTCCGAAAGGCAGATCTGCTCGGTATAATTCTGTGCGATGAATTTTGCCATGTTTTCAATTTTATTGAAATTTTGAGTTCCGACGTGCCTTACAGGGTACCCCGGTGCACACGAGTCAGATACGGCTTTCCTGTTTTCCAGGTTCATGGCCATGCGCAAAAGACGGGCCCTTATTTCGAGCAATACAATTTCATGGATGGACGTTGACTCCTGATTGATGTCTCGAAACCATTGTTCGAATAAATTTTTATCCTGAACAAAAGCAGATGCCTCGGATTCCTGTAAAATCCGTCCGTTTAGAATTTGAGTTGAGAACTTTTCCGGCATACCCCAATTGAGTATCCAAGGAAGCGGAATCGTGATAACAAAATAGGATTTCAAGTCTGAAAAATCCACGATCTGGTGGGGGACGGCGGCCCAAAATAGGGCGAGATTTCCGCCGTAGATTGACACCCGTTCTCCCCCAAAAAGATAGGTCAGGGTTCCCTTTTCAAAAAGATTTAACTCTATTTCAGAGTGCTTATCGGGACGGTTCATCAGCATAGGTTCCCACTTTTCACAGGTGAAACCATAAGGAGTGAATTCTTTCCGATCATGATTAAAATGTTCCATAAATCTGAGTATATAATAAGTTATTTCTCAAATCAAGGAGGAATATGTTATTTTTCTTTAGTATAATTATGTTTTTAGCAATGATACACGTGAAAACAGGACATTTGAGACATAGATATGCTTTAGAAGAAAGGCGGGTCTATCCTTAAAAAAGGACGGGTTTCCACTCTTTGAATTGTTAGTAATAATTTGGAAGGGTTAAAGAACCTATGCGAAGGGTCCTGGGTCGGTCAAATCTTATCTTAGACCAAACGGGGATGGCCGTACACCCGTATTTGGACAAAGATAGTTGACATTTTACAGCCGAGGACATACCCTTCAGGTCAATAACTTCCCGCAAATCAAGATGCAGCTCGTTTTTCAAAAGGCACTTAACCGCGCAGAAACGAGAAATTTCAATCGAGAGCAGTATAATTGGCTGGAAAAACGGATAGGATCAGATTTTTTATGGAAAATGGATGACATTTTGGATCTTAAACAAGGATCGTATATGGAAATTATGCAAAAAAAAATCACTTTGGGTTTGATTATAGGGACCCGCAATATCTTCAATGCCCAATTGGCATCGGCCGCACGAGATAAGCTGCTGGCACTGCTTGACAATCTGGGATTCGGATATGTCATACCGGGTGCGAATGCAACACCCGCCGGGGTGATCGAAACACGTGCGGACGCAAAGATTTGCGCTGAGCTTTTTAAGGCCCATCGGGATGAAATTGACGGCATTATTGTCGTGCTGCCCAATTTCGGCGATGAGCAGGGAATCATCCAGACCCTGGAATTGGCCAATCTGAATGTGCCGGTGCTTGTTCAGGCATGCAATGATGAGATGGACAAGGTCGATGTGAAAAGCAGACGAGACGCGTTCTGCGGCAAGATTTCCGTCTGCAATAATCTGTATCAATATCATATTCCGTTTACGGATACCACAGCGCATACCTGCGATATTGACGGTGAACTTTTTAAACAGGATGTACAGTCTTTCGCGGCCGTATGCCGGGTCGTAAAGGGACTGTGGAATGCACGGATTGGTGCCTTCGGGACCCGGCCGGGGGCTTTTCAGACGGTGCGATACAGCGAAAAAATCCTGCAGGCGTCGGGGATTACGGTAGTCCCTGTGGATTTGTCCGAGATTATTGCCCGAGCCCAGGCGAAGGATGAAAAAGCAGCGGCGGTGAAAGAAAAACTGGCGGCCATCAAAGCATACGGAAAGATTCCATCAGACATTCATGCCCAAAGCGTGCTCCGACAGGCAAAACTATCGGTGGTATTTGATGAACTGATGGAAGAGCATGAGCTGGATGCCAGCGCCATACAATGCTGGAACTCCATCGAAGAGCACTATGGATGTGCGACCTGCCTGTCGATGTCCATGATGGGCGAGCGTTATCTTCCCAGCGCCTGCGAAGCAGATGTGACCGGTGCCGTTTCGATGTATGCGCTCCTGCTGGCAAGCGGTTCCATCCCGGCACTCCTGGACTGGAACAATAACTTCGGACAGCATCCGGATCAATGCGTCTGCACACACTGCAGCAATTATCCGAAGTCGTTTATGGGAAACAAAATTGAAATTTCCAAGTTGGATGTTCTGGGTACTGTAATTGACCGCGAGAAATGCTTTGGTGCCATCAAGGGCAAAGTGGCCGGCGGTTCCATGACCTATTTCAGAGTCTCCACGGACGATACCAAAGGCAGGATAAAATCCTACCTGGGAGAGGGGCAGTTTACCAATGATTCATTCGGGATGGATGGAGGCATCGCGGTATGCCGGGTGAAAAACCTGAGAGCGCTGCTTAGCTATCTCTGCCAAAACGGTTTCGAGCATCATGTGGCGATGACACGATCTCACTGCGGACGGGTGCTCCAGGAGGCGGTTTCCAAGTATCTTGGATGGGATCTGTATTATCATCAATAAAGCGGATACAGAGAAGTTTTTGAACATGCAGCCAAAGGATCAAAAGAGAATCGCAGACCGGTCGGGGCGGCTTGGCACTACAGCAGCCATCGGGTTGATTTTCCTCGCCGGACTATCCGCCTGCGGAGAAACCATCCGGGCGGAACAATGGGGCGTATTGGAGGCGGCTTCCTGCACGGCCAAAGTCCTCCGCGGCTTGGTTTTACGATGGATGAAAGTTCAGGAACGTGATGAATGCAATGACTGAACACCGGCTGATCATGAAATCGATTGAGTACCGGATCCGGCTGCTCGGCTGTATCAAGAAAGCCAAAGCGGGACATACGGGCGGGAGTTTGTCGTGTGTGGATATCCTGAACGTTTTGTACAATTGCGTGTTGAATATTTCGCCGGAGACCGTTCATGATCCCAGGCGGGATCGTTATATCCAGAGCAAGGGACATTCGGTGGAGGCGCTGTATGTAGTGCTGGCGGACAAAGGGTTTTTCCCGGATTCGGATTTGGATACCTTCTGCCGGTTTCGGTCGCCCTATGTCGGGCATCCCACACGCAAAATCAAGGGAATCGAGCAGAATACCGGCGCCTTGGGGCATGGACTGGCCTTCAGTGCAGGCGCTGCCCTGGGCGGGAAACTGGATGGTCTCGGCTATCGTGTTTTCACTTTGCTGGGCGACGGCGAATTAGCGGAAGGTTCCAACTGGGAATCGATGATGACGGCTGCCCATTATGGTCTGGATAATCTGACGGCCATTGTTGACCGTAATCAGCTGCAGATAACCGGCCGCACCGAGGAGGTCTGTGCCCTGGAAAACCTGTCTGACAAATTCACTGCCTTCGGGTGGTCTGTGCGCGAGGTGGATGGCCACGATGTTGCGGCCCTCAGGGAGGTTTTAAGCGCAACGCCCTTCTCGGTCGGTAAACCGAGCATGGTGATTGCTCATACGATCAAGGGCAAGGGCGTCAGTTTTATGGAAAACAACGCCCAGTGGCACCACGGCGTCCCCAGTGATGAACAATATGAAAGTGCGATCCGGGAACTCAAGTCGCAGATGCAGGAGATGGGAGTATGACCCTACACTCGACCCTTGAGATGGGGAAAGCCAACCTGGATGTGTTCTCCGAAACCCTGCTGGCCCTTGCCGCATCCAATAAAAATATTCTGGTCGTAACCAGTGATTCACGCGGTTCGGGCAAGCTGGTTCCGTTTGCCAGGGCACTGCCCGATCAAATCATCGAGGTCGGGATTGCCGAGCAAAATCTGGTTGGCATAGCCGCAGGTCTGGCCTCCACCGGCAAGATTGTGTATGCGGTCTCGCCGGGCAGTTTTCTGACGGCACGGGCTTTAGAGCAAATCAAAAACGATGTCTGTTACTCCGATCGGCCGGTCAAACTGATCGCCATCAGTTCCGGTGTCAGTTACGGAGCGTTGGGATCTACCCACCATTCTCTGCATGACCTGGCGGTCCTGCGAGCCCTTCACAACTGCACGATTCTTGTGCCGGCCGACAACTTTGAAACAGCCGAAGCGGTTAAGGCGGCCGCCGGGATGTCCTGCCCTGTATTTATTCGTTTCGGGAAACGAGCCATGCCCCATCTCCACAAGCCCGGTACAACTTTTACAGTGGGCAAATCCCTGTTGGTGCGATGCGGAAACGATGTGGCCTTTATTGCAACCGGGGAGACCGTCATCCAGGCGGTGCTGGCTTCCGAGGCACTGGAATACGAGGGGCTTACGGCGCGTGTGATCAGTATGCATACCGTCAAACCCCTGGATGAAAACGCTGTTTTAAAGGCCGGCCGCGAGTGTCGGGCAGTCATATCCGTGGAAGAACACAGTTGTTCCGGCGGACTGGGAGAGGCGTGTGCCTCTGTGCTTATGCAGGCAGGGGTGTCTGTTCCCTTTAGAATAGCAGGGTTTCCGGATGAAGAAACGGTACCGGGCAGTCAATTGGAAATCATGGCCTATTACGGCATTTCTCCGGAAGGTCTAACACAAACCGCCAGGGATTTACTCCAGAGGAAACGCTCATGAATAACACCTATCTTTTGGCAATCGATCAGGGGACAAGCGCTACGAAGGCCGTTGTCTTCAACACTGAAGGCAGGATTGTGGCAAAAGGGACGGAACCGCTGGCCTCTTATTATCCGCAGCCGGGCTTTGTCGAGCAGGAGCCCCTTGAAATATATCAAAATGTCCTGGCGGCTGTGAAGTCCTGCCTGGCTCAGTTTCGGGTCGAAGTATCATCGGATGTAAGCCGAATTCGTACCTGCGGAATCTCCAACCAGCGAGAGACATTCTGTTTATGGGATGCAGAGGGCCGGCCTCTGTGCCCGGCCCTCGTCTGGCAGTGCAAGCGTTCGGTGAATATTTGCAACCGTCTTCAGGGCTCATCTTTGGAACAGGAAATAATCCGTCGAACCGGTTTGATTGCGGATCCCTATTTTTCGGGGACCAAACTGATCTGGTTGTATGAAAATAATCCTGGAATTAAATCCGCCATTGAAGGCGGAGACGCCTTTTTCGGGACTGTGGACACATGGCTTCTGTACAAACTGACGGGAGGTCGAAGCTATTATACAGACTATACCAATGCCTCTCGCACGCTTTTTTTCAACATTGACCACCTGTGCTGGGATCCCTATCTGCTGGCACAGTTTCAACTCTCCGGCCTGAAACTGCCCGAAGCCCGGCCGTCCTCCTTTGACTTCGGCGATACGGATTTCGAGGGTCTGCTGCCATCCCGGATCAGCATCCATGCCCTGATTGGCGACTCCCATGCAGCGGCTTTTGGAGAACGATGTTTTTCGCCCGGGACGGCCAAGGCAACCCTGGGGACAGGATGTTCCATTTTATTAAACACCGAAAGAAAACGCATTCCATGCACCAATGGCATGATGACCACGATTTGCTGGAGTGCCGGCGACCGTGTGGATTACGCCTTGGAAGGAATTATCGTATCCTGCGGTGCGACCATTCAATGGCTGAAAGAGAATCTGGGCCTGATGCATAAAATCGAAGAAAGCGAGGCGATGGCTCGATCGGTACCGAACAGCAATGGGGTCTATTTGATCCCGGCATTCAGCGGGCTGGGAGCACCCCACTGGAATACGGACGTAAAAGCCGTAATCACAGGATTAACGCTTGACTGCAATAAGAACCATATTGTACGAGCGGCCCTCGAATCAATTTCCTATCGGATTAAAGATGTGATTACAGCAATGGAACAGTGCAGCCATATTCCCTTGACACAATTGCGAGTCGACGGCGGCATCAGCAAAAATCAGTTTATCATGCAATTCTTGTCCGATTTGCTCGGAAAAGAGGTTGTCAATATTGGGATACAGGATGTCTCGGCGTTCGGAGCTGCCTGTTTGGCGGGATTACAGAAGGGAATCTTTGAAGACTTAGACCGGCTGCCTCAAAACGTGCTCAATGAGATCAAGTATCGTACCTGCGATCATGGGAACAGCGAGGAAATACAAAAGAACTATGAAGGATGGACGAGGGAAATTGAGCGTCTGAATACACCTGCGACTGTGTACAAGACAGACAGAGAAGCCGGGAAGAAAAGACAGCGGCGGCATCACATTGAGGAAACCGCTGAAAAAAAAGTTCAGGTATTCATCAACAAAGAAAAGTGATCATGCGGAATCTTACTTAAACATTCAGAACGATTCCACTTTCTCAGATGCGGATGAATCTGAAGATTGTGCGGCAGAGGTTCGGACAGATGTGTTTAGCCGGCAGTCGATCTGAATGATCCTTGAAATCATGTGTTCCGGCATTGACGGCGCTTGCAAGAAGGGTCATGAACCTGCGTTGACAAACGCCCTGAGTTGGTTTATAAAATTTACGCAATCCGATAGGGATCCATGCAGGGAGATTTATGAGTACAGAAACCCAATCGACACCGGCTTCTGTCCACACAAGAACCAAATCCACGCTGATCGAACGGCTCGATGCACTTTATGAGTACGATCGTGAGCCCGTCGATGAAAATAAATTGCAGGGGTGGTGGACGTTTATCGCAATGTTTTCCAGCGAGCATATTTCGGGAACGGAATTTGTTCTCGGAACCCTGCTTGTCATGCACGGTGTAACAGCCGTTGATGTGTTTGGTGGGCTGGCGCTGGGCAACCTGCTGGCGGTTCTCAGTTGGGCCTTTATGTGTGCACCGATTGCAGTCAAAGAACGCCTGACGATTTACTGGCAGATCCGCAAAATCGCCGGACCTTATTTGACCATCTTGTATTCCGGCCTGTTTGCGCTGATTCTTTGTCTGCTGGCAGGTTCAATGGTCAATGTTTCTACAACAGCGGTTACTCTGCCCCTGCATATTCCAAGCCCCAACTATGCCGCCGGGCAGACGGTGCCGAGCATCTCCTGGATCCTGATTGCCATCGGGGTCGGAACTGCGATCGCTGTGCTGGCCGTACTGGGCTTCGAACGGCTGGCTCATTTTGCCAAAGTTGTGGCGCCCTGGATGCCGTTTGTATTCTTAGCCGGGGCCATCTCTTCCCTGCCGTCCCTTGGTGTGACCGGATTGGATAACTTCTGGCAGATTGCCAATGAGAAAATCTGGACCGGCGCGGCTTATCCCGGCCAAATGCAGTACGGTTTCTGGCATTGCGTAGGACTGGCCTGGCTGTGTAATATTGCCCAGCATATGGGCATGGGGGATGTGACAATCTTCCGTTACGCCAGAAAATGGCAAATGGGGTTTTGCTCAGCGTTTGGAATGTTCATCGGACACTATCTGGCCTGGATTTGTTCAGGCGTCTTATGTGCCGCCTATGTACACGCTCAAACGGCTGCAGGGGTCGCCGATCCCAATCCTACGCCCGGAAACATCGCTATGTTTGGCGCCGGCTACGCGGGTGTTGTTTGCGTCCTGCTGGCCGGCTGGACCACGGCCAATCCCACGCTGTACCGAGCGGGCCTGGCCTTTCAGGTTGCCACCCCCAACTGGCGCCGCTGGCTGGTTACATTAGTGGCGGGTATTCTGATGATCATCACCGCCTGCATTCCGGCCGTCCTGCACTACCTGGACCGCATTGTGGCTTACTACGGCCTGTTCTTTATGCCGCTGGGAGCGTTTGTCTTTATCGATTTCTGGCTCTTTCCGCGGCTGGGGCTTGCGCGCAACTATGCGGAACGCCGGGGGCTGTTAATCAGCTGGCCGGCGGCTGTGGGATGGTTCGGTTCATTCGGCATCTGTTTTCTTCTGTATGCCAAAGATCGGTACACCTCTATGGCCTGGATCAACAAGCATCTGCCGTTATTCCTGAGCCACTATAAGGCAGATTTATTTCTGCAGGTGCTTCCGGCATGGCTGATCGCGGTGATCCTCTATACCCTATGCAGCCTGATTCAACAAGGATTTAATCCAATTTCGCAGGAGCAGACAAAATGAGAACTCCAGGAAGACACATCCTGCAGGCGGTTTCTTTTGCCGGCCTGGCCTTATCCATCATCCCGGCGTTTCTGGTGTTCGGCGGCCTCTTATCCATGGAGATTTATTTTCACCTGATGGTCGCAGGGATGCTGATGTGGTTTGGTACAGCCATTTTTTGGATTAAGAAAGACAATTTGGGTTAAACCGTTTCATCAGAACCAAAGATGGGTACATGGACAAAAGTGACGCGGTTACGCTGTGAATATCTGGTGAATCCCCTGGGGATTGACCAGACGCAGCCTCGTCTGAGCTGGAACGTCGAATCCAACCGCCGGGGCGTCTTCCAGTCAGCCCGGCGTGTGCGCGTGGCCTCTTCAGCACAGAGTCTTGCCGCAGGCGGCGCTGACTTATGGGACAGCGGGCGAATTGAAGACGACCGTTCCGCGCATATCGTTTATGAAGGAGCCCCTTTAACCTCCCGCCAGACTTGCCATTGGCAGGTTCAAATCTGGGACGACCGCGGGGCATCGGTTCTCTCTGAACCGGCATTCTGGTCCATGGGCCTGCTGGAAGACAGGGACTGGCAGGCCGATTGGATCGCCGCAGACCCGGATTACCTGAATCGCGCCAAACACGCCGTAAAACCCACACTCACGGAACCGGGAACACCGCCCTGGTTTCGTAAAGTCTTTACGGCTAACGGCGCTGTCCGGAAAGCCGCTTTGTATGTCAGCGCCCGCGGCTTATTGGAGATATCCATAAACGGCCGGCGTGTAAGCGATGACCTTTTTGTACCCGAGTGGACCGATTATAACAAGCGGATTCATTACCGCACCTACGATGTAACGGAGAAGATTAGGACCGGCCGAAACGTTCTGGGGGCTATTCTGGGCGACGGCTGGTACAGCGGGTATGTCGGCTGGCAGGAAACGCGAGGTCGCTATGGGCTGCAAAACAGCCTGCTGGTTCAGTTAGAGATCACAACGGCCGACGGCTCAAGACAGATTATTAATAGCGATAACTCCTGGAAATGTGCAGCCGGGCCGATCTTGTCATCGGATTTTATGATGGGCGAAACGCATGACGCCCGCTTCGAACTTGCCGGCTGGGATCAGCCGGACTATGATGATCATGCATGGTCCCCTGTCCGAACCGTAGCGCCGCCGGCTGTTCCGCTGGTCGCTCAGCCCTCAGAGCCCGTTCGAATTACCGAAACGATAGAGCCGGTGTCAGTCCGTGAAAGTGCGCCCGGCGTCTGGATTTATGATCTCGGTCAGAATATTAGCGGGTGGGTCAGATTAAAAATATGCGGTCCTGCCGGGACACGTATTACCCTGCGGCACGGAGAACGATTGAACCCCGACGGCACCCTCTATACCGAAAATCTGCGCCGCGCCAAAGCCACAGATGTCTATATCCTGAGCGGACGGGGCGAAGAAATCTGGCAGCCCCGTTTTACCTTTCACGGTTTCCAGTATGTTGAACTGACCGGACTGGACCGCCGTCCTCCCGAAGGCACAATCACCGGTTGTGTCATTCATTCGGATATGCCGCCGGCCGGAAGGTTTGACTGTTCGCATCCGCTTATCAACCGGCTTTGGCTCAACTGCCTCTGGAGTCAGAAAGGCAATTTCCTGAGCGTGCCAACGGATTGTCCCCAGCGGGATGAACGCCTGGGCTGGACGGGCGATGCGCAGGTTTTTTCCCGCACCGCAAGTTATAACATGGATGTCGCTGCATTCTTCACAAAATGGATGACGGATATCGCAGACGCACAAACACCCGAAGGCATCTTCCCCGACACAGCCCCTCGCTTGCGTGAAGACAGCAATTTTGTCGGACTGGACGGACTGTGCGGAGCGGCCGGCTGGGCCGATGCCGGTATCATCATTCCCTGGATGCTCTGGCGCGTTTACGGGGATACCCGGGTCATCGAGCGCCATTTTGATGCGATGACCGCCTGGCTGGATTATATTCAGCGGACCAACCCGGACGGCATTCGCAGGAATGCACTGGGCAATAACTATGGAGACTGGCTTTGCATCCCCTCCGATACCACCTTTCGCACGCACTCGCCGATGAAAACCCTGCTGGCCACTGCCTACTGGGCCGATGACGCCGCCAAACTGGCCCGGATGGCCAAGGCGATCGGCCGGGATGGGGATGCGGCCCGGTTTCAGGCCGTGTTTGAACGGGTCCGACAGGCATTTCAAAAGGAGTATCTCCGAAACGACGGCCGACTTGCTGTCGAGACGCAAACCGCGTATCTGCTGTCCCTGGCTTTTGACCTATTACCGGAAGAGACCAGGGCCCGCGCAGCAGAACATTTGGTTGAAAATATCAGAAATCTGAACTGGCATCTGAGCACAGGGTTTATTGGGATTCGTTACCTGAACCCAATCCTGACCGCGATGGGACGTGCGGATGCAGCATGGAAACTGCTGTTGAATGAAGACTATCCTTCGTGGCTCTATCCAGTGCTCCATGGGGCCACCACGATCTGGGAACGATGGAACGGGTGGACGGCAGAGGATGGATTTTTCAATCCCCAGATGAATTCGTTTAACCACTACTCGCTGGGCTCTGTTGGGGAATGGCTTTATCGCTGTGCCGCAGGCATTGAATTAGACGCTGACGAAAACGGATTCAAGAAGTTCCTTCTTAAGCCGTATCCCTGCAGCCGATTAGACTATGCCGGGGCGGAATACCGCTCCCTGTATGGATGGATTAAAAGCCGCTGGCAGCGGCAGGGGAATATTCTGACGTATGACATTATGATCCCTGCAAACACAACCGCCCGCGTTTGTGTTCCGAGCGACCCGGGCACATCGATTCAGGAAAACGGCGTTCCCGTTGAACAAGTGACGGGGATTAAGCCGCTGGGTCGCGACAACCAATATGCGGTTTATGAAATTCCTTCGGGCTCTTATCGATTTGTGAGTCATTACTCATTATCGGCAAAGATATAGAGAATGAATGGTATCCAAACGGCATTGAAAGTTTTGTGTTTGCTGATGCTGTTTTCTGCTGCGTCCGGCTGCGTCTGGGTTACTGCAACTTCAGTCTCGCCCGACGCACCGGACTGGGAAAATCAGCACATTGTCCAGCGGAACCGTCTGCCCGCCCGTGCGACATTCGTTCCTTATCCCGATGAAGGAATGGCCCGAACCTGCCGTCCTGAGATTTCCCCTTACCGTCTATCCCTGAACGGATCATGGAAATTTCACTGGTCGCCTCGGCCGCAGGAACGTCCGGTCAACTTTTTCCGGTCCGAATACAGCGTTGCTGCGTGGGATGCCATCCGTGTACCCTCCAATTGGCAGATGGAGGGCTATGGGATACCGATTTATACGAGTTCGCAATACCCCTTTCGCGTGGAACCCCCGCGCGTCATGGGTGAGCCGGAAAAAGACTGGACGGCATACAGCAACCGCAATCCGGTCGGTTCTTACCGGCGCACATTCGAGCTGCCTGGGGTGTGGAACGGCCGGCGGATTTTCCTTCATTTCGGAGGGGTCAAAAGCGCGTTCTATGTGTGGCTGAATGGTGCAGCGATTGGGTACAGCCAGGGGAGCATGACACCCGCAGAGTTTGAGATTACTCCGTATGTACGCCCCGGAAATAATGTCCTGGCCGTGGAGGTATATCGCTGGTCCGACGGCAGCTATCTTGAAGGGCAGGACATGTGGCATCTGAGCGGAATTCACCGAGAGGTTTTTTTGTATTCCACGGGACCGGTGCGTATTGCCGATTTTGCCGTGCGCATGGAGGCGGATCCGGCGGCCTCCAGCGGCCAGGTGCTGATTCGGCCCTGGCTGGAGGATGCGGAGGGTACTGATATTACGGGATGGACCGTTGGCGGGCAATTGTATGACCCGGACGGCCGGGCGGTGTGGACCGAGCCGCTGCGGCAGGATGCCGGAAGTATTTTAAATCCTGATTATTCCGCAGAGATTCTTAATGAGCGAACGCCGCAGCGCGGGCCGGCAAAATTTGAATGGCTGCGCGGAACAGTACGAAATCCGCGGTTGTGGACAGCCGAAACACCCCACCTGTATACCCTGGTTGTGACCCTTAACAACGCGGCCGGCAAAACGGTTGAGGCGGTTTCCTGCCGGGTGGGATTCCGAGAGGTGCGCGTCGAGCACGGTCAACTGCTGATCAACGGCCGGCCGGTCAGACTGTACGGCGTCAATCGGCATGAATTCGATCCGGATTATGGGCAGGCCGTGTCGCCGGAGCGGATGATGGAGGATATTGTACTGATGAAACGGTTCAATATCAATGCCGTGCGGACGTCACACTATCCCAACGATCCCCGCTGGTATGACCTCTGCGATCAGTATGGAATTTATGTTATGGATGAGGCCAATATCGAAAGTCACGGAGTTCGGGGTCTGTTGGCCAACGACCCGACATGGCAAGCCGCTTTTATGGACCGCGGGATCCGCATGGTCCAGCGTGACAAGAACCATCCTTCCGTCATTATCTGGTCACTGGGCAACGAGTCCGGATACGGGCCGAATTTCGCGGCGATGTCGGCATGGATTCGGGCTTATGACCCGACCCGCCCCATTCATTACGAGGGGGCGCAGGCCTCCGCGGACGAGGTCAACGATCCGCGGGATCCGGAGACGGTGGATTTTATCAGCCGAATGTATCCGCGGGTCCGCGGGCTATATGAGCAGCCCCGGGAGGCGCGCCGGCCGAAGATTCTGCAAATGGCGGAGGATGCGCGAGACAGGCGGCCGGTGCTGATGTGCGAATATGCGCATGCTATGGGCAATGCCGTCGGGAACTTAAAGGAATACTGGGAAGAGATCTATTCGAATCCGCGGATGGCCGGCGGTTTTATCTGGGACTGGGCGGATCAGGGAATTCGAAGGCAGACGGCGGACGGGCGGGAGTATTTTGCTTACGGCGGAGATTTTGGCGACCGCCCGAATTCGAAAGACTTCTGCCTGAACGGACTGGTGTTTGCCGACCGGACTGTGACGGCCAAACTGCGGGAGGTCAAGAAGGTGTATCAGCCGGTTCAGATTGAAGCGGCGGATGGGGGGCTGGGGAAAATTCGATTGACTAATCGGTATGCGTTTACGGATCTGAATACGCTGAAACCCCGCTGGTCCCTGACGCGGGACGGAAAGGAGATTCAATCAGGAGTGCTGGACCGAATAGAATGCCGTCCCGGCGAGCAGACGACAGTCTCTGTGCCCATAGACCTGCCGGAGCAGCTGCCGGCGGGTGATTACCGGATTCGCGTGAGTTTTCATCTGTCAGAAAAGGCGTCCTGGGCACCGGCCGGGCATGAGGTTGCCTGGGAGCAGCTGCCCCTGAGATATGTGGAACCAGCCGCGGGACTTGATTCTGCCGTCCTGCTGGAAATATGCGTTACGGAAGATTCCGATGCCGTGCGCGTGAAAGGACAGGACTTTGAGGCGGTCTTCAGCCGACAAGCCGGCACGCTTTGTTCGCTTGTGTACGGCCGGCGAGAAATCCTGTCGCCGCAGGGTGGTCCGGTATTGCAGGCCTATCGCGCCCCCACCAGCAATGATAAGGCCTTCGGAAAGGGTCGGGCACGCGACTGGCGCCAGTCGGGACTTGACCAACTGACCCGAACCGTGCAATCGTTTCAGGTCCGCAAAAAGACAGCGGATTCTATTCAGATCCAAACCACAGCTGTCAGCACTACGCCGACGGGTGCAGGATTTACCCATCAGACAACGTGGACGCTGCGGGGTGACGGCTTGATTGAATCTGCCAATCGTTTCGAACCGTTTGGTTCATTGCCGCCTCTGCCGAGGTTGGGTGTGGTGATGCGTATCGCCGGGGATTATGAATTCGTGAACTGGTATGGGCGCGGGCCGCACGAAAATTATGCCGATCGCAAGGCCTCTGCGGACATAGGGTTATGGTCGGCGACGGTAGAGGATTTGTATGTTCCGTACCCGCGGCCGCAGGAAACGGGTCTGCGGACCGATGTGCGGCGGATTCGACTTACGGATGCATCGGGACGAGGTTTGTTGATTGTCTCCAAGAAGCCCATCGCTTTTTCGGCATTGCATTATTCCGCAGCGGACCTGGAGAAGGCCGCCCATCCGTTTGAACTGACCCCCCGGGACGAGGTGATTCTGTCGCTGGATGCCTGTCATAGCGGGCTGGGCAATGGAAGCTGCGGTCCGGGGGTGCTGCCGGAGTACGAGGTAAAACCTGAACCCGTCGAGCTGCATCTGTGTTTTTCTCCCTGCCAAGTCGGCGAAAACATGGATACGGCGGAAAAGACACCCAGTAAATATTTAAAATGAATCAATGAGAGAGACAAACATGAAGAGGTATTGTTTAATCAGTATTTTCACTTTGGCGGTCTCTGCGGTCGGCGGGGCGACTCCTGCGGTCAGCGCCTATGCCAAACTCAGCAATGTTGAATTTGGTGCGGCCCGATGGACAAAAGGATTCTGGGCGGGCCGGTTTGCTGTGTGCCATAAAACGATGATCCCCAATATGTGGCGGTTGCTGGAAGATCCGGAAATCAGTCACGCCTATGAGAATTTTCTGGTGGCCGCCGGAAAAAAGGAAGGCCGGCACCGCGGACCAAAATGGCATGACGGGGACTTTTATAAATGGCTTGAGGCCGCCGCATACGTGTATGCAGTTACGCATGACGAGGCGCTGAACCGGCAAATGGATGAGATCATCGCGGTTATTGGGGCTGCGCAGCGTCAGGATGGCTATATTCACACGCCCGTTATAATCGCGCAGCGCAACGGCAGTGCACAAGTGACAGAGTTTGCTGAACGTCTTGATTTTGAGACCTATAATATGGGGCATCTGATGACGTGCGGGTGCGTTCACTATCAGGCGACGGGAAAAAGGACGCTGCTTCAGATTGCTGAGAAGGCCGCGGACTATTTGTATGGTCTGTATAAGACCCAGCCGCAGAATCTGGCGGCCAATGCCGTCTGCCCATCTCACTATATGGGCACGGCGGACCTGTACCGGCTTACAGGCAATCCGGCGTATCTCCAGCTGCTGACCGGGCTGATGGAGATTCGCAGTCTGTACCAAAACGGGCTGGACGATAACCAGGACCGGATCCCGTTCTATGAGCAGCGTGAAGCGGTCGGCCATGCGGTTCGGGCAAACTACTTGTATGCGGGAGCGGCCGACATCCTGGCAGAGACGGGAGACCAGCGGCTTCGTACAGCGCTGGAAAGTATCTGGCAGGATGTCGTTGGTCGCAAACTTTATATTACCGGGGCAACGGGAGCTCTGTATAACGGCGCCTCCCCGGACGGCTCCAAGAAGCAGGACTCCATTCAGCTCGTTCACCAGGCCTACGGACGGCCGTATCAGCTGCCGAATATCACCGCCCACAATGAATCCTGTGCCGCGGTGGGATTTGTATTGTGGAACAAGCGAATGCTGGCGCTTTCGGGCGAGGTGCGGTTTGCCGATGCCATGGAGCGAGCGCTGTATAATGGAGTATTGGCCGCGATCAGTCTGGACGGAAAAAAGTTTCTATACACCAATGCCTTGCGGGTGACGGAAGATCTGCCGTTCGAATTGCGGTGGTCCCGCCATCGCAAACCATATATCAGCTGCTTCTGCTGTCCCCCCAACGTGGTTCGTCTCATCGCCGAATCTTCAGAATACGCCTATGGCCTGTCGCCGGAAGGGGTGTATGTTCACCTGTATGGGAGCAATATCCTCGATACGAAGCTTCCGTCCGGGGATAAAATCCGGCTGATCCAAACGACCGATTATCCCTGGGACGGAACCGTTCATTTTACGATTGAGGAAGCGCCGAAAGAAGCATGGACGGTGTTTCTTCGAATTCCCGGCTGGTCGCAAGGAGCTTGCATAAGAATAAACGATCAGGCGGCGGAAGAACATCTTGCGCCTCAGTATGTTCCGTTGCGGCGGACCTGGAAAGCCGGCGACCGGATTGAATTGAGCATTCCGATGGAACCGCAATGGATGGAAGGCCATCCGCTGGCGGAAGAGATTCGCGGGCAGGCGGCCGTGCAGCGCGGGCCGCTGGTGTATTGCCTGGAGTCGTCGGATTTGCCGGCGGGGGTTCGGCCGGCAGATGTGGCCGTGCGGCCTACAGACAGACTGCAAGCACACCATCTGAAGGATCTGCTGGGCGGTATTACGGTGCTGGAAGGACGGGGTTATGTTATCCAGGGCCAACCATGGGGCCAAAACCTTTATCGCCCGATCAGCCCGCAGGAACCCAAGCCAATTGGCATACGTCTGATCCCATACTATGCCTGGGGCAACCGCGGGGACCCCGAGATGTGCGTCTGGCTGCCTATACGTTAGGGCGCACACAAGGGTAACCATGGAACCGACAGAAAACCCGATACTCGCGAAAGGAAAAGACAATGAGGAAAGCAATCTTATTCCTATGGATCGGACTGACCGGCTGCCTGTGTATAGCAGAGTCCAGCAAAGTGGAACAATGGAACATCTTCGAACTGACGCTGAAAGGACCGTCAGCAGGTAACCCGTTCATAGGTATTGAATTCAGCGCGGTCTTTGAAAACGGCGGCCGACAACGCGAGCCGGAGGGTTTCTATGACGGAGACGGCGCGTTCAAGGTCCGTTTTATGCCGGATGCGCAGGGAACCTGGACTTACAGGACAAAAAGCAATCGCCGGGAACTTGACGGCAAAGAGGGGCAATTCGTATGCACAGCTCCCGCCCCCGGCAATCACGGACCTGTGCGGGTGCGCAACCAGTACCACTTCGCCTATGCGGACGGCACGCCGTTCTTCCCATTCGGCACAACGATCTATGAATGGCCCTTTCAAACAGAGGAACTCAAAAAACAGACTCTTGAGACCTTGCAGCAATCGCCGTTCAACAAAGCCCGCTTTCTGCTGATTCCTCCCTGGAAGGAACATTATGTAACGGGGCCGGGCAGGTTGGAGCGTTTTCCGTTTATCGGCAGTTCGAGGGATAACTGGGATTTTTCCCGATTCGATCCGGAATATTTCCGGCAACTGGAATGGTGCGTATCACGATTCCGCGATTTGGGTGTGGAAGCGGACCTGATACTCTTCCATCCTTATGACGAGGGCAAGTGGGGATTTGATCGGATGGATGCGGCGACAAACGATCGATATGTGCGTTATGTAATCGCCCGTTTCGGTGCCTATCGCAATGTCTGGTGGAGTCTGGCGAATGAAAACAGTTTTATGAAATATTTGACGGATGCGGACTGGGACCGTCTCTTTCAGATTGTGCGGGATCGCGATCCGTACAGCCATCTTCGGTCGATTCACAATGCCGACCGCATTTACGATTACTGCAAACCGTGGGTAACGCACGTGAGTCTCCAGTACTATATGGCCGTGCGGTGTCTGGGTATTTCTCCGATGCTGCGGGATATGTATCAAAAGCCGATCGTGCATGATGAGATCAACTATGAGGGCAATATTGAAAAACGATGGGGGAATATCTCCGGCGAGGAGATGGTGTTTCGCTTTTGGTCAGCGTACATCGGCGGGGCCTATGCGACACACGGGGACTGTTTCGGACCGTCGGAAGATCCTACCTGGATTTCCATCGGCGGCAAACTGCAAGGGCAAAGCCCTGCACGGATTGCGTTTCTGCGAACGATCATAGAGTCGGGGCCGCCGCAGGGGATCGATCCGATCGATCAGGCCTATGAAAATAATATCGGCGGCCAGGCCGGAGAGTACTACCTGATTTATTTCGGCCGGGAACCGATCCAACAGTGGGAATTTCGCCTGCCGAAGAAAAATCTGAAAGAGGGAATGCGCTTCAAGGCGGACCGGATCGATACATGGAATATGGAAATTGAACCGGTCAAGGACGTGTTTGAAGTCAAGCCGCTAAACGCGTATACGTTTGTGGACAAAAACGGCTTACAAGTAAAGCTGCCGGGCAGGCCGTATATGGCGCTGCGATTGCAGCGGATTGAATAAACAAGAGGTGAGTCGGAACCGGGCTTCATTAATTTGAATGACATTGCTCAAGTCCTTCGCCGATTGTGCCGATTCCTTGTTCTGCATCCTTGTGTCCTTTCTCTGGTTAACTGGTTTTTGATCGTTTCGCTAACCATCGACCAAAGAAAGGACTCTTTTTGTCTACTTTTCAAAGTGCGAAAAATATCTTACGTTCTCGATCAGCTGATGGTATCTATATTGTTATTAAGATCAAAGTAGTCGATTTTCTCTTGAGGGTTGGTTCCATTGAGATACTCTTCAATGTTGGTATACCCGTCGCCATCTGAATCGATGGCGGCGTCAGAGGGATCCCTGGAATCCAATCCATACTTGATTTCCCATGCATCTGGCATCGTATCCCTGTCGGTATCAGTCGGCACCTGGTCGGGCGAGAAGGTAAATTCCGGATATCCGCCAACCTGCTCCGGATCACTGATCACGCCATTGCCGTATGTCACCTTGCCGGATCGCACCATCTCAACGATGCGCTTATCCACGGCATCGCGGCGGGGAAGCGTGGCACCCGCCTTCGCCAGGACCTCGTGAAACGCCTGGAGAGCCGGTTGCTGGTTGACCGGCCACCCTTCGAAAGGACTGTTGACCCGGGCCATATCGAGGGTGCCTGGACCCTCCAGCAGTCTGATCCCCTTCCAGTTATCGGCCGTCACTTGGGGATGTCCTTCGACGATATTGCCTGCCACGTACCATTTTCCCGGCCTCTTCCCGGCCTGGGGATACCAGTTGCTGTTTTGAAACCGCCTTCCGGGTGAGTACATATCACGCTGTTCGATCCTGGCAATCGTGCTGACCATATTGTCATTGGTCGCCGGCCCTGGTTTATAGTAGTTATTGATCACGTTGATAAGCGACGTCTCGTCGCCGCCGTCCATAGTCCTGTGTCGCCAATTAAAGACGACGTTGTTGCGGTAGTCAAACTCACCGCCCATGCCGATGGAGGGATTGCGCCCGGTGTTGCACGCGAACAGGTTGTGATGGAAGGTTGAATCCTGCCCCCCCCAGGTGCCGCCGAATTCATGCCCCGGCTTCATGCCTTCACTGGAAATGCAGTATTGAATGGTCAGATTTCTCGTGGAGGTTTTGACGCGCTGCGTCTTGCCGGGGTTTCTGGGATCAGGGCGTTCTACCATGGCGCGGTAGAGCGAGAGGTTTTCATCCCGTCCCCAGCTGGTCGAACAATGATCAACGATGACATGATGGAGAGGGTGCCCGCCGATATTGTCCGTTCCCTGGCCTCCTTCGGTGACCCCCCGACGAATTCGAAGGTGCCGCAGAATCACATTGTAGGTGTCAATATCCAGCGAGGCGCCTGCGATACAGATCCCATCGCCGGGTGCGGATTGTCCCGCGATCGTGATATGAGGATTGTTAATCACCAGGTTGGATTGAAGATGGATGATGCCCGCCACGCGGAAAATCACGATACGAGGCCCTTCGGCCTCGATCGCTTCACGCAAACTGCCCGGACCGCTGTCCTCCAGACCGGTTACGATAATGACTTTGCCGCCGCGGCCCCCCGTGGCAAACATGCCGCCGCCCCAGGCGCCGGGAAAGGCCGGAATTGCCTCAGGCAGATCCGGCGGAAGAGGGGGAAACATCCCGGGATTGGGCTCCTGAATCTTCACGGCGGATTGAACAGCTTCCTGGGCCTGCATCCGGTCGATGAACAGACAGGTTAGTATCACTGCAGCATAAAACAGTCTTGATTCAATACTCTTGTTCACAATCGACTCCTGGTTAAAGGGCTCATTGTTTCAGGCATGATACACAATCGTCGTGATCGAGGAACACTCCGACACCTTCTGCAGGAAGAAGAGCGGGTTTCCGGCTGTGGTTATTCGCTCTTACCGATGAGACGGCCGATCAGGAGCCGGCCCATCATAAGTTTCTTATTTTATCGGGAACCTCTCTGATAAGCCCAGCCGCGGCCCATGTATCCCGTATCGTTGTTCTGGCCGGGAGTTCGGTAAAATTCTCCGTTTAAGTTTCCTGAGCCGAAACCATAATTATGAATATCGCTACGGCTGAAGTACAAATTGATTCGGGCTTTTGTATCCGAATCCTGCCACACATGCACTTCCGCATGCCCATCACAAAAGCCCAGGATACCGCTGTTTCCGTGATTAATGGAAATCGGGTCCCGCCAATACCATTCTTTATACTCGTTGTCACTATCCCAGGGGGTATAAAATTCCCAAGCTCCAAAATTAAAATTCCGCCCTTCACCTTCTTCGACAAAGGTATAACGTGTCGAAGGAGAGGTGATTTGATGAAATCTACTCACACCCTTGCCCAAAGCCGACGGCAGCGCATACGATCGGAAAATTGTGGTTCCGTCATACTTGCTTTTGCGGATTGTGTCTCCCGGGCAGTGATAGGTGTCAAAACTATCAATCCCGTATTCGTACATCTTGCCCTTGGCAATTCCCCTCTTTTCATCATCATCCGTGACCGGAGGAGAGGTTGAATCGTAGGAGCAGGGAGTACCGTCTTCTTTTATGGGATGTTTGATCCATGGACCTTGTGCATCTGACGCGGTCGGGTCTGCGGACATGAACCTGCCGTCATTTTCTCCCTGGTATGAGTACCAGGCCAAGGTGAGATTCTTGACATTAGTCAGACAGACCGCCGCGGCCGCCTTCCGTTTGGCCATCCTCACCGCAGGGACGATAATAGCGAGCAGCAAGGAGATTATGGCGATGGCCACCAGTAATTCAATTAATGTAAATCCTTTCTTACTGGTCATTTGCGCACTCCTTAAATTCATCGTTTCCAAGGTCCGATTTGGATAAGCGGTTTTAATGCAACAAAATCCGCCTATTCTATATTATTGTGCATTCATAACGTTACTGCAAGGCAATTTCGCGCTCCAAAAAAGACAATTTCGCGCAAAAACTCGCATTTGACATTTCCCATTTTCAACGTAAAATATTACTTATTTTTTTACCAAAAAGCCCGCTGCAAGGTTCATACACATCTTTCTCCGGGAAAACCCCTGAAACAGGGGCTCTCCCGGTTGTAAGCAAATCATATCCCATACTTAGTCAGGAAAAATGCGGTAATCAACCAGCCATTTTGCAGCAATCTCCGCAAAATCGGGGAGATCTATCTTGCAATTCCGATTGAGGTCCCAATCGTACAAATCATAGATCTCGAGATCGCAAATAGATTCAACACCTGTAACTCGATTGTATTCCTCCGCAATTTCCTGTTTTGTCAGGGCATAGTTGTAGATCCGAAAGTCATCGATCCGGGCGTTAAGGTAGGGGACATCCGCTCCGACGGCTTTGCCGATGTAATTGTATGTCTTCTTGAAACCTATCGGACTTTGCAGCGTTAATCCTTGAGGGCTTTTGTTCTCTGTACCGCATTCCCCGTTAAGATAGATACGCCCATAACCATCCTCGACGGTTACCACAACATAATACCACACTTCGGGGTCGATTTCACTTTCGACATCGAGTTCCTGGTTATGCCGGACACTTCGGCCGTCTTCAATGGTATACCAATTCCATTCACTGCGCGCCACATCCCATCCGCCTTGCCTCGGATCGTTTTGCCGATAAAGCATCGTCAGGAAAAATGCCTCATTTGCATTATCACCGAAGTCCCAGACCCTGTTCCATCGATCTCGATCGTTGGAGTTAATCAGGGTTGTCGGACGAACCCAGCAGGCAATGGTAATATCCTCATAGTGAGCCACCGTCGTATCCAGAATTCTTGCCCACTGCAGCTTTGCCCCCGAAGGGTTCACAAGCAACAGGTTTTTGTCAATGAGCGAATATTCATCCGACAAACTGGCTCCGCCCATCAATTGCATATCTTTGCCGCTTATGATATCCGGGGTAAAAAGATCAGCCCCAACAGTATAAGTGGTTTCAAACGGATAGTGAGACTTTAACTCTCCAACTCGCAACTCGCCGCGGGATGAACTCTGAGCAGAAAGCCCGGTCGCAGTTTCCTCCCCGATGCAATAGTAAAATCCTGCATCGTCCGGCTGGGCATTAAGAATCGTCAGGGTATCCGTGTCGACACCGGCGTACTTCGTTCCGTTTGTGAGTGCCACAGCCGGATCGCCTTCTTTGTACCACTGGAAAGTATCCACTTTCGAGCTCATGGTCAGCCCCAAGACAGCGTCTTTTCCGATGCGAGCTACCAGTTTGGCCGGAGTGACATTGCCGAGCAAGGGACCTTCCTGGATGGTTGTGAAACTCCAGATTGGACTTGTGTAGGCAAGTTCAACCTTTGTGCCATTGGGGTCATACGCATAAGCAAGGACTGACCAGAAATACTCTGTACTCCAGGTAAGGTTTTGAGGGTATTCGGTCTCCAGCGTGATCGTATATTGACCCGGTGAAACGGACATGCCGTCCACAATCTTATAGATCTCAGAGAGGTTGGGATCCGGGCCAAACAGAACGTCAACTTTAATAATATCCTCATTCGTGACGGTAAAAATCAGATCATTCTGCGGTGAATTGAGCTCGACGGCCACCAGCCCCGTACCGTCTTTTGGAAACGGATTGACAATGCTCGGCAGTTCAGCAATCTGAACATTATCAATCGCGAAACGGTCCTCCGTACCGCTGACACCGTCCCCCTCATTTTTAAAACGTAAAAACAGTTCACCGCTGGTCGAGTCAATATATTGAAGGGTAACGGAGTCCGTTATGTACTTCCCCACTTCCATCGCCGGGTAGGAAACCGTAACAGTGTCTATCAGTTTCACCCCGTTCGCACCGTAAATATTCAACTCATCGGCCCCAACAAAAGAGCCGTCCGATTCATAGATCGAAATGGTAAGGACCAGATCACGCGGAGTCAAAGGTTCATCAACCCATCCGCCCTCGACGGCTCCGATGTCATACTGAATCCGCAACGCCGGCACGCCCTCGGTATTGTACCCGATACTCTGATAGGCCCAGCACCTGGAGTCAGCCAAACCCATATACTGCGTACCGTTTGGACTATAGCGCAATCGTAAGTAGGTAACAGAATAATCAAACCACTCCGGCACATTTTCGCGGATTCCCAGGACTTCAAAGTCACCATTGGTAATCGACAGCGCTGAAGCCATCGAAGCCATAGTTAAACACATTAAAATGCACGAAAAACGTCTCATTTTTCCATCCTTTCCGTTATCTTCGCTTCGTAAATGGTGTTTAGTCAAAATACACGAGGTAATTTTGCAACCATTTTTCAGCAATCTCCACAAAATCGGGAAGATCCACCCGGCAATTGCCATTGAAGTCCCAGGTCTCCAAATCATAGCTATCCATATCACAAATAAAATCAACATCTGTTCGAACAGCCATGTATTCCTTCGCGATCTGCTCGGGTGTTTTGGCATAGTTAAAAATCTTTAATTCATCGATCAAGCCGTTGAAGTTGGGGGGACTATCCGTCTCATTGATGGCTTTGCCGATGTAATTGAGCGGCTTCGACAGCTCTGACGGATGGTATAAACCGTCCTCTCCGCCGTATTGACCATTAATATAGATTTTGCCCATCGTAGTAAGGTCACCTTCTTCGTCAAGTTCCTCTGCGATGGTGAACACGACATAAATCCACTTTGTGCCGTAACCGATATCACCGACAGCCGTGGTGTCTCGACCATCACCATCGAGTACCATCTCACAAAATGCTTCATTCGTATTACGAAGCAGCGTCAGGTAAAAGTAATTCTCGGCATCCTGGCCAAAGTCAAAGACACGGGCATTTCGTTCAAAGTCGAGATCCAGGAGGGTCGGCTTGACCCAGAAACTGATGGTAATATCCGGATAATGAGCCACAGAAGCATCTGGGATCACCGCGTACTGCGTATGAGTTACTCCTCTGGGATTCCTGAGCGCCAGGTATCCGCCAAAGAGTGTGTTGGGATCCGCGGCACTGACCACCACAGAGGCCCCGCCCATCAATTGCATATCTTTGCCGCCTTTAATATCCGGAGTATACAGATTGCCGGCGGCGGTATAGGTCGTCTCAAACGGATAGTGCGCCTTTAATTCTTTAATAAACAATACGCCGGGGGATAACGTCACAGCCGTCAGCCCGGTCGCCGCTTCCGTTCCGACACAATAGTAGGTTCCTTCATCGGCCGGCTGGACATTCAGAACAGTCAGCGAATCAGAATCGACGCCGACATACTTGGCACCCTCGACAAGCGGATTCGGATTGCCTTCTTTATACCACTGGAAGGTATCCGTTTTCACGTAGGACGGCACAGTGAAGACGGCATTTTCCCCGGGCCAGACACCCGCTACGGCGGGAGTAACCCCAAAGAGGAAGGGGCCTTTCTGGATGGTTTTAAAACTCGTGATCAGGCCCGTGTATTTGAGTGAACGCCCTCCCATTCCATCTGACTCATAAGCAAGGACTTTCCAGAAATATTCCGTATCCCATCTCAGGTCTTCAGTCAACTCGGTCTCCAGGGTAACCGTATTCAGCCCCGGCGTAACCGGCATGCCTTCGACAATCTTATAGACCGGCTCAGAAGACAGATTGGGGTCGTTTACCGGGCCAAACAGAACGTCAACTTCAATAATCGTGTCATCCACAACGTAGAAAACCAAATCATTCTCAGATGAAGTACGCTCCGTCGCCACATAGATCGCACCATCTGCCGGCGATCGATTGACCACGTAGGCAGGAGACAGTGTAATGTTGTCCACCTGTATCAACGGCAATACGGTCCCTCCCCCATGGATGTTATTGAATCGCAGGAACAGTTCTTTGCCGATGGTGGCACTGGACAGGTCAATTTGAAAACTTTCATGAAAGACCGTGGTTTTAGGCGCATACCTCAATACAGACCCCTGGCCAATCAGCGTAACCGGGTTGTCCGGTTTCTGGTCGGTTTTTATAAATCCATAGATGTCATGCGCTGCCCCGTCCCATTCGCCGGGTTCGAAGGTGCCGTCCGACTCGAGAATCTGAACACCGACTCCCATCATACCCTGCGCTTTACCGGAAGCCAGGCCCCAGTCTAATTCAACGTCAACCACCAGGGGGTAGCCGTCATACATGCCGATACTCTGGTAAACATAGGCATGATTGCCGCCGTCCGGATTCTCATTCGCTCTGCTCCCCATATTCGCAACTTTGGTACCGTTGATGGTAGAAGGGTGATTGAGAAAGAAGGGTCCGGTTGTTCTTTCGACATCAGGACCGCCATAATCATACCAGTATGCAATATCATAGGAATAAGGAGAATCAGATTGGTTTTCAAAATCTCCATTGGTGATTGACAGCGATGAAGCCATTGAAACCGTACTTAAGCACATAAAAATGCAGAAAAACCGTCTCATTTTTCCATCCTTTCAGTAAAAGTCGCCTCTTTAATGTCATCCACACTTGTATAGATTGATGATACCGAAATGATAAGACCTTCCCGCATTAAAGAGACAACATGGCCTCTGCTTACTTGAATTGCACCCGTATGAATCCGAAACTTCAAATAACACAGGGACCCTCCACTGTTCAAATGAATCCTCTCAAGCAATCACTGGCAGCCAATCTTGCACCGTTCCAAAGACCCATCTTCCGGCGCTCATCATCGTAAGGATTCAGGTACTGCACGTTTTGGATGCAGTACCTGAACCTTGATTCACTTCAAATCCAAAAAGTCAGCGTTTCCTGCGCAGCAGCAGACCGCCCAGACCCAGCAGAACCATCGTTGCCGGTTCGGGGACATGAGCTTCGTTCGTCAACTGCGGCGCGAAGATGTCACCCCATTGGGCAATGGTCCCCTCGCTCCAAGGGCTATCGGGGTCCTTGTTCAACGTGGTCATTTCTTTGGGATTGAACAGGTAATTAAAGTTCACCCAGTTGGAAGGGATGCCCTCCCACCAATAATCGTGAGCGATTGTCATAACAATGGTCACTGTTTGATGATCCGTGGCCTGTGCCGCTGCGATTGCAGCGTGCAAGGCACTGCCTGCACTCAGGGTAAAGTCGAACGCTCCGCCAACAGGCAGATGAGGGGTTGTCCCAACCAGATCGGCACTGTCATACAGTTGCCGCCCAAGATAGGTAAGACCGGAATTCAAGTCGCCAAACTCGTCATAGACCGCTTTGGTACCGGCGTCGCCATCATAATAGTAGCCAGGCGGCGGATTTAAGCTGGGGTTGATGTCCAGTTCGCCCCAATCGGCCCCGTCCACTGTGGGATCCAGCACGTAATAATCCCAACCGGTGTAGCCATAACGAACGGGGTCATAGAATCGGCTTTCAACCAAGTTGTTATTTCGATAGGTCGTCCGCACGGTGATGTCACCCATCAGATCGGCTGTGCTGAGGTTCGCCACGCCGAACTTCAGGTAGATCAAACTGTTGCGATTGGACGCAACACGAGAGGCGATCTCTGTGCTTGCTCCGCGGTTTCCTGTCGGATCCGCTATTTCGCGCAACTCACAATCGGCACCGCCCGGGTTGTTGGTGGTGATACGCCAAGCTTGGGCGTCTGTCACAAGGATTGCTGCTGAAACGAGTCCCATTAAAACAAATACTCTTTTCATCTTCCCATCCTCCAAAAAAGTTATAGAATACATGTTTCGACTCCACAGTCGAACTCCGCGCACACACACTCACGCAAGATTATTTTATCCTCATAACCGGAATCTACATGCTTGGATAGTTCGTATCGGCAGGTGAAAACCACATGATGTATTTCTATTCCTCCCTAATCGTTTTCCTAATGAGCGCTCTCCTGATTCTACTTGATTATATAAGTGTTAAATAATTATTTCCTCCTGTATTCCGCAAATAACTTGTCATATCCTTAGATTTTTGGAACATTTTAACCAAATAAAAACGGTTTAATAAAAGAGTTGCAGGGAGAACATCACGTAGAAGCAGATAGGAATTGTCCGTGTTTTTCATTATATGGGCCTTTTACTGCCAGCATGTGCCGGCAGGGTCGCGGCTGCATTCGAGCCAGTCCAATGCTAATTGAGCTAAATCAGCCAGGTCCACGCCCTCTCCGCCGCCATTGTCTATCCATTCACTGGCAAGGACTACAAAGTCGGTGAAATTTACCTGGCAATCCTTGTCGAGGTCATAAGGGATCGGTATCGGGCAGGAATAAGCCGTCACGGTATAGGTATGCCCGGCCTGGGTGGTGAATTCGTAGAGATTCTCGCCCGGTGACTGCAAGGCCGCACTCTGGGTTCCCTCGGCAACTACAATCGGCCAGGCCGAGCGAATACGGCAGGGGCTGCCCCGTGACGAGTAAATTGTGGCGGTACTTAGTGCATTGTTCTGCCAGGTGATACCGACCGTGAAGCCTCCGCGGGCTCTCAGTCCTGTTACGCTCCCGGCCACCATCTTATCCGGCAAGGCGGGCAAAAGATATACTTCTCCCTGATGACTCTGCAGGAACATCTCTGCCGTACCCATCAAGACACCCAGATTGCCGTCAATCTGGTTTTCATTGCCCTTGCGGGAAAAAGTCATGTTATCCGTATGGGATTTGGCCAGAATCTTGTTGAGAATCATGTAGGCGTGATTGCCCTGGAGCAGACGTGTTCGGCAGCACATCTTCCAAGCCTGGCTCCAGGCCGTGTTATTTGTGTCGTCTCCTTTCCAGTTCAGGACCACCTCGGCAGCGGCCGCCATCTCGGGCGTGTGGTGTGGGGTAATATTGCCCGCCGGCATCAGGTCCACCAAATGGGAAAGGTGTCGATGGGTATTGGGAACATCGACATCCTCCAGCCATTCCTGCAATTGGCCATAGCGGCCGATCTGGTTGGGCGGCAACTGGGCCCGCATCTGCTGGAGCTGCTGCCGGAAGTCCGCATCTACATCCAGGATTTCGCCGGCCTTAATGACATAGGTGAACAGGCCCCGGATCAACTGACTGTCCATAGTGGTGCCGGCCACGATTTCACCATCATCCCCCAGGGCGGGATTGGGCTGTTCCGGAGAGTGCGTGGGATTGGTTAGGAGATAGCCGGCGCTGCCGGGCCGCGGGTCCTGCACCAGGATGTCCGCAAAAAACTCCGCCGCTCCCTTCATAAGAGGATAGACCTCTTCCAGATAATTGACATCACCGCCGTATTCATAGTGCCACCACAGATGCATACACAGCCAGGCCGCGCCGGTCGGCCAGAGTCCGCCTGCATTGTTAATCGGCGCCGCCCCCCGCCAAAGATCGGTATTGTGATGCACCACCCAGCCGTCGGCGTCATAATGTACATTGGCCACCACAGCCCCCGTTTCTGATAAATCTCGGGTCAAATCCAAAAGCGGCTCATGACATTCGGCCAAATTGGTTACCTCCGCCGCCCAGTAGTTCATTTCCTCATTGATGTTGAGGGTCATTTTGCCCTCCCACGAGGGTTCCAATTCGTTATTCCATTTGCCCTGCAAACCAAGGGGCTGCGAGCCGGGGCGAGAACCCGAAATCAGCAGATAACGGGCCATCTGGAAATTAACAGTCAGCAGCTGCAGGTCATCCGCATTGAACAGCGACCAGTTCGTCTTGGCGGCATCCACACCGGCTTCAATGGCATCCAAACGCACGTTGGTCGGATTGTTGGCCTTGTCGGAGGTCCCCAGGTCCAGAGTCACGCGGTTGAAGAGGGCCTGATAGTCGTTTAATTGATCCTGACGCAAAGCCGCAAAGCCCTTGGCGGCGGCATCTGCCACGGTTTGCAGGCAGAGCGAGCCCGGATTGCCGCTGATATCGTTATAGTTGACAAAGTTCGACACAGCCCCCAGCACCAGGGTTACGGCATCCGCCTGGCTCACCACCAGGGACTGTCCGGAAGATGATATTGAACCGCCCTCACAGAGAATCCGTACCCGTGTTTCAAACTCGATATCGCTGGCCAGACTGTTTTGTCCCACATGGTTGACCGCACCATGCAGGACCACGTCATTGCCGGACACATAGCTGCTCACCGTCTGATGAGGCGTGGTGAAACTACAGGTAAAACTTATCTTGCCGGCCTGGCCGGCGGTCAACCGTACCACGATCACATTATCCGGATAGCTGGCAAAACAGTCTCGGCTGTACGTTACACCGCCGGTCGTATAACGAACCGAAGCCGTAGCCGTAGTCAGATCCAACTGACGGCGATAATTCGTGCCGGAATGGCCGAAGGTCAGCCGCAGTTCTGCCGTCGGCTGGTAGGGACACTGACGCAGGGGCACACTCATAAAGGTGTTCGCGGCCGCATTCCAGGCAGCCCGGCCTTGGCCGGCCCACACATAATCCCGAATCTGCTGCAGATAGCCGGCAGCCCCGGCGTGGGCATAATCATGCGGATGACCGGCCCACACCGTGTCCTCATTGAACTGGATGATTTCTTCGGACATCCCGCCATACACCATAGCCGCCAGTTTGCCGTTGCCAATGGGCAGGGCCTCATTGGACGTCACATCGGATTGATAGGCAGCCGGACTGTTATAAAACAATACCAGCGGTCCCGGATCTGCACCGGTAATCTGAGATACAACCAGCACTGCAACAATAAACATAAACCACATATTATACTTCATTAGATATGTCCTTCCTCAGATATTGATGTACTTTCTATCGTATGAAACGTTATCTCTCCAAAGTTCTCCGCAAGTTGATCTCGTCACAGTCCGCACTGGGAAGCAGGATCTCGATTGCAGTTCAGCCAATCCAATGCGAAAACCGCCAGGTCCTGGAGATTCAACTGACAATCGTCATTCAGATCGACCTCGGGACAGGGTAATGCTTCGACAATACTGACATTGTCCACGTAGAAGTAGCCCGGGCCGACGCCGGCACGGCCGCCGAGATTGAACGCGATCGTCATGTAGTTGTCGGTAGCGGTGAAGATTCCGTCAGCAGGCGATGAGGCGGTGTTAGGAGAGAGAAGTACACTCTCCCAGTCCCACGGCATAGGTTCCGCATTGGGGCCGCCATCTGTGGCCTTCTTGTAAATGATGTTGCCGGCAAAGGCGGCGCTGGGATTGAAGCCGACAAATACTTCAGCCCAATTGCGGCCGGTTTCGCCGTTCAAAAGGTCACCTTTCCACTGAGCATCTACTTTGTACTGCTTGCCGCTGATCACAGGAATTATCTGATAGAGGTAGTTTCCATTGGAGGGGTCCGTTGTGTCGTTACGAGCCAGTAGCGCAGTACCGTTGTCCCAAGTGATCGTTGTGGGGGCGTTGGGTGTGAGCGTCCAACCCGATAGGTCGGCGGCAAAATCACCGTTGACGACAAGTTCGACAGTTGCCGGATCATTGGTCCATTGCGCCGCAAGAAGGGAAAAATCGTCCATGTTCACCTGACAATCGCCGGTTAAATCAACAGGGATCGGGGCCGTGCACGTCCAGGCGGCTGTTGCTGCAGACGCCGTATCCGACCAGCCGGTTTCATTGGCATTGAGGCTGCAATCCCGGGCTTTGACTTGATACGTGTACATCGTATTCAACTCCAGTCCGGTATCTATATAGGTCGGGCTGGTTTGCCAGCCGGAATCGTGAGTCGGATCAGTTAGGTTGGCAAAATAGTATTCTACACCGCTGAGATCGACGGCGGTGGTCGCCGTCATAGTGATATCCGCTCCGCCGATTGAATGCGGGGGTTCCGCCCATGTCATTGGATCCGGTACGGGCGGCGTTGTGTCATTCGCGAAAGCGATCAGGCAATTACCCGCCCCGTAGATCGGATCGGTCGTCAGGTCTTTGACGTTATCAACAGGATCCATCGTGTATGCATAGGGAGGTGTAAACACAGGAAATGTGTTCGGCATAAATGTCGGCTGAGAACATCCTTCAAATTTGAGGGCGGCCCATCCGAACTCGCCGTTGCCCGTTCCCCCGTAATCGGCCCAGGCGTTGTTGATGTGATCGAAATGTGTGTTTTCAACCCGGATATGACATTCATAGCCGATTCCGATACAATATCCGTTTCCCACGCTGTTGTAATAATTATTGTAAATATGAACATGTCCAAATCGTACCCGGGGCATTCTTCCGCGAACCCCTTCCGCATACCAGTTATGATGCAGGGTTACGTGCAATTTACCCCGATCGGCTGTCACATCATCCCCGTTGCCGATAAGATGAGCGTATGAGTGTGAATTCGGATTATTAAAATAAAATTTACACCAGGAAACAGTTACGTAATCGGCCTGCCGTACAATAGAACAGAGTTCATCGGAACTATCAAAAAATTCGCATTTGTGTATGAATACGTTGGTGGCCCCCGATATCTCCATCGCATCACTGCCGGAAGGGCCGATGGTCAGGTTCTGGAAAATATAATTGCTTCCTTCGACTTTTATGGCTCCGCCATATAGGCCGGAAGCGGTGTCTGCGCCAATAATGGTTTTATTCGAGCCGATCTTTACCGTGCCGACATCGAGCCTGCCCTGAACAATAATAACGGCAGGGGTATTGTTGTTGACCGCCGAGATGAATGTGGATGCGGTTGAAACCATGATCGGAGCTGCATCACCCCCGCCAATCGTGCCGCCGTTTTGCGCGGCATAGCCGTCGGGAACCGCAACAGCCGGGTGTCCGTAACATGCGATCACAAAAAACAAAATAAATATAAATACCCATGTGTCTCCGGTAGCGTCTGGCGAATTCTGCTTCATCGGACTCTCCTCTCGTACAATCTTTTTCATAACATAAATTTTATCTTTTTCTCCCAAACATTTTTATTGCAAAAGACTTTGGATTTCCTGCTGGCTTAAGGCCCGCTCATACAGCCGCACATCATCAATCATGCCGTTAAAGAAACTGCCCAGCGTTCCAGACAACTGCAGAATGGTCCCGACGCGAACCAGGCAGAAAGCGTCCGTATGGATTTCCAAATCAGGATTCGTGCAGATTCCCGCATCCGGCTGCCCGTCAATGTACAATCGAAGATTCCGGACCTTTGCCGGTCCCGTTTCGGGTGCCTCCAGGACTGCCGCTACATGATGCCACTGCCCGTCGGCTACCGTCTGAGTGCTGACGACATTGCCGCCGCTGACTCCCAGCTGGAGTTTGGCATTATTGATAAAAAACAGCCATCGAGTGCCTGTCTCAAGGCCGCCGTAGGTTAGAATCATCCCGCTCGTCTGGGAGGTCTGGATCCAGGCACAAACAGTCCTCGCATGGCCGCCACTGACTCCCCGATAGTCAGCCATCTCTACATAATCATCGACTCCATCAAACCCAAGGCCTCCCCCGGAAACGCCCAACGTCCAGGCCGGGCCATTTACCAGAGATGCGGTTTGAGAATAGATAGAAGCATCGTGTGTCGTCTCTCCGCTCATCTCCTCAAAGGGCAAATGAAGCACCAGTTTTTCATCCGCCAGCCAGGCAGAGGCGACAAGGACAAAATCGGTCATATCCACCCGATTATCCCCATTCAGATCAGCCCCTCCGCAGGAAGGCATATCGCCGCAGTCGGCTGAAAGCCAGCCGGCGGCGAGTCCTGCCAAATCTTCCATTCCTTTTACGCCGGAATAATGATTGGCCACATCAATCATCATCTGGGCCGTATCCGAATCACCGGAGGAATTTTCAAACCGAACGGCAAAGGTATTCAGCCCAACATCAGCATCTTTCGGAATACCCGACAGATTTCCATTCGGCAGGACAACCAGCCACTCCGGGCCGGATTCCTTGCGGAACGTACCGATACCATCAGCATAGATTCGTAATGAACGGCCGGTATACAGGGCCCCTTCCAGACTCTCCAGATTCACGATCGGATCCGTCGTAAACACAGGTTTGCCTACGGCTGTTCTGCCGAAGCCGTCGTTGTAAAGGATTTCCGCAAAGGTCAAGTCCGACGAGACGTTCCAGACGGCAACGTCATCGATGCAGCCGGTATAATCCCCCCTGTGCAAGCCGTTCGGGCTGTCACCATAGAAGCCGATTCCGATGTACTGGCCGTTGTAGTTGTTCGATGCAATGGTTGCCAGAGTGATTGAGCCGGCCTCATTGGCGTTGAGCCAAGCGCGCAGCCGGCCTGATACATCGATTGATACCAATATATGGTTCCAGCCGTTCAAGACGGGCAAATTGCCGAATTCCGGCGTCTCGCTGTCAACAGTCAGGCGACAGGCGCCGGACGGCAGCAGTTCAATGCGGAATGTCTTTGTGCTCGTTTGGTCGCCGACCTTGCTGCCAAGCATGCAGGCGGTGTTGTCAGAGGAAGGCAGAGCCGTTGGTCTGAACCACAGCGAAATGGTCATTGGAGCGCTGTTCGGGAAGATTTTGTTGGTTGACGAATCAGACCAGCCGGCAATCAGACCATCTTTCTGACAGGTGAGGTCCAGACAGCCGCCGCCCAGCAGTTTGGCGTCGGTATCGAGCCATGCCGCCCCAAACGGGTTATTCGGGTTCGAAGCGAACACTTTGGCGACATCCAAAAAGTCAACGTCAAACGGCCAGTAATGCAAGAGGTTTGCCGGAAGTTCGGGGACGGTCCGGAACATCCACAGATCGCCGGTGATAACCGATTCATCGGCGGCTACTTCATCGATGCGCCAGTAGTATTTCGTGTCCGCCGTCAGGGTCGGCGGCGTAAATGAAGTTGCGGTCTGGTTGCCGTAACTGACAAGCTCGGTCGGCGAATCACCGAAGTAGACGTTGTGACTGACGGCCGTGCTGCCGGCGCGCCAGGTCAGCGTCGAGGCCACGGCCGCGTTGCCATCCCCGTTGGCTGGTGTGGGAACGGTTGCCTTAGTCGGCCAGAGCGCCGGGTCCCCGAGCAGGACCACAGTTCCTGCTCCCTCCGTGACGATTGAGGGTATATCGGCCGCCGGCTCGAGTGTATAGGTATAGGGGGGCACGAAAGCATTGCCGTATGTCGACTTGCTGCCGGTGCATCCATCGAAGATATTGCCGACCGACTTGATCTCCACTGTGTAGGTGCCCTCGGATCCAACATCGATGTTACCGGCATCTCTCATCGGATTGTTCACATGGTCAAAATAGTTGTTCTCGAGAAGTGCCTTGAAGCCCCATGACCCGCCGATGCAGTAGAAGTTGCCGGTGCAGGAGTAGTAGTTGTTGAACACATGATTTTTGCCGTAGCGGCCGCGGGGCATGCGCTGGTCGATATTCCTGCCCCACCAGTTGTGGTGCCAGGTGACATTCAGCTTACCCGCGTCCGTCGGGTTGTTGTCGGTCGAGCCCACCAAGCAGGCGAACCTGTGGGGGTTGACCCTGCCGGTGTTGTAGAAGCGGCACCAGGAAACCGTAATATAATCGCACTGGTCGGTAATATCACACAGCCCGTCTGCCGCATCCAGAAAAGTACAGTGATCAATCCACACATGGGTAGCACGGCGGCAAATCAGACCGTCCTGCGGCATTGCTCCTTGGAAAGTGAGATTGCGGATGATTACGTTATCAACATCGGTGACTTTGACGCTGAAGCCGACAATTCGTGCATCATACCCAATGCCCACGATAGTCTTGTTGGACCCGACATTGGGAATATTGTAATCCCCGTGAATTGTGCCGACTACCTGGACGATACGAGGGGTGTCCCCACTGACGGCGCTTATGAACTCGGCTTTGCTGGTCACCGTCACAATCTGGCCGCCCTGGCCGCCGGTAGTGCCCCCGGCAATTGCTGCCCAGCCAACTGGCTCTGCATCGAGCGCCAGAGAAGGCAGGCACAGAAGTATGACAAAAACAAAAAGAGATACAACACCGAACCTCATCTCAATTCCCTCCTTGAATAATTCTATATTTACCCCATCCGAATGCAGGTGATTGTAGGCTATATGCTGAAACCCTCCCTATATGAAATTGCTCAGGAACAATTGGTATTATATTAAAAAATAAAGACAAGATCTCCCCGTATTATAGAAACAACTTGTCATATTTATAGATTTTGGAGGCGATCAGTTATGTATGTCAAAAAAATTATATTGCTTTATATGCTGACAATTTTAGGTGTGTTATGTCTTTTTTAATGTGATCTTCTTCCCCCCATTTCTATTTATCTATATTTTAATTTTACCTGGATTGTATTTGGCTGCGTGCCTTTCGTTCTTGTGACGCCTTTTTTAGATCATAGCCCTGATCAGACAGGTAATTATTGATCCGTCCTTTGTATTTGTCAAAGCACTGGTGTTTTTCACTGGAGGAACCCGCATCCATGGCAATTTCCCGTGCTTCCACCAGATAGGCCATGATGGTGGCCTTCTGCTGCTCGGTCAATTGAGGCAGCATGTCGAGATAACTGTTGTACGTTACCTGCACTATGCCATAGGTCATACCGTCCTTGACCTGATCGACCTGAGCAGGGGTCAGCAAAGCGGAAAGTTTCAATAGATACCGGATATGCAGCTGGTCTTGCAGGGTCTGGGCCATATCCTTCAGGGCCTGGATTGCCAGTTTCGCTGACTCCGGATTGTTACCCGCCTGGGATTGGATGACCTTGATCTGAGCATCGCGGGCATCATGCAGCATGCTCAGACTGCGATACTGATCGGCAATCAGATCTTGAACCTGCCGGGCCCTGACAGTGTCTTCTATCCTCAGGGTATCTACGATTTTCCGGGCCCGCTCCTCAAGGACTTGCGTGTACGCGGGATCCGGGTCCTGCGGCACCTGAAGGACTTTTGCCGGTTCAGGCACTGCCAGAAAAGCCATCCAGATCAATAACGCACATAGGCATCCAGCGGAATCACCGTGCCGCGACGCGGATTCCAGTACACCTGCCGGCATAACTCCACACGCCCGTTCATCGTCAGAATGCTGCTTTTTTGACGCCCTTTGTTGTGCCAGGGTTCCGTCGGCTGAGTCTGCCGAGGGGGAAAAAGCCGGCTCAATCTGCTGTTGCCGGAGCGCGAGAGCTTTCTGAAAAAGCTGTTGGCGAAACACCGCCGCCGCATCACGCACAGACTCTTCGCTGGCGGCAATCATGTGACCGTAAGGTGCCTGACTGACGGCCAAGGCCACCTCCTCCAAAAGACGTTCCAAATCCGGTGCTAATGCCTTTTTTAATTCCGCAACGGTAATCTGGTTTTCCATAGGGGGCCCCTTGTCAGCAAAACAGTCGTAAGTTCTTAAAAAACAAGGATATACCATATCTAAAAACCTGGCGCCAGAAAAAAATGTCACACACCCCAAAAGTGCCTCCTTCCGCAGGATAGGCAATCGCATGTTGACTGAACATTTTATCTTTCCCTGCTTTGATTCGAGCGCCTCGAATGGATGGTTCATCGTTTCAAGTCCAGCGACCCCAGACCAAGGACCTCTGTCAGAATGGAAGAAAACATCGTTTTTTTAATACCGGAAACAGAGTTTTTACCTCTCTTCGTTGGAGGTTTTAAACATACCAAAAATACCGCCATTCCCCGTCTGCTCTTCATTGAACACATAGAGTCTGAGGCGCCCTTTTGCATTCTCTATATCCTCGGAGCGTATGACCTGGCGAGGAAGTTTAAATTTTGTGCCGAGACTGGCGATTTTCAAATTTTGATACACAAAGATTTTATCCGTATCAAGATCTTGTTCCCAGCCCATATTGGGCGATTCCGTTATCATGCCAATCCGGCTTTCAGGATATACAAGACTGACAAGTTCGACATTCATCCGATTGCCGGCAAAGAAAGGATCCCCGGTTGTCATGGAATAAACGCCGCGTTCAGCCAGCATACTTTTGTACGGATAGGAAGGATAGGGGCCGTCGCCGAGCCAGTTGATTTTTTTGACAGTCGGTATTTCCCACGCAAGACCCAGTTCCAACAGAGCCCCCTTTCTGCTGTCAGGAGCAATGGTATATTCGATCTCCACCCATCCGGATGGATGGATCGTATACGTGATATCTGCATGTACAGTTTGCTCATTGCTACCAGGATTTTTGTATTTCACTTTCGTCTGAACAATGATCTTATTGCCCTGTTTTTTTTCCATGCGCCGGACAATCTCAAAATCAGTCAATACTGGGGGCTCCCAGATCGTCAAATCCATTCTTGGATACGTGTTGCGTTCAGCCATCGTGGGCTTTCGACCGATCCGGGCAAAGGGTCCCTTGATCAAAATCTCTCCCCCGGCATCACGGACCATAAAGATACCATTATTGTCTACTTCAATCTTTGAACCTGCCGGCAATCCTTCTTTTCTTTCCTTATCCATCTCTGCAAACCAATCCACCTGCGAGTTTTCAAAGACCAGCGTCCGCTCATAAACGGGAATTTCTTTCTTATTGAAAAATTCCACCCGGAGCATTAGATCGCCGGCAGGGAGTTCAAGCAGTCCCAGCGGAATCTCGGCGGTTTGGCTTTCATGCGGCAAGCAGTTCAGCGTTAGTCGGCCTTCCTGAAACGTACGTCCGTTGACCATGAATTTCCAGCATCCCTTAAACTGATCCAGGTTTGTAAAATCATGACGGTTCTCAATATTCAGAGATATATTCCCATTGGAATCCCGTGTTATATATTTTTGTGAGATGCTTATGGGTGCATACACTTTTCTGGCTTCATAGTAATCCGTCTGAGGACGACGATCCGCATAAACAATCCCATCCGTGCCGTCCGGACCATGACTGTCTATAATGGTGTTATCATCCAGCCATACATCTCCCGATAAAACGGTGTGGCGCCCTCGTACCGCCGATATATCCGCATACGAATCAACCACCTCCCGGCCATTGACTTTGCGGATGATCCCCTGATCAGCCCACAGCCAAATCATCGCTCCGGCCATTTTATCGGTGTTTTCGATCATCTGCCACTTGGTCTGGAAATCGCCGAAAGCCGTATCCAGCGCATGGTTGATCTCGGTATACAGGATCGGCTTCCGGATGGTGTCATCCTCCGCGTCTCGTTGTATTTCCTCATTATGCGGGTAATGCGGAGCGATGATATCTATGAACTCAGCGGAGCCGCTGGCGAAGCTTTTATTCAGACCGACGAAGTTTTCGCCCGGATACAGCAACGGGCGAGTCGGGTCCATTTTTTTGACCAGTTCTGCGGCGGTTTCCTGAAGACCATAAAGCGGGTTTTCATTTCCGATATCCCAAATGATCACACAGGGATGATTGCGATCTCGCGCAACCGTCCGCTGTGCCCGGGAAAGCATCGCTCCCAGCATAATCGGATCATTCTGCTGGGATTCGCCGAATCCGATCGGTACCTCATCCAGAACATATAAACCGTATTCATTGCATAATTCCAAAAATCGCGGGTGAGGGGGATAATGACTGCAGCGCACGGCATTTATATTCCCGGCTTTCATCAGTTGGATATCTTTGATCCAGTGATGTTCCTGCAATGCTCTTCCAACCTCCGGATATACTTCATGTCGGCATACACCGCGCAGTTTCACCCGTTGTCCATTGATTTTGAGCACCCCTTCTTCGATTGTCACCTCCCGCAAACCCACCTTTTGTTTGACGACATGCGAGACTCGGCCCTCCGTCAGCAGAGTGATGGACAAATCATACAAATAGGGCTGTTCCGCGTTCCAGTAATGTGCATTCGAAATCGGTATTTCGAATGCATGAGACGGTACCACACGGGGAGTAACCCACGAGACCGTTTCGGTTCGGTCCGTCAGAATCCGCCCATCGGCATCGGCAAGCACAAACTTTATCGCCATTGGTTTTAACAGTTCTCGATGATCGAAATGTTGACTGCCGTGATTGTGACAAAACAATCGAATTTCTATTTGGCCTTCGATCACAGCCGCCTGTTTTGCAGGGTCCACCCTGGTCGTAAGCGAGTAACGATCAATATGATACCGTTCCGGCGAGAATAGATAGACATCACGATAAATCCCTGACAGAGCCCATGCATCATTGCAATCAAAATCGCGCTCCTCATGATCGCGATATACCTTCAGGGCAAGGATGTTTTTTTTATCATAGTAAATGTACGGCGTGATATCAAACTGGCACGGGAGGAATGCATGCTGAAATGAACCTGCTTTTTCTCCGTTTACATAAAGAGTGTAGGCAAATGAAACCCCTTCAAAATGAACAATGATTTGACGGTTATTCCAGGCCTTCGGCAATGTGACTTCTTTTCGATACAAGCCGACTTTGGAGGGATCCGGCCGGTAATAATGCGGTTCCTCAAAGCCCTGGATTTCCCAGTTCGATGGTACAGTGATGGGGCTCCATTTATCGTCATTGTAGTCTGTTCGAAAGAAGTCGGAAAGCAGCGGTGTCTGAGCATTTTCAGCCAGGAGGAATTTCCATGGCCCGTTCAAAGACATGGTGAAATCATGGTTCCGGCGGTCAAATGGGATGGCGGAACTGAATGCTGCCGTATATATCGTAAAAATGCAGTAAATAAGTGTCCTGTTCATATCCGAATGTCCTTTCTCATTGCGTATTTTTCAAATAGAGATATCTGAATTGCTTTCTCTCATTGTATATCCAGTGCGTAAAAACACAACCCATTCATCTTCGCTGCCTGAAGTCGCACTTTATACGTTCCTGCATTGATGTATCGCTCTGTAGTGGTGTTGACAATGCGCCATTTCTCAGGCGTTTCGAGAAATGTGATCCTGTCATTTTTCAGGATTTCTCCTTTGTCATCAATGATCTGAATGGTCACGGCAATCGGCTGGTGCGTTGTATTCATATACCAAAACCGCAGCGTGTAAACTTGTGCCAATCCAACCGAAATATCCCATTCAATAGAGTTGTCGACACCTTCACCAAAACACACAGCGGGGCGTTTAGCCAGGACCGACCGAGTAAATGTCCCTTTGACTGAAGCATCCTGAGCCGGATACGTGACCGTCGGCCGAGACACGGTTCCTTCGGGCAATTCACTCTTCGGGAATGCAATGACTTTGGGAATGTATTTCCAATACCATCCTCTTGCGGGAGATGGGGGTGCCGGTTGAATCGTTTCGTCTAAGGATGCAACAGCAATGGCGGAAACAACGGCTTGTCCGGCCTTGACTTCGGGAAAGGTGATGTCCAAACGCCCACCCGTGACCGTTGTGTTGATGACTTTTTTAAAAGCGACAGCAGTCCCCGCTTCGGCCCAGATATCCAGGTCGTTGATGCATACAGTGTCATTGACGGCCACATCAAAAATACGCAGCCCTTTGCAATCAATACTGCCGCCCCTCCCGTGCCAGGGCTCAATAAAATACAACTCCACTCGATAATCTCCATCCGGAACAGGAAAATGATATGCCAGCTTATGACGCCCGTAGCGGAAGGTTTGAAACAGCTCCCAGTCCCGTGTTCGGCCGATTGGATCAAAGGTGCGGCGCTGGCTGGCAAGATAAGGATTGAGGTTCGGATATTCATCCGCCCACGAACGGGATCCCCAATGCAGCCGGCTGTCCAAGACCCTGTCTTGATGCCAGACCTGTCTCTCGCTATCCGTATAAATATCTCCGCCGCAATTGACGCGATAGAGATAATGATATCCCGGTTCAGCCCGCACAAGCGGCTCGACATCGCAATATAACTCTTCAAAATGAGGGGCCTGCGGAAGATTCTTCAGGATGATTATATCTTTGGCAACCGGTTTGCCCTCGCAGTATCCTTTTGCAGAAAGTACATTGTATCGAACATCCGCTTCTTTCCAGATAAAGTGAGTGCCGACTCCACTGCGTCTTCGTTTCCCGAGGGATTCAGCCTCTATCGCGTCATTAAACAACTCTACTTCATCACAATTTGAATACACATGCAGGGTTGCTTTCTGTGGGGATGAAAAACGATCGGGCCACGTATGCGAAACGATGTAAACCATCGGATCTCTCTCGGCAGGAACGTAATTGGCGCGATACATATAATACACATCCAGCGGCTCTTCCCAGATTGTGAGCAGCCCTTTATTGTTAAACGGACCAATTTTGTCAATGAGACGGTATCCCTCATCCACCTGCTGACGTCCGGGGTTATCATGTGAATTGAAAAGCCATTGAAAGTGTCCGCAGACACGATCTTTGACGGATTCGGCCTGCTGCACTTTCATCTCCATTAACTGGGTCATTCGATCTTCACTCAGGATTCCGTTCTGCTCGAAGAGTCCCTCCGTGTGCAGATCGATGCTTCGCCATGCTCCATATTCTCCGTTCAGCAATTGATCGGGACGAGCCAATTCCTCAGCGTACTTCTGCGGATCGCCGCCATAGGTTCCGCTCCAGTTTTGTACTACATTCCAATCCGTTCCCTGACCGCCGTTGCATGTGGTAATGATGCGCTGGCTGGACGCCGTTGGATCCAGTTGTCGAATTATATCACAGCACTCCTCGGCAAACGCCTTCGGCAGAACGCTTTCGTTCTGCAGGCCCCACATCACCACGGAAGGACTGTTCCGTCTCTCCTTAATCCATTGCCGCAGCTGATTCTTGAAATGTTCCCGAAAGGACTGTGTATCATACCAGATATGGGCTGAGAACTGCGGCCAAAAAAGCGTTCCGGATTCATCCCAGAGTTTTTGGTACAACAAATGATGCGGCTGGTGTGCATCTCGAAAGGCATTAAAGCCGGCCGCCTTGATCTGTTTGACCCGTGATCGCACCTGCTCTGTACTGAAGGCATGACTTTGTCCGAGAAGATGTTCATATTCACAGGTTCCGTTGATGAACACCGGTTTGCCATTCAGCAGAAAGCGATTGTCACCATCTTTGCGTGTAATCGGCCAGCTGACGGTCCGAATGCCGAACGGTGTTGTAACCCGATCAATCGTCCTGCCATTCTGCATGATGCAGCTGTCCAGCGTATAGAGATAAGGATCTTCTACTGACCAGAGTTTCGGATCTTTAAGGGCTGCTGACTGGTGTATGATCTCACTCTGACCTGATTCAAGAGTAACTTCTTTCGCCGGTTGAAAAACGATTTTGCCTTCTTTGTCATGAAATACATTCACAATTTCAATAGTCTCAACCGTATCCCCGTAGTTCTTCACTTCCGTTTCGACAAATACTTTCTCGGCTTTCTGATCATTCCACACATGCACACCGAAGGGCTCGATGCGAACCGCGTTCGTGACTTCCAGCACGACGGGCCGATAGATTCCCAACGGCTGGGACCCTTCGGAAAACCCCCACTCACTGCTGCACCCTCCGCAGACACAGGGCATATCGGAAATCATGACGGGATGTTCCGCCTTGACCAGGAGCGTATTGGCCGCCCCCGCTCGAATCGCGCTGGTTACATCTATAGTGAATGAAACACGTCCACCGAGATGCCGCCCCAAATCCACTCCGTTCAGGTTCACAGTGGCATAAGTCCCCACTCCTTCAAATCGGAGAAAATAATGCTTGTTTCCCGTTTTCACAGGAATCTCAAATTCTTTCTTATACCATGCTGTGCCATGCAGATTTCCATGCACCAGCTGACGAGCACCTCCATAATCGTCCCAGTTATGAGGGATTTTTACTGTTTTCCAGTCTCGTTCCGTTATCTCTCTAAGGTACAAATCATCCGGTTTGCCCTGATCATTGAAAACCGTTGCCCAGTCTTCATGGAAAGTATAAATTTCTCGTGGAATGTCCTTCGAAAAAGCAATCCCTCCGCATAAAGATGCGACGATCATGCAGATACACTCATCCATCTCTGTTATCCTTAAAGGTCGATTGAGATTAACGGCGATTCGAGTAAATCCGTCCGTGCGATAATATCATATTGTAACCTTTTTTAGAGGATTTATGGCTGTTTATACGAGTCCTGTGAAATGTTCGAATTATGATTTTTACGGGATTGAAATAACAGCGAAAGGAGCAGCCCGGCCAGGAGAATGGTCAACGTTCCGAAAACCGGTATCAAAAACGAATGAAACCGATTTTTCAGAAACACCGGCAGGCTGATTCGCGAAGATAGCGTCATCGCGGCGATCACCAGCAAACCAAGGATAACCGATGCAGCAGCTATCGGGTTATTTACTTTTTGACTGATCAAACCCAGTAAAAACAGGCCCAGCATGCCCCCTCCCAATATGCCCGAAAGAATCCACCATGTATCTAATGCACTAGTCATATTGATCAGCAGCAGGGACAGGCCGGTCCCCAAAAGTCCCCAGAGAATCGTAGAAATATACAGCACCATCATAAACTGTTTTTCAGATGCATCGGGGCGGATATATCGCTGGTACCAGTCTGTTGCTATCAGTGTTGCTGAAGAGTTTAAACTGGTTGAAATTGTACTCATTGCAGCGGCGAATATTGCTGCCACTAACAATCCTGTGATTCCGGGCGGCAGCATCTTCCCAATAAAATACGGAAACACTTTGTCTCCGATATCCTCTTCCTTTAACAAAGAGGAGCGTTCATGAACAGCCAAGAGGAATTCTTCCTGTCCACTGTCGAACCCTTCCTGCAGCAATTGCTGTTTGGCGACTTGGAAACGAATATCAGCTAACTCTTCCGGATGAACCTTATAATAAGCAAACAGCCCGGTGCCAATGAAAAAAAAGAGCGCGGATATCGGCAGATAGAGCCATCCTCCCGCCAAGATACTTCTTCGTGCTTCGGTGTCATTTTTCGAGGCAATGTATCGCTGGATATAACTCTGGTCAATTCCGAAGTTTTGAAGATTGATGACAATTCCGTAAACAAATACAACCCAAACCGTTGATTCGGATAATGAACTGCCAAAACTTCCCAAACTGAATTTGCGATGCTCAGCGGCAATTTGAAATACCTGTTCCGGACCCTGCGGCATGTTGAATAGTATCAGGAAAGCACAAACAACGACCCCGACCATTAGTACAATCGCCTGAAAAACATCGGTCCATATGACCGCGATAATTCCCCCCACAAAGGAATAGATAGTCACAGAGATCCCGGTGACCATAATCAATATCCGAATATCCCAGTTCAGGAGCAGACTCAGGGGCAATACCATCAGGTACGTGACAACACCAATACGGGCTAATTGGGTCAGAATATAAAAAAAACTGGCATACATTCTGGCCCAGGGCCCGAACCGGTGTTCCAGGTGCGCATAAGCGGAGACCTCACCGGTTTTTCGATAATAGGGCAGGAAAAACCGAACAGCAATCCAGGTTGCAACAGGCAAAGACAGACTGAACACAAAAGGATTCCAATTACCGGAGAAGGATTTTCCGGGCAATGCCAGAAAGCTGATACTGCTTAGATATGTTGCAAAAATCGACAAACCACATGCCCAGCCCGGCAGAGATCGTCCGGCCGCAGTAAACCCTTCCCGGGAACGGCTTCTCCGATAAAAATAAAAGCCGACACCCATCGTCCCTACAAAGTAAAAAATCAGGACAACCCAGTCAATCGGCCAAAAATGCTTCTGCATAAACGCTCCCGCTTTCAAAAACAGTTCTTATCAAACTTTTTTGAGAAACTGTTCCATTCGTCTTTCCTGTTCGGAACAAGGGGCACCAAGGGAGACAATAATACCTTGGAATAGAATGTTTTTCACAGAACCCATTTTACTGTTCCCAAGGCGAATCAAATTGGTAATGCCCGGATTCTACATGATAAACGGTATATTTCTCCTCTTGTCTGAGCAATTTAACACAGTCTGAATTTTGAGCCATAACTCCCGATTCAAAAATCCGTTTGGGATCCCCATACGGAACAAACACGGCGGCCGTTGTATTTGGCGGAATCGCAACATTCAACAGCAAACGGCCATCTGCAATTTCCCAGTGCGACAGGATAAGTCCGTGAATAGAATGATAAGATGTTTTCGCCCGAGTCAGTTTACCACCCGGTTGCGGGTGAATAATAATTTGCTTAAAACCGGGGCCATCCGTCCTGATGCCGCCGATGTTTTCAAACATCCACTGGCCCACTGCTCCGAACGAGTAATGCGCAAAGGAATTCATACCTGGATCGGCAAAGCCCGCCTCCGGTGTCCAGCCGTTCCAGCGTTCCCAGATGGAGGTGGCACCGTTTTTGATGGTAAAACCCCAGGAGGGGAAGGTATCGTTATGAAGCAATTGATAGGCAACATCATTGCGGTTTATCTTGGCCAGCGCCAGCATCAGATCCTTTGTACCGAGAAAACCGGTTGACAGGTGCCCGCTGCATTCTTCAATGCGGCGAATCAGATGGGCTGCAGCCCGTGTTTGCTGGTCCGGCTCGAGCAGGTCATAGACAATCGCCAGCGCATACGCCGCCTGGCTGTCACCCTTGATCGTCCCGTCCGGCTGCACATAGGCCGTCTGAAACGCACGCCGAATCCGGGCAAACAAGTCGCGATAGGCGGCGGCATCCTCCATCCGGCCCAGCGCTTCGGCAATCTGCGCCATCAGATGCGTGCTGTGGCCGAAATAGGCCGTATAAATCACATCGTGCGGGGTCTCATCGTTGATGTTCAGCCAGTCGCCGAAACAATGGAATCGCGCCGGCGGCAACAGGTCTTCCGTGCAGCGGTTTTTGCAAAAGGCGATAAACTTTTTCATGGCATCGTAATGCGTTTCGAGGATGCGTTTGTCGCCGTACATCTTATAGATCGTCCACGGACAGATCACGCCTGCATCGGCCCACCCTGGACCGCCATCGGTCGGATTGACTTTCAATGGAGCATAGCGAGGAAATTGCCCGTCATCACGCTGGGCGTCGGTCAAGTCAATCATCCACTTTGTAAAGAATGACTGTACATCATTGTTATAACAAGCGGTGTTGACATAGACCTGTGCATCTCCCGTCCAGCCGTAACGCTCATCCCGCTGCGGACAGTCCGTCGGGATGTCCATAAAATTCATCCGCTGCGTCCAGACGATATTGGAATACAACCGGTTGACCATCGCATCGGAGCAGACAAACGTTCCCGTCGTCGATGTATCACTGCTGAGAGCGAGTCCGGTAACGGTTTCCAGGTCCGGTTGTTTATTCAACCCGCTGACTTCGACATACTGGAATCCGTGATACGTAAAGTGCGGCTGCCAGATCTCTTCCTCTCGGCTGCCTTTACAAATGTAGACATCGGTAGCATTCGCCGTACGCAGGTTGGTTATGTAGATTGTTCCGTTTGCATTCAGCCGTTCAGCATGCCGGATCCGTATCCTTTGCCCCTTTTCTCCTAGGACCTTGATTTTTACAACACCGGTAAAATTCTGTCCCATATCAAAAACATATTTGCCGGGAACAGGCTCAGATACCGAAACCGGCTTGATAGTTTCAAAAACTCTCACAGGTTCAGTAACAGAAGCCTGGATTGTCGGATTCACCTCGGTATCGCCGACAACAACCGGCTGCCATGCGGAATCGTCAAAGCCGGGCCTGTTCCAGCCGGGCATTTCCCGACAAGCATCGTATCCTTCGCCCTGAAGTAAGTCTGCATACAGAATCGGACCTGTCGATGCCTTCCAGTCTTTTCCCGTTCCAATAACCTGTGTTGTGCCGTCTTCGTATGTAACATGGAGTTGCAGGAACAGACGAATTTTGCGGCCGTAATGGTTTCGGCGCAGACCTCCACCGACATAGCCGGCATACCAGCCGTCCGCCAGAATCCCGCCGATTGCATTGCTGCCGCGCCGAAGTCGGTCTGTCACATCATAGGCCCGGTAGTAAACCCTCTTTCGATAATCCGTCCAGCCCGGCGATAGATAATCGTCTGTAACACGTTGCCCATTGACAAAACACTGGTAAATTCCCAGCGCTGAAACATAAAGATTCGCACGTGTAATCTTTTTATCGCTCGTTTGGAACTCTTTGCGAAAATAACGCGCTGGCGGCAGCACTCGCTGCATCGGTTTTGTTCCTTGCCATGGAGCCGTCCCGAGCGGGCCGATAACTTCGGCCTTGGACCAGGCGGAGTCATCATAATTTTCCATCCTCCACCCGGGTTCTTCGTGAGAACTTATCAGCCATTCGTCATCCGTTGCAAATTCCAAGACTCGACCATCGGTTGATTCGATCCGAATGGCTGCCAGAAAACCGGCGGGAGAGTCTTCCTTTCCCTCATTGGAGGCCTGAAATGCCAGAACATTCCGGCCGGGCTTGAGATAATCGGCCAGGGTCACCTCATAAATGACGTTCTTGTTACGAAAGGACCTGAGCAAATTTCCATTGACATATAACTGGACAAAATCATCCGCTGTGTAATAACAATCCGCTTTCTCAATAACCCAATCCTCGGGCAGATAAAAAGACTTTCTGAAATAATAGGATCCCGGCTGAGCACTGACATTCGCGTTTGATTCGGACAAAATCCATTGTGCACGACCAAGCACATCCGGCAAGGGAACCGGCTTTTCCTCCACATCATATCCGATCCATTCGGCCCGCCGGTCTTGGGAACAAAGCAACCCCATCGACCATTCAGCCGGTTGACTCCAGGCCGAGGGGATATCGCTTCGATCCCAAACGCGAACTTGCCAGAAATAAACACAATCAGATTTAAGCGGTTCCCCGGCATAGACAATAGCTGTTGTGTTGTCACTTCGGACCTTTCCGGAGTCCCACATGTCAGGTTGATTATTCCTGAGAAGATGCTCATCCGATGCAACGTACACTTGGTAGGCGGTTTGTTTTTGGCCGCGTTCACCAGAGCAGATCTGCCAGCTTAAGCGCGGGGATAAGATATCAACCCCCATCGGGTCCGACCGGTACTCACAACGAAGTGATACCGGTGTGAGTTTCCGGCAAGCCGGGTTAAGAAAGCTCCGGCAACTGATACAAGCCGATAAACCCGCACTGAATACAAGCAGACATACCACTCGCTTCACAATCATTTTCCCGCTGAAATTATTTCTCTTAACCATCGCCGAAGTCCCGTTATCAAGTTTGACGACCTATCGATTTGCCCAGTCTCTTTGCTCTCAGCAAAAAAACGAAATCTCTCTCCTTTCTTTTGTTTTTCGCCTGTTTGACCCCACATATGGAAAATTGGCTCGGTTTACCTGAACTATAATTACGGTTTATAGAGAGGAATCAGCAGCATGTGAATCCTGGATTCTCCCTTCGCGGGAATGGCACATCGTTCCGTTAATTTTTCAATAGCCAGTAAATACAAAATTTATCTTTTAATATTGTACTTGTTTGTCCGGATTCCAGCGATTGACCGTCCCTTTTCGGAGATTGAAAATCAACCCGGCAGATACTCCTGTTTGCATCCGTCTCGGTTCTACTGGGACCATTCCGAATACTTCCGCACACTGGTTCGGCTCTAAAACTGTCTGCCGCAGACCTGCAAAACGAGGCACATTGCATCGTCTGGGAGAATCTGGCCAAACATCTGAAGCAATTGTCTGGCGGAACACAGGATCGGTCAGTTTAGTTTTTACTTGAGGTCCTCCTCTTGTTTCTTATGGGTAAAATATTATCGCTTTCAACCTTCAGAATGATATGGTTTGCTTTTATGTTTGGCAGGAGTTTTTCCATGGCTGGAAAAATATCTTTTTCAATTTTCCGACGTATACGGTTTTTAAGATGCATTGGCAGGCACTGAAGGGGCTGTGCAGGCGTTTCGCCGCATATTCCCACGCAGGCAAGTGCATACTTAAGTGCCTTCAGATATCCTCCTTTTTCAATGCCGTATATCGAGCTGGAAAGTTGGAGGACGATGTTTTGCAGACTTTGGATAAGGTCTGTCCTTTGCTCCAGCGCTGTTTGATAGAGTGTGACGTAGAATTGCGGAAAGAGATTTGCCCCGCCGGGTATGCCTCCATGGATGCCGGTCAGAACAGCCTCAGCAAGCAGTTCTTCCGGCCCTATCAGTACAGACCAGTCAGGCCTGTGCAGAGTCGCCAATTGATAGGCCCGTTGAAGATAAATCATGTCCGCGCTGCTGTCTTTAAGACCAATTATCTGCGGACAGCTCATTAGTTTACCCAGTGTTGACAATTCAAACCAGACTTTGGTGCAGGCAGGATTGTTATAGAGAAAAACCGGCAGCTCAATTTTTCTAAGCAGCTTTTTTATATATACAGTAAGATCTTGCTGGCTGAGTCCAAAATAATAAGGTGTTGATAGAACAAGTGCATCAGCGTCATTCTGTTGAGCCGTCCATGCTATTTTAAGGGATGCCTCAAAACAAGTATTTGTAATACCGACCAACACAGGTACTCTGCCATTAACCTGACGGCAGGTACGCTGGATGATTTCATTCTTTACAGTTTCGCATAAGCTTGGTGCTTCGCCAGTGGTACCAAGTATAAACAGGCCGTTCACTCCGCCACCAAGAATATGCTCTATCAGCGTTTCCAGTCCCGCCGGGTCAAGGTTGCCATCCGTGTCAAGGGGAGTAACCATAGGGGGTATTATGCCGCAGTATCGACCAGGATTTTTTGCTGCTTTATCCGTCATAATAGATCTTTTCAACCTTCAACTATGAAAGGGACACCCTCTTTTTGCACAGTTTTTTTCAGACATAATATGCTCCATACCACTGATTCCTATATTCATAAGCCACATACACTGAATAAATGTCGCCAGAAATAGAACATAATGTCAACTACAAACTTTGCCTGATTAAATTTTACCTTTTTCCATACTCTCGTCCTGTACAGGATCAAGTTTCCATTTGGGTATCCCAATCCACAGGGAGAGGCTCAAAATTGCCGCAATCTGAACCACAAAATGTAGTGGGATTACACAAACAGGACATGAACAATCCTGTTATTAGCCCCCCGTTGTTTCAGAAAACATTTTCTTATATTTCCTCTTCCCATTAGATAAGAAAGAGAATATAAAAAAGCGTTAGAGAAGTTACTCTTTTTATGGCATAAAAAAGGCGTAAATGAACTCCGACATAGGGCAAGATTTGAAGATTTTTGATTTTTTCACATATTAAAATCCTCATTTTTACTCTAAAAAACGATATATGTGGTATTCCAGATACGTATTAACCCTATTGTGGTTCTGAGGGTCGTGGGTTCGAATCCCATCTTCCACCCTTGTCAGGGGGCGGGGTTTTGTGTGTGAGGTTCTGCTGAATATTTCCCTTCGATGTGGTAGAATGGTTTTCTATGCCGCTGTCTGAAGACAAACTGGAGGCCCTTCGGGAAAAGATACGTACCTTTCCGATGGGGCCTGGTCTGTATTTTATGAAAGATGCCGAGGAGAAGGTTCTTTATATCGGCAAAGGCAAGCACCTTCGCAGTCGGGTGAGCAGTTATTTTCAGCCCGGGGCCAATCTGGCCGAAAGCCGCAGCCCGTGGATTGCGGAGATGATAAGCCGCGTTGCGGACGTGGACTATCTTGAAATGCCGAGCGAGGCGGATGCTATTCTGCAGGAAGCCCGTCTGATTAAGGATATTCATCCCCCTTATAATACGGATTTGAAGGATTCCAAGACTTTTCCTTATCTGGAGATTACGACGCGAGAGGATTTTCCGGGTGTTTATATTACTCGCAAGCCGCAAAGCGGAGGGAGCCGGCTGTTCGGGCCGTTTACGGGGGTGCGGGATTTGCGTCAGGTGTTGGGGATTCTGCAGAAGATTTTCCGTTTTCGGACGTGTACGCTTGAGATTAAGGCGGATGACGAGCGGCGGCGTTTTTTTCGTCCGTGCCTTTTGTATTCTATTCGCCAGTGCACAGCTCCGTGTGCGGGGAAGGTCAGCCGGCAGGATTACCGCCGGCAGATTAAGGATTTGCTCCGCTTTCTGAGTTCGCGGCGCGGTTCACTTTTGCAGACGCTGAAGAAGCGGATGCAGGAGGCATCGGCTCGGCAGGATTTTGAAGAGGCCGCTATTTTGCGGGACCGGATTCGACTGCTGGAGAATCTTGACAATCGGGGAATGGTGGAAGAACACGTGCAGCCGGAGGTGTTTTTTCAGGACCCGACAGAGGGACTGGTTAAACTGCAGCAGCTGCTGAAAAGTCCGCAGCCGATTCGGATTATTGAGGGGTTTGATATTGCTCATCTGGCCGGCAGCGAAACGGTAGGGGCGATGGTGCAGTTTATTGACGGGCGTCCCTTTAAGGACGGCTACCGGCGATTTCGTATTAAAACGGTCCGCGGCGGGGATGATTTTGCTGCTTTGAAGGAAGTTGTCGGGCGACGGTATAAACATGCGATGGGGGGAGAGGAACTGTGGCCTGATTTGGTGCTGATTGACGGGGGGCCTGGTCAGCTGCACGCGGCGGCGGAGGCGCTGAAGGAGATGGGCGCACCGATGCCGAATCTGGCGGCGATTGCCAAACGAGAGGAATTGATTTATCTGCCTGGGCGGGCGGAGCCGGTGCGGCTTTCGGCGGTTTCCCCTGTTCGCAAACTGCTTCAGTATGTGCGCGATGAGGCGCATCGGTTTGCGCAGCATTATCATCACATCCTGCGGAAAAAACGGATGTTTGATGAGTAAAGTGCCGGTGAGGCCGTTAGGAAGTTTTTCGAATATTCTTTCGCCAGATTCCAAACAACAGGAGGCCCAGCAGAGTGACGGCGCAAAGATTACCAAACAGGCCGGCGGAGGATTCGGCGTGGTGGTGCATCATCTCTACGGCTTTTTGAGGGGTCAGCAGGGCATCGACAATGAGGCCGGCGGCCAGTGCACAGAAGGCGGTGGTCAACAGATAAATCAAGGCGGAGCGAGAGCCCAGTGCACTCCAAATCGTAGATAAACTTGCTGCGTTGGTGGCCGGGCCGGTCATCAGAAAGACCATGGCGGCACCCGGGGAGAGGCCTTTGGCAATCAGGGCAACGGCAATGGGTACGGAGGCGGTTGCGCAAACATAAATCGGAATGCCGACAGCCATCATAACCAGCATTGCTATGAGGTTGCTGCCGGCTGCTAATTGAACGGCGAACAAGTCCTCGGGCACCCAGGCGGAAATCGCGGCGGCGATGAGCAGGCCAATGAGCATCGGAAGGCCGATGTCAGAGGGCAGGGTGATAAAGCCGTGGCGAATCATTTTTATCCATTTGGGAGGTTGATTTTTCCGGCAGGAGCAGTTTTCGGGGGAGGGTTTTTCTTCTGGGGGAGGCGGGCTGCTGCTGCCGTCAAAGATGCTGACGAGGGCACCGCCGACCAGGCCGGTCAGAAAGGCGGCAATGGGTCGCAGGACGGCAAAAAACGGCCCCATCAGGGAATAGGTAACGAAGATGCTGTCCACGCCGGTTTGGGGAGTTGAGAGAAGAAACGAAACAGCAGCGGCGCGGCTGGCGCCCTGTTTGTAGAGGGATACCGTAACCGGAATGACTCCGCATGAGCACAAGGGCAGGGGCACGCCGAAGAGAGAGGCCTTCAGCACAGGCCCATATCCTTTGCCGCCCAGATGGCGTTCGATGACCGAGGGGGAAATCCATATACTCAAAAGGCCGGCGACAAGAAAACCAAACAGCAGATAGGGAGACATTTGCGCCAGCATAGACCAAAGATTCTGTATAAAATCAGCCATTTCTGTTTTCCTTTCAGTTGTTTCTTCTTTTTACGAACGGCTGAAACAGAAGTTTCCAAGATTTTATTGGGGCGTCGGCTGGGGAATCGGGGTGTTTGGGTCGGCGGGCATTTCGAGGGAGATGCCCGCGGCGAGGATTTGGGCCTTCAGTATTGTCAGGCCGGCCGCCAGCGGCGGATCGCTGCGAAGAAGGGATTCGAGCAGGGGGAGGATGTCCTGCCGATGTTCTGCGGATTTGCTTTTTTTGTTTTCGGCGAAAAACTTTTCGAGCTGCTGTCGGGCCTGCTGGGCTTTTGCAAGTTGTGTTTCTTCGGCTTCAATCACTGCCTGGGGCAGCAGTCCCCAGTCGGTGCGGTTCTGTTTGAGCAGTTCGTATCGATTGGGGACAAGTCGGTCATAGGAGAGTTTGAAATAGCCGCGTGTGTATTTCAGCCGGCTGCCGTCCTGGCTGATGGTTTCTACTTCCTGAATGGTGCCTTTGCCGTAGGTTCGGGTTCCGACGAGAATGGCGCGCGGGGATTGAGGAGCAGTCAAAGCGCCGGCGAGGATTTCTGCTCCGCTGGCTGTTCCGCCGTCCACCAGAATTATGATTGGGATTGCGGCGGGGAGGGCATCGGGGGAGGCCGTTATTTCCTGTTCGACTCCCTGGCGGGTGCAGATTTTGACGATGGTTCCTTTTTCGAGAAACAAGTCGGCGGCTGCGGCGGCGGCGTCGAGAAGTCCGCCGCTGTTGGAGCGAAGGTCTAAAATCAAACCGAGAAGGCATTTCTGCTGAAACTGGTCGAGGATGCCGCGGAGGGTTTGGGGGGTGTCTTTTCGGAAACTGCTGATGCGGATATAGGCGATGCGCGGGTCAGGGTCGATTTGATAGGCGGACAGGTCGCCGTTGGACTGGATGGGCTGCTCCAGCGGTGAAGAATTGCCGTGGAGGGAGGGCAGAATGATTTTCCGGCGGGGGACGGTGACGGTTATTTCTTTTTCATCGCGGAGTATGGTCAGGACAACAGGAGTCCCTTGCGGACCTGAAATCAGGCGAACGGCACAATCGAGCGAGAGATTTTCTGTGGGCTTGCCGTCGATGGCGAGGATGGAATCGCCGGTCTGAAGGATGCCGCTTTCTTCGGCGGGAGAGCCCGGCACAATTTCGACGATGTTCAGTCGGTCGTCCTGGCGGGAGATTCGGATGCCGACGCCGACAAACTCGCCGCTCATTTGCTTGTCAAACTCTTCGCTGCGGGCCGGCCAGATAAGTTCGGTGTAAGGGTCCAGTTCTTCGAAGACTGCTTCGGTGAGTACCTGGACGAGAAAGCCGTCGGGCAGACGAAGGGAGCTGCGGTTTAAATCGAGAAGCAGGCGGATTTGTTCGAGAAATCGAGTGCAGTCCCAGTCAGATTCTGCAATGCCGTCCAGTGTTTCCTGAATCGGCTTGAGGTGTTCGTTCCAGAGCGTGAGGTTGTTCGGCTCGGTGCTGTAGAGAAAATCGTTTCGTCCGCAGGCAAGTACTTCGCCGAGATGGCGGGCACAGGTGAAAGCCCGGCGGGCGAGGAGAGGATAGGGAGGGGGCGTGACATATTTTTTATCGAGCCGCCGGAGGGCCTCATAGAATGTTTCCGCCTGCACGGCAGCGTAAGGGTCGGTTTGGCCGGGGCAAAGGACGGCGGTAAGTTTTTTTTCGATGGCGATTTTGGAGAGCAGTTCCTGTTTCTGCGGCAGGAGAGATGGATTGTCGGGGTCTGCCTGGAGCAGGACTCGCAAACCGCGCCGCCAGGCCTTTTCGTATTCTCCTTTTTCCTGCCATTGGAGGATATTGCGGCGAAGTTGTTCGGTCAATGCGGCGGCTAACGGGTCGGCAGGGGGCAGAGCGGCAGCGGAGCCGGTTTGCCGGTTTTGCACCAGCAGGGAGAGTGCTTCCTCGGGGCGCAGGGTCAAGGCCTGATTGGGGTCATTGCGAAGAAGGCGGATTTTTTCATTCCGTTTCTCCGCGGCCTGCTGATTTTCCTGCCGCCAGTTGTCCTCCAATGTTTTGTATGCAGAGAGGATATTGCGGAGCCGGCGGTGAAAGTCATCGGGGGCAGGGGCAGACTGCTCGAGCAGACGGAAGGCCGCATCGAAATCTCCTTTGCCGATATAGTCGAGCAGAAGAGTGCGTTCGGCCTGCTGGAGAGAAAAAGATTCTGCGGGAAAGCGGGGCAGACAATTGCAGTCGGAGGCTGCGGCCGGCGGTATAAACAGAAGCATCGTCAGACAGCCGGCGAGCAGGCGACTGCCGACGGCTGTGCAGCGGATCCATTTGTTTGGTTCTGGTTTTCTTTTCATTTTCCGCAGATTTTCTTCGGCGGCAGATTCAAAACGGGTTCCGATTCGCCGACTTTTGAGACGGTCTGTCCTGACCGCCGGGACCGCTTAAAAAGACGGCTCCGACGGCAGAGCAGGTTTTCCTTCGAGAAAACTTTCGAGTCGGCGGGAGCGGACGGGATGCTGAAGTTTTCGGATGGCCTTGGCCTCCACCTGGCGGACTCGCTCGCGGGTTACCTTGAAGATTCGGCCGACTTCTTCGAGGGTATAGGTATAGCCGTCGCCGATTCCGTAGCGGAGTTTGATAATCTCGCGCTCGCGGTAGGTGAGGGTTTTGAGTACTTCATCAATCCGCTCGCGGAGCATCTCCTGAGTGGCTGACTGGACAGGCGATTCTACGCTTTCATCTTCGATGAAGTCTCCGAAGTAGCTGTCTTCGCTTTCTCCGATGGGCCGGTCGAGACTGAATGGATGCTTGCTGATTTTCAGGACGCGCCGCGTCTCGGCAATGGACATATCGGCTTCTGCGGCGATTTCTTCGATGGTTGGCTCGCGTCCGAGTTTCTGCAGAAGATTTTTGCTGATCGTCCGCAGTTTGCTCATGGTTTCAATCATGTGGACCGGGATGCGAATGGTGCGGGCGTGGTCGGCGATGGCGCGGGTGATGGCCTGGCGAATCCACCAGGTGGCATAGGTGCTGAACTTGTATCCGCGGCGGTACTCATACTTATCGACAGCCCGCATCAGTCCGGTGTTGCCTTCCTGAATGATGTCGAGGAAACTGAGTCCTCGGTTTCTGTATTTTTTGGCGATGGAGACGACGAGGCGGAGGTTTCCGCCGGCCAGTTTTCGTTTGGCGTCTTCGTACTGTGAAAACACGGCCCGCATGGCGCGCAGGCGTTTGGAGAGCTGTCGCGGTGTTTCCAGCACCAGTTCCTGGAGGCCCTGAAGTTCGTGCTTCATGGCGTGAATGTCTTCTTCGCTGTGGTTTCGGTTGGGGCCGGCCTCGATGGCTTCCTGGAGCTGGAGCATTTTGGAATGAATGCCTTCGAGTTTTTTCATCATCGGCTGGATGCGGCTGGTGCGCAGGGACAGTTCCTCCAGGAGGGAGGCGATTTTGCGGCGGTTTCGGTGAATCTGCCGAATATACTTTTTGGTCTCCTCGAGAGAGGAGGATGCCAGTGAGGCAGCAAACAATTCCTGATTGCGGTTGAGCAGTTTGGTGATGGTTTCTAAATTCTGGGGCAGGCGATTTTTGACGAAGGCGCGCACCTCTGATTCGCCGCTGCCCATTTTCATGGTGCGGTCAAATGGGAGCGAACCGTCATCGACCTGCTGGAGGATTTCGACGGCGTGGCGTGCGCAATAGTCGCATTCGAGCACTTTCCGTCGGAACGCCAGGCGGGTGAACTCGATTTTGCGGGCCAGACTGATTTCCTCCTCGCGTGTGAGAAGGGGAATCTCGCCCATCTGGGTCAGGTACATGCGGACGGGGTCGTCAATCCGTCGGCCTTCGGTTTCTTCGATCTGATCTTCAAGAAGCAGGTCTTCTACGACTTCCGGTTCTTTGCTGAATTCCTCGTCGGATTCTTCGACCGGCTCTTTTCGGTATCGCGGCACATCGGCTTCGTCGATGAGCTGCACGCCTGCTTCATCGAGGGTCATCAGGAGATTATCCAGCCGTGCGGGGCTGATAATTTCGTCGGGCAGGTCATCGTTGATTTCTTCATAGGTCAGATAGCCCTTCTCTTTGCCCTTGCGTGTGATGGCGGCGATACGTTCTTCGATGAGCCGGATGCGCTCGGGCTCTTCGGATTCCTGGCCGTCTCCCTGGGGAATCGGAGGTACCGTCGAAAGCAGACCGGCCTCATCGTCGAAGGAGGGGTCGTTTTTAAATTCGTCGGTATCGTGCTCCTCCTCCGGATTGGAACCGGCGGAGGCGGGCTGTTGGGAGATACTCTCCTCCGGGTTATCCGGCAGGCCAAGGGCCTCATCCGGTTTGTTCTGCTGCTTTGATTTTTTCGACTGCATAACGTTCCTCAATTTTATTGCCTGCGATGTCGTACAAGTTCGGTTTTCACGGTCTCAGGATACCGGAGCGCGGGTTTCCTTTTTGAGTCCGCAATAATTCACTGATTTTCCGCAGGGCGTCCGGGCTGCTGAGCGCCGCGGCGGCTTTTATTTTTTCTTTTTCCTGGTTTTGGCGGTCCGCGTGGAGGACATCCACGGCCTGACGGATGCGCTGGCGGAAATTTCCTGCGCGCCGGCCTTCTTCGTACAACTGAACAATCGTCTGGGCCGCCTGGGGCGATTCAAACTGTCCGCAGAGCTGAGCTGCGGTCGGCTCTAATCCTTCGTTCAAATAATCGAACAGGACGCCGGCAATTTCATTGAGCATCGGCTCAGTGAACAGTTCCATCTGAATTTTTTCGCCTTCTTCGGCCAGCAGACTCGGTTCATTCAGGAGGGCTCGGAGAACCTCTCGCTGGGCCTCTATGATATAATTGCTTTCGGGCTGGGTTTTTTGCCTATCTGATTTTGAAATTTCTGATTTTTTCATTATTTTTTTCAGTTCGGCTTCGACTCGGCTGGCCGGCAGGGCGAGCAGTCCGCTCAGTCGGCTTATCAGCAAGGTCCGAGAAATACTGTCAATTTTGCCTGCTGAGATGCCGGCAGCCACATTTTGAAGGAATTTTCGGGTGGCCTGTGCCCGCTCGTCGAGCGTGCCGCTGGTTTCGATCTGTTCCTGAAAATGCTGCCAGGTGTAGTCGAGAATATCCTGGGCATTGTCGAGCACCTGGCGGAAGGCGTCTGCTCCTGCCTGGAGGAGATAATCGCAGGGGTCTTTTCCTTTCGGGACAAAGGCCATCCGGATATCGATTTTTTCCGCAAGGCAGATTTCGAGTGCCCGTTCGGCGGCTGTTCGGCCTGCTGTATCGCTGTCGAAGAGGAGGATGATTTGCTTGGCGAAGCGGCGGAGCAGATGGGCATGGCTTTCCGTAAAACTGGTTCCCAGCGAAGCAACGACATTGGGGAAGCCGTGCTGATGGGCCATCATGACATCGGTATAACCCTCGACTACTACGGCTGTTCCGGTTTCTACGATGGCGTGGCGGGCTTGATAAAGTCCATATAGACACCGGCTTTTGTCGAAAAGTACGGTTGCCGGCGAGTTCATATATTTGGCGGGGTCGTCGCCGAGGGTTCGTCCGCCAAACCCTATTACGCGACCGCTGATGTCGAGAATGGGGAACATCAGTCGATTGCGGAACTTATCGTAAAAGCCAGCGGAACTTTTGGGGACTGACAGTCCTGCGGAGGAGAGCAAGTCCGATTTGATTTTGGCGGAGGCAGCTCTTGCCGTCAGGTCATCCCAGCTGTCCAGCGCCAGACCGAGGTTCCATTCCTGGGCTGTGGATTCTGAGATTCCTCTTTTTTGGAGATAACGGCGAGCATCTGCTCCTTTTTGCGGATGCCAGAGGTTCTGTTTCCAGATTTGCATGGCCCATCGGTTTGTTTTGGCAATGGCGGCCGCATCCGGTTCTGATGCATTGGGGGCTTTCTTTTGGGCCCAGGATGGGTCCAGAGAGATACCCGCCCGCTGGGCCAGCCGTTCGACGGCCTGGGGAAAGGTGAGATTTTCGCGCATCTGGACGAATTTGAGGACGTCGCCGCCCGCGCCGCAGGCGAAACATTTGAAAATCTGTTTGGATGGGCTGACGTATAAACTGGGACGATGGTCAGTGTGAAAAGGACATAATCCCACCAGTTCTTTGCCTTTTTTGTCAAGGCGAAGGTGCTCGCTGACCACTTCGACGATGTCGTTGGCCTGCTGAATCCTATTTATCAAACTGTAATCAAAGGCGCCCGGCAAGTTCTTGCTTTCTACTGCTTTTCAGTTTTTAACCTTCATTCTTATATAGAGATAAACTATACGCTTCTTCCGTCAAAATGTTGGTTCCAGAAAGGCGGAAAGAAAAGAGACGTCGGAAAAACGGGACAATAAAGTATAGTTGGGACGTCGGAAAAGTCAAGTCAAGGGGCTTCAAACCATTATTTTTAATAGTGATAGGGCGGATTTATTTTATGCGGGACACCTGGCATAAAGATAAAAAGAAGAAGTCTTGCTGGATTGTGCTGTTTAGGGCAGGATATATCTTGTTTTGAGGGGCGGTATAAGAGGACGCAAGATTTCTTTCGCACTTTGCAAAGCAGGTAAAAAGAGGCCTTTCCTGGGTCGATGGCAAGGGAAACAATCCGAACCGGTGCGAAAGATTCCTGACAGTTCCGACTTACAGGGCTGTTTTGAGGATTTCAGGGTTTGTGCTGCCGGCGGCGGAGGAGGATTAAGAAAATCGAATGGCTTGCCGGAGGGGGTTGGGTGTGGGGTATAATGAGTGGCAGTACGGCTGCTTTGAAAAGACATCGAAAAATAGAAGGGAACGAATAAGGAGTCTGCCAACCTTTGGGTGTGCACCGAGTTTCTGGATCTGAGGATTTTATCTATCCAAAGCGAAAATGTTTATTTTTGGAGTGTCTAACAAAACTTCTACTGACAGAGGAGGCGGAGGTCATCGATGGACAGTTCGTCCAGTCGGGTGACGACTTTTTCCGCCTGGCTCTGAAGCTGCTCGGCGGGGTAGGTGTTTGTGACGGCGATGCGGTGCATTCCGGCGGCGGCGGCAGCGGCCAGCCCCCAATGCGAATCTTCAATGACGACACATTCTTCCGGACGAATGGGGGTGGTTTGCTTTTGATTGAGCCGCTGGAGGGCCAGGAGGTATCCTTCGGGGTCCGGCTTTCCTTTTTTTACATCTTCGGCGGTAACAAGCACCTCGAAGGCATCCAGCAGGTCGCTGCCTGCGAGCATTTGCTCGATATCTTCCCGCAGTGCGCCGGAGCAGACGGCGCGATGAATGCGGTGGGTTTTGAGCAGGTCAATGAACGCTTCCACGCCGTTGAGGATGGCAGTTTCCTTGCCGGCGAGCTGCCTGAAAAACTCTGTCTTTTGGCGGGCGAGCTGCCGGATTTGTTCGGGGGAAAGATTCAGTTTATAGTCTTTGGAAACGGCCTGGATGTTTTCGAGGTCGGTATAGCCGAGGTATTTATCCCAGTGGACTTTTTTGGGGACGTAAACGCCGTACTGCTCCAGCGCCTGGTTGAGGGCCTTGTAATGCAGAAACTCCGAGTCGGCAATGACTCCATCAAAGTCGAAAATCACGGCCTTGAGCATTTTTTGTTCTCTCCGCATTCAGGGGCCTGCTGATGCTGCGATTGCGGGCAGATGGAGCATGCCCCGCCTCGTGAATCAGCCGAGTTCCGGGACTGGGCCTGCGAGGACTTCAAATTCTTTGAAAGTGGATTTATCACCGGAGCCGATTTCGTCCGCCAGTGCCCGGATTTTGACGGCGTTGCGGGTGATATATCGCCGCGCCATCATTTCTTTTCGCTGGGTTATCGGGACAGTCTTCGGCGAGCCGTTGGGAGCGCTGTCGGCGGTGGGCACGTCCATGGCAACAGGGCTGGAGGCCTGTCCGCAAAGCAGATAGCCGTTGATGAGGGCGATGGCCATATCCACCAGTTGCCTGCCGAACAGGTCCATATAATCCACTCCTGCTTCTTTTACGAATGCGACGGCTTTCATCAGGTGCCGGGTGCCTTCGCTGAGGAGGTCCAGCAGGTCTTTGACGGAGTCGGCATAGGGCATCTGGGCCAGTTCGGCCAGATACTTCTCGCAGGCGCCGCCGCAGACCCCCCGTACGGCCGCGACAACCTGCAGCTGGCTGGTGCCTTCGTAGATGGTGGTGATGCGTGCATCGCGTGCCAGGCGCTCGCAGGCATAATCCCGCATGTATCCGCTGCCGCCGAGAACCTGAATTGCATCGTAGGTAACGCGGTTGCACATTTCTGAGCAGTAGTATTTGCTCATGGGGGTAAGCATGGCGGCTGTGCGCTTGATGGTGCGGAGTCGCTGCTTGGCTTCTTTCTGCGCGGCGGGGGACTCCTGCGGGTCTTCGGCGATTTTGGTCAGTCCGATTTCATGATCGACCACACGGCTGGTTTCGTAGAGGAGAGCGCGTCCGGCTTCAATCTGCATTTTCATTTCGATGAGCATATCTCGGACGGCGGGGAGTTTTTCAATAGGTCCGCCGAACTGTTTGCGGCTGCTGGCATAATCGCGGGCGATTCGATAGGCCGCTTCGGCAATGCCGAGGGACTGGGCGGCGATTCCAATGCGGGCGCCGTTCATCAAACTCATCACATAGGTGACCAGACCCCGCTGGCGTTCGCCGATGAGGCGGCAGGGGGTGTTGTCAAAAAACAATTCGCAGGTGGGCGAGCCGTGAATGCCGAGTTTGTCTTCGAGCCGGCGGACACGGACGGTCGGTCCTCGTTCGCAGAGGAACAGACTCAAGCCAAGGCCGCCGCTTCGGTCCGGCTCGGAGCGGGCCAGCACCAGCAGGACTTCTCCGCAGCCGTTGGTAATGAATCGCTTGACGCCGTGGAGATACCATCTGCCCTGGGCATCCTGAAAGGCCCGCAGTTTGCACGCCTGCAAATCTGAGCCGGCATCCGGTTCGGTGAGCACCATGGCTCCGGTTACGCGGCCGGCGGCAAACTGAGGCAGGTACTGTCGTTTGATTTCTTCGTCTGCGAAGAAGTTGATGGTTTCTGCAATGCCCTGCAGGCCGAAAAGGTTCATCAAGGACGCATCGGCGCGGGAGACCATTTCGATGGCGGCTGTGTAAATCAAACTGGGGAAATTCAGCCCGCCGTATTCGTGAGGAAGGGTAAAGCCCATCACGTCGGCCTTGGCGAGGGCCTGAAGGGATTCGGCGATTCCTGCGGCATAGCGTACGGTGCCGTCTTCACAGAGGGTGCTGCCTTCGCGGTCAATTCCTTCGCTTCGGGGAGCGATAAAGTCGGCGCTGAGCTGGCCGAGTGCATCGAGCACGAGGTCATAGTTGGTCAGGGCCTCCTCGGCGGTGGCGGGCGCGGTGTCGAATTGCCCGGCAAAGCGGAAGCCGCGTTCCGCGAGATCGGCCAGTTCGGCTACGTTGATATGTTTCAGCAAAAACCGGATATCATCATTGTCTTGATAAAAGTTGCCCATCTGTCAATCCTCAATACAGGCCTTTCGTACAGGGTTTATACTTTTTCCCGGATGGCTTTGATCATCATGGGTACGACCTGGTTCAGATCCCCAATGATTTTGTAGTGGGCAATCTGAAAGATCGGGGCTTCCGGGTCATTGTTGATGGCGATAATTTTCTGGCTGGCGGCCATTCCCGCCTGATGCTGAATAGCCCCGCTGATGCCGACAGCAATATAAAGTACCGGCCGGACGGTTGTTCCGGTCTGTCCGACCTGGTGGTCGCGGTCGATAAAGCCCAAATCGACGGCGGCGCGTGTGGCTGCGGGTGCACCGCCGAGACAATGGGCCAGTTCCCAAATCATTTTGAAGTTTTCCTTGCTGCCGAGTCCGGCGCCGCCGGCGACGATGATGCGGGAGGTCTTGAGGTTGACTTTTTTGGGCTGGCGGTGTTCGGAAAGGATTTCGAGCATCAAGTCGGCCGGCGTGAGGGAAACTTTTTCGCGAATGACCTGGGCCTTGCGGCGCGGGTCCGGCTCGGGCATCGGCATGACCCCTTCGCGGACGGTGGCCATCTGGGGCCATCGGTCATAGTTAATAATGGTGGCGATGATGTTGCCGCCGAAGGCCGGACGAATCTGCAGGAGGAGGTTGTCATAGACCTCGCCTGTTTTGGGGATTTCATGGCGTCCAATCTGCAAATCGGTGCAGTCGGCCGTCAGGCCGGCTTTGACGGCACTGGCGATGCGTGGCGCCAAATCCCGCCCGACGGGGGTAGCCCCGTAAAGCACAATCTGGGGTTTGTATTTGTGGATAAGGTCGTTGAAAATCCTGGCGTAGGAACTTGCCTGATAGGGATGAAGGAGGGGATGTTCGGCCAGATAGACCTTGTCGGCTCCATAATGGCCGAGCCGCACGGGCAAATCGGCTACGCTGTTTCCGAGAAGAATTGCGGCCAGCGGTACGTTCAGCCGGTCGGCCAACTGGCGTCCTTTGCTGAGCAGTTCCAGCGAGGTGTCTTCAAGAGCGCCGTCGTGCTGTTCGGCAAACACCCACACTTCACCCTGTTTGTTGACTTCTATCATTTCTGGTTATCCTTTGTTTACTGTATTGGGCTGTGAAGAGCCGGTTTATCCAATCGTATGGTCCTGAATCAGTTCGTGAATCATGGCCTCGATTCCCTGGGGGGTCGGGTCGATGGTTTTGGTTTCCTTGGCCGTGAGGACAACGCTCTGAATGCGGTTGACCTTGGTTGGGGAGCCGTCGCGTCCGCACCAGCGGAGATCGGCGCCGAGGATATCCAGATCCCATTGGCGGATAAGCAGGCCTTTCTGTTCGAGTCGGCGGCAGACGGCTTCGACGTCGATGGAGGGGTCGTCTTTGGCCATGGCTTCTATTTCCGCGCGGCATCGGGCTGATTTGTATTTCATCAGTCCTTTGGCGGCGGGCACCCGCGGTTCATTGGCGGAATCAATGACCGTCAGCAGAACCGGCAGGCGGCTGCGGACTTCCTGCCAGCCGTTTCCGATGCTTCGGCGGGCGGTGATTGTCTGGTTCTCCAGGCGGATAATTCGTTCAGTATAGGTAATTTGGGGAAGGCCGAGTTTTTCGGCGAGCTGGGGGCCGACCTGGGCGGTGTCTCCGTCGATGGCCTGCCTGCCGCAGAAGACAATGTCGGGGTTGAGTTTCCGGACGGCACAGCTGAGGATATAACTGGTGGCCAGGGTGTCGCTGGCGGCACAGCGTTTATCGGTGATCAGAATGACGTCGTCCGCCCCTCGATAGAGCGATTGGCGGAGAATCTCCGCCGCCGCTGGAAGGCCCATTGTAATGACGGTTACTTTGCCGCCGTATTGTTCTTTGATTTGCAGGGCCATTTCGAGGGCATTGAGGTCTTCCGGATTGAAAATCGCCGGAAGGGCCGCCCGATTGACGGTGCCGTCTTCATTCATGGCCTGGCCGGTGATACGTTTGGTATCCGGCACTTGTTTTGCAAGGACTACACAATTGTACCCCACGGAACATCTCCCTGAGATTGCAGTTGCACTTTTCACCTACCAAAAGACAGGTTAGTGTAGCCAGACAGTTTGTTAAGTCAATCAAAAAAATCAGGGGGAATAGCGGAGAAAACAGATATACAGAGGCGATTATGCTTTTGGTTTTGAATAGGTTTGAAGGGCGAATAATCCGTTCCTTCTCCTCCGGCAGACGGTGCAGATTAACAGATGCCGCTCAAGTTGGTCGTGAAAATATCCTCTTCCTCGGAACCGGCATGCATGGCCTGACGCCGTTTTAGTTCGAGGAGGGCGGCTTTGCGGCTCTGGTCATTGCCAAAAACACAGATGAGAAGAAGCATTTCCAATGATTCATTGGAAAAATTCGGCAGGTTGGTGTCGGCTGCGGTCCGCATTTGGTTCTTCCTTTCTTTTTCTTTTTTACGGGTTTTTCTACAGATTTATACGCTGGATTCGTTCAGGAGTTATTAGGGAAGTGTTTGAAATCAATGCGTTTCATAAAACTTTAAAAGAAGTTGTTTTTTTATTTGATTTGATGTTTGATAGGGGGAGTTCAAGGGGACTGATGAAGAGACAGGACAAGAAAAATCTGGTTAAGGGCTTGCCGTTCTATCTGCTGATGCTCTTGCTGATTGTCGGAATTGTGGTTTTATCTCGGCAGAGGGCTTTTCGGGAAGGCAGGGGCAATGCGGCGCCGGCGTATCATTCCATTGATGAGGTGATTAACAGCCGGCAGACGTGGGAGCCGGTGCTGGCGGATTGGCAGGGCAAGGAAGTGCCTGATTTGGTTTTTCTTTTGCCTGATGGGCAAACAAGACATCTGGCGGACTATCGCGGGCGGGAGTGCGTTGTGATTGTGGGGGCGACGTGGTTTCCTCCTTTTCGGCTGCAGCTGGCTCAGGCGGTGCGTGCGGCGGAGGAAATGAAGGAAGGGGCGCCGGCTGTGGCAGCGCTGACGGCGGAATCGGCTGAGAGAATCGAGGAGTTTCTGAAACGGGCGGATTTTGCCGGTAAAAGCAATTTTGAATTGGGGAGTGTGACTCTGCTGGCAGAGCCGTTTTCACTGCCGGATGGTTTTCCGTGCTTGTTTTTTATTGATGCACAGGGGCGGCTGAAACTGGCGGCGGTGGGGCTGATACCGTTTGCTCAGTTGAAGGCGCTGATTGAGCTGCCGCTGCCGGAGTAAAGGCGGACTTGAGGGCGGGTGCCGGCGGATATTCTTCAGTTGACGGAAAGGGCTGTGCGGATGATTTGGGCGCGGAGGGAATCCCGCTGATCGGGCGTAAGGGAGCGTCCGGCCTGCATCTGGAGATGGGCGGGCTGGATGTAGAGAAACAGTTCGTTGATTTTGGACAGAGGGATATCGGTAATGCGTCCGGTGTGTATGCCCAGGCGGACATGACTGAGGAGAATCAGGGCTTCCTGAGAGCTGACCAGGCGGGCACTTCGGAGAATGGCCAGCGAGCGCTGGATTTTGTCATCGATGGCCTCGGGCGTTTCCTCGAGGAGTTTCCGGCGGGCTACGCGTTCATAGTCCACAATTTTGGGAACGATGGTGGCTGAAAAGTTCTCGACAATCTCCATTTCGGAGACGCCGAGCGTGACCTGGTTGGATAATTGATAGAAGTCGCCGACGGCTTCGGAGCCCTCTCCGAAAAGGCCGCGGACGGCGAGGTTGCAGTCGCGTGCGGTGTTGAAGAATTTTTCAATCTGGCCGGTCATTTTCAAGGCCGGCAGATGGAGCATGACGGATACGCGGATGCCTGTGCCCAGATTGGTCGGGCAGGCGGTCAGGTAGCCGTATCGCGGATGGAAGGCGTACTGGACTTTGCTTTCGAGCAGGGTGTCGATGCGGTTGATTTGTTCAAAGCATTTTTCGAGCTGCTGGGCGGCGGCGAAGACCTGCATGCGGAGATGGTCTTCTTCGTTAATCATAGCAGAGAAATGTTCGCTTTGTGCGACGACTACGCCGCGGGGACCGTCGCTGCGGGCGTGGGGCAGACTGATTAGATAACGTTCGGCCAGGAGGTCGCGTTCGAGCGGGGCGGCTTCTTCCACGTCGATGAAGAACAGCGGCTGCTCAAGGGGCAGAGCCAGAAGGGCATTTTTGATGATTTCGAGGATTTCCTTCTTTCGTTCCGGTGTCAGGCAGGGTTTAAATTCATAGTCGGCCAGATTGCGGGCCAGACGAATGCGGGAAGAAATGACCACTTCTGAAAGAGGGCCGCTTTCCCGCAGCCAGGGGCTTGGCTGTTTGGAGAGTTCAGTAAGTTTCATTGGAGTTTCCGAATTTCATCGCGCAGGCGTGCGGCGGTTTCATACTGTTCGCGTCGAACGGCTTCGTCGAGTTTGCGGCGCAGATTTGTGAGCCGCATTTGTTTTTTGCGGTCCGGTCCGGCGGCGGCGGGCACTTTGCCGCAGTGCTCGGAATGGCCGTTTTGGGTGCGAAGAATCAGGGGCAGCAGATTCTTTTCAAATACTTCATAATCGTAGGGACAGCCGAGGAGCATTTCTTTGCTGAACCGCTGAAGGGTCATTCCGCATCGCGGACATGCTTTCTGTTCCTGCGGGGGCTGGGCCGGACCGGCGGGCTCCTGGGGTGCGCTCAACAGAGTGGACAGGAGTTCATTGAGCGGAATCTGGGTCTGAATGGTCAGTCCCTGGTTTTGGGCACAATCCTGGCATAGGTGGGTTTCTACGCGGTGGCCGTTGCTGATTTCGGTCAGATGAATCGTTGCGGTCTGCTTTTTACAGTTCTGACAAAGCACGTTTTTATAATCCTGTGCAAGTGGTTGTTTTTTCTTTTTTTCTGCTTTTCGGCAGCGGCCGAAAAGGGTCAATCCTGCCTATATCGAACAGCGTATCCCGGGGCTTCCGTGATTTCTATCCACGCCAGTTTTCCGGCAGGCGGCAGTTTTGGAACGAGCCGATCATAAAAAAACTTTGCGAGTCTCTCTGTCGTCGCGTTGCCTGGTGCAAAGGCCTCGTGCCTTTCGAGGGGACGTTCAGCCAGAGAGCCGGCAATTTCTTCCAAAAGCACTCTGATGTCGCGAAAGTCCATACCCATCTGGATTTGGTTCAGTTGGGGACAGCTGACCGCCGCCCGTACCTTCCAACAATGCTGATGGGTTTCTTCCCGGCAGCCATCCCCCAGCCGCAGGCCGTGAGAGGCGCGAAACTCTGTTTCTACCATTATTATATACACACAATCAGTGTACTCAAGAACAAGAAAAAAAACAAGAGAAAGGAAAAAGGCCGGCCAAAAGCCATGCGAATGGATAGAGTTTATCCGGAGTATTCAACGCCTCCTTCCGAAAAAGCCAGAATCGGGTAAAAGATAAAGGGCAAAAACACAAGTCCCAGGCCGAAAAGGGTTCCTTTGCCGAAGGCCTTCGCCACGCCGATGGATAAATAAATGAAGAGAATTAAATTGAGGAGCGAGCCGATAGCCGGTACCAAAGGGCTGAGGGCACAGACGAGGCCGAGCCATTCGGGATTTCTCCCAATTCTGGCCAGGACAACCGTATTGTAAAAGGGCACAAAGATTGCCCAGCCGGGTTCGCCTGCCTTGTCAAAAACAACCCACATGGAAATCAGGGTGACCAGAAATATCAGCAGCAGGACAGCGGCGATAGGGCGGTAGTATTTGTCCAGCAGGTCTTCTATTATTTGCCCGGATATTTTTTCGGTGTTTTGCCGGCTGCTGAGAGAGGGAGCGACGGAGTGTGCGTATTGGGTAACCATTTCATCGAGGACGGCTGTCAAGGCATTCAGGTCGGTTTCTCCTGCGGAAGCGGTGAGCATTTCATTTTCATCGAAAACAGCGAGGCCGAATATCCATCGATCGATGGAGGGGGAGCCGGTATCGGAGGGGTTTTCTATTTCGACAAATCCGAGCCGGATTGCCCTGGTTTTGCCGAGTTCGGAAGAGACGGTCGTTTTGGTGATAAAAAAGGAAGCGTCCGGCTCTACTCGGGCTTTTTCTATCTGAGTTTCGACGGAGAAAAACCGCCCGATATCTAAAGAATTGATTAGGGCCAGTATTGTCTGCTTAGAAACATCGACGGTGTCCGGGAAAAGATATATTATATCCATTACATCGTCGGATTGCCGATTCAGCCGGGTGATGATAGAACGGGAAAAATCGACTGCCTGAGGATAGTTTTGCGCAGGAGGGGCCTCCTGGATGGGGCTTTGGGAAGTTTTGGAAGGGGTCGGCTGGGACAGTTTTTGGGTTTGGTTTGTCCAGAAATACACAGAAATCCCGATGAGCAGTCCGATTATTATGATGACGCTGACGGCAAGGAGTTTTCGGCCGGCAGCAGGAGATTTTTCGGGGCTTTCCTGTTCGGGGACGGGGGCCTCCGATTGGAAGGACTGGAGGTCGTTGGGCTGTTCTTCGGGAATGGCTTTTTCTTCGAGGAGGACGAGTTCTTCATCGGGTTTGGATTGGCGCGGGATGGACAGCGGCTGTTTGCAGGTAAGGCAGGTGAGTTTGCCGCCGGCGTATTTGGAGGGGAGGCAATAATCTTGTCCGCATGATGGGCAGTTGAAGCGGAAGGAGTCTGTTTCGGAAGTGATGCCTTTTTCTGCGGGGATAGAGGCGGGCTGTTTGCAGGTTGGGCAGTGAACCTGCCGGCCGAGTTGGGCAGGCGGCACTTTATACAATCCGCTGCACCGGCTGCAGAGACAAATGATACTCTGGGCGGAATCCATGGGGCGAGGGACCTGAATCTGTCCATTGCAGTGCGGACAAAGGACTGTCTGGCCGACATATTCCCTGCTCATTTGAAGGGGTATTTTGCAATGAGGACATTGAAAATGAACCACTGCCTGCTTCTCCTTTTATTTGAGGGTCCCTTAATTCGATTTGTTTTCATGATACGCCGGTGCGGCTGATTTTTCCAGTTTTTTACTTTTTGCGGCTGGATTTGGGGAGATTTTGCCGATTCTCGATGGGGAATCGGAGGGTTGACCGATAGAAAAGGTTGACGGGTTTTACGAATTTTCTTACTATGGATGGCTGATGTGTGCAAAATGTTTCATTGATGGGGGATTTATGCAGGTTGGACGGGATTTTTTCCAAAGAGTTTTTCCATTTCTTGACGGGAGTATGGGTTCAGGGGCTGGGAAACGGGCTGATTGTCTGTCGGTGTGGCGGGTTTGGCTTGCGGTTTTTGGGGTGCTGGGGGCGGTGCAGTCGGAGGTTTCTTCTCATCCGATTTGGTTTCGTTCGTCGCTGAGTTATTCCTCGAGCCGGCCGACGGGCGGGCCGGACAGCATTTCGAATTGGGTGGGGGCGGCCTTTGATGCGGATAATGTCGGCGGTTCGGGTGTCAATGCGGACGGCGGCAATAACAATGGTCTTGCCAATGATGCTTATACTTATGTGGCGAATAATCAGCCGATTCAGGGGCAGACGTTTACGACCGGCAGTGCGCCGGAGGGTTATATTGTTCATTCCATTACGGTTCGCATGGCCGGCTATACCAACAACCTTGCTTCGGCGGCGAATGACGTGGGGTGGAATCTGAAGGTTCAGAACGGCCCGATTATCCTGACTATCGGGCGGGTAAGCGGGAGCAATCTTCTGATTGAATCCATGCAGCCGTTTCTGGCGGGAGGGCCGGGCAATCCCGGTGCCGGACACAGTGCCAATGGGCCTGGGACTTATCTTACTTTTCCTCTGCCGTTTCCTGTTCATCTGAAGCCGGATACGATTTATGCGTTTGACTTTACCATCGGCAACGGCGGGGCTAATTATTTTGAATGGCTTGGCACGCGTACGGACCCGTCTGCCGGCGGGACTGCTTATACGCGGAGCGGTCTGGTGATTACGCCGGCGGCGGGGGAGCGGGTTTTTCTGGTGAATATGACGGCGGGGCCGCTTCGGCCGTTTGCTCATCCCGGCACACTGCATACGGAGGAGGATTTGGCGCGAATGAGGGCTAAGATAGCGGCCGGACAGGAGCCGTGGCTGTCGGGCTATCAAATGCTTCTGAGCAGTCCTTATAACAACCTTGGCTGGCCGGCGTATGATGTGGAGTATATTGTCCGCGGCCCTTCCGGCAGCAACTATACCCGCTGCCAGCAGGACGCCCAGTTGATTTATACGCTGTCGCTGATATGGCATCTGACGGGTAATACGGCTTATGCGGAGCGTGCGGCGGCCATTGCGAATGTGTGGTCGGATTTGGCGGGGGTGTCGGGGGATACGAACCTTTCGCTGGGTGCGGGGATTTGCGGATACCTGTTTGCCGTTGCCGGTGATTTGCTCAGTCCGTATCCCGGCTGGGATGAGGCGAGCCGGCAGGCCTACAAGGATATGATGATGCGGGTGTTTTATCCGGCCAATTTTGATCTTCTGTGGCGGCATCATGATACTTTCTGGCGCAAGGGGGGCAACACCCATTACCGGCTGAATTGGGACACGTGCAATATGGCTTCTATGGCGGCGATTGGGGTGCTTTGTGATAACCGGGCTGTTTATGAGCAGGCGCTGGATTTCTTCAAATACGGACCGGGCAACGGGCGGATTGAGCGGGCTGCGTGGTATATTCATCCGGACGGGCTGGCTCAGACGGAAGAAGTGGGACGAGACCAGGGACACAATCTGGGCGGGTGGTATTCGATGGGGGTGCTTTGCCAGACGGCGTGGAATCAGGGTGATGATTTGTGGGGATACGACAGCAACCGCGTGCTGCGGGCGCTGGAGTATATCACCAAATGGAATCTGGGGTATGATGTGCCGTGGGTTTATCATCGGAATACGGATTTGAGTTATACGGAGACGGTGTCCGAGGCGGGGCGGGGGTCGCTGGGTGTTTTTCATGAGATGGCCTATAATCATTATGTGAATATCAAAGGGCTGGCGGCGCCTTATATGCAGGCTGCTGCGGAACGGGTGCGTCCGGAGCGGTGGCCTAATACGAGTTATCATCCTTCCGAGGTGGACTGGTTTGGTCATGGTACGCTCACATTTACGCGGGAGCCGATCGCCGGCGGGGCCGCCCCCAGCGGTTTGCAGGCCCACTGGAGCGGCAATCAGATTGTCCTGAGCTGGTGGGGTTCGGCTTATGCGAGCGGCTATCGTATCAAACGGTCTGCTGCTTTGGAGGGGCCTTACAGTCTTGCCGGTACGGTCGGCCCGATGGATACGACCTTTACAGATTCCGATGTTCTGGAGGGGAGGACCTATTATTATGTGGTGTCGGCTGAGACGGCGAAAGGGGAAGGTCCTGAGAGTGAGCCGCTGGCTGTCGGGCAGACGTTGATGAGTTATTATCCTTTTGAGGGAAATTGTGAGGATGCCGCCGGTGATAAGGATGGGGTTTTCAGGGACGATTCGAGCGGCGTGCCGACCTATGCCGCCGGCAAGGCGGGGCAGGCGATTGAACTGGACGGGGTCGATGATTATGTGCAATTGCCGGCGGGCATTGCCAATTATGGGGATATTACCCTTGCTGCGTGGGTGTACTGGAACGGCGGCGGCAACTGGCAGCGTGTTTTTGATTTCGGCACGGAGATTGAGAAGTCGATGTTTCTGACGCCCTCCAACGGCAGCCGGATGCGATTCTGCATCACCACCAGCCGCGTCAATGAGGGTACGGGTATTCTGGAAGGCCCTATTCTGCCGATTGGGCAATGGACGCATGTGGCGGTGACCCTGCGGGGAGATGTGGGGATGCTGTATATCAACGGCACGCCGGCGGATGTGAAGGTGATTGACAAGGTGGAGCCGCTTTTTGGGCAGGTGTACTGCTATCTGGGCAGGAGCATGTGGAATGCGGATCCGTTTTTCAAGGGGCGGATTGATGATTTTCGCATTTATAATTATGCGCTGCCTGCGTCGGCCATTGCGGAACTGGCTCAGAAGCGGTTTTCTCTGGCGGACCTTTGCGGGCTGGCCGTGTGGTGGCTGTCGGTGCCGCCGGATTGTGCGGCGGAGCCGGATTGTCTGGCTTATGACCGCACCGGCGATGGGCGGATAGACTTTTCTGATTTTGCGGAACTGGCCAGGGGCTGGCTTTAAGAACGCTGTTCGGCATCTCAACGGATTCTCCAAAACGGGCTGGGAGAAGTCTTGAAACAGGGGGCGGTTTTGCTATAATGCCGATTTTTACTGTCGGATTTTCATGTGAACTGTTGAGGACTATCTATGGCAAAATTAGCAAAACTGGATGATATTGTGTCGCTGTGCAAGCGGCGGGGGTTTATCTATCAATCAAGTGAAATCTACGGGGGGCTGGCGAGTTGTTATGATTATGGTCCGCTCGGCTCGGAACTGAAGCGCAACATCCGCAATGCGTGGTGGAAGCATGTTGTTCAGATGCGGGACGATGTGGTAGGGCTGGATTGTTCGATTCTGATGCATCCGATGGTCTGGAAGGCGTCGGGGCATGCCGATAAGTTTGCTGATTTGGTGACGGTGTGCCAAAAATGCGGCACGCGCTCGCGGGTGGATCACCTGGCGGATGCGCAGGGCAGGTCGGAAGAGCACACGGAGCATATCGACCTGGAGACCGCGGAGAGCAAGGCGCAGGATTTGTCCAGGAAGGTTTGTCCGGCGTGCGGGGCGGTCGGCCAGTTCAGCCAGCCGATGGCTTTTCGTCTGATGTTTGAAACCCGGATGGGGGCCAATATAGAGGATACGATGACGGTGTTTCTGCGTCCGGAAACGGCCCAGGGCATTTTTGTCAATTTCCGCAATGTGCTGGATTCGACGCGTGTGAAGATTCCTTTCGGGATTGCCCAGACGGGCAAAAGTTTCCGCAACGAGGTAACGACGAAGGCGTTTATCTTCCGGACACGGGAGTTTGAACAGGCGGAACTGGAGTTTTTCTGCAAGCCCGGTACGGATGAGGAATGGTTTGAACACTGGAAGCAGGAGCGGTTTCAGTGGTATCTGACGTACGGCATCCGCAAGGAAAATCTGCGGTTTCGTGAGCATGCGAAAGATGAACTGGCTCATTATGCCAAGGCGTGCGTGGATATTGAGTATAAGTTTCCTTTCGGCTCAGGCGACTGGCAGGAATTGGAGGGGATTGCCAATCGAACGGATTATGATTTGCGTCAGCATCAGCGCGGCATCCGGACGATGAACGATTGGTACGAGAAGAAAGGCGACCTGTCGAAGATTACGCTGAAGGAAGAAGCGGAAGATTATCAAAAAGGGCCGCTGGCATATTTTGATGAGGAGACGCGGGAGCGGTATGTTCCGTATGTGATAGAGCCGTCGGCGGGGATTGACCGCAGTCTGCTGGCGTTTCTGGTGGATGCGTATGATGAGGAGCAGGTGCGGGGCGAACAGCGGAATCTGCTGCGGTTTCATCCGGCGCTGGCGCCTGTGAAGGCCGGCATCTTTCCGCTGGTTAAGAAAGACGGTATGCCGGAGATTGCGATGAATCTTTATCGCGATTTGAAAAAGTATTTTGCCGTCTTTTATGATGAAAAAGGGGCGGTGGGCAGACGATACAGGAGGCAGGATGAGGCCGGCACTCCCTTCTGTGTAACAGTGGACGGCCAGACCAAGGAAGACAGCACGGTTACGATTCGGCATCGGGACAGTATGGAGCAGGTGCGGGTGCATCTGGACCAGGTCAAGAATTATCTGCTGGAGAAACTGGAACTGTAGAGCCGGCGGCAAGGGCGCGGCCTGAAGGGATGCCGATGGAACTGGTGGATACCCATGCGCATTTGACTTATGAGCCGCTGGCGGGGCAGCTGGAGCAGGTTCTCTCCCGCAGCCGTCTGGTTGGCGTGAGGCGCTGGATTACAGTGGGCACTTCGCCGGAGGACAATGAGCGGGCTGTGGAGCTGGCCTGCCGGATAGAGGGGCTGCGGGCGGCGGTGGGGTATCATCCGCATTATGCAGATGAGATCGGCGAGGCCGAACTGCAGATGCTTCGCCGGACGGCCGCTCATCCGCGTGCTGCCGCCGTGGGGGAAACGGGGCTGGATTATTACTATCATCATTCCCAGGCGGACAATCAGCGGCGCATCTTTCGTGCTCAGTTGGAGATTGCCGCCGAGCTGCAGAAGCCGGCGGTTATTCATATTCGAGAGGCCTTCGAGGAGGCGATGTCGATACTGGAGGAATACCGCGGCCGGCTGCCTAAGGTGGTTATTCATTGCTACAGCGGCAATCTGGAGCAAACGGCGGAAGTGGAGAGGCGGGGATACTTTGTTTCGTTTACGGGGATAATCACATTTAAAAAGGCGGAGGAGGCCCGCCGGGCGGCTGCGAGGTTTCCGCTGGAGCGGGTGATGATTGAAACGGATTGTCCGTATCTGTCGCCGGAGCCGGTGCGCAAGATTCAGCCCAATGAGCCGGCGCTGCTGATTCATACGGCGGCGAAACTGGCGGAGATTTACGGGCTGTCTTTGGACCAGTTTGCGCGGAGGGTGACGGCAACCAGTATGGAGTTTTTCGGTCTGGAGTGAGGGTCAGGGGGTTAGCGTCTGCCGATGGCGATTCGGTCTTTTTGGGCGAGGTCCTGAAGAATCTCGACGGTGGGGAAACGGCCTGTTTGTTCGAGCATTTGTTTGACGGCGGGTCCCTGTTCATAGCCGATTTCGAGCATGAGGGCGCCGTCGGGTTTGAGGTATCGGCCGGCCTGCTCGATGATGCGGTGGTGGACGGCCAGACCGTCTGTGCCGCCCCAGAGGGCTATTCTGGGTTCATAATTCTTGACGGCGGGGGCGAGTTTTTCATATTCTGCATCGCTGACATAGGGGGGATTGGAGACAATCAGGTCAAAAGCGGGCTGGTCGAGTTCATCGAGGAGGGCGTCAAAGAGGTCGCCGCGCAGGAGGGTGATTTGTTCGCTGAGATTGTGTCTGCGGATGTTTTCGGCGGCTACGGCCAGGGCGGCATCGGAGATGTCAACGGCCGTCAAATGGAGGTCTTTGCAGTTTTTGGCCAGGGCGATGGCGATGCAGCCGGAGCCGGTGCATAAGTCGAGGGCGCGGCGGGGGGCCGGCCGTTTGCGGAGAAACTCGATGGCTTTTTCCGCCAGCAGTTCTGTTTCGGGACGGGGAATCAGGCAGTCGGGGGTGATTTTGAGGGAAAGGGAGTAAAATTCACAGCGCTGAACGAGGTAGGCAATCGGTTCCTGTTCGGCGGCTCGCTTGACCAGTTGGCGAAGTTGGGTCAGTTGGGGCTCCTGGACGATGCGGTCGTGCTGGGTGTAGAGTTCAATCCGCTGAAAGCCGAGAATATGGCAGAGCAGCAGTTCGGCGCTGAGACGGGGGCTGTCCACCTGTTTTTGGGTGAAGTATGCCGTCATCCAGTTCAGCAGTTTTTGAATGGTCCAGATTTCCATTCTGATTCGCTGGGCCGCCCTTCGAAGACCGATTGCCGTTTCTTTGCCGGCTATTATATCTTCTGAAAGGGATTGATAAACTTCTTTCCGGCGGCGGAGCGGTTTTATTCGACGGTAACGCTTTTGGCCAGATTGCGAGGTTTATCGACGTCGTGTCCGCGAAGGATGGCAGCGCAGTACGCCAGCATTTGGAGGGGAACGACGGTGAGCATCGGCTGAAGGGGTTCGCAGGTTTCGGGTACGGCAATAAGCGAATCGGCATAGGGTTTGATTTGCTCGTCGCCTTCGGTGGCTATGACGATGGTTTTTCCGCCGCGTGCGCGGACTTCTTCGATATTGCCGCGGATTTTTTCGTATTGGGAACAGCGGGTGGCGATGAAGACGGTCGGCATTTGGTCTGTAATCAGGGCGATGGGACCGTGTTTCATTTCTGCGGCGGGCAGTCCTTCGGCGTGAATATAGCTGATCTCTTTGAGTTTGAGAGCGCCTTCGAGGGCGACCGGATAATTAAATCCGCGGCCGAGAAAGAGCCAGTTTTCGCGGTCTTTGTTTGCCTGAGCAATTTGACAGATGAGGTCGGATTGCTGTAGAATCCGGCTGATTTTCTGAGGGATGGAGGTCAGTTCGTTCAGGAGAGTCTGCACAGCATCGGCGCTGAGGTGTCGGCGGCGTCCCAGTTCGATGGCCAGCATAGCCAGGACGGCCACCTGAGCGGTGAAGGCCTTGGTGCTGGCGACGCCGATTTCCGGGCCGACTCGCAGATATACGCCGGCATCGGTGAGGCGTGCAATCGAGGAGCCGACAGCGTTGACAATGCCCAGGACCAGGGCGCCGCGTTCTTTGGCCTGTTCGACAGCCGCCAGCGTATCGGCGGTTTCGCCGGACTGGCTGATGGCAATGACGACAGTTCCTTCTTCGAGAATGGGATTGCGGTATCGGAATTCGCTGGCATATTCGACCTCGGCTGGGATGCGGGCGAGCTGTTCGAATAGAAACTCGCCGATGAGCGCGGCATGCCAGGCGGTTCCGCATCCGGTCAGAATAATGCGTTTGGCTCGTGTCAGTTCCCGCAGATAGGCAGAGACGCCGCCAAGGATGATGCGGCCGTTTTTGAGGTCCACCCGTCCCTTCAGACAGGTTTCGAGGGATGTGGGCTGCTCGGCAATTTCCTTCTGCATATAATGGTCGAACCCCTCCAGTTCGATTTGGTCGAGGGAGATTTCGATTTCTTTGAGTTCCTTTTGGACGTCTTTGTTGTCGAGTGTTTTGGTGTGAAAGCCGTGGCGTCCGGCGATGACGATTTCTCCGTCTGCCAGGTAGATGGCCTGGGTGGTATGCTTGACAATGGCCGCGGCATCGGATGCGATGAGGTATTCGTTTTTTCCGACGCCGAGAATTAAGGGGCTTCCTTTTTTTGCACCGATGAGGATATCGGGGCAGTCTGCGCAGAGAATCGCCAGTCCGTAGGTTCCGTAGATTTCGCTGAGTGCCTGCTGGACGGCCCATTCGAAGCGATTGCCGTGGGGTGCGGGCTGTCCATTTCGGTCGTGGTGTTTTTCGTAAAAATAGCCGATAAGGTTGGCGATGACTTCTGTATCGGTTTCACTGCGAAAGGTGCAGCCCTCTTTGAGAAGCCATTTCTTGAGGGTGGCATAGTTTTCAATGATGCCGTTGTGGACGACGGCGATTTTTCCGGTGTAATCGAGATGGGGGTGGGCGTTGACCTGGTTGGGGCGGCCATGAGTAGCCCAGCGGGTGTGCCCAATCCCAATCGTTGCAGGGGAAACCCGTCCGGAGAGCATTTCCTCGAGATTGCTGATTCTTCCGGTACTTTTGACAAGATGAAATTCACCGTTTTCGAGCAGGGCAATTCCCGCAGAGTCATAACCGCGGTATTCGAGACGTTTGAGACCTTCAATAAGAATCGGCTGGGCCGGTTTATTCCCAAAATATGCTACAATTCCACACATATTGCAATCCTCATCAAGGGGTCAAAAAGGTGAAATTATTATCGTCTAAAGACGGGGGTGTGTAAAGTAAAAAACGGTTCTTTTGGGGAGAAGAGCAGAGGGCTGAAGCAGCATAACTTGTTGATATAAAATAATTTAAAAAATATCTTGACAAGTTAGAGGCGGCTAACTATGTTAATCAACCCTAATTTTTGATTGAAAAATGGAACTTGAAAATCGAGAAAAATTGAGCGCGTCTCTGGAAGATTATCTGGAGGCGATTTTTAACCTGCTGGCCCGCAAATCAGCGGCTCGCAGCAAGGATATTGCTGAGCAGCTGAAGGTTACGCGGGCTTCGGTTACGGGTGCCCTTCGTACGCTGGCTCAGAAGGGGCTGATTCATTATGAGCCGTATGGTGTGATTACGCTGACGGAAGAGGGGGAACGGCTGGCCTGTCGGGTCGTGCGTCGGCATCAGGTCCTTCATTCGTTTTTTGCGGATGTTTTGGGTCTGGAGGAGTCCGTTTCTCAGGAGGCGGCCTGCCGGGCGGAGCATACGCTGGGGCCGGAAGTCATTGAGCGTCTGGTGGTGTTTATCGAGTTTCTCGGCCGCTGCGGGGGCAAGGGGAAAGACTGTGTATCGGAATTTGAGAACTTTCGACTCCGAAATCAGGAGTTGTCCAATCAAGGGAAAACCGAGGATTTATAAATGGAATCTTCACCTGTGAAGAAAACTTACTTTTTGTCGGAGGTGCCGGCCGGACAGTCAGTTCGTCTGGTTCGCATAGCGGCCGGCCACGGATTGACCGGCCGGCTGGCGGCGATGGGGCTGGTACCCGGGGAAACGATTGAAGTCCTGCGAAATGATTTTCACGGGCAGCTGGTTGTGCAGGTTAAGAATACAAAAATCGTTTTTGGACGGGGGATGTCGGAAAAACTCGAAGTTGCTCCTTTGTAAATATGGAAAAGGCAGAAACAAACGCTTCTTCAAATAAGGCGAAATTGCTGGCGGCCCTGGCGGGTCAGCCGAACAGCGGAAAGACAACGGTTTTTAATGCCCTGACGGGAACCCATCAGCACACGGGCAATTATCCCGGTGTGACGGTGGAGAAGAAGGAAGGCATCTTCAAGGTTGACGGGCGGACTGTGCGTGTTGTTGACCTGCCGGGTGTGTACAGTCTGACCGCTTATACGCTGGAGGAGCGGATTGCTCGTCAATTCCTGCTGGAGGAGCGGCCTGATGTTGTGGTGAATGTGGTCGATGCCTCCAATCTGGAACGGCAGCTGTATCTGACGGTTCAGCTGATAGAGATGAAGGTTCCGCTGGTGCTGGCCTTCAACATGAGCGACCTGGCTCGTCAGCGGGGGCTGGAGTTTGACCTGGAGCAGATGCGTGTGCTGCTGGGGGCGCCGATTGTGCCGCTGGTGGCCACCCAAAAAGAAGGCATTGAGCAGCTGAAAGAGGCCATTGTCCGATATGCGGATTCACCGCGGCCGAAGGCGGTGGAGATTCGTTACGGGCCGGAGCTGGACGAGGCCGTTGGAAAGATAGAACAGACCCTCGATGAAAGCCATCCTTTGATTCAGCAGTATGGGCGGCGGTGGGTGGCCCTGAAACTGCTCGAAGGGGATCCGGAGATTCGCCATCAGATTCGTTCCCCCCAAACGACGGATGTTCTTCATCAGGTTCAGCAGCATTTGCATAAGTTGTTTAAGGAGTCGCCGGAGGTGCTGATTGCCGAACGGCGGTACGGTTTTATTTCGGGGGCTTTGCGGGAGACGGTTCGGCAGACTGTTCCCAAGCGGCACGACATCAGCGACCGTCTGGATGCGGTGCTGATTCATCGGTATCTGGGGCTGCCGGTTTTTGCGGCTTTGATGTATGCAGTGTTCTATCTGACGTTTCAGGTGGGGGGCTGGCCGCAGGGCTGGCTGGAAGACGGGTTTACTTTTCTTTCCCATCTGGCGGAGCGGTTTTGGCCGGAGGGCTTTGCGGAAGAACTCAAATCGCTGCTGATTGACGGGGTGATTGCCGGGGTCGGCGGGGTGGTGGTGTTTCTGCCGAATATTCTGCTGCTGTTTTTGGGAATTGCCTTTCTTGAGGACAGCGGGTATATGGCGCGGGCGGCTTTTCTGATGGACCGTCTGATGCACCGCATCGGTCTGCACGGGAAGAGTTTTATTCCGATGCTGATTGGTTTCGGCTGTTCGGTGCCGGCGATTATGGCGACTCGCATTCTGGAAAACCGGCACAATCGGCTGGCGACGATGCTGGTGATTCCTCTGATGAGCTGCGGGGCGCGGATTACGATTTACGGGCTTTTGATTCCGGCGTTTTTTCCGGCGCCGCTTCGGGGGCCGATGATGTGGCTGATTTACCTGATTGGGATTGTGCTGGCGATTGTCTGTGTGCGTTTGCTTCGCCGTACGATTCTGAAAGGGGAGACGGTTCCGTTTGTGATGGAACTTCCGCCGTATCGGCTGCCGACGCTGCGGGGGTTGCTGATTCATATGTGGGAACGGGGCAGGATGTATCTGCGCAAGGCGGGCACTGTGATTCTGGCCCTTTCCATTGTGATGTGGGCGGCGACACGATATCCGCGTCCGCCGGCATCCGCAGAATTGATGAGCGTTCCGCAGCAGCAGAGCGCGGCGCTGCAGTATTCTCTGGCCGGACGGGTGGGACGGTGGATAGAGCCGGTTTTGCGGCCGATCGGATTTGATTGGAAAATCGGCACGGCGCTGATTGGGGCGACGATGGCTAAGGAGGTGTTTGTTTCGCAGCTGTCGATTGTCTATTCTTTGGGGGGCGAAGAAGACCTGGACCATCTGCGCAGTCATCTGCAGGCCGATTACAGCCGACTGCAAGGATTCTGCATCATGCTGTTTTGTCTGGTCAGCACTCCTTGTATTGCTACCGTGGCGGTGACGCGTCGGGAAAGCGGGGCCTGGCGGTGGGCTTTGCTGCAATTTGGGGGGCTGACGGTGCTGGCCTACGGGCTGACGCTGGCGGTCTATCAGGGCGGACTGCTGCTGAGCCGTCTTTTCGGACATTAACCTTCGCTGGAAGGCGGAAGGGCCGAACCTCAATTTCCGTTGCGCAGCCAGTAATCGGTTAAGATAGTCAGGTCGAAGGTATCTACAAACCAATCCTTGTTCAGATCGGCCTGCGTGCATGGGCAGTTGGGGTCGATGAGGTTGGGGTCATAGATATAGCCATCGGGAATCACGCCGCCGGCATAGTTGGGATAATTGGGGTCCGGCGTGAAATCGTTCGGGTCGAAGGCGTTTGGGTCCGGACACCAGCTCAGCCAGGCCTGTGAGAGAATCTGAAAGTCGAGAGCATCTACGACGCAATCCTGATTGATGTCGCCGGGCTGAGGGGTGCAGATGAACAGGCCGTCCACCGCCAGATAACTTTTGTAAATGGTGTCCTGGTTGTCTCTGACGGTGCAGAAGAGGTTGTATGTGCCGGCTGTTTGTTCTGTGAAGGTATATTGGAAGGGAATCCAGTCGTTGGTGCACTGGAAATCCTGCACCATAATTACATCCGCATAGGCCAGCACAATTTCTGAGGGCAGGCCGCTGTTGGGGTCCACCGGCTGGAGGTAAATCTGGCCGTAGTCGTTGTAGGGAAGATAATCACAGGTTCCGAAGAAGAAAGCGCCTGCGATTTTCTGTCCCGGCAGAAAGGTAACTGTTTGGGAAATTGTTGAGTGGGTAATAGCCGGATCGGACTCCTCACCAAGGTCTCCTGTGGAAAGGACGACAAAACGTTTTCCCTCGTAAGCGGCGGGAATCATCCACTTGACCTGCTGTTTGCTGCGGTCGTACTGAGGAGAGGGCACGAAGAAGCGGCGGATGGCTGCATAGCAGTCTCCGTAGGGGTTATCCGCAATCCTGTGCCAGTAAAGCGGAGGGATAAACCACTCCGTGAAATTGGGGTCTGGAATCTCGAAACCGCCGTTCAGGAGGCCCCCCCACAGAGCACAGCCGAGCGAACAAAAGCAAGCTATCCTTACAATCGGCTTCATGACCCTTACTTAAGAACCCAAGCTCTTCTTTTAAATACTTATTATTTTAACTATTGTATCTTATTTCGGTTTTAGAATCAATCTTTTATTTCAATTCTGGACATTTATGTTCTGGATTTATTTGGCCTTTTTAGTTATTGTCGATTGGCAGGGAGGATTTATTGCACTTTTCGGACAAAAAGGGGAGATTCTTTATTTTCTTTTTTGATTTCGCGAGAAGGGGGGGCTGCCAATGAATCTTATCGGGTTTGCAGGATAAAGGTTGTCTGGTTCGGGAATTGCCCGTATAATAAAAACGATGAAAATGGAGAGGGGCCGGAGCAGGGAGCTGTGTTTGGCCCTAAGGACAATAAGACAATGTTTTCTTTATCCAATGAAGAAAGGAATTAGGCAATGTTTGAGACACTTGATAAGTTGTTTTTGGCGGGGCTTGGAGCCGTAACGATGACCAAAGAACGTGCGGAGGCCATTTTCGAAGAATATGTGGCCAAAGGGAAGGCCAAACGGGAGGAAAAAAGCGGTTTCATCAAAGAGGTGCTGGATACAGCGGAAAAGAGCCGGGCTGAGCTGGAAAAAATTATTTCCGAGCAAATCCGCAAAGTTATCACCCAGCTTCCCCTTGCGACCAAAGAAGACATTAATCGTCTGGAAGAGAAGATTGATCAGCTTCTCAGCCGGTAAGGAATAGTCCCTTGCAGGGCTTGTTTTATCGAGTTCGACGGACGGCAACCCACTTGGCGCGGTACCGCCATATTATGTCCGTACTGATTAAGTACGGGTTTGAAGAGGTCGCCGGCCTTGTAGCGAGGCGTTTTCGTGTAGGGCTTGGTTCGAAGGGGATACCGACGAACCGCAGCGAGGAGATGCTGCAGGTATCGGCGGCCCGGCGGCTGCGGATGGCGATGGAGGAACTGGGGCCGACGTTTATCAAACTGGGGCAGCTGCTCAGCACGCGTCCGGACTTGATTCCGGCCGAGTTTGTGGAAGAGTTTGAGCGGCTGCAGGACCAGGTAACGCCGGAGCGGCCGGAGATTATTCGGGAAGAAATCCGCCAGCAGTTGGGGGCTTATCCGGAGGAACTGTTTGCGGTATTTGAGGTTGAGCCGATTGCGGCGGCCAGCATTGCCCAGGTTCATCGGGTGCGTCTGAAAGACGGGCGTATAGGGGCTATGAAAATCCGCCGTCCGGGGATTGTCAAGGTAATCCGGACGGAACTGGAGATTCTGGAAGACTTTGCGGCTTTGCTCAAAAGGCGTCTGCGCAACGGCGATGTCATTGATCCGCAGCGGATGGTGCGTGAGTTTGCCCAGGCGGTGCTGAAGGAGGTGGATTTATCCCGCGAGCGGAAAAATCTGCAGCGGTTCGGCCGAAACTTTGCCGATGACCCGACGGTGCATGTTCCGGCGGTTTTTGAGGAATACTGCACAGAGGCCATTCTGATGATGGAGTTTATTGAAGGCATCAAGCCCTCTCAGGTGGAGCAGCTGAGAGCGGAAGGGTACGATCCCAAGGAGATTGCCCGCCGGGGAGCCGATTTTGTTCTGAAGCAGGTTTTTGATTTTGGTTTTTTCCATACCGATCCTCATCCCGGCAATTTTCTTATCATGAAGGGCAATGTGCTGGCGCCGCTGGATTTCGGGCAGGTAGGGCGATTGAGCCGTCTGGACCGCGAGCTGATGCAGGCCATCGTCTTATCGATTGTCAGCGGTGATGTGACGCGTGTGCTGCAGGCGCTGGAGCGGGCGGAGATGATTGAAGAGAGAACGGATATTCTGGAGTTGCGGCGTGATTTGGAGGACCTGCTGGATAATTATTCGAATATGCCGCTGAAGGATATTCCGTTTGGGGAGGCCATCCGGCGCGGCTTTGAGATTATCCGTTCGCATCATATTCAGCCGCCGCGGGATTTTACGCTGATGCTCAAATGTCTGATGACAATAGAGTCTTTTGCTCGCGGGCTGGACCCTGATTTTCAGATTATCAACCATCTGAAGCCGTATGCGCGACGGTTTACGATGGAATCGTACAAGCCCAGCGGGGTTCTGCGTCAGCTGGGCAAGGCGGTGCAGGGGGCAGGGGAGCTGGCCGGGCGATTCCCGGAGGATGCGGCGGCGATTCTCAGCAAGGTCCGCCGGGGACAATTTCATATTCATATCCACCATGAACATCTTGGCGAATTGGAGCGGACGATGGACAACAGCTCCAATCGTCTTTCCTTTGCTATTATCATTGCGGCTCTTTTGATTGCCTCCAGTTTGCTGGTGGCCCAGGAGGGGACGGTGCTGGGGCTGCTGAGTCTGGAGGCGCTGGGGATAGCCGGCTATCTGACAGCGGCGGTTGTGGGCGTCTGGCTTTTGATTCTGATTCTTCAAGGCCGTCGTTTTTGAAAAACCCGCCGCCCGTTTGTTTCGTAGAAATTAGGCCGGCCCGTTAGGAAAAGGACACTCCAGATGAAGAAAAGGAGTCGCCAGAACGCATTTACTCTGATTGAACTGCTGGTTGTGCTGGCGGTTTTGTCTGTGCTGGTAAGTATTCTTTTGCCGGCTCTGCGGCAGGCCCGCCAGGCAGGACGTGCGATTGTCTGCCGGTCGCTGCTGAGGCAATACACCTTTGCGATGTACGGGTATTTTGTGGAAACCAATCAGCTGCTGCCGCTTTCCGTTAATGACCCGATTATGCGGCCGTGGTTTACGCTGGATGAGTTCCGCAGCCGGATTAGTCTTTCGCCGCTGACGGAAGAATACAAAATCCGCAGATATCCGGAGGATATTCAGGAGTATAAACCGTCGTACGGGAGGAAATGGATTTGTCCGGCTGCCGGCTATGCCCTGAAGCATCCGGAGGAGGAGTTCTATGCGATGGATCGCAGTTACGGGGTGAATTCTCATGTGTACTTTTTTCAGGATTATGTCCGCCAGCGGCTGCTGAGCCAGAGCGGGCGGATTATCTGCATGGCCGATGCGCTGGACTGGTGGTTTAACTATTGGGGCTGCGACAAATACCTGGAATATGGGGAGGAATGGGTGGGATTTGAAACGTATGGGGCGCCGGCGTATCGGCACAGTTTTCAGCGGGCCAATGTGAGTTTCTGGGATGGGCATTGCGACCAGATGACCGCCGAGCAGCTCAAGCAAAATCTGGATGAGTGGATGCGGCAGGCGGAAAAACATTGAATTGAAAAGCGGCGGGTTGAACCAAAGGGCTTTTCGGATATAATATAAGGGGAAAGGTGTCTTTGACAAGTGAATCGGGGGCGAAAGGAATCGACCGGACAGGTAGAAGGTTCGGCTGCATGTGCAGGATAGCGGTTGGCCTGCCTAATCATCCGCTGCAAAAGATAACTGGCAACTACCAGTATGCAATGGCTGCGTAACTAACGCAGCCCGCCCTGTCAGTCCTGCCCGCGGGACTGGCGTGGGTGTCGCTCAGCGGGCTGGCTTGATGGCTTTGTTCGCGGCCTGAGAGCGAGAACACAGCGAACTGGCAAGGGCCCCAGCCCGTCGTTTGGCGGGGGCCTGAGCGAGACCGAAACAGACGACTAAACATGTAGATGCCGGACTGGAAATGTCTCGGGACGGGGGTTCGAATCCCCCCGCCTCCAGTCCTCGTTCGACGCTGCGGGCACAGAGAAGACAATTGTGCGGCGGTGTTGAGGCCTTTTTGCGGGTTTTTCAGACTTTTTGAAAAGGCATCCGCGAAGATTCCCCCCGATTGAAGCAATCCACAGGAAACGGCGGTATGTGGAGATTTTTTGTCCACATACGACCTGTTTTTAAAATCCCCCCTTTCCCCGTTTTTTCTGCCGCCAGAGGGGAAAAACCCCATTGTGCCAAGCAGCCCATTCCTGGTCTTCTGTTCTAATTAAAGCCGAAGGACGGTGTCCCCTGATTGATAACAAAAAGCGCAAAAATAAAAAAATTGCGGCTTTTTCTCAGTTCCCCATCAATCGTTCCCCCTGGATAGACGACTAATTTAGAGAATCTGGAAAGGCCAGGGAGGTTTGCCTCGGTGATGCCGGCAGGGGGAAACGGCAATCCCATCTTTTTCTCAAATGGATTTTTGGGAACCAGTCTAACGTTTTGGGTACGATACGCAGGAGTTGTCAAGATGAGACGAAGCATTGTATATCTATTTTGTCTATTTTTTTCCAGTTGGGCGTTGGGAGGAGTCTATTTTCGCCTGGCAGAGCCAAACACACTCCTGCCTTTATCGACGAAAGAAATTCTGCTTGGCCAGCCGGTGTCGATTGTTGTTTCCTCGGATGCCAACGAGCCGTGGCAGGGTGGGCTTTTCATTCGCGGACAGGGTCGTCTGCTGAGCCGGATTACGGGGCGGGGGAAGGAACCGGTTTTGCGGCATTATCCGGCCAGTTGTCTGCCTGCCGCCGGTCCGAATGCGCGTGCGATGCTTTGGAAGGATTCCTGCCTTCAGGGATTTGATTTTTATACGGAGGTGTTGAATGCCAAGCCGGGCGACTGGTTTGTTGTGGATTATGAACCCCTCCGGGCGGGCCGGTGCACCATCGGATTTTATGATTACACGACCGGGGACCCAAACTGCTGGTCGGCGCCGGTGCAGGTTCTGGAGGTAGAGAACACTCCTTCGCGGGATTTCCGCGAAGATGGGGTGGTGAATCTGGCGGATTTTGCTCATTTTGCCTCGTTTTGGCTTGCGGACGGGTGTTCGGAGCCGGAATGGTGTGCCCAGACGGACCTGGATGCTGACGGGTTTGTGGGGCTGGGGGATTTGGTATTGTTTTCGGAACATTGGCTTTGGGGAACGCCGGGCTGGCAGCCGCCGGCGCCGCTGAGTGAGCCCAATGTGCTTTATCAAGTGGTTGACGGCGGCGGGGCGGAGGAAATTACGCTGGCTGTAGGGGAAAGTGTGCGGCTTTATATCGAAAAAACAACTTTTGAAAAGGATGTCTGTCTGCTTCATCTGGAGGCCGTAATTTCGGAGCCGGCACTGGGCTGGATTGACAACAGGGAATATGACCCCAACGAGCCGCAGTCTTCTACGGCGGAACTGCTGGCCGAACCCCGCGTCTGCTTCTTTGATTATTGGGGGCCGGGACTGACGGAGCCGGAAGGGATTGTGTTTTATGCTGTAAATTTCGGTCCGCCTATCCACGATGGGCCGGCGGCGAGTTTTGTCTATACGGCCGCAGGGGCGGGCGATGTGCGAATTGAACTGCTGGACTACAGCCAGATTCCGAGCAGACGCCGCGGCATTCTGATTCATCAGACGGAGCCGGTGCCAATGACCCTGAAGACGACCTCTTCTTCGAAGACCGCAGCAGTGAGCGCTTCGGCGGCGACGGCGACACTCGAAAAGTCCGCATCTGCAACTGAGACGAGCGTACTCAGCGAGGAGACGGTCGAGATTCTGGAGCGCATCTGGGAAGAAGACCCCCAGATTCGTCAGGTGATTAGTGAAGAACGATGGAATCAGTTTATCGAGCAAGTGAAGGACGAGAACTTATGAACCGACGGGTATATCAGATTGGGGCGGCAAAGGCCTTTTGGAAAGTCGCTGTTGGGGGTTTGTTGCTGGTTTGGGCAGGGGGGCCGGCTGTTTCGGCGGCAGGGCGGATTTGGTCGGCAGAGGAGACGGAACATCTGCTGCGGACGCTGACGGAGTCGCCGCGTCCATACTGGATTCAGGCCGGCCTCATTCGGGCACGTCATCTGGATTATCGGCAGGCAGATGACTGGCTGGCCCAGACGGAAGAGACGATTGTCTTTGACGGCCGGCAGTTTCGATGGGAGATTGTGCTTCAGAATGATGAAACACAGCCGGCGGCACCGCGGAGCGCCGGACAGAAGCCGCTTCAGATACCGGATAAGGGAGCCAATCGCAATCGGGTATTTGCCTGGGACGGCCGGCAATACACACGCTATTATCCGAATACGGAGTATGCGGTTGTGTCCGAGCAGCCGGATGCCTCTATGCTGGTTTTGCGAGGGCCGCTGACGGCGGGGATCGTCCCGTGGGGATGCGGCGATTATAATTTGCAGGCCCTTCTGTCGAAGCGTCCGACTGTACAGGAGGAGACATGGGACGGGCGAGCGGTGATTCGGCTGGGTTTTTCTCATCAGACCTTGACGATGCCCCTTCGGTGCGAGATTGTTCTGGAGCCGGGCCGGCAGTATGCGGTGCTCTCGCAGGTGCTCGAAAACGAAGCCGCCAGAATCGCCACGGACTATTCAGATTATTTTCAGGCCGGCGGACAGTGGATTCCGAAAATCATCCGGACGGAACGATATGCCAAATCTTCCGGTTCGGAAGAATTGATTTCCTATGAAGACTGGGTGTTTACTGACGTGCAGGCGTCGGCGCCGCCGGCGGAGTCGTTTGAGGTGCGCTTCAGCGAAGGAACGCTGGTTGAAGTCCAGCCGGGCGGCGGGGGGGAATCCCTTTTGTATTATTCTCGCGAGCGGGCGGATATTTCAGGGCTTCTTGCGGAGAAGATAGCTGTAGATGAGGATGAATCTTCGCAGAGCCGGCAGAATTGTGCTTCGCTGGCTGTTCATCTGCTCAAGCGGCGTTTTTCGCGGTCGGTGCTGCCCGATTCGGAGCCGGCCGCAGCGGCTGCGTCTGCGGAGAAACTCACCAGTTTGTATGAACTCAAGCAGAATCTTGAGCGGGCGGGGCTGTATTGTCTGGCGGTGCAGACGGATATTGATGCCCTGCGCGAGGTGTCGGGCTGCGGAATCATTGTTCATCTGCCCAAACTCCAGCATTATGTGATTGTGGACCGGGTTGATGAACGGTCGGTCTGGACGATTGATTTGAGCAGCCGCAAGTTTTACTGGAAATGGCGGATTGCCGATTTTGTCCGGGACTGGAAAGAGGGCACGGCCCTGCTGGTGGCGGATGCGCCGACGCGTCTGCCGAGCCGGATGCGAATGCTCGAGCCGATGCGGCTGTACGAGATATGGGGCGGCGACGGCAGTGAATATGAAGATTATTCCTGCACGGAGAAGATTCAGGCGGAGGATTGGATACCGTGTCCTCAGCCGATCGGGGGGTTTTTGTGCAATGGGCTGCTGTATCTTTTTTATACACGATACGGCTGCGCAGAGGATGAAACCGGGGGATTTTGTGAGGGGGTGCCAATGATTGGGACTACAGCAAGCCCTTGTGTGAATGACCCTTATTATCAGGGTTTCTGCAAGGTCTCGGTGTGGTACATCACGTACATTCGGGCGTGCAAATAGGCGGTTTTTCTTGCTTTTGGAAGAGCAGTGCGTTATTCTGTCCTGCTATGCAAGACAGGAGAGGCCTGACGTTGGTGGAAGTGCTGGTGACGGCGGCGGTGACGGCCGTTTTGCTGGCCCTGACTGTTCCGATGCTCAAATCCGGCCGCGACTCCGGCCGTGCGGTTGTCTGCATATCCAATCTGAAGCAGATTTCTTTGATTACCGAGTTATATGCTCAGGACCACGGCTCCTTCCCGCAGGGTTTTTGCTGTTTGACTCCCTGTTCGCTCAGTGCTCCGACCGGCGGTTTTGCGGGCAATCAACTTTATGACCTTCCCGGGTGGTGGTGGTTTGACTTTTTGGGGATTGAGGACCGCTCCAGCGGAGGGGTTCTGTGGTGTCCGTCTCGTCGTCCAATGAACTCGCCGCTGGGGGAGGATATTTTGTGGTGCAATTACGGAATCAATTATTCCATAGCCAAGTGGGCTTCGGATGCAGAAGATGGGGAGTTTTTGGGGCGACCGCTGAGCAAAGGGCAGATTCGGCGTCCGTCGGAAATGCTGGTGTATTCAGATTCCGGCTATGGGCTTATCAGTTGGAAGGCGGCGGCGGGAATGGAGCATCCCTTTGACAACAATCCGATGCGTGATGATTCGTTTTATCTGCCTGGGCTGACTGTTAATCATGCCCGCCCGATTCATCCGCAGCAGCAGGCGGATGCTCTGGCCGGCCGACATCGCGGCGGGACCGTTTCCGTCGCTTATGCGGATGGACAGGTCGCCTCGAGGAAGGCCGAGCGTTTCTGGGTCAGGGCCGATGAGAAGGGCGTCCTCTTTCCGCTTTACTTCTGGACAGCCGGCCGGTAGTCGAACCCTTCTGCGGCGATTCGCGCGAGCACTTCTTCATCCGCCGGATAGCGGATGGTGGTGGAAGTGATTCTCCTGAACGGCTCATTGCCGAGTTTTTCCCACCATTCGATGCGGATGGGATACTTGGTTTTGGCATCGAGGTATCCGCGCCAGCGGCGTTCAATCGGCTGTCCGGAAGATGAAAAATCCGTCCAGGTTAAATCATAGACCTTGATATGTGCCGGCAGGTCTTCCTCATCAGAAGGGCGAACCTGTTTCCATTTATACTTGGCGGGAAGTTCGGCAGGGGAGCGGAAGGGCAAAAGCCCCCAGGGGGGCTGGAGTTTTTTCACGGGTTGGGTGATCGGGATTGTTTCCAGGCCGGCTGCGGACTTAATGATTTTTCTCTGCCGGGTTAAATCCCATAAAACGGCCTGTTCCTTTTCGATAAAGAGTTGAACAGCCAGCGAATCGGAGCCCCAGATTTCCTGAAGAGGCCGCTGCTCCTCGAGGGCATAGGGGGCGATGAGCATGGCCGGGGCATTTGGGAGCGGATAGGAGGCGATGGCAACATTCACGGCCTTGCCGAGGGCCTGATATACCTCGCTTATGTCCAGGCCGCAAGCGGGCTTTACCTGCCAAAGAAACAGGGCCGCAATGAAAAGAACAGCGGCGGCCGCGGCCGGACGAAGCCATTTCCGGTGAGAAGCCGAAGGAGAGGGCCTTGACTGCGGTGCAGAGGCGGGCTGTTCAGCGACGGCGATTTGGAATGTGCCGTCGGTTTGATTGCGGCTCAGTTTGGTGAGCACGTCTGACGCCGGCCGCCGCAGAATGGTTTCAAGCAGGTCGGCACAGGTGCCGGAGAATTGCTCTTTGGGCTTGACATCACCGCAGAGCACACGGGCGGCGGCGATTGCCTGCTCAGCCGTCAGTGAGAGCCGTTCGAGGGCGGCCTTGTCCTGCCGGCAGTGAGAGCAATGGGCCAGATGGGCGGCTATCGGCGTCGGAACAGAGGGGGCGAACGCCGGAATGGTTAAAAGAGGCAAAAATGGTTTGGTCTGGGTGCAGTCCACCCATTTGTCAAAAAGCGGTATCTGGCAGCGCAGAACATCTTGCCGGACAGGCCGGGCCTCCGGGGGCGGGGACTGGAGAGCATCCTGAAGACGCTGGATTTCATCCCGGCAGCGGGGGCATTGTTCGATATGTTCCCGCACAGCCGGCGGGACTGTCTGCGGCTCGGCCAAAAAGTCGTAATAGAACTCGGCCGACTGCTGACAAATGGGCTTTATCTCCTTCTTCATAAGTGCATCCTTCTTTTCTGAAAAATTTCTCTGATTTTTTTAAGTCCTGTACAAGTGTATCGAACAACCGATTTGGGCTTGATGCCCATCTTTCGTGCTGTCTCTTCGAGGGTGTAGTCGTATTTATAGCGGTAGAGAATGGCACGGCCTTCGTTGGTTTTCAAGCAGGATTCAATCTTATCAAAGAGGGCCGCCATTTCTTCGGCATCGGCAAAAACGGCCTGGGGGCTTGGCTCGGTTTGGAGGTCTGTCTGAAGGAACAATTCCTTCATCTTTTTCTGTCTTCGGGCGTGCTTTCGATACCAGTCTTTGGCTCGTTCCCGAATGAGCCGGTAGAAAAAGCCCCTGGGTTTGCGGATTTCGTCCGCCGGGGGGTTTAGGACGAACGACAGGTAAAGGTCCTGGTAAAAGTCATCGGCATCGGCTGGATTTCGAATCGCAAAGCGAATCGCAGAGCGAATGAAATCCTCATGCTCCTGAAACAGGCGGGAGGCCCGCTTCCGAGCTTCCGTCTGCGTCTGCGACGGACTATTTTTTTCCGACCCCACAACCCTGACTCCGAATGTTTCCTGTTGTATCTCTAAGAAGCAGAACATTTTACGAAAAAACAGCCGGAAAAATCAAGTTTTTTAGCCGGTTTTCTCCAATCTGCCTATTTTCTTTTCAAAGAACCGCCTGCGAACTTTTTATCGTTATTGGCTTGCGAATTATTTCTGCTCTGGTGCGTTTGAACAGATTTTCCTGCTCGAACTCTTCCGGCCTAAAAGAAACTCCCTTGTACCCTTGGGGAGGATTTCTTAGAAGCTCCTTAGATACAGCCGTATGGGGAAGGCAAATGATTGATAGAAAAAATGGACTTTTCTTGAGTATGAGGTATTTTTCCGGTATCTCACGGTAGAATAAGGGGTTTGCTGGATTCATCGGCAGAAAGATGGGAATTGTTTCTTGTATGCGGATTTTTGAGCGGATAGGATGATGGCCGCTATGAGTGAGAAAAAGCCCCGCGAGTTTTGGAGAATTTTTCGAAGCGGCTGTCGGCTTCTGTTTGCGTTTGTCCGCTGGACAGCCATTGCTGTTTTTTCTGTTTTGTTTTCTGTGGGGCTGGCTCTTCATCTGCCGGCAAAGGTGCTGATTTTGCCGGCGTTGATACCGGCTGTGGCGATTCTGGTGCCCCGACCTTACCAAAAATGGTGCTGGGCGGCGATGGCGGCGGCCGCAGTGGCGGTTTGGGGGTGGATTCATCTGCCCCTGACGGGAGAAGAAGAATGGAAAACCTATGCGTTTCAGGTGGAGCCGATGGAAGAAATTCCGGATAATGCGGCCGGCCGATATGAGCAGCTGGTGGAGCAGACCAAAGAGAGCATCTTTACCTATCCTTATACGGAGCAGGAGGATCAGCTTTCGTATGGCGGAGCATGGACGCCGGAGCAGTTTCCGTCGCTGGACCAATGGATGGAGCGATGGGAGCCGCTGCTGCAGATGGTGATGGAGATTTCGCGGATGCCGGTTTGCCGGTTTGAGGTGCCTGGGGATCCGGTGCGCTATGAGCGGCAGCAGCTTCGGCTGAAGGTAATGAGGGCCTGGTGCAGTATGCTGATTCGCTCGGCGAATCGGGATTTGGGAATGGGCAGGAACGAGTCGGCTCTCGAAAAGCAGCTGACGATTGTTCGGATAGCCGGGCATTTGTACCAGCAGGGAACGCTGCTGGACCAGGCGGTCGGCTATTATCTGGAGGATGTGGCCGCACGGGTGCTCGCCCGGATGATTGTGGAGAAATGTACTGAGCCGATGCTGGAGCAGGTTGAGGAAACCCTCCGGCAGGTGCAGCCGAACTGGAACGAGAATTGGCCGCGGATTCTCGAACGGGAAAAACTGCTGGCCCGCAATATAGCCGCCATTTTTTATCAGGCCGATTCGAAGGGTCGTGCCCGGCTTTCGAGGGATGTGGGATTGGGTCTGCACGAGGTGCTCGGCTATCCGCATGTTCGGCTGTTTGACTCGGAGAAGATGATTCGGCTGGCGGTGCTGGTGATGTGGCTGACGATGCCGGCTTCGCCGGAGGCGGCGGCGGCGATGATTGATGAACGGTACGACCGATACGCCCGGCTGGCTGAACAGGGGCAGGATTTGGAGTTTGTGGATACGCTGCCGCTGTGGCGCCGCGGACTGCACTGCCGGTCGCTGGTGGATTGGTATGCCAAGCGTCAGGTGAGTTTCTATTATCCGCTCAAGCGGCGCGATGCCCAGCATAAGGCCCTGCGTCAGGCGACGGCTCTGCTGATTGAACTTCGGCGGTATTATTTGAAGGAAGGCCGCTGGCCGGAGCAATTGAATGAACTGGCGGAGAACGGTCTGCCGGCGGAGCAGCTGACAGACCTGCGCAGCGGAGAGCGTTTTGTTTATCGGCGGACCCAGAACGGGTTTGTTCTTTACAGCGTGGGGGCGAACGGCCGGGACGACGGGGGCGTACAGGACCCGCGGCAAGGCAAGGATGATCGGCTTTACTGGCCGACGCCGGACGCCGACTCGGCGTTTGGGTCCGGCCGGGTAGTTCAGGAACAGAGCGGCAAACCCCCTGCCGGCTGACGGCGGGCGGAAATGACGGTTCAAGATAGAACATCTGTATCAGAATACTTTCAGCAAAAGCGAGAAAAAGATGGCGGAGAAAGCAAGGATTTCGGATTTAAAGAATTATCTGGGCAGTCAGGTTCAGTTGGACGGCTGGCTTTATCAGAGCCGTTCGAGCGGCAAGGTGCAGTTTCTGATTGTGCGGGACGGAAGCGGCCTTTGCCAGTGTGTTGTCGAAAAGGGCCGGCTGAGCGAAGAATTGTATGAGGCGCTGGAGCATCTGGGGCAGGAGTCGTCTTTGTCTGTTATCGGGACGGTTCGGGCTGAGCCGCGAAGTCCGGGCGGCTGTGAACTTCTGGTGGAGGAGGCGCAGATTCATCAGGCGGCCCGAGACTATCCGATTACGCCGAAAGAACACGGCATTGACTTCCTTCTGCAGAACCGTCATCTTCACTTGCGCAGCCGCCGGCCGTGGTGCATCGGGCGAATCCGCCATACGGTGGTCGATGCGATTCGGCGGTTCTTTAATGACCAGGGGTTTACGCTGGTGGATACGCCGATTTTTACGACGATTGCCGGCGAAGGGGAACAGACGCTTTTTGAGGTGGACTACTTCGGCCAGCCGCTTCATTTGACCCAAACCGGCCAGTTGTATCTGGAGGCGGCGGCGATGAGTTTCGGTCGGGTGTATTGTTTTGGGCCGACCTTTCGGGCTGAAAAAAGCAAGACCCGACGCCATCTGACGGAGTTCTGGATGGTTGAGCCGGAGGCGGCTTATATTGACCTGGATGGGCTGCTCGAATTGGCGGAAGGGCTGGTGGTGTCGGTTGTGCAGCGTGTGCTCACGGACAATCGGGCTGAACTGGAGACGCTCGGAGCCGACATCGGCAGTCTGGAAAAGGTGCGGCCGCCCTTTGTCAGACTGACCTACAGTCAGGCCGCCGAAATCCTCACCAGCCAGGTAACCCAGGATTTTATGACGCGGCAATTGGCGTCTTTTGAGGAGGAGCGGCGCAGCCTGCGGGAGGAACTGGGGTCGCTGGAGCAGGAGGAAAAGCGGGGCGGCCAAAAGAAATGGCAGCAGGAAAAAAATGCCCGCCGGATTGCCGAACTGCGAAGCGAACTGGAAGAGTTGGAGGTAAAGATTCAGAATAATCCCAAACATGCGCAGCTGGCTGCGTCGTTCCGGTGGGGCAAGGATTTGGGCGGTTCGGATGAGACGATTTTGTCGCTGATGCACGATAAGCCGGTGTTTGTGACTCATTACCCGCGGGAGGCGAAGGCCTTTTATATGAAGACCGACCGTTCTGACGGGCGTGTGGTGGAGAACTTTGATTTGCTGGCGCCGGCCGGGTTTGGGGAAATTATCGGCGGCTCCATGCGCGAGGACGATTATGACCGGCTGCTCCAGCGGATTCAGGAAGAGGGATACAATCCGCAGAATTACTGGTGGTATCTGGACTTGCGCAAATACGGCTCGGTTCCGCACGGGGGCTTCGGCTTGGGGGTCGAACGCACGGTGGCCTGGATTACCGGCGAACGGCATATCCGCCAGTGCATCGCATTTCCCCGCCTGATGGATAAAGTGTACCTGTGAGGGGTGATTTTTGCGGCGGGCGGAATAGCCGCTGTTCTGGAGGCGGAACGTCGCTGTTCAGAAGCGGTTTTCCCGTTTGCTGTGCGAAAATCGTTGCCGGCGGATGAGTTTTGCCGGTCCGCCGGCCGGTTGTGTGCCGATTTTATATCCTTTCGGGGGGCTTTTTCTGAAATTTTTTAAAAAAGATTGACTTGCCTTTTCGAAATTGATAGGATTTACAGTTAGAAACCGGTTGCAGCCGCTTTTTGTGCAAAAGCATCGGTTTCTATGGAGCGAGGATGGAATGAAAAAAAACAGATTCCAATCCGTCAGGACAATCTCATCCAGCCAACCGGCGCCGGCCTCTGTAAGGGGCTTTGTCTGCCTTCTTCGAGCATTTTTTCACCGAGCCAATCTCCGGACAATCCCGCTGTTCAGCGGGTGCAGATAATAATCGGGTAAAAATGTGAACGAGGTTTATGTTTGGAGGAAACGCGATGAAAAAGGTATTTATAGTAGCAGCGGTACTTTGCCTGATTGGAATGGTTCAGGCCGATGTGGTGGTTGACGGTGTGGACCCAGCAGCGTCCTGGATGGGGTACATGAATGTATTTGACATGGGGATGAACTACCAGTGGGGCAGTTCTTGGGGGACGGCAGACTTGAGGGCTCATTTTGAGGGGGATGCCCTGCTCCTTCAGTCCAATACCAACTGCTGGAATCCGCAGGATGCCTATTGGGTAACGCCGGAGGGCGCCCCGAACAAGATGATGGAAGCCAACTTCTATCAGGAGTATTACGGTATCGGCGGCCAGACGATTACATTCAATTTTGTTGTGCGGTCGAATGATTTGGCTGCGGAGGGGTATTCCACCCGGGCGTTTGTCAAAGTGCTGGATCCGGACAGCGGCTGGGCAACGATTAACAGCGTCTTTGCCGATCTCACCCCTGGAGCCGGAAGTCTGTCTCTGGTTGTCAATCCGATTGCCAACCCGGTGGCGCAGGTTGGTTTTGCCGTTCTGGGCCCGGTCAGCGACCCTGCCGGCGAGATTGCTTCAAAGGCCGTCGTTATTGGGATTCCCGAACCGGCCACCCTGGCCCTGCTTGGGTTGGGCGGGCTTCTGCTTGGCAGAAAAAAATAACAGTCATTGGTCCTTCATTTCAAAAAAGGCCTCTTTCGAAGGGGCCTTTTTTGTTTTCCTGCCCGCCGGCCGCAGAAGAAAACGGGTAGGTTTTGCCTTTTTTGCGGGGCGGCAGGGGAAAAACTTTTTTATATCTTTCTTGACTTCAGCCGGTCCGGGGGGGTACTTTATTTAGTTTGTGAGAGATATGCCGGGCAGGTGAAAATATCTAACTTGAAGAAAGGAAAAGGTTTATGAAATCGGTCTTACGATTGACGCTGCTGATAAGTCTGGCGGTTATTTTGACGGGATGCAAAGATGAACAGACTCAGCCGCAGCCGTCCGCAGAGCCGACGGCTCAGAGCGAGCCGGCCCAGCAGTCGGCGGAAGCCGTCCAGCCGGCAGCCCCCGGGGAGGATGCGGTTGTCGTAACGGTCAACGGTCGGAAGATTCTTGAATCGGAGGTTTCCGCGGAAGTAGAAAAGCGGGTTCAGGCCCGACTGAAAATGATTCCGGCGGGGATGGAAGTGCCTCCGGAGCGGATTCAGATGCTGCGGGACCAGGTCCGTCGGCAGGTGACGGAAATGCTGGTGGATTTGGCGCTGATTGATGCGGCTCTTCAGGAAAAGAATATCACCGTAACGCCGGAGCAGGCCGACGCAAAGATGAAGGAATTTGCGGAGGAGAACGGCCTGACAGTGGAGAATATGCTCGAACAGTTTGCCCGTTCCGGAATGACGGAAGAGGATATCCGCGGTCAATTTTTGATTCAGGCCAAACTGGATGCCCTTTTAGCGGCGGAGATGGGCAATCTGCAGATTACCGAGACGGAAGCCAAGACCTATTATGATGAGCATCCGCAGGAATTTGAGCGGCCGGAAATGGTGACGGCCAGCCATATTCTGCTGCGGACGGAAGGCAAGACGGAGGAAGAAAAGGCCGAGATACGAAAGAAGATGGAAGGGATTCTTGAACGGGCACGGGCGGGAGAAGATTTTTCCGCTTTGGCCAAGGAATATTCCGAAGATCCGGGCTCCAAAGACCGCGGGGGCGAATATACCTTCCCGCGGGGCCAGATGGTCAAGTCCTTTGAGGATGCGGCCTTTTCTCTGGAGAACGGCCAAATCAGCGATATTATTGAGACGCCCTACGGCTATCACATTATCAAAAGGACGGATCATAAGGATGCAGGCACTCAGTCTTTTGATGAAGTCAAGACCGATTTGATAGAACGCTTGAGCAATCAAAAGCAAAGAGAGGCCTGGCAGACGCTCCGAGCCCGTCTGCGCGAGAAGGCCGTGATCGAATGGTCTCCGGCAGAGCAGGCCCGCCGGCAGGCATTCGAGCAGCAGATGCAGCGTATGTCCTCTCCTCAGCAGGCCCCGGCTGAAGCCGCTCCGGAAGGTCAGTAATTCCGCCCGAACAAAGGAAGCAATTTAAAGAAGAAACGGATTGTTGCTGAACGGGTCGAAGAAATAGGGGTCTAAATCCCGTTCCGTTTGAGCCGGATACGAAAACTTCAGAATGGTCGGCTGAACGAGGCGGAGGTAGTCTTCTATTTGCATGTGGATGGAAGCGTTGTGCGTGCCGGCCAAAAATGAGATTTCTTTGTTTTTGGCAAGCGATTTGTCCAGGAGGGTCGGCAGGTTGTAAAGGTTGCCGAAGGGGGGTTCCGCCCCGACCTCGGCGTCGAGAAACAGCAAAGCCATCTGATCTTCGTCAACCAGCCGCACCTGATTGGCTTTCAGGTGTTTTTGGAGAGCCAGAAAGTCGAGTTTTCGGTCGGCCGGCAGGACACAAAGGAAAAATCGCCCGTCGGCCTCGACTACCACTGTTTTGGCGATTTGGGGAGCAGGCAGATTTTCAACACGGGCCAACTGCTCGGCTGTGTAGGCCGGTTTGTGGGGGACCAGTTCATACAAAATCTGCTCCGTGTCCAGATACTCAGTTAGATTCATAAAAACCTCCTTTCCCGGGCCAGCTGATTCAGGCGGCGGATAATAATGGTGGGGAAAATAATGATGCCAAAGAGCATTTCAATGCGGTTTGGCAGAAACGATAGAAAAAGGCAGATGAAATAAGCCCAAACGGCACGAAAAACCAGGGGGTCGGGTCGCAGAGAAGAGGTGCGGCCTGAGAAAAAAAGAAAGAAGAGGGCTCGACTGCCGACTGAAAGACCTGTATCGCTGCCATTCTTGTCCCTCCTGAACAGACATTCTCCTTTGTTTTTACGAGCTGTCGGAACAGAAGTTTCCTTATTTTCGGAAAGAGAAAGGCGGTCTGTCGGGGGAGTCTCAAATCCCCGACTTATTTGTGATAAGGCGTCTTTTGGCGATTTATAGGGGGATTTTCAGCTGCTCTTCGGCCTGGAGCATCGCCTCGGTCTCGGTTTCGACCAGGTGCCGGATGAGCCCTTTGCGGACGCGGAAAATCTCCATTCGGAAGATTGTTTCCTCCACCTGGCCGGCAATCACCCGCGCCAGCGAGCGGCTCAGATGATACCGGCTGACCAGATGCTCGACGATGGCCGACTTGCTCCAGGGAACAGCGGCGGTATCGTCGTTCGGCGTATCTTCAACCACTTCAATGCGCCTTCGCTGGAGTTTCCGCTGATTGCGATGCTGATTGAGGGCCTCGGCGGCCAGGATATGGCCTGTGTCGCAGAGGACGGATTGAATCATCAGGTGGATTTCGTCGGTTGTCACGGTGCGGCTGTTCGGCTGGCTGTAAAGATAGTAGGTGACGGCCTGGGCCATTTGCTCGGCGGCATAGAGATTCGGCTCGCCGGACTCGCTGAGGGCATGGTGAAACGTCCCGAGCACTTTGGTGTGAAGGTAGGGCTCTGCTGTACCGTCGGTTTTCATTACCCGGATACGCATGACGGTTCCTTTCGTCAGAGTTTCTTGCCGGTTCGGCCTGGCAAAAGGCCGCTTTACTGTTCGAACAGCCCCGGCTGGTTGTCCGACAGGTCCGGTTCCTGGAGCACCTGGTTGACCTCGTTGAGCAGTTCGCCGGCATCCCGGAAATCACGGTAAACGCTGGCAAAGCGAATATAGGCCACTTTGTCCACCTTGCGCAGATGCCGCATGGCAGCTTCGCCGAGAAAGCGGGAGGTCACCTCCTTATCGAAATTGCGGAAGACCTCTTCTTCGATTTTGTCGGCGATATCCTGTATCTGTTCGGCGGAGACAGCCCGCTTGTAGCAGGCCTTTTGAAGACCGGCGATGACTTTTTCCCGCTCGTAGGGCACGCGGGAGCCGTCTTTCTTGACCACGCTGAGTTTGTAGCTTTCGCCTATCTTTTCGTAGGTGGTAAACCGCCGCTTGCAGGCCAGGCATTGACGCCGACGACGAATAATCCGCCCGCCTTCACTTGAACGCGAGTCAATCACTCGATCCCGGTCTTCTTTGCAAAATGGACATTTCACAGGGTATTTCCTATGAATCTGTTAAAAACCGCCATAGGGTACTATATATAGAATGAGTTTATTCTAACTTCTTATATATAGGGTCGTCAACAAGAAACTGTTAAAAATTGTTTCGAGAGAGGGAGTTTTTCTTTTTTTAGAATCACTAACAGGACAAACCGGAGGTACATACGCTGGTTTTCGGTCTGCGCAGAGAAATTCCCGCTCACATTTCGCGACTCAGTTCGATATGTTTGCAGAAATGAACGTTGTCCGTGTTCGGATAATCCTGGCGGTAGTGCACGCCGCGTGATTCCTTTCGTTCTTCGGCTGCCTTGGCCATCAGCAGGGCGGTGGTGAGCATGTTTTGACATTCCCAGCCAAAGGGTGTATCAAAGATTTTGTCCATCACATACCGCTGCCAGAACCGGATAATCTCCTGTGCCTCCACCAGCGGGGTCTCCTGACGTGTGATGCCGACATTTCGCCACATCAGCGAGCGCAGCGAATTGCGAACATCTTCGGTGTCCAGATAACTTCGTTTGGACTGGGCAATCTGAAACTCAATCCGCCGGGGGCGAAGGTGCGTTCGCGGACTTTTCAGTCCTTCGGCGGCCTTCTGTCCGGCCATTCGCCCATAGACCAGCCCCTCCAGGAGGGAATTGCTTCCGAGCCGATTGGCGCCGTGCAGCCCCGTCGAGGCGACTTCGCCGCAGGCGTACAGGCGGGGGATATTCGTTGCCGCATTCCGGTCCACCTTTACGCCGCCAATCATATAATGGGCACTGGGGCGGACGGGAATCATATCGCGGCTGATGTCGATGGCGAACGATTCGCACAGTTCGCTGATGGTCGGAAAACGCCGGCGGAAGTACTCCTTGTCAAAGTGGCGAAGGTCCAGATACACATGAGTGGAGCCGGTTTTCAGCATCCGGTCGAGGATTGCCCGGCTGACGACGTCGCGCGGTGCCAGTTCTCCGTCGGGATGATATTCCTTCATGAAGGCCTTTCCGTCGCGGTCTCGCAGGATGGCTCCTTCGCCGCGAACGGTTTCGGTGATGAGGGCCCGGGAGGCGCCGGCAATGTACAGCGTTGTAGGATGAAACTGGAGAAACTCCATATCCCGCAAAACGGCTCCTACCCGATAAGCCATGGCTAGTCCGTCGCCGGTGGCCCCTTCCGGGTTTGTGGTTTCCCGATAGAGCCGGCCGGCCCCGCCGGTCGCCAGAATTGTCTTTGCCGCCCAGACAATCTGAAGGGTTCCCTGGCAAGAGCCGAGAACCCCCAGGCATTCATTGTCGCTGTTGGTGAGCAGGTCGATGGCAAAGAACTGCTCAATCACGCGAATTTGGGGGAGGGTTTTCAGTTTTTGAATCAGCCCTTCGGCAATTCCCCGCCCGGTCGAATCGCCGTGAGAATGAATAATCCGCGGGTGAGAATGCCCGCCTTCGAGGGAGACATCCAGCGTTCCGTTGTCCTGGTCGAAAGGGGTTCCCCACTCCATCAGCTGCCGAACGAGGGCGGGGCCTTCTTTTACAACCTGGCGGACCACTTCCGGCTCGCAGAGGCCTGCCCCTGTGGCCAGCGTGTCGGCGATATGGCTTTCAAAGCTGTCGTCGTTTCGAATCACCGAGGCGATGCCCCCCTGGGCATGCCAGGTGTTGGAGTCTGTGAGAGTTCCTTTGCAAACCACGGTGACGGCGGCCCCCAACGAGGCCGCCTCGATTGCGGCCCGAAGGCCGGCAACTCCGGAGCCGATCACCAGACAATCCGTAAAAAACTGTTGGGTGGACAGACTGTCAATCGGCACCAGATACCGCCGGAATTCCGGCTGTTTTGAGGACATGGCCAATTCCTTTCTTTCTCTCTTGAAATAAGAGTTCTTTTGTCTGGTTAAAAGACTTTTATTATACCTTTTTGGCGGCCGGATGGGGAAAAAACCGGAAAAAAATATCCGGTCTGATAAAAACAGCGGCCGCTTCGGCAAATAAAAGCCTGCCTATCAATATTAAAAATGAATTTTCTAATGTTTTGGTGCGAATTTGCCGACAACAGAAACAGTGAGATAATGGCTCTTAATCAGTGACCCAAAAGGCCATCTTAGCTGCGGCGCGGCGGCCGAACAGGTACCGCACACAAGGCCGATGGAAATCGCCCGGCAGAGCCGACAGCCGGCTAAGTCCTGTACGAGAAGAGCCATTTAAATCTAAGGGAGAGCATCCACCGGCTCTCCCTTGTTTTTTGCGCAGGCCGTATCTGTATGATGGGTATCCTTATTTCCGCTGTTCTTTGGTCATTTCTGCTTTCATTTTTCAGGTTTCTGATTTTTAAGGGTTCGGGGCTATAATGGTGGATAAATTGACGTTTGCGGGTATAATAAACCCCGACGTTTCTAATAGACCCCGCTGTCATACCCGCCCCGGCGGATATCCGGTTGTTTGTGTGGTTTTATTAGATGTTTCAAGGGCCTGGAAGCGGCCCTGAAGGAAATAAACAGGAGATGTGCCATGAAACGGCGTGTGTTTATCTGTTTTATCTGTGCGGCTGCTGTTTCTCTTTTGTGCATAGGCAGTTATAAAGCGGTCAAGCGGTTCGCCAAGGTTTCTGAGCAGGGAGATGCGGATGCCCAGTTCCATCTTGGTCTCCGGTATCTCAAAGGCGAGGGTGTCCCGCAGGATTCTGAAAAAGCGGTTGCGTGGTTTGCCAAGGCCGCCGAACAGGGACTTGGGGAAACTCAGTTCATGCTTGGGGTCTGTTATTACGAAGGTAAGGGTGTTCCGCAGGATTCTAAGAAAGCGGCCGAGTGGTTCGCCAAGGCCGCCGAGCAGGGGCTTGGAGATGCTCAGTTCATGCTTGGGGTCTGTTATTATGAAGGTAAGGGTGTCCCGCAGGATTCTAAGAAAGCGGCTGAGTGGTTCGCTAAAGCCGCCAAGCAGGGAAAGCCGTCCCTCGAAAACGATTCTTTTGTTCAACGGCTTGCCCAGGCCGCTGAACAGGAAGATGCGGTTGCTCAGTTCGGTCTGGGTCTCTGTTATGCCTTAGGCCTTGGCGTCCCGCAGGATTCCAAGAAAGCGGCCGAGTGGTACACGAAGGCCGCCGAGCATGGGCTTGCAGACGCCCAGTTCAATCTCGGCCTCTATTATTATGAAGGCCGGGGTGTTCCGCAGGATGATAAAAAAGCAGCGGAGTGGTTTGCGAAGGCTGCTGAGCAGGGACTTGCAAAAGCCCAGTTCAATCTCGGCCTCTATTATTACGAAGGCCGGGGCGTTCCGCAGAATGATAAAAAAGCAGCGGAGTGGTTTGCCAAGGCCGCTGAGCAGGGACTTGCGAAAGCCCAGTTCCATCTCGGCCTTTGTTATGCCAAAGGCGAGGGTGTACCGCAGGATTCTAAAAAGGCAGCCGAGTGGTTTATCAAGGCCGCTGAGCAGGGGGATGCGGACGCCCAGTACCGGCTCGGTCTCTGTTATGCCGAAGGCAAGGGGGTCATTGAAGACTGTGTCGAGGCCTATAAATGGGCGCTTCTGGCGGGGATGAATGGAAAAGATGTTTCGGAGCTCAAAAGTTTGCTCAAGCATTGTATGAGCCCGGCCCAGATTGCTGAAGCCCAGCGGTTAGCCAAAGACTATGTCTCTGCTCAGCAGCGTCAGAGTAGCCAGACGGACAGGCGCCAATAGGATTCGCCCCTCGCATCGGCAATGGCTTTTCCATCGCTGCGGGGGATGTTTTATTCCGCATATCGCCGAAGGCGCCGCTTCTGCGGCCGGGGCGAGTCGTTTCAATTTCCGGCCGGCGGTGTCAGGGGACGGTAAGGAGGACGGCTTTCTGTCCTCACGAGATTTTTTCCATCAGCCGGTCGAGGAGTTCCTTGGCCGGCACCGAGCGGAAACCGGCCGGGCTGCGCCAGCGAAGCGGGGTATTCTGCTCAAGGGCCTTTTCAATTTTGCGGCAGGCCAGGATGACCGTGGCGTGGTTTTTGTTGCCCATGACCTTGCCGATTTCCGGAAAGGACATTTTGGTAAACCGGCGCGTCAGGTACATCGCCAGCGAGCGGGCCAGCGAAACGGTTCGTTCTTTTCGGGCGGAGTAAAGATCCGCCGGGCTCAGATGAAAGAACTCCGCGACCGCCCCCGTAATGTCGGAATGATGCACCACCGGGTCCGTGCGGGCGATGTGTTCCGAGAGCACCTCCTGGGCCTCCTCCAGCGAAATGGGCTTTTGGGTAAGGGCACTGTAGGCCATCACCTTAAAGAGGGCCCCTTCCAGCTCCCGCACGCTCGAACTGATGGAGCCGGCGATATATTCCACCACTTCCTTGCGAAGCGGCTGTTTCATTTTCTTTGCCCGACACGTCAGAATCCGACACCGCGTATCGAAATCCGGCGGGTCGATGCGAATCACCATTCCGGAAACGAAGCGATTGACCAGTTTCTCACATAAAGCGCTGATTTCCTTTGGATGGGCATCCGAGGCCAGCACAATCTGCTTTCCGGCCAGGTCAATGCTGTTGAAGGTATGCAGAAACTCCTCCTGCATGGCGGTTTTGTTCGAGAGAAAATGAATGTCATCAATAGCCAGAATATCCAGATTGCGGAACCGGTTTCGGAAGGCATCGAGTCTGCGTGTTTTCAGAGCCAGCACATACTGATTGGCAAAATCCTCGGCGGAGGTATAAAGCCATTTGGCGTTTGGTCTGTTTTTTGCGATTTCGTTGCAGATGCCCTGAAGGAGATGGGTTTTGCCGACTCCATACCCGCCGTGATAAAACAGGGGATTGAAGGGGCTTTTTTCCTGCTGGGCGACGGTTTTGGCGGCGTTATAGGCCAGTTCGTTTTTGGCCCCTACGATAAACGTGTCCAAACTCATCTTCAGCGGTTCGCTGGTTTTGCCGGCAGCGGAGCGGATGGGCTTACTGCGGCCGGCGGGGATTCTCTCGGCTGGGTTCGGATTTGTTTTGGAGCCGGCCGGACTTAGCGAGCGGTCCGTGCGGTAGTGGATGGGATGCCTCTGATGCAGAGCGGCCTCCATCGCTTTTTGCAGCGGCTTTTCAAAATGGCTCTGAATCCATTGTGAGATGAATGGATTGGCCACGGCTATTTCCAGACAATCTTTGCGGAGTGTCAGCTGCGTTGCATTTCGGAACCAGATTTGATATTGCTGAACGCCGATCTCTCGAGCCAGATGCTCTTGGATCGCGCTGATTTCATCCGTGAAAGTGGCCTCCATAGACTGCTCCCTTTCATCGTTATTATAAAAAACCAAAGGTGTTAAAAGGTTTCGAGTTTGGCCTTCTTACTTTGTTTCAACTGGCCCTATCATAGTGCCTCCTTGTTGGCTGATGCAAATGGATTTTTAACAGATTCTTATCCACACGCTGGAGCTTCAACAAATCAAAACAGTTAGCGATAAAAATTTTTTCTTATGCACGGTTTATCCACAGCGTAAATCAAGTTTGTGGAAAAGCGGTGGAAAGAATTTGACCGTTCGGCTGAAATCGCCCGGTTTTGGACTTGAAAAAAATCCTGAAATTGGTATAATATCTGCTTGAAAAAAAGGAGGAAAAAAGAAAACAGGGCCAAAAGGAGTTCCAAATCGTTTAACACGAGTGTTTTGCTTTCCCGCAAAAGGGCGATAGGCCCTCTGCTGCCTGAAAAAACAACTGCATTGATAAACAGCATTGATTCAAGGAGCACTGTGTATGAATCCCGCCTTTGCCGAATCCTCTCCAGACGAGCATGGACAGGAAACCGAGGTGTTTGCCGCGGAGAATCCGCCTCAGACGCGTCAGCAACTCAAGCAATTTCTTCAAGTTCATCTGAATCTGCATATTCCGGATGCACATTTGTGCCCGGGCCACAGCAGCCCGATGGATTATCTGTGGTACAGTTGGAGTACGGATTGGCCTTCGCTTCGTCCGGCAGGGCAAATCAGCGGCGACTGTGTAGTCTGGGCCAATCGCGGCGGCGGCAAAACCCAGATAGCCGCTGCTGCCGCACTGCTGGAGGGACTTTTTAAGGAGAACTGCCGCAGCCGCATCATCGCCGGCTCGCTGGACCAGGCCGGACGAATGTATGAATATCTGACCGAGTTTATCGAAACCAGCTTTGCCGACCAGATAGAAGGCCGGATTCTGAAAGACAAATGTGTCTTCAAAAACGGCACGCAGGTGCGGCTGCTGGCGCAGTCTCAGCGTGCCGTTCGCGGCCATCATGTTCAGAAACTCCGCTGCGATGAGGTCGAATTGTTTGTGCCGGAGATTTTTAATGCCGCCAAGTTCTGCATCAAAAGCCGTGGGACTCTCCGGGGCTCGATGGAATGTTTAAGCACGATGCACCGGCCGTGGGGCCTGATGCAGAAAGTTATTTCTGATGCCCAAACAGCCCAGATTCCCATCTTCAAATGGTGTCTTTGGGAGGTAATTCAGCGGTGCGGCTCCGATCGCAGCTGCAGCCGCTGCCCGCTGGACCGCGACTGTCAAGGCAAGGCCCGCCGGGCGGACGGGTTTCTTCAGATTGATGACTGCATCGCCCAGATGCGCCGCAGCAGCCGGGTGGGCTTTGAAACGGAGATGCTTTGTCTGAAACCCAATCTTGAAAATGCTGTTTTTGCTGATTTTGAGCCGGCTGTTCATGTTCGGCCTGTGCAGGATGACCCGACTCTGCCGCTGTATCGGGCTATTGATTTTGGCTATGTTCATCCGTTTGTCTGTCTTTGGATTCAGGTGGATGGCGAAGGGCTGATTCGGGTGATTGATGAATATGTTCAGTCCCGCCGGACGCTGGCAGCTCACGCCGAGGAAATTAAAAAGAAGACGTCCGGCGGCGAGTCGCGGGTGGCGGCAACGTATTGCGACCCGGCGGGCGGCCAGCGAAACGGAGAATCCGGCAGAAGTTCCATCGAACTGCTGCGGGAAGCCGGAATCAGGGCCTACTCCAGCCGAAGCGATATTTCGGGGGGATTGGAAAAAATCCGCCGTGCGTTGCGGGCGGGCGACGGCAGCAGCCGGCTGGTGATTTCGCCCCGCTGTGTTCATCTGATTGAGGCGCTGCAGTGTTATCATTATCCGGCGGCGGTTAGCGGCGAACGCGCTGAGCAGCCCGTCAAAGACGGCGTCTATGACCATCCCATCGATGCCTTGCGGTACTTTTTCCTCAATTACTATAAAAAGTCGGCTAAAGTCCGGCAGGTTCGCGGTTAACGGGATGGAAACCATTTGTCTCCAGCGGAGCAGATGCTACAATGGCAGCGATGCCTGGAGAAAAAAGATGAGACGGATGCTTTGGAAGCGGATCATCGGGCGGGCGGCGCTGGGTTGTTTGTGCTGTTTGGTTTCTGCTGTCTCCGCCGCAGAAGAGAGCCAAACAGCGGCACGTCGGGTGATGGCCTTTTATTACCCCTGGTACGGCACAGCCGACGGAGCGGGCGGAGCCGGCAGAACAATCCACTGGGGGCAGATTGATGCCTCCGGCAAAACCATTTCAGAGAGCACTCACTATCCGCTTGGCGGCGCGTATGATTCGCATGAAAGGCAGGTCGTTGAGCGGCACTGCCGGCAAGCCGCAGAAAACGGAATCGACACGCTGATTGTGAGCTGGTGGGGCGCCGGCTCCTATGAAGACCGCGCGATGCCTCTTGTGCTGGAACTGTGTGAACGGTTTGGACTGAAGGCAACCGTCTATTATGAAGCAGTGCCTGCTCCGCCGACACCGGAAACGGCGGCAAAGGATATCGCCGAGAATATTCTGGCGAGGTACGCCGACCATCCGGCGTGGCTGAAGCATGGCGGCAGGCCGGTGGTATTTGTGTATGGGCGGGCGGTTCAGCAGCTGGGCCTGTACGGGTGGTATCAGGCGAAAGAGCGGCTGAAAACCGCCTTCCCGCAGGAGGCCGCCTTGATTGGAGATGATTGGTCTTACGGGGCGGCGACGGTTTTTGACGGTCTGCATACCTATAACACAGCCGGCATGCTCCAGGGGAAAATCCCTGAACAGGTCCGAGCGTGGTGTGCCCGCACCTATCCTGAGTGGATTCAAACGGCCCGCCGGCAGGGCAAGATTGCGGCCGTTACCGTCATTCCTGGTTATGATGATACGAAAATCCGTACCCCGGGCTTGAAAGTGGAGCGATGGGAAGGGGCGCTGTATGCAGCCCAGTGGCAGCAGGCCGTCCAGGCAGCGCCGGACTGGATTGTAATCACCAGTTTCAATGAATGGCATGAAGGCAGCGAGATCGAGCCCTCTGTCGAATATGGAACGACATATTTGAAGATGACGCGGCAGTATGCCGAACAGTTTTTGAAGTTGGGCCCCAGTAAAAAAGAGCCGCCTCAGCCGGCTCTGCCGCCGACCGTGGAAAAACGCCTGAGGGAAAAGTTGGCGGGGCTGTCAATGGCAGTGCTGCCGGAACCGTCCTCTACTCCCTTTTGGTGGCTGCTGCATTATAAGCCGGATTTGAAAGTGTTATCCTGGAATGAGGCGGTCGGCGGTTTGCTGAAGCCGGAGACTTTTTCCATAGTGCTCTATTGCGGCGGCGAGACCTATCGGACAACCGTCCGCCAAACCGAAGATGTGCCCGCGGTGCTGGAGGCGTATGGGAAGGGAGGCGGCGTGCTGGCGGCGCTGCCGAGTGAGCCGTGGCCGTTTTATTACGATGCGGACGGGCGGACGGTCAATCACGCCGGCCGCTTCGGCATTACCCTGAAAATCGGCTGGGAGAAACCGCCGCCCGGCAAAGAACTCTTTTTTGTTCCTTCGGCTGACGGGCCTTTGATGCTTGCCGGTGAAATCCCCTTTGCTGCTGAACCCGACCCTCGCTGGCGTCCCTTCGTTCGGGATAGTCGGCATACGGAATATTGCCCTTTGCTGCGGCTGAAGGACCGCCAGGGAATTGACTATGGCGATGGGCTGGTGATTGCGCGGACTTCGGACGGCGGCACCGTCGTTTACGGATGGTTTGGGTTGTTTCGTCCTCCCCATGAGGAAGCGATTCTGGCAAATTTATTTCTCAAACTGGCAGAGAGGATAGAGCAGCCGGCCCAAACGATTGATTCCTCCTCTTTTTGAAAATCAATAAAAACGGCGGGCCAGTGAGATACCGGTCCGCCGAGGTATATCAAACTTTGTTTGCTTAATCAGGCGTTGAAGTCTTTGAAATCCTCGTCGAAGGGGATGACTTTCGCCGGGTCTTTGGCTGGTTCCTTCGCCGGTTTCCTGGCGGCAGCAGGTGCGGCCTTGGGCTTCGGCTGAGATTTGCCTTCGGCGATGTGGTGCAGGATGTGATCGCTGGTTTTCAGCGAGGCAGCCGGTGAAGACGAGGACGATTTTGTTTTTCCCATCAGGCCGCCAATCATCGTGAGCAGTTCCTGAACAACCGCCGTTTTCATTTGCTGGGCCTGAGCGGACAGTTCCTCGGCGGCACTGGCCGACTCTTCGGCGGCTGCCGCATTCTGCTGGGTCACCTTGTCCATCTGGGAGACAGCCGTGTTAATCTGCTCAATGCCTTGCGCCTGTTCGGTGCTGGCGGCGGCAATTTCGGCCACCAGGTCGGTGGTTTTGGCAATGTGGCTGACGATTTCTTCCAGTTTTTTGCTCACCTCGGTGGAGATTTCGACGCCGTTTTTGGCGTTTTTGACAGACCCTTCGATGAGCGAAGCGGTGTTCTTGGCGGCTTCGGCAGAACGCATCGCCAGATTCCGAACTTCTTCGGCGACGACGGCAAATCCCTTTCCGGCCTCACCGGCCCGGGCGGCCTCGACGGCGGCGTTGAGGGCCAGCAGGTTGGTCTGGAAGGCGATTTCGTCGATGACCTTGATAATTTTGGAGGTTTCGTCGGCGCTTTTCTGGATGTCGTCGATGGCGCCGGTCATCCGCTTCATAGAGTCAGCTCCGTCGTGAGCGGCGGATTTGGCCTGAGCGGCCAGGAGATTGGCCTGCTGGGCGTTGTCGGCGTTCTGCTTGGTCATGGAGGACATTTCCTCCAGACTGGAGGAGGTTTCTTCGAGGCCGGCGGCCTGTTCGGTGGCACCTTCGGCCAGCGACTGGGAGGCACTGGAAACCTGACCGGAAGCGTTTTCAATCTGTTCAGAGGCCTCGCTGAGCAGGTGGATGACCCGCTTGAGCGGTTTAAGAATGGAACGGCTGGTTCCGAAGGTGAGCACACTGACGGTCAGCGCCGCGGCAATACTCACAGCCAGAAAGACCGTAATGGTCTGTTCGATGGACTGCTGAACCTCTTCGGCCACCTTCATTGTTTCTTCTTTTTTGTCGCTGACAATCTGCCCCTTGGCGTTGGCAATCTGCTTCTTTTCTTCTACGGCCTGCAGGGTTGCCGCGATGTCCGCTTCGAGGGCCTGCTGGAGGGCATCGATTTTCCCCCGCATGGTGTCAAAACTCTGGGCAGCGCTGCCGCCGTTGCTGGATTTTCTGGCCCAAATCAATTTATCCGGAGAAGCCGCTTGTTCGAGGACCTTGCGGGTTTTGCCTTTCCAGGTTTCAAATTCCGTCAGAAATTCATTGTAAAGCCGCCGGGTCTGCTCCGAGCGAAAAGAAGCCGAGGCCTTTTCCATCCGGCTCTGCGCCTGCTCAATATTTTGAATGTTGGCGGTATCGGCGGCCTTCAGTTCTTCCGGTTCTGAAGCAGCTAGGGCCATTTTTTCCGCGATTAAGGCCTGATGCACATCGCGATCGGCCTCGAGCATCAGGGCGATGCTGTCCTGCATCTTCTGAAGATTCTGCACATCTTCGTTAATCAGCGGCAGGAGCGTCTGGTAAATCAGCGGGTTGATTTCTTCATCAATCAGCGTGCCGAAGGATTGATTGACGGTTTCGTCAAATCGCGCCGCATTCTGCCGCAGGGCATGCCAGGTAATCGCCGTCAGCACAATCAGGGCCGCCAGGGGAACCACCGCCAGGATTCCGATTTTTTTTTGAATGACCATTGTATTTCCTTTCTTCCTTGGAAGACTGCTGTGTGTTTGCGCCGTTTGCTTTCTGATAGAATCCTTGCCGATTTTTGTTTTGGCGAAGACAGACGTCTGCGTCCGCTGATGTTCGGTTTTATTTCAGTTTGTCCACTTGGATACCGCAGCAGACTGCGCCGATTACATTTCCTTCTTCGTCAATAATCGGCAGAGAGACTTTCTGATCTACACTGTCCGTGGACTTGTCATATTTCGGCTTTTCAATAATGACGCCGCCCTTGCCTTCGTTAAAGGATTTAATCCACTTGGGCTCGTCGCCCTGCCAATAGTCCGAGGTAATCGCATTCTGGCCGACGTTGGCTCCCTGATTGTCCATAACGAAGCACTCGCCGAGCACCTCCAGTTCTTTGGCCAGCCGCTTGATTTCCTTGGCGCAGTCATTGTTCAGTTTTTCCGTGTGGATGGGCAGTTCTTCTTCGGCCTTCTGCCACTGCTCATCGATTTTCTTGATTTCATCAAGCGAAACCCCCTTGGCGTTCTGGGCCTTTACTTCTTTGACGAAGACGGGATTCGTGCACAGCGGCAGCAGTTTTTCCGTGATGAATATTTGCAGTTTGGCGTGGGATTCCGTCAGGGCTTTCTTCTGCTCATCCGTGGCTGCCTCGGAAAGGTCCGGGGCGGCGGCTGCTGTCGCCTGTTTGAGCTGCTCCAGCAGGGCTGTCACTTTCGGATTGATTTTCTGTTCTTCTTCGGCACCGGTGAGGACTGCTGCGAAAACAGCCATTGCTGTGCACAAAAGCAGGACTCTTGTCTTCATGGGAGGTCTCCATTCACAAAAAAAGTTATCGGTTTTTATTTCGATGTCCAAATCAAAAACCATCTCTTGTCGGGATTTAACCCCTTAACTGAAAGCGCCGTCTTTTTCGTTCAGCGCATCGGTCGGACGCCTCAGATTTTTTGAAAGTGGCTGCAGACGCTGTTTTCCCGGCGGCGCCGGTGTTGTTCCTGCATCTGCCGCTGAAGTCTTATGGGTGTTTTCGTCGCCTTGAAAATCCGGCTTAACCGGATAGTCCCTTCTTTGCAATTCCTGGGAAAGGCCGATAAGAAACAGATGCAAACGATGCCTTTCTGGGTTTTTATCGCCGGTTTGTCAGGGCTGCGGCGGCGGGTTTGAATGGTTGGGGTCTTCAGGATTTTTATCGGCCTTTTTCAGGGTGTTTGGACTCGATGAAACAGCGGGCGGAAAATACAGAAGGGGACAGGCCGCCTGAGACGGCCCGTCCCTGTGTTATCGAATGCGTCAGATTGTTCAGCTGTTAAATTCTTTGAAATCCTCGTCGAGGGGGATGACTTTCGCCGGGTCCTTGGCTGGTTCGCCGGCCGGCTTCCTGGCGGCAGCGGCCTTGGACTTCGGCTGGGATTTTCCTTCGGCGATGTGGTGGTAGGTCTGGTCGGACAGCGACAATCGCTTCGTCTGATGAGCAGGTCTGGAAGTCAGGGCAGGGGAGGAAGCAGTCTGAAATTGCCCTCGGCTGCCGTCCACAATGGTTACGAGTTTCTCGACGACCGTGTGCATCTGCTGGGCCTGAGCGGACAGTTCCTCGGCGGCACTGGCCGACTCTTCGGCGGCAGCCGCATTCTGCTGGGTCACCTTGTCCATCTGGGAGACAGCCGTGTTAATCTGCTCGATGCCCTGCGCCTGTTCGGTGCTGGCGGCGGCAATTTCGGCCACCAGGTCGGTGGTTTTGGCAATGTGGCTGACGATTTCTTCCAGTTTTTTGCTCACTTCGGTGGAGATTTCGACGCCGTTTTTGGCGTTTTTGACAGACCCTTCGATGAGCGAAGCGGTGTTCTTGGCGGCTTCGGCAGAACGCATCGCCAGATTCCGAACTTCTTCGGCGACGACGGCAAATCCCTTTCCGGCCTCACCGGCCCGGGCGGCCTCGACGGCGGCGTTGAGGGCCAGCAGGTTGGTCTGGAAGGCGATTTCGTCGATGACCTTGATAATTTTGGAGGTTTCGTCGGCGCTTTTCTGGATGTCGTCGATGGCGCCGGTCATCCGCTTCATAGAGTCAGCTCCGTCGTGAGCGGCGGATTTGGCCTGAGCGGCCAGGAGATTGGCCTGCTGGGCGTTGTCGGCGTTCTGCTTGGTCATGGAGGACATTTCCTCCAGACTGGAGGAGGTTTCTTCGAGGCCGGCGGCCTGTTCGGTGGCACCTTCGGCCAGCGACTGGGAGGCACTGGAAACCTGACCGGAAGCGCTGGAGACCTGTTCAGCACCCGTGGTCAAATCGGAGATGATTTGATGAATCGGCTTGACAATGCTGCGGGTAATGACGAACGCCAGCACAACACCGATTACAATGCTGCCCACGGAGGCAAGAATAAGGGTAAGATTGACGCTATAAATGGTGGATTTCAGAGAGTTCTGCAGACGGCCGTCCAGTTCGCCCATCATCTGCACGATACTGTTGGCTGTGGCCACCATTTTCGAAAAGACATTGTGCTGCTCCAGAAGACTCTGATGGAATTGCTCGCCGGCCTGGGCATATTGATTGATATAATCCGTCAGTTTGGAGGCATACCCCTGCAGTTTCGGTTCGGATGCGGTCATTTGTGTCCATTTGGCCAGTCCGTTACGCAGGGTCTGCAATTGCTGCTGGAATCCTTCCCATTCCTTCTCGGTTTCATTGGCAATCAGATAGACGCCGCTGACCCGCAGCAGAAGAAAATTTTGGGCGATGTTTTCATTCACCATTTCATCAAATTGAGCCCAGTAAGCAGCCTGCGATGTATTGTTTGCCTCGATGGCCTTTTGGAATTCGGGGTCGATTGTCTTTTCCATGGCTTCATCGAGATTGTTTGTAATCTCCACACCGAGGCTTCGCCAAATCCCGACGGCCTCCTCTTTTTTCTTCTGGGCGGTCGTCCCCTGGTCAAAACAGTTTCGATAGTCGGTGCTTAAGTCAAGCATTTTGGATACAATCTGCTTCTCCTCGCTGCCCAGGTTGGAATCGCCGTTGAGTTCTTTTAATATCGTTGTCATTTTGTCGTGCGATTCGTGCCATTTTTCAGCGGCGTTTTTGTTGTCATTGCCGATGACGGCAAATCCGTTAATCATAAAATCCCGCCGCAGCGTGGCGCAGTCGTTCAGATGGCTGACGGCCTGCTGTCCCCTCAGTGCCAGCTCGGAGAGGGCTTTTACGGAGGTCATTCCTCGCCAGCTGATCAGCCCCAAAAGGGCGGTGATAACAACCAGACAGCCGAATCCCAAAAACAATTTGACCGAAAGTTTCATATTCTTCAGCATGTTCAGGCTCCTTTTTTGAAAGGGTTAACAGGTGATTTCTTCTTCGGTTTCCTGGTGAACAACCGCGTCAATTTCCAGCAGGATTTTCACTTGATTGCCGGCTTTGGCCATTCCAAGAATAAAAGAGGTGTCAACGGAGGTTCCCAGTGACGGGGCCGGTTCAATCTGTTCGGCGTCGATGTTGAGAACTTCGGAGACGCGATCCACAATCAGCCCCGTCAGCACGGTCTGGGTCTGCGTGCGGGTCTCGATAATCACAATGCACGTCTGGTCGGTAATTTCTTTTTCCGCCAGGCCGAATTTGAGCCGAAGGTCGATTACCGGAATCACCTGCCCGCGCAGATTGATTACCCCTTTCAGATAGGCCGGGGATTTCGGCACAGGCGTCACAGGGACATACCCGATAATCTCCCGAACCTTAAGGATTTCGACCCCAAACTCCTCATTTCCGATGGCAAAGGTCAGATATTTCCCTTCGCAGGAAGAGCGGCGCGTTTTCGTCTCTTCGCCTGCCGGACAGATTGAAGAGGTCATCTCTCTATCTCCTAAACAAAGTTTGTCGTTATCGTCAAAAACCTGACGTCAAAAACCTGATGAGATATCCGGTTAACTGCTTGCGAGAGTATCGGTAGATTTCCTTGTTCTTTTTGAGTGAGATTGAGGAATGAAGTAAGAAATTTCTGGGTTTGCTGTAGGGTTTACGTCCTGAAGATTTCGAGAATTATGCGGGGGGCTTTTCGTATCAATCGAAGAAACCGGCTCATTTCCGGACGCTGGCGGAAAAGATTTGGTGCGGAGATGAAGTGATGATTTTGTTTAATCCCGGCGGCAGCACGTCCGATAAGCCCCTGTGAGCTGCCCCCTGATGTTTTGACAAAAAAACAGGGAGAAGAGGTCTTCTCCCTGTTTGGAATGGCTGATAAGGAAGCGGTTCTGCTTACCTTGTGCGTTTCCGCAGCAGAATCCCGCCCAGACCCAGCAGACCCATCGTCGCCGGCTCGGGGATGGTAAATACGACATAACTCGGTGTGCCAAATATTGTTCCTTCATTATAGGTTTCTGCGGAACCCTGCTCCGGGATGCCGCTAAAACCCATTTCGAAGGTTACCGGAACCGGGGACATATCTTCATACTGCTCATACTGCCCGTCATACCACGGCATCAAGTGTTTTTTATCAAGAACAGCAGTACCGGTCAGCACAAGGTCGAGAAATTCTCCTGTGTAGGTTTCGCTCAATGTCCATTCTGTAATTTGGCCTTCATAGCCCCCGACTTCTTCGGGGTTGTCTCCAAACCATGGACCGTTCCAGTTGAGTTGGATATAGCCGGCCCACCCGGCCCAATCGGGGTTCCAAGCTTGGATATACCACTGGCTGACTCCGTCCTTAGAGCCCCAGCCATCGAACAATCCAATCACAGCAGTGCAATCTTCCCAAAAGGAACAAACCAGGGCGCCTTCCGCCCACGGAATACCTGCGATAATTGTCGAATCTGTTCGTGAATCGAAGATACCCGCAATCGGGCCGGCTTGCAGAACCCCGGCCATCAGCACAATCGCCGCACATACGGCTGCACATCTCTTTAGACTAACTTTTTTCATCGCACTTTCCTCCGAAACAGATTTTTGTTTATTCTTTTTAGTTCACTGGTCAATTCGTGTTTTGAAATTCGGGTTTTGGGTTCCGAATTTGTTTTACAGAGGGCCGGCCCAAAATCGGCCAGTGATCTTCGGCCGGCCCCGGATGATTATTGACTATCTGCGTTTCCGCAGAAACAGCCCGCCCAGACCCAGCAGAACCATCGTCGCCGGCTCAGGAACAACCGCAAAATAACTGGCAGGCGTAATTTCTCCGCAAGATCCGCCGTCTGTGGTAAACCATTCCTTCGAGAAGTTGATGTTGAAGCCGTAGGTGTCGCCGTCTGTAATGGGATTCTTCTCGATGTCATATGTGACCACAAATTCTCCGGTAAATGTGCCGATGATGGTATCGGGCAATACAGTGTTTGCAAGCCAGCCGTACTCATCAATAGCTGCGGCCTGAGAGAAAGTGGCCTCGAAGGAGTAGCTATACTCGGTGAACGTTACCCCCCAAGCCACTCCGTTATCTGGCTGCCACATCCGGCTCCATGGGTAGGGAGCGTTGGCACCGCTTACTCTCACGGTAAAGATTGTTTTTGTTTCATCCCAGATTGCCGATGCGCTGATTACGCTAGGGGTGGTCACCTCCTCTGCCAATTGCAGAAAGGAATCATTTTGGTTGCTGGGACTGTGTTCCCACCAGCTGCTTAGCAATTCGTTATAATTGCCTTCATAGCCAGGATCCATGTAGGGTGTGTTCATCGCCGTAAACAGGTTGGCATTTCGAGGTGTCGAGGTTGTCCATGGCCCTGTGTTGTCCGTTATATTCCATATAGTGCCTTGATAGCCGAGTTCGTTGGTGCTTGCAAAAAAATCGGTAGCAGCTATACTATTGGCAGCAAATATAACTACTAAACAAATTGTCATTAAGCGTTTCATAATTCTTTCCTCCGAAACCACAAGTTTTGCTTTTATGTTTTTGTACAGCACATTCTGATCACTGGCTAATCCATTTTGTTTTGTACGTACTCCGTTTGTTTCACTGGTTGGCCGATTTTGTGTACGATTTCTGACGCCTTTCCCTTTCTCCGGCGGCTGAAGGTTGTCGGTTCTGTTCCTGTTCCCGAGTTTCATTTTTGGATGTTGGATTTTTATAAGCGGGGCCGGCCCAAAATCGGCCGGTGATCTTCGGCCGGCCCCAGATAATTATTGACTATCTGCATTTCCGCAGAAACAGCCCGCCCAGACCCAGCAGAACCATCGTCGCCGGCTCGGGAACCTGAGAGAAGGTCTGTGTGAACGCAGTCAACTGATTTGGACCGCCGGAAGCTTTGTTCAGCGAGATTGACGTGGACACATAAACAACTGAAGCAGGGGTTGTATAGGTCTGGTGGTCAAAAAGCTTTGAATAATACATCCCCTGCAGTAAGGTGTATTTATAAGCCAACTGAGAATCGGTCTCGGGATTCGTGGCGGATTCGTTGACGCCAACGTTCCCAGCGCTGATCGTGCCTTCCATGGTGAGAGTATTGTCGCTGATCAAATAGTTCGGGAGAGTCGATCTTACAAGGTAATCGAAACTCAGGGCTAATGCTGAGGGAGACTCAGTAATGACGATTTTGCTTGATTGGAACTTTAGCCCATACTCCCCATTCGTTGGATTTTGGTAGGCGGAAACGATAATATCCGCCGGATCAACGCCCGCAACGGATTCTCCTTTTGCCGATGCCGACGAATCGTAGTTAACAAAACCGTAAAACAGTTTGTCTCCGCTGGTGATAGTGGCACCTTCGACTAACAGCTCGGATAGCAGCATAGATTGGGCAGGAATAGTAACCAACAGCAGTATTACCGCAAAACAAATTGTCATTAAGCGGTTCATAATTCTTTCCTCCGAAACCAAAAGTTTTACTTTTATGTTTTTGTACAGCACATTTTGATCACTGGTTAATCCAATTTGTTTTGTACGTACTCCGTTTGTTTCACTGGTTGGCCGATTTTGTGTACGATTTCTGACGCCTTTCCCTTTCTCCGGCGGCTGAAGGTTGTCGGTTCTGTTCCTGTTCCCGAGTTTCATTTTTGGAGTCGGATTTTCATAAGCGGGGCCGGCCCAAAATCGGCCAGTGATCTTCGGCCGGCCCCGGATGATTATTGACTATCTGCGTTTCCGCAGAAACAGCCCGCCCAGACCCAGCAGAACCATCGTCGCCGGCTCAGGAACTAACTGATACAGTACGCCGTTCATAGAGAAGTCGTCGACATAGGTAGTTATCGTCTGATTGGTGCCGATTACGCCCTTATCTAATGCAACTCGTATGACTACCCCGTCTCCATAGCTGCTCTGGACGGTGCTCCAGGAGAATTTCCATGTCGGCGAACTTGCCCCATAGGCCCAGACAACATACGACCCGTTGTAGTTGGCAATGGTGGCCTGATCGACGGTCAGCCATTGGTCCCCGTAATTATCATTATCCGGCCATGCCGAGAGTGTCATGTCATAATCCCTGCCGGGATAGTTCTCGACACCTTCCCGGTCAACGTAGAATGTGAGGTTTGTGGCATAGTCCACCGGTGCCTTAGTATAATACTTCCAACTCTCTATGTCTTTGATAGCCACGTCTGGAATATCGATGCGGACTCCCGCATTTGGGACGATATACTCATTGTTTTCGTTTCGGTATGGGGCTGGCCAATACAGCTTCGCCACCACCCCGTCACTGCTCGGCGCGGTTGAATCCTCTACCCACGACGCCTCACCTCCGCCGGTCCAGAATAGTTCCACTGAACCCAGTGCGGTAGAGCTCGCCGCTACCGCAAAAAGGCACAACCCTATAAGCATTAAGCGTTTCATAATTCTTTCCTCCGAAACCACAAGTTTTGCTTTTATGTTTTTGTACAGCACATTTTGATCACTGGCTAATCCATTTTGTTTTGTACGTACTCCGTTTGTTTCACTGGTTGGCCGATTTTGTGTACGATTTCTGACGTCTTTCCCTTTCTCCGGCGGCTGAAGGTTGTCGGTTCTGTTCCTGTTCCCGAGTTTCATTTTTGGATGTCGGATTTTCATAAGCGGGGCCGGCCCAAAATCGGCCAGTGATCTTCGGCCGGCCCCTTGAGCTCATAAAGAATGTTTTTCTCTGAAGTTCGGGTTTATCCTTGTCATTTACAATTTATTTTGCTTCATAGGCATATCCTCCTGTCCAATAAGTCATTTTTTTATCTCCGGCATCGCGCACAGCGCGATGGTTTTCTTCGTCTGGGTATGATTGCCCGATCACCGGCCGTCATACCCAGCTCTGCGGGTAAGGAGATGATGAAGAAGTTTTTCAGCTTCTTTGCTTTTACTGTAAAAGAGCATTTCTATCATTTCGCGGCGTTTGCCGCGGTTTTCTTCGTCTGGGTATGGCTGTCCGATCACCGGCCGTCATACCCAGCTCTGCGGGTAAGGAGATGATGAAGAAGTTTTTCAGCTTCTTTGCTTTTACTGTAAAAGAGCATTTCTATCGTTTCGCGGCGTTTGCCGCGGTTTTCTTCATCTGGGTATGGCTGTCCGATCACCGGCCGTCATACCCAGGGTGGAGGAGAAAGATGGGAAGTAGTTTGCAGCCCATCATGGGTTTTACGATATTCACTTTTTAATCCGCACCTGTCATAGCGGGCATCGTCATCGCTGCAAAATCTTCAATGTGGAGAAGCTCGCAAATCAGACGGCGAAAAAACGAACTGTCAATATCTTCACTGACGATGGCGGTCACGCCCAGCGAACGGGCCAGAATCTCCTGCCGCTGGTTGCCGGCCTGAATCAAGGCGATGGTCGGCATCTTCGGACGAGCCGCCAGAATGCGTTTCAGCAGCAGTCCATCGGGCATATCCACCAGGTCCCACCGGCTGATGACTGTATCCACGTTCTCCTGGCGAAGGCATTGCACCGCCTGGCGGCCTGTGTTCATTCGAAGCAGACGCACCGGCAGCTCCTGCAGGCCGCGGGCCTTATCTTCCGTTTCGACCATCAAGATTGTTGAATACACTCGGCACATGTTTGCTTTCTGACTGTCTAAGTTTCTGTTTTGGTTTTTATTCTGCATACTGGCTAAGGAATATAACAACAGCCGTGCCGCGCGGATAAAAACTCGGCGGAAAATCTGTTAGTCGTTTGTTGGCAGGAAGTTATAAATTTATTTTTTGGGGACGGGTCGGCAGACGGCAGAAGGCGGCAAGTGGGGATTTCGGAATGCTTTTGCGGTTTGCTCTGTGTAAGTTCAGATCCAGCAGCCGGTTAGATGCCAGTTGCGGAATTGGAATAGACTTACCAAACGGCAGCATAACCCAGGGAGAGCGAAGACAAGAAGCACAGGATAGCAAAAAGAAGTCGGCCTTTCAGCCGAAAAAGAAGAGCCGAAACAGACGACGGCCGGCATTATTTCCAGGTGACTTCCAGACCAAATTCTTCAACCAGCCGGGCAAGTTTGCGGTGATCGATGCCCAGCAGACGAGCGGCGGCCATCTTTCGGCCGCGGCTTTTCTTGAGGGCCAGCGCAATCATGCGTTTCTGGATTTGCCGGAACGGATAAAACTCGTCTTCCTCCTCGGCCTCGGTCAGAAGGTCGCCTTCGAGAATGTCCATAGGCAGGTCCGCCGGCTCGATAATCAGGTTGCGGCTGGCGATATGGGCGTGTTCCATCGCATTCGCCAGTTCACGCACATTGCCCGGCCAGTGATAGGCCTCGAGAATGGCCGCTGCTTCCTCACTCAGACGGCGGAGCGGTTCCTGATAAAGTTCGGCTTGCTTGCGGAGAAAATATTCGGCAAGGTTTCGAATGTCGCCTTTTCGTTCGCGCAGAGGCGGCAGTTCGATTTTATACACGTTGAGGCGGAAATACAGGTCAGCCCGAAAGGTTCCTTTTTGAACCATCTGTTTGAGGTCGCGATGGGTGGCGCACAGGACCCGCACATCCACGGGATGACTGACGGTCGAGCCGACAGGCGTTACCCGTCCGTCCTGAAGAACCCGCAGCAGTTTGGCCTGCAGGTCCATCTCCATTTCGCCGATTTCGTCAAGGAAGATTGTGCCGCCGTCGGCCGCGCGGAAAAAGCCGAGCGTATCGCAGACCGCACCTGTAAAGGCCCCTTTGACGTGTCCGAATAGTTGGCTTTCGAAGAGCGTACCGCTCAGGGCTGTACAGTCAACAGGAATAAACACCTTATCCGCCCGCTCGCTGAGCGCGTGGATTTGGCGCGCCGCCATTTCTTTGCCGGTGCCGGTTTGACCCTGGATAATCACGCAGCAGGTGCGCCCGGCCACAATACGAATAGTTTCCAGAACGGATTGAAATGCCGGAGACCCGCCGATCATCTCCTACCTCGGGAGATAAGCCGCCTCCGTCCCTGAAAAACCCATCACTTCCTTCCTCCGTATTCTTATATTACTCAATGCGGACGGAAAGAGATGTCTTCTTCAAAGATGAATACTCACGGGATTCTTTCCCCGCACCTAATTTTTACATATTTTAACGGCCTAAACATAAATTGTCAAGAGAAAATACTGCAAAAAACAAGGTTTTATCGGTCGTTTATCTATAGAACCTATCTATAGAAACAAGGAATGCTTTCCAAGGCGGGCTTTGCCGTCAATCTTCGGCCGGTCGCGGCGGCAATCTGATTGGCGGCGGTTGGCGAAAGAGCGTCCGACAAAGCCGCACAAACATAACTAAATCTCCGTCAGCGTTGACATAGCCCCGGCGTTCTTGTCCGGTTCCTTGCAGCCCAAAACGGATTCCCTTTGTCGGAATCGAACCATTTGTGCAGCAGCCCCAATGCAGCGATGCCGATTTTGGGAAAATTTTTTTACTTCCTGCCGGCTCAGAGGTTACGGATTTTCCGGCGGCTCACTCCTTCCGAATTTTCGAACCATTTGTGCACATTCGCCCCAAGGGCAGAGAGCAAGAAAAAAGACAGCAAACCCAATAGAACGGAGAAGAGCAATGGCTTTTGACCTGCGGATTTTTCAGGACCCCCTGCTGAAGGAATCGTTTGTTCAGTGGCTTATTCAGTCCCACTGGCCCGTCTGGTCCTCTCGTCTCCAGCGCCTGTGGGAGTATTACCAGAATCGGCTGATCGGTCCGATTTCCTTTCAGGATCCGGACGGCCGCTGTTCCGAAGCCGCCCGTCCTTATCTTCAGGCCCAGGAAATGGGTCTGCCGCCGCGAATCACCGGCCGGCTTTATGATTCTCTCGACGGCGTTGCGGCCGGCAGAAACGTCCGCGATATTCGACGCAAGGAAATTGTTATCGAAAACGACATCGCCTGGCGCATCCATGCGATGGTGGATTTTCTTTTCGGCAAAGGAGTTTCTTTCATCAGCAAAGCCCCTCAGCCGTCTCGACGCAGAGACATTCAAACCATCTTAAATGCTGTGTTCGAGGCCGGCGGGGGCGCTGTATTCTTCCAGGATTTGGCAGTGCTCGGGGCGGTGTACGGTTTTGCCGACTGCATCATCCGCCTGAGCGATCGGCTGAACGCACTCCTGCAAGCGGGCGCATCCGCCCCTTTCGTTCCGCATTCTGATGCACCCACCCAGTCCCTCTCGCGCACCCTCACTGCGGCATCGGAGATCGCTTTGGAACTTATCGAAGCCCCTCGGGCTCTGCCGATCCTGGAAGAAGATGATTACCGCAGCATCCGCTGCTATATCCAGCATTTTATCCAGGAGCGCAACGACACCGTCGAAGAGCGGCCGCTGCTGGAGCGCATGCTTCGCGGACGCTCCGGCCCGCGCCGCCGGCAGACGGCTGTTACCGAAATCCTCGGCCCTCACTGCTGGCAGCGGTATGAAGAGGGCCGTCTGCTGGCCGAAGGCCCCAACTCGCTCGGCTATATTCCTGTTGTGCACATTCAGAATATTCCCCAGCCGTACACCTATGAAGGCATCAGCGATGTCGAGCAGCTCATCGGCCTGCAGGACGAACTGAATACGCGGCTGTCCGACCGGGCCAATCGAATCACGATGCAGGCCTTTCGGATGTATCTGGCCAAGGGAATCGAAGGCGTGCCGGACAAGCCCGTTTCGCCCGGGCGGATGTGGTGCACTGACAATGAGCAGGCCTCTATTCAGGAATTCGGCGGCGACGGCGACTGTCCCAGCGAAAATCTGCACATCCTCGACATTCGCGATGCGATGGACAAAATCAGCGGCGTTACGCCCGTGGTGGCCGGCGTGCTCAAGAACAAGATTGGAAATCTCACCTCCGGCGTCGCTCTGAAGATGACCTTTATGGGAATGCTCACCCGCAACAGCCGCAAGCAGTATACCTATGGACGCGGTCTTCGGCAGCTGGCCGCGATGATTCTCGACATCGTTCACCGCACCGGATTGTATCCGACCGACCCCGAAGAACGCGACCTCGAGATTCGATTCCCCAATCCGCTGCCGGAGGAGCCCCTCGAGCGGCTTCAGGAAGCCCAGATGAAAAAAGAACTCGGCGTTTCGACCGAGCGGATTCTGGAGGAACTCGGCTGCGATGTGCCCGGCTCCCTGGCTGCGGATGGATAAGTTTTTCTGGCCCTGTATCTGTTGTCTCCATAAGAAACAATTTTCAATTTTTTGGAAAGGAGTTTTTCGATGAATCCGCCTGATTGCAAACCGGAAGACGTTCTCGAAAAGACCGCTGCTGCTCCAGATTCGCTGGTGCCGGAGTCTGTTCTGCTTGGCCGGCGTGCCCGGCAGGCCGAAAAGGAACTGGCCCAGTTGAAAGCCGAGCGGGACCTTCTCGAAGGGCAAAAACAAACACTTGCCGAGCAGATTAGCCGGCTCCAACTCGACCAGCAGCTCCGCCAGGCCGCTGAGGCCGCCGGTGCCGTTGACGGCGAAACCGTCTGCCTGCTGCTTCGCCACCGCCTGGCCGATGCAAAATCCTCGGACATTCCGGGCCTGCTCGCTCAGCTTCAGCAAGAAAAAAGCTGGCTGTTTGCCGCTGCTCC